>Ga0208938_1000736_pt1 | contig 22210 bp, 22 predicted proteins | sample AD_UKC125_MetaG_FD_184434 | JGI IMG/M metagenome (GOLD analysis project Ga0208938, IMG submission 184434) | Active sludge microbial communities of municipal wastewater-treating anaerobic digesters from USA - AD_UKC125_MetaG (SPAdes) (version 2) | ecosystem: Engineered > Bioreactor > Anaerobic >...
TGCGATCGATGGAATCCAGCCTGCTCACGGAGCAGATCCTGGGGCGCGGGTTGCGTCTGCCCTTCGGGCAGCGGACCGGCAACCCGATGCTCGACACCGTCGAAGTCCTCTCGCACCGGTCCTTCGCCACACTGCTCAAGCAGGCCAAGTCGCTGCTTGAGCAGACTCTGGGCGATCGTGTCGATGAGGCGTCGGTCGTCGTCAACCCGGTGTCCGGGCGGCTCGCCGCCGGCACAGACGTCGGCGCCCAGGGCGACCTGCCAGGTGGTTTCCACTTCCCGACATCCGGGACGGTGGAGATCGACCTCCCTGGGCCGGCTGCCACAGACCCCAACCAGGACAGCCTGTTCGACCTCGACGGGACCGGTGGCCCAGAGGCAGGCACACGGCATACCGGCCTCATGGTCGCCACGCTGGATGCTCGGGTGAGCGCTGGTGCGGCGTCGGCGGAGACCCTGCGGCGGGTTTTGACCCCGCGATCCCCGGGCGGGGTGAAGATCCCGCTGTTCCTGCCGTCGGTCGTCACGCGGTGGGAGCGGGACCGGTTCACGCTTGCCTCGATCAACCTCGACTCCGTCGAGGCGCTGGGCCGCACGTTCGCGAAGGACAATGCCCCCACGTTGACCCGCAAGGCCATCGACGCCGAGCGCGATGTCTCGGGCGTTGCGCACGTGGTCATCCGGGACGAGATGGAGCAGGTGATCGCCACGCAGACAGTGATGCCCTTCGACACCATCGAGAACGACCTCGTCGGTCGGTTGATCCGCACCAATGCTGTCGAGGCATCGCCGACTGAGTTGAATGCAGCGGTGGGCGTGGCGAAGGCATTCCTGGCCGGGGCCGGAGTAACGGACAAGACGCCCTGGCGGCCCGAGCACGGCCGTCTCGCGACCGCGCGGCTGACCGAGTGGATCGTGACGAAGCAGACCTCTTCGACTGCCCGGGAGGTGCGCGAGGTGCGCCCAGTCCGGTGGCCCGAGCCGACCGAACGGTTTGAGACGCGGCCGCCAGCCGACCGGCAGGTGGTCACCTCCTCGCGCGAATTCGTGCGCGGCTACCCGTATGCCGGCTACGCCAAGTCGGTCTATGAGATCTGCGCGTTCGACGCGTGGTCGACGGAGTTCGTGTTGGCGGATCTCTTCGAAAAGCCGGGCCCGGTGAGCGCGTGGGTGCGGATCGATGAGACCGTGCCGCTGCGGATCACGTATCTGGCGGGAGCGGTGCAGCGGCAGTACGAGCCTGACTTCATCGTGATCGACGATGCTGGTGTGCACTGGATCGTGGAGGGCAAGCGGGACTCCGAGATGGGTTCGACTGTGGTCGTCGCCAAACGCGACGCCGCTGCCGCGTGGGTCAAGACAGTCAATGGCTCGGACGAGGTGCACGAGACCTGGGCCTACCTGCTGGCCTCCGAGTCTGTGTGCGCCGCCGCCTCCTCGTGGGAGGCGCTCAAATCCGGCGGCCAGGTCTTCCGATGAACCACTCCAAGTGGCCCGGCCCGTTGAAGTGGCTCATAGGTCTGCTGGCCGCGGGCCTTGTTGGTGCAGTCGTTGCACTGCCCTTCAACTGGTTCGGCGTAACGGATTGGAGGCCCTTCGGAAGTGCACCGGGGTCGCCCACCACTCCACGCTCATCCACATCTCCCACTCAGCCGGCCTCATCTACCTCGTTAGGGGGTGCCGTTGCGGCGCTTCGGCCGGGAGAGGTGAAGATGTCATTCCCGGAGGTGAACAACGCGACGCACCCAAACGTCTTGCGACCGAGACCAACCGCGCCCGGGGTGCGACTGCGGCCAGTGACCGCGCCGGGCGCCAACCGGCTCCTGCAGGTCCAAGTGTCGAACCTAGGCATCTCCATAATCCAGATCTCGATGCTCGGTCCCGATGGGAATGAATACTTGCGGTCTGCCGAGATGGTTTCGTCTCAGCCCGAGATGCAGTTCACCTATTCCGTGGCCCCAAGCGTGGCGGGCTCATACACGGCCGTCGTGACGGATCTCCGGAGCGGACTGTCGACTCGGGAAGCAATCGACCTCCCGTACTCGGTCCCCGACCCGAACCTCACGGGAGTTCCCGTAGGCGGCACACCCGACCTTCGCGTTTCACACGTGGACGGGCGAGCCTGCGATCCCAAGGGTGCGATCATCTCTGTGGAGGCTCGAAACCTCCGCGGGACGGAGATCTTCACTGTTCGACTGCCGCCGGTTCTTCGGGGACAGACAGGGGACCGCATCGATTACACGTCGACGGTTGATGAACTGGGTCAGGGATATATCGCCGTTGCCGTCCAGTCGACACGTTGTACGGAAGCGCCGGTGACTGGCATGACAGTCCAGCGCGACTCAGTGACGCTCCTTGAGCTTCAGGTTCCCAACTAGCCGATGCGGGGCAGGTCTACGTGCGCCCGCGGGCGGCCGTGCTTACTCACAAGGCGGCTGATCAGGGCAGCGCTTGGGCATCCCTCGTGACGGGCCGTTAGCTCAGGGAGACCAGCGCCCCGCCACGGCACTCGCTCCTACCGCCCACATGGTTTCGAACAGATAGTGGTGGAACTTGCGAGGACCCAGAGGGTTACTGCTCTTCATCTTCTTGTGCTTGGGCTCCGTCATACGCGACTCCTTCCTGACACCCCCCAAAGGGCGGTCGCTCAGAAGGCGGATGAGCGAGAGAACGAGCAGGACGAGGAATCCCGATGCAACCAAGTGAGCGTCGAACTCACAGGCGCTGGTATCCCTCAACCAACGGAAGCCCGAGTGTAGCGCCCCCCGTTCGCCGCCGGACTCGGCCGCCCGGATCAGCACGATCCGAGCGGCCGAATCTCTACGCGGCTTCGATCAGCACGTAGCCGCGACGACGACACTCCTGAAGGTCTTCTCTCAGTTCGCGGAGCACCCGCTCATCGAGATCCTTCGGCATCTGGCATCCGCAGGAGACCCCGCCGCCAGCGCCATAGCCCTGGGGCTGTTCAGGCTGGCAACGCAACTCCGGCGGCACCTCGCGGGGCAGCGGCACGCACAGGTCGTGCCCGGAGCAGCGCCGACCAATCAACTTCACTCGACACCGATGAGGGGACATCGGGCTTCCTTTCCTGGCCCACATGGACCGTTACAGGAGGCCCTAGACTCATCAGCGCACAGCCGAGGTTTCTAGGACCTCAATCGGGGCGGACGTTGACGCGTCCGTCCCGACCCTTTCCTGAACCCAACCCGGACGGGCTGGGAGTCTTTGTCGAGATGTGATGAAGAGTGCACGAACGCGTGCGGCGCAGATTGCATGAGCGGGCGCTGCGCCGCAGCGCGTGCAAGGTAGCGCCTCGACGATGGTCGGACGTTCGTCAGGCAGGGGCTGGCCCGTTGCTCACAGCTCCGACCGCAGCGCGCCGACGGGCCGCATGGACCAGGAGGTCCACATTGTCTGAACGTTGCTCGATACTGCCGAGTCCGATGGGCAGAGCCCGGACCGCCGGATCGGAGATGCTGTCGCCGATAGCCGGCACCAGGGCCGGATTGAGATGGAGGAACGGGCGATCCCAGAACGGAGTGCAGACCGGCGCCACCGTCGGCAGCCCCGCACGTGCTTGATGGTCGGCTAGCAGTTCCACAGCGCGCAGCACTTGTTCGCCACGTTCCGGCCAAGTGGGTGCGTCGAGCACGTTGGCCAGATGCCTAGTGAGCTGTCTCGGGAGCGGCAGCTGGGCGAAGACGGTGCCTCTCCACTTCGAGTAGGGCGCCCACCGGCGACACACGAGGAAGCCAAGATGCACAGCGACATCCACGAGACGTGCGGCGATGACACGTGACCCAAGATCGTCACCGCGCTCGCCCGCTCTCCCCATGAGCGGCAGCTCCTGGTCGACACGCTGCCAGGCTGACGCGACCAGGTACCGCCACACGTCCTCGGGATACCAGGTCAACGCGGACCTCAGCACTGTGAGTTGTCCTTCGGAGTCCTCGAAGACTTCTCCCGACGTGAACTCGAGCACCGCCTGCCCGGTGAGGGACAGCCAGTCGAGTGCGCTGCCACCGACGCGCGGGTCGAATCCGAGGCGAGACTCAATCAAGGAGTCGAGGGTGTCCACCTCCACGGTCAGCGAAGGACTCTTCTGACCGGTGAACCGGAGCCGGGTGGGGTGGCCGCAAGAATCAGCTGGCAGATGTCGAGTCAGCACATCCTCGACCCGCGATCGCGCCGTTGACGGCACCAGCAGTTGCAGCCGCAGGCCCCAGTCGTGATCGCGCGACATGTCGTCGTCCAGGCCCAGCACGTCCGAACCCGAGCCGATTCGCGCAGCGATTCGTGGCACCGAGGGGAGTTCGAGATCGAGCAGCGGGCGCACCATCTGGACCCAGTACGACCTGGCCAGACCGATCCCGTTCTCATCGACCGTCAGCGCCACTCGTCGACACTACGGCTTGCGATGTCCGCTCGTCGGTATCACGGCGTGGGTGGCGATCCTTGCCCATCCGATGCTGTCTTGCCCGCAGCCGCCCGGCTTCCCCCGCTGGGGCGGGGCCGGGCGGCTGGCTGGGACTCTGTCCGCATGCGCAACGGGTATCCTGTGGGATACAATCCAGCCGTGGAAATCCTGACGACGGATGCCTACGACAGTGGATCCGCAGGCTTAAGGACGTGCAAGCTCGGGCCCGGATCAACGTGGCGTTGCGCCGCAGCCAACTCGCGGGCCGACTCGTCGGGGACCTCCATCCTGTGGGTGACCACGTCTTCGAGATGCGCTTCTATTTCGGCCCCGGCTACCGCGTCTACTACATGCAGAACCAAGAGACGGTCATCCTGCTCTTGGCCGGCGGCGACAAGTCCACCCAGACAACAGACATCGGCAAGGCCAAAGAGTTGGCCGCCCAGATCCGAGAGGACAAGCCATAGGAGTGACCCTCAACCGCTGGGACGCCAGCGACTACCTGGAGACCACCGAAGACATGTTGGCCTACCTCGACGAAGCCGCCCGCACCGGCGACCCCGCCCTGCTCCAGGCCGCTCTGGGTGACATCGCCAAGGCCAAGGGAATGAGCGAGATCGCCCGCGTCGCGGGCGTCGGCCGCGAATCGCTGTACAAGTCCCTCAGCACGACGGGGAACCCGTCCTTCCAGACCATCGCCAAGGTCATCGACGCCCTCGGGGGCCAGCTCGCGATCACCCCAAAGTCACCCGCGGCCTGAGCCGTCCCAATCGACTTGCCCTCGCGGTGTAGTGCAAGATCCCAGGCTTGGCGTCAGGGTAAGGCGCGCTGAGCGTAGGCGGACGTGGTGGACTTGGGGCCATGCAGACCACACTGCCGATGGAGTCCTCGCTGCTTCTTGTGATCCACGAGGCCGAGACCGCCGTGGGTCGGTATCGCGTTCTGCATGACCTCGCCGCCCAGGTCGGCGTCCCGGCGCACATCACCGTGGCCTACCCCTTCAAGCCGACCTCAGCCATGGGCGAGACGGACATGGCCCGCCTGGGAAAGTTGATTGCAGCGACACCAGCGTTCAGCATCGAGCTCGCCTCGACCGGCTGGTTCGGCACCGACGTCCTGTTCTTGACCCCCACGGAGCCCGACCCGATCATCCGGCTCACCCGCCGCGTGGAGGCCGCTTTCCCCGATTACCCGATTTACGGCGGCGCCTACAGCGATATCCACCCCCACCTGACGGTCGCCCACGGGTCTGCGGAGGACGTGCTTCGCGACATCGAGGGTGAGTTGTTGCCCAGTCTGCCGATCACCCATCGCGCGACTTGCGTTCAGCTCTGGTCCGGCCCGGCGCTGTCCACCAAACGGGACGGATGGCACTTGGTGGAGACGTTCCCGTTGGCCAACTGACAGAGGGTGTTCCGCCCGACGAGAAGTCGCGTGGTCATCGCGCCCAGTTGGCCAGGCTCGAGAGGTCACGCCATGGATTCTGATCGCATAACGTCGAGAGACAACATGCGGCTTACCCATAACGGCACGTTTATGTTACATACCCTTACCCGGTGCGCAATCTTGGCTGCATCTCGACAGCTGTCGAGATGCAGCGCAGATTGCGCGCTCGCGTGCTGGGTACTTTGCACGACCCGGGCGACGAGGCCGAAGTCTGCAAAGTCCAAGGTGCCCGATCGTTACAGGCCAGTCGGTCGAGGGGTCGTTCGCAGGGCTGGCCATAGGACTTCGCCGTCTCTGTCGCCCCGGGCCTATGGACCCATCACGCTGAGCAGTCCTTCCGCAAGCAACCGGCGTTCGACCGGGTCAGTCTTGGCGTTGCATTCCGCTAGTCAGTTGGGCTTGACGCGCCCCAGACGGGAATCGCGCTCAGGATGGTACGACGCGCTACTTCCAACGGGATGCGTTCCTGCTCAACGCGACGGTGCCCGGTGTGGGCGGCATCGAGGACCCGTTCATAGACGGCTCTCTCGCCGGGTGTGAGGCACGGGAGTGGTTTCGGCACGCCGGGCCCGAGGGGCTTGTTGTTCTTGTCGGTGTTGGTGCCGAACGGTTCGTAGGTCTCAAAGGTTGCGGGGTCCATGAGGATACTGGTGACGGGTACGCCAGCGGCCCGCCAGCCGTTGAGAATTTCGTAACCGTGGGCGTCAAGGTCACCCCAGTAGTAGACGTGAGGGGCGCGGGTTAACCAGGGGAACGCGGCGGCGGTCTTGCCGCCGAATCCTTCACCTTCTACGACGATGCCACCGGGGATGGGCGGGAAGTGGATGGCGGTGTCCTTGTTCTCGGAAATGACCACGACCTGCGGCGGGTAGGCGGGTGTGAACGCGTCGTCGACGGTGGCGGAGTCGTGCACTCGTCCGCCTGCGGCACGGTGGTGGGGATCGAGATAGCTGAAGTGGATGCGTGGCGGGTGTTCGGGGAGGAGCCCGAGGGTTTCACGTCCGCTAAGAGTCAGTAGGAGCGCACGGTGTCCGTTGAGCCACTTGGCGTGGACGCCGGGGATCGGGACCTGTCGTGGGGTGAGGCCGGTGGCGTCGTTGCGCCTGAACCAGTCGGCGACGGTAAGGAGTAGCCCGAAGTCAGTGTCGGTGTACCCGTTTACTGCGCGCAGCATCTTGGATGAGTTTTCGAGGTGAGGGTGGCGTTCACGCAGCGTCGTGAGGCGACGGCTGGCACCTGCCAGTCTGGCGGGCCAGTCGCCACCGGCGAGACGTGCAGCATCGTCGATAGTGGCGACCGTCAGGCCGACGGGGAGGTCCTGGATGGTGGAGTAGACGCGTTTCGGTTCGGTGTGGAGCGTGACGGGGCGTGTCCGAGCCCAGTCGGCCCAGATGCGGCGCAGCGGCTGGTAGGTGTCTTGCCATCCTGCCTCGAGCGCGCTCTTGGAATCAGTGCCGAGGGAGAAGCGGTGAGGCCACGAGGATTGGTCTGCGAGGTGGTCGGCCCAGGTGTTGTCCAATCGCCGCTCGATGTCGGCGAGGACCGTCTCGGGGGTCTTCATCCGGTGGCCTCGGAGCTCGCAGCAGGGGTGGCGGGGGGCTTGCTGATGGGTTGGACGGGCTTGACGTAGGAGATGCCCTTGTCGCTCTTGGACATGTAGAGGATTTGTTCGGCATGGGGCTCGAGGGCGGTGAACTGTCCGTACGGGGCACCGATGATGAGCTGAAAGCCAAGCCCCTTCCAAGCATCGACGGCACGTCCGGCGAACTCGCTGTCGGCCTTGACGAACCCCTCATCGAGAAAGACGGGGGCGAACCGCGGGCGGGTGTTGGTGTCGTCGCCCAACTGGAACCTTAGGGCGGCTCCGACGATGAACGCGACAAGTTCCTGGGTTTCGCCGCCGGACTTGCCGCCGAGGGAGGCGTACGTGGACCGGTCGACCCTTGTGACTGGGTCGTAGGCGACAGCGGTGATTTCGATGTGCCGGTTCACGTCGAGGAAGTAGTCGCGGTCACGGGTGGACTTCCCGGTGGTGTCCTTGCGGATGGCAAACATGAACTTGCGGAGCCGCTTGAACCAGTTCTGAATCTGCTCCTCGGTGAAGGCGTCGGCGTTGACGCGAGAGAGGATCCGCAGTTCCTTCTTGAACTTCACGATGTCGTCGCGGTGCAGTTCGCGCAGGTCGATGCGGAGTCGGTCGCGGTGGGCACCGAAGGGGAGCCGTTCAAGGATGGTGTTGACCGGGTCGAGGCGTTGGCGAATCTCTTCGATGGCCATGCTGAACGCGCCTGCAAGGGGGACGAGGTCTTGTCCCGACCAGTCGGTGAGTCGCTTGGACCATTCGGCGCGGCGGTCGGCGAGACCTCGGGCGATGATGTCGTCGTAGATGCGACGGAACGTGTCGTAGTTCTCCACCGACCCAGACAGGTTGGGTTCCTCCCACCGGTCGAGGAAACGACGGAAGGTGCTTTCGAGCGCGCGGGTCTTGTCGGCGACTTTCTCGTTTGCGCCCTTGAGTTGTTCACCGAGGCGCGTCTTGAGCCTGGCCCAGCCACCGCGGTTGAACTCGTCGAGGTCCACGGCGTTGGCGACTTGGCGGTACTCGGTGTCGAGGTAGTCGGTCTGGATCTGGGTGAGAACGACCTGCTGGGCGCGGTCGATGCGTTCGATTTCGCCGACCACGTGGTCCTTGCGGGTGATGACTTGGTTCTTGGACTTCTCGACCCGCTCAAGGGCCTGGTTGGCGGCCCATACGGCCCCGGTGGCCCTCTTGAGTTCGGCGAGGATGTGGGTGTGCTCCTCCTTGAGGGCTCGGAGGTTGTCGTCGGCGTCGAGGATACGGTCGCGCTGATCGGCGAGTTCCTTGATCTGGGCGGTGATGCCGCCTTCGTCGATGGCGGCCCATGCGGTGCCGACGATGTGGTCGTGAGCTGACTTAGCGTTAACTAGGGCGGTGGAGCGTGCGTTGAGGGCTTGTTCCTGTTGGCCGAGATCGCCAATGAGGGTGTTCAGTTCGCTGATGCGTCCGTCGATTTCGCGGAGCCGGTCGACGCTGGAGAACCCGATGACGTACGGAGCGTTGTTGCTGCCGTGGGCACCCGAACGACCCCGGCGGGTTTGCCCGTTGATGGTGACCCTCTGCCCGCCCCCGGAGAGTTCGTCGGGGGTGTTGACGCACAGAGCGTCGGTGTCGTCGCCGGTGAGCCGGTCGAGGACCCAGTTGGTGAACGGGGTGTCCTTGAAGTCGAGCTTCCCGGAGATGTAGCGCGGGTCGAGGTTCTCGGGCTGGAAGCCGGACAGGTCGATGCCTTGGAAGTTGACCCGTGCTGGGATGTCGGCTTGGTCGATGGCGCGGGAGAACCGGTCGAGGTGGTTAGCGTCGACGAGCATGACCCGGGCGATTCCGAACAGGGTCGTTTCGATGGCTTTGCGCCACCGCTGCTCACCGTCGCGAACGTCGATGAGTTCACCGACGAATGGCAGGTCTTCGGGTCGCATCCCGGCGGCGTGTGCCATCGCCAGCCTCGCGACATGCAGGCGGTGGTCCATCCGCCCTTTGCGGTCCTTGAGGGACTCCCGCTCGACGGCGAGGTCGTCCTTCTCGGTGAGCGGTGCGGCGACCTGCCGGTTCAGCAGGGCCCTCTGCCGGTTCAGGTCGTCCAAGGTTGCCTGGAACCCGTCCAGGAACTCCTTGGAGGTGGCACGGGCGGCGTCGAAGTCGTCCTCGGATTCGATCTTCAGGTTGAGGGGCGCGGTTAGGCGGTCGAAGGTGTCGCGGCGTTCGCGGGCGGCGGCGCGGGCGAGCCGGAGCCGGTCAAGGTCGGCGTCGAGCCGGGCTACGGTCGCGTGTGAGTCGTTCTCGGCGAGGGCGGCCTCCACGTTGGCCTTGCTGATGTTGAGGTCGGCCTCCCGCTCCTGCGCGGTCCGCTTGGCCTTCCCGAACGTTTCGCGCTCGGCACGAAGGTTGTCCTCGACGGCTTCGAGGAGCCGATCTTCGGTAGTGAGTTTCCACAACCCAAACGGGGTGTCATCCTGGGAGTATCCGAGACCGAAAGTGTCGATGAGGCGGACCTTCTCCCGTGCGGCTTCCCGCTCCTCCCACAGAGCGGGGATGGGCGCAAGGACTTCGGCCTTTTTCGCCTCGGACTCCATCGCTGCGTATGCGTCTTCGAGGTCCTTGAAGTGCTCGACGGCCGCGTCGGCGGCCGCGTAGGTGCCAGGCTGTTCGAGGACGAGTTTCTTGTACAGGTCGTCCACGGTGGGAATCTGGTGCCCGGCCTGGATGCGGGCCAGCAGCCGGAGAGCCCTGGCTCCGTCGCCGTGGGGGCCGATGCCGAGGCGGGTGCAGAACGCCTGCGCGAACGCCGCGTAGGAATCGTGCATCTTGAGGTTCGCGAGCCGGCCCTCGACGGCACGTTTGTCGAACTTGCCTGCAGCGAACGGTTCCAGGTCGGGCAGGTGGACGGTGCCCTCGATGGTGCACATCTTCCGCACCAGGTCGCGGTCCTTGGTCGCGGAGCGGGGGACGTAGTACAGGCGGGCGACCGTGTACCGGCGGTCCTGATCGTCGATGAACGTGACCGCGAGCGCACCCCAGGTGGCTGAATCGCGTCCTCGCAACACTTGGTCTTCGAGTTCACCGGCAGCGCTGCGGTTGGTGTCCATTTTGCCGCGCAGGTAGGAGACGAGGCTTCGTTGTTCGAAGCCGCGTGCGCGTCCGATGGTGGCGTCATTGGAGGCACCATTGAACGGCGTGCCCGAATCCATCAGGAGCGCGATGTAGCCGTCGAGCAGGGTCGACTTGCCAGTGCCGGATGCGCCGGAGAGCAGGGTGACGGTGGGTGCGAACTCGACGACGGTATGGCTGTGAAAGCCGCCCCAGGCGAGTAGTTGGAGCTTCTCGACCTTCCATTGGGTGGTGCCTTCGGTGGCCCCGGAGAGGTAGAGGAGTGCATGCTGGGTGGCGGTCATGCGAGTGCCTCATAAGCGTCGAGGTCCGCGTCGTGCTCGTTCGACTCATCGGCTGTGGTGCCGTTCTGGGCCATGAGCCACTCGAACAGTTCGTGGAGCCGGGGCAGTGGCAGGAGCACCGCGATGACCGGTGAGACCCGGAGCCGATCGTTGTCGTTGGTCTTCCGCAGGACCTTCGCTTTGATGAGGTTGTCGACGGCGTTGGTGGTCTTGGCAGCATCGCCGGACCGGTTGGTGGCGTGGGCGGGGCGGAATGAGGCCACGTGGGTGAGCAATTCGTCGCGCTCCACGGTCACGTCTTCGTGGCCCGAGGAACGCTCGCTTTGAAACCTCATCCGCAGGAACGCCAGCAGGACGGTTTCCTCCCGGGTATAGGCGGTGTCATGTAGCAGGGTGGGGAACTCTCTCCCACCACCGTCGCTGGCTGCCTGTCGCTTGAATGCGACCTCGTGCTGCAGGTCGAGGTGGAGGTCCAGGAACATGTCGTTGAGTCTTGACTTGAAAGGCTCGGGGTTTTCGCGGATGACCCGCCACTCCAACGGGTTACCGATGGCGGAGACGAACCTGTTCTTGAGGAGGCAGACGAACGCGCGCCGCTGCGGCAAAGAGAGGCCGCCGGAGTCGTCAGGGAAGAGCGCGAGAGTCGATTGCTGTGCATCGTCACCGTCGGTGAAGTCATCGTCGAGGTCGGCGAAGATGTCGTCAGTCTCCTGGATGAAGTCGTCGAGGTCGTCGCCGTGGTTGAAGTCAGTCATGGGTAGTTCCCTCACCTTCAAGGTCTGCCACAGGCGCATGTTCTAGATCCGTGAGACGAGCGAGGGCTGCGGCCCCGTCGGTAGGGAGCGGTACGGCGGGGCCGAGGAAGTGGCGGCGTTCCCCGCCGGGACGGATGGCTTCGAAGACCTCCGTGGCTGCAACCCCGTCGAGCGCGTTAACGCGCGAGGCCAGATGCAGCAGCCCGAGGATTTCCACAGGACGGCGCAGGTCGTCGGGCAGGTTATGGAAGAGGTCGCCAATGGTCTCGGAATCGCCGCTGTTGAGGGCTGCGACAAGCGCGGCCCGGAGGTCGTCAAGCGAGGGGCCGCCCTGCATGCGGAGTTCCTCCACCGTCGGCGGCTCGGGGATGTCGTCCTCGATGTCCTCCAGCGGGGGTGGTGGTGCGGCCGAGGCAGGGTCCCACAGCCGTTCGCGGAGGTGCCCGACCTTCATGGTGGGCGGCAGGAGTTCCACGTGGACGGTGGCTCGCGGACCAACGGTCTCCATCCACTTGGCCAGTTCCCGGTTGATGCCGCGCAGGGTCCGGTCGAGTTCGCGCTCTCGCAGCACATCGTTGTTGACGATGTGCTCTTTCAAGGTGGCGGTGAGGCGTCGACGCTGCGCCAACACGTCCTTGGTGCCTTGCCGAATGATGGCCTCCGCGCCCCGAAGTTCGGCCATGTCGGAGGCCACGAGCGCTGCCGCGGCCGGGTGGTCCATCAGGACCTGCACGTTGGTGCGCAGTTGCAGGAGCATGTCATCGTCGCGCAGGAGAACAAACGCCCCGTCGAACGCCCGGCCCTCGGCAGTGTCTTTTACAAGTCTGTCTTGCTTGTGCAGGTACTCGTCGAGCACGTCGGTGACCGGTCGCTCGTCATCGCGGAAGTCGCGGAGAATCTTGCGGTGCATATCGAGCACCGACTCCTCGACGCGTTTGAAGTCCGACGGCAACTGCCCTATGAGGTCAATTAGGTTGGCGTACCCGTCAAGCATCCGGTCGTCGGAGGCCAGCATGACTTCTCCCCCGTTGGCGAGCCGGTCACGCTCGACTTCAAGTTCGCGAATCTGAGCGTTGAGCCGGTACACGCGCGCCTGGGCGTCGGGAGACGCTTCGAGCGCCCAGCGGCGAACTGTGTCCAAGATGGTTGTCAACCGCGATTCAGACACCAGCACCCGGTCCCGGGACAGGGTGGCCACCAGGTCGAGCGCCTCCAGCGCGGCCGAAGTGAGCGAGTAAACCAGCGCTCCGTCGGCGTCGTTGTCCCGGAAGAGCCATTGGTCGTTGACCCAGGTGTTGCACAGTGCGCGCCCGTTGTGCACCGGCGGCGCGTCGAGCCCTTCGCGGGCCAGTTCGGTCAAGTAGGTGTCGACCTGGGCGTGGAGCCGGTCGGCGGGCACGCTGCGCCGGTCGCGTGAGAACGCGGCTCGGAACACGGCGACACGGAACGCGGCCCACTTGCCGTCGAGCAGACGCAGCGTCGGTTTTTCAAAGGCTTCGGTTACCCTCGCGATTTCGCCCACGATGTCGCTCACGCTCACCCCTGTTCTCCGGCCGACTCGTCTACGGCACATTAGATGGGCCGCCGACAGGTCGGGGTGATTCGGGAACGAAGGGTCGCCCACCGGGGCTGGAACCGGAGCGCAGCCCCCACTGTTCGCTGATGGACGAGCGTGGCCGACAGCACCCGCAGGCACGATTAGTTGCGGTTGAGGCCGTGTCGACGGGTGTCGAGTGCGTGCTTGAAATGCCCTTCCGCTCTGTCGATGTCGAACGTGGGCGATGCTGGGTCGAACACGCGCAGCAACGATAGCCGAAAGGTGGCCGGGTCCACGCTTCGCAACTCAACGTTGCCGCCGTGGCCGTTGGCGGCGTACGCGGCCCAGCGTTGAAGGATGCTCTGAGCGCCGTCGGCCTTACCGACATAGTGCCGCCCGTCGCGGGTATCGGTGATCAGGTAGATCCCTTTCACCGATGACAACGCAGTGCGCCAGGCCGCATACCGGTGTTCACGCATGACTGCCTGCAGTTGGGCGTAGTCCAAGATCAGGGCGTCAAACCCGGGGAAAGGCACCGGCGCAGCGTCGGCGATCTCCATGACTGGGTACTTGGCTGCGGTGGTCGCGGTTAGGCGCCAGGTCCGCGGCGACCGCCAGCCGATCACTAGGCGATTCCGCAGGTCAGCTAGTAGGTCCGCAGCTTCTAGGTCGAAGGTGCGCTGCAGTCCGTCACGCGCGAGCTCACCGTGGTTGGTCAGGACCGCCCACAGTCGTGCGCGATCGCCGCCTTCGGGGAGGAAAACGATCCATGTTCGCGGTGGGTTGGCGGGGAAGGTGCGCGTGTTGGCCGACTGGACTCGCGTGTAGGCCATGATCTCGGCGGGCGAGGAGTCGCCGTGGATGCCGGCGGTGCCGTCCTCGTGTTCTCGTATGTAGGCATGACGGATGACCAAAGCATCGTTTGGGTCGATCCCAGCGCTAGCCATGATGTGGGCCAGGGTGAGGCTCATTGCAGTGTCTCCGCACTGGCGGGTTCGGCAGCAATGCTGGCCACGACGTCGTGACCGAGCGACGAATCAACGTGAACGTGGAGGGACAGGTCGATGATCCGTCCGTCGTTGGGGTGCCATTCCCGATCGGGGCGGGTCCGCCCCAGAAGCGGGTGGAGGGAGTCGATGGTTGGCTTCCACAGGTTCATCCAGTTGCGCTGGGCACCAACGACGAACGCGATCTGGAGTTGGACGGGTCCGGGTCGGAGCTGTGAGGCGTCGGCCACAGCCGAGCGAACTTGCTCCTTGTAGCTGGCTGTTTGAGCCGATGCGGTGGTACGAACCGTGTAGCGCTGTTCGGGGGCCAGGGTCTCGTGCGCCGGCGCCACCAGCGCCGATGAAACGGTGCCGTGACGCTTGGTGCACCACACGGAGACCAGGCGCTCGTCTCGCATCCGCGCAGCCAGGGGGTAGAGATAGTTGTCCAGGTCAGCCATGTTGAGCAGGTCGCGACCGTGCGGGATCGCCACGTCAAGGACAAGGGCCCACGGGCCTCGGTTCACGCGGGCGGACGTAAGTAGGCCAACGGTGTCATCAAGGTATTCGGTCAACCGCAATTGGTCCGGGTCGCCGGCCTTGTTCCAACTCGCCAAACGTGGCGTCCGTCTCAGGGTCACGCCTTGGCCGGTCGGCCGGGCATACCAGCGTGGGCGTGTCACGGTCCCGACTCGTCATCTATGTGGCGGCGTACTTCGCACAAATCAAGGAGCCGAGCCAGGGTAAGAGTCCCCGGGACTGCGTCTTCTCGGGTCAAGACCGTCGGATAGATGCCCCTGGCTTCGATCATGGTGGACTCATGCTGAGTGGCGATCCACGCCTCGAAAGTGGACTCGAATGCCTCGACGGCTTCAACGAGGCGCCGAAGGTAGTCCGCGCTGTAGTCAGTCATCAGTGGCTCGCTACTGACGGGCTGGGGTCAGGTCGGTACTCCACCATGAGCACGGCGATCTGATCACCCTGAATCACGATCCGGCTCCAACCGTGAACCGGCCCCGAAGGCTCCCCAGGTGGGGCCGACCACAGCGGGGGAACGAGCACGAGTTCACGCCCATCGGCCTCAAGGTTGGGCGTGTAGCTACCGAGAAAGCCCATGTACGTCGAACCCGAGATCGTCTTGACACGGACATAAGGGGCCGAACCAGGCGGGGCGTCAGAACGGAACACCTGACTCCACGCCGATGTCTGACGAAGTGGGGAGCCTCCTTTGGAGAGGTGCCAGTGGGTTCCCCATGCCAGCGCGCAGGCGACCAACGCCACAGCTACCAGCATCACCAAGACGACGGGTTGAGTCGGGTCAATGACCGCACGTCCGGTCAGCCACTGGGAAAGCCATCGACGTACGGGAGACAGCGCGAGGCCGGAAGCGCCCAGCACTACTCCAGCGAGCAGCGTGAAGGCGGTTGACGCGAGCACGACGCGACTGGCCTCTCGGAACGCCGTCTCCGGCACACCCACCCTCCGTCGAGCGGCAAGAAGGTCAAAGAGAAGCCCCGGCGCCACGAAGAGGAAGAACGCGACCACCGCGCCCGTCGTGCTGGGGATCACGGCGATTCGCCCTTAGTCGCTGACCTCAGCCGGCGGTGTTCCCTGCGTTCCCGGACTCGCTGTCGGTGCCACGGGTTCGTTGGTCATCTGAGCCGGAACCGAGACGACGACGTCCAGGCTCTTGGTCTCGCTGGCCGTCAGCCGTTCGGCGGTTCGGATGGGTTCCGCCATCGAATGATCTGTCATTGGGGACTCCTCTCGTGTGCATCGAACGTATCTGATCGCGCCGACAGGCCGGCTACGCACGCTTGTGGAGGGCGAGGGCCAACTGGAGGCGCTGCTTGTCGTTGAGGGAGGCTTCGAACTGGCGGTAGCGGGCGCGGGCCTTGGCCGTAGGTCGCACTCCCCGCCAGACCGGGGAGAGGTCGAGGTGGGCGTGGGCGACGTGGACCCATTGCCAGGTCAGCCCGAGGTCGTAGGCGTCGTGTGGCGTTCCTGGCCGGTTGCTTCGGGCCCATTCGTCGAACCAGCGGCTCATCCCCAGGCGGTGTCGGATCTTGGCTTCGATGGCCCGGTAGTTGTCGCGGTGCACGTCTTCAATCGCCCGCCAGATCCGGGCTTCCCACTCGTCAGCGGTGACGAGCATCGTCGCCGAGCAGGCCCGAGCGCAACGCACACCCATCGGGCCGGGCATGCCCAGCGCTTCGGCGGCCGCGGCCCAGGACTTGATGTCCGGGTGCAGCCGCGCCAGCGACAGTGACGCGAACAGGCGGATGGTCGCTTCGCTGGAGTTGAAGGCCCCGTCGAGGTGTTCGAGGTACTGCTCGTGCGGGATGACTTGCGGGATGACGAGCAGGTTGATCGGCATGCGCGCTCCGTCGGGTTTGGGGGTGTCGAGGTGGTGGGACAGGCGCCGGTGCGGAGCGCGGGCGGCCATGACGAGGCGGGTGAGGGTGGGGGTCATGACGGTGCGGTCCGCGAGCCACCCGAGCGGGCCGTCGTTCGTGGTGGGCGTGAGCACAGTCCACGGCGTCAACCGGCTGGCAGCGGAGTCGAGGTCGCTGGCGGCCAGGACCGCGTCCGCAGCGGCCAATGCCTCGCCGCGGAGCTTGGGGTCGTCGGGTGGGCGCATGCCCCAGCGGGGTCCGCGGGTCGCGGTGCGGTCTGTGGCGACGGCGGCGAGGTCGGCGACCCAGGGGGCGAGGGACTCGGCGCCGGGCTGGCCGGCGAGGTGGAGCAGGAGGTTGGTCAGGTGCCGGAGATCGGTCAGGTATGTCGCGGGCTTGACTGGCTGCCCGAGGACCACTACGGGCTCGCCGGTAATGGCCGCATCGACCCGCGCCTGTGTGCCAAGAACCTCTGGCGTGGCTGGCTGCGCGGGGAGGGTGGTGAGGTCGTGCTGACACTGCCTGAGGGGTCCTTGCCCGAGCGGGTTCCCGCAGACGGGGGTGGCGCCGACGCTGCGGAGGTGGGAGTGGCGTTGATCGCGGAACGGCCGCCCACAGCCCGGGCACTCGGCGACAAGGACAATGCCGTGGTCAATGCAGGCGGTGACGAGGAGGAGCCGCCACGCGACCTTCCAGGTGCCGGTGTCGGCGAGGCAGGCTGGGCAGATCTGGGTGCCGTGGGCGGGGGTCCAGCCACGGGCGGCGACCTGCCGGTAGGAGTGCCGGTCGGTCGGGTCGAGCCCGGTCAGGTTAAGCGCAGTGCCGTCGAAGGAGGCGAGGGTCGCGGCATACACGCGGTCCTCGTCGATGCGCGCGAGCGAAGCGAGCCGAGCGATCGTCTCGGGCGACGGCGCGAGCGTGAGGTACCGGGTGCCAGCTCTTCCACGGCCGGCGGCCGCGAGGAGCTGGGCGGTGGTGAGGCCGTTGGCGTCGGCGAGGTGTTCGAGCCAGGACTCGATCGACTCCCCGGCCTGGGGAGGCACGGAGACTGGCAAGGCGGCAGTCATGACCGGCTGGGTGGGGGGTGTGCGGGACCCCCAGGCCCTGTCGTCCGGCAGGAGATCCTGGGGGTCACTTCCCGTTCCCTCGCAAGGGTGGGCGTCGATAAACAGGCTACGGGTCACGGACGTCACCCGTCATCGACTGTCGCCGCACAGCGCGAGAGCGACGTCCTCGACGGTGTCGATGTCGGAGGCACGGATAGTTGCCGTGACGGTGTTGCCGGTTTCGAGTGCCCAGGTGAAGTCGTCAGTCTCGAGCCCGCCTGTCGGCTCAGCGCAGCCGGCCTGTCGGACGGCTTCGCGAGCGGCGGCGTTGAGGTCCTCGAACATCGGGTCCCAGATGGAGCGCAGCGTGCTTGGGCACCCGTGGGCGTCGAGAAGGCGCCTCATCAGGGTGGCTGCGTCCCGTGGATCTTGGACGACGGTTGCGCCGAGGACCTGACGTTCGGGCAGGCCCATGACGAGCAGGATGACGTTGTGCTCGCCGTCTGGGAGCCAGACGACGTTCGGGTAGAGCTGCCAGGCGCTCATGCGGTCCTCCGTTGTTTCGTCGTGCGGGCACGGGCACCGTCGAGACGCCCGTTGCGGTAGCCATGGGCGGCGGCGATGCCCGTGTATCCGGACAGCCCGGCAAGGTCCGCACACTCCACGGCTATGGGGCAGTCGGCGCATAGGGCGCTGGGTTCCATGAGTGCGGCCTGCCGGGCGGCGGGGGTGAGCGACGCGGCATACGTGGCCTCCCAGCGGGCCCATTCGACGGTGAGGTCTTTGCAGCTGCCGTCGGCGAGGCTCCAGGCCGCGTCGCGGGCCAGGACTTCGCGGCTGATTCCTCTCACTGGTGGCTCCGATGCGAGCCGAGGCACTGGGTTGGGACGTGTGCCGTGGTGATGGTGATGGACTCGAGGAGGTCGGCGTCGGGGCCGTGCTGGCACAGGAGCTGGTGTTGAAGGTAGGCGCGTGCCTCGAGGGCGGCGTGCTGGGTCGAATAGGAGCCGACGACGTCCTGGGAGTTCCAGACCAGCCACACGCAGATCCTGGAGGAGGGCCCGAGGTCGCCGTCGTCAAGGAGCTCTTCGACGATCATCCGAAGTTCTTCGGCGTAGTGGGCGTAGAAGGTGGCATCCATGGCGGGGATTGGTCTGTCGCCCATGGCCTGGAGGATCCGGACGGCCCGGGTCCTCAGGTCTTTGTGGTCCGGCTCGAAGGGGTTCATCCGTACCTCCGGGTGACGCCTGTCCAGGTCGCGTCTGTGGTGGGGATGGTGAGCAGGTCGGTGTCGGCGAGCAGGAGTTGCCCGGCCTCGTGCAGGAGCAGTCGGGTCTCGGGGTCGATGCGGGTGTTGAAGGCGTGGATGTCGCGGTCAGGGATGTCCGGCCAGGGGCTGGAGCGCATCGGGCCGTGGGTGAACCTTGTCCAGATCCACCCCAGAGCCAGGACCTCGCTGTCGACGCGGCCGGTGCCCGGCGGGAGTTGCCGCGTCGTGCTGGTCGGGAGCCGACGGACGGCGCGGAGGGTGTCGCGGCGTCGCTGGTAGTCGATGAGCCCGCCAGCCAACAACGCGTCGACGGCTCGGCCAAGCAGGTCCGCGTCCTGCTCACGGAGTCCGCCGCCGGCGTGAATCCCGTCGATGAGCAGACTCGTCGGTATGCCGCTCACCCCAAGAGCGGCGGTGGCCTCCTGCGGTGTGGGGTCGCCGCCGAGGGCTCGAGTGATGAGCATGTGCAGGGCGGTCGCGGCTCTGGTCAGGGAGAGCCACTGCCCGGGTCGACGGGCGGGTGCGTCGTCACCGGCTGGGAGGGGCAGGAGGGCAGGGACGTGCCTCGGGTGCAGACCATCGTTCGTGACGTGGTGCCGGACGCGGGTGAGGAACCAGTTGAGTCGGGCGTGGTCTGCGGGGGTGAACGTGCCCGTTTGGTGTCGTTGGGAGTGCGCCGAGCGCTGGGGCTTCTCGCTAGTGAGACGCCGACCGCACAGCATGAGCAGGACCGCGACGGTGCGGGGGTCGGGTGGAGGGTAGGCGCCCCACATCCGCGCCCAGGCGACGTCGATGAGTGGGAGCGCGGGTTCCAGTTCAGGTTCTTCCCCTGTGAGGGTGGCGGCCTTTGCTTGGCAGCGGCGACGGAGCCGGTAGAGGATGCCTCGGGCCCGCTGTTCGTCGATCGCGGCCTCGGCCAGCTCGCGCAGGATCTCGGCGAGCTCAAGCACCCGAGGGTGGGCTGGTGTCACGACGTGCGCAGCGCCGGCCCGCACGAGGTAGCAGCGGCAACGCAGGCAGACGGGCATAAGCGCGGTCTGCCAGAGCAGGTCGGTGTGTCCGGTGGTGAGGGTGCAGGCGGGGCAGAGCCACACCACTTCGAAGTGGTGACGCCACCCGTGCCGCCGCTGGATGCCGTGGCCGCGGATGCCCAACGGGTAGCGGTTCATCGTCAACCGTCGCGCGGCCTCGCCGTCCAGCCCGGCGAGGGCCGCGACGGTGTCGAGTTCGCGTCGTGGGATGTCGATGTCGTGACGTGGGCGAGGCAGCACGCGGGCGCGGTGGATGCCGTTGGCATCGGCCAGCCGCACGGCATACGAGCTGAGCGGCTCGGACGGCCGCGGCGCGGGACGGACGGGCAAGACCGTCACGACACGGCCACCTTGACTCGCCGGCGTCGGGACGGCTGGGGCGCGACCGGACGGAGCTCAGCTTCGCCAGCGATCGCGCGAGCGGACAGGGGGACAGCGTCGAGGTGAGCGGTGGTGATCGTGTCCGAGCCGTCGTCGAAGGCTGCCAGCAGGGCCTCGGTGAGCAGCAGTGCGGTGTCGCCGACGTAGCCCTGCGTTCTGCGCCAAATGTAGCCCGCGTGCTGGATGGAGAAGACACCTGCCGGGGCGCAGTCGAAGTAGGGCAGCAGCACTGTCTCGGCATCCTTGAGGAACCGTTGCCAGGTGCGCCGGTCGTCCTCGGTGTCCAGCGGGTACGCGGTCAGGGTGAAGCGTTCGAGGCGGGAGTTGATCTGCGGGTCGAGGTAGAGCGGGGACTCGTGCAGGTCGGCGCCGACGAGGATCATCGTGCCGCCCAGCTCGCCGAGCTCGGTGTTCAGGTACTTCAGGAAATCCAGCATGTCGCGGCTGTCCTTGTTCGATACGTCAAGGAAGTGGCTGTCGTCGATGAGCAGCAGCCGCACCCCGTGTTGGCGGAAAGCGTGGATGACCCGGGTGGTGGTGACCCGAACGAGGCCTTCGCTCGGATAGCCCATCGTGAGCAGCAGCGCGGCGAGGACGTCGCGGATCTTCGACGCGGCACGCAGGGTGAGGTAGAGCTGGGGGATCCAGTCGGCGGTGACACCGGGTTCGGGGTTCCAGGTGGGGCGCGGGTCTGCGCAGGCGGGGCCGAGCAGGTCGCGGTAGGCCGCTTGCGCCCAGTCCTTCACGAACGTGGACTTGCCGACGGCGAACGAGGCGCTGACCGACCCGATCGCCTTCGCCCCCGGAGGGCGGAGCCGGTTGCGGTCCACGAGCCGGGTGAGCTGGTGGGCGGCACGTTGGGCCAGAACCGAGGGCAGGACCAGCCCGGTCATGGCGGAGGTCAGCTGGTCCCAGTACTCGTCCTGGGCCGCCTCGGACATGGTGTCGAACGTCTCGACCGGGATCGGGGTCGGCATCGGCCGGGGTGGCGCCGTGGCCTGCTGGTGCCACAGGCGGGCGTCCATCAGATGGCCTCGCGGTCGTAGTCGGGGAAGGGCGAGTCGAAGTCGATCGGTGCGGGACTGTCGATGCCGTCGACCTGGTCCGCGGCGACAGTGAGGGCGGGACGCGGCCGAGGAACCGAGGGGGTGTCGGCGGCGGTGTCGATGAGCTGACGGGCAGCGGCTGCTTCGGCGTGGTCGATGAAGGCCTGGTCGTGGCGCATGCCGGCGCGGATGAGCTTGCTGCGCCATTCCTCGTCGGTGGGTGCGGCGCTCAGCTCGGTGATGGCGGCGATGATCTCGCGGGTGACGTTGCGGCGGGAGACGACGCGGTTGCCGCCACGTTCCTTGATGAGCTGACGGGCTCGCTGCACGACGACGTCGGTCAAGGGCGCCTCGACCAGGTGCGCGTCGCGCCACTGCAGCTCGTAGATGCGGTCGTCGTGGCGGCTGCGATGCCAGAGCCGGGTGCGGTCCCGCGGGTCGTAGTGGAAGGGGACCTTGGCGTCCTGGGCACGGAAGGTGCCGGGCCGGAGGCCGCGGATCTCGTCGAGGATGTCGCCGTCGTAGGTGAGGCCGCGGAACGCGACGCCGCCGTTGCCGGGGGTGAGCCACTTCTCGGGCAGCAGGCTGAAGATGAGGTCGGGGTGTTGCGGGACGAGCAGGCGACCGGTGATCGCGTGCAGCATGTCGTGCCGTTCCAGCGGTGTGAAGTTGCCGTCCTCGACGCCGGGGATCTTCACGCCGCCGTGCCGGTTGCGGTGATACGCGATGGCGATGTGCCGGTGCAGGTGCTGCTGCAGCTCGCGCCAGGACCCGAGGGGCTCGAAGCCGACCCAGCCGACGAACCGCCCCCTTTCGTGCACGGCGCGGCCTTTGAAGCCGGCCCCGTTGCGGAATGACTGGTATGCCGCCTGGAGGCTGTCGTGCCACCGCTCCACAATCCCGTTGTCCAAGGGGCGTCCAGGCCGGGA
>Ga0208938_1000738_pt1 | contig 22136 bp, 11 predicted proteins | sample AD_UKC125_MetaG_FD_184434 | JGI IMG/M metagenome (GOLD analysis project Ga0208938, IMG submission 184434) | Active sludge microbial communities of municipal wastewater-treating anaerobic digesters from USA - AD_UKC125_MetaG (SPAdes) (version 2) | ecosystem: Engineered > Bioreactor > Anaerobic >...
CTTCGCCGAGATCGGGCTGATTCGCCAGACGATCAGCCTCCCCTACCCCGACCTCAAGTCGCTGCTGCGCGCGGTGAAGGCCATCGGCGCCAACTCGGTCACCGAGGGCGCACGCAGCGGTCTGCTCGGGCGCGCGGCGTGGCAGCGCGTACAGGCGGCTTACGAACGGCACCGCACCACTGCCGGACTGCCGGCGCGTTACGACGTGATTCTCGCCTACGCCCGCAAATGAACGACCCGAGCGGCTGGTTCATCACCGGCACCGACACCGAAATCGGCAAGACTTTCGTCGCCTGCGCGCTGCTGCACGCCTTCCGTCGCACCGGCGTGACGGCGGTGGCGATGAAACCGGTGGCCGCCGGCGTCGATGCGCATGGCCTCAACGAGGACGTCGAGCGCCTGCTCGCGGCATCGTCGATCCAGCCCGCACGGGCCCTGGTGAATCCCTACGGTTTCCGCGCCGCGATTGCACCGCACATCGCCGCCGCTGAGGAAGGACGGCGCATCGAACTGCCGCGGATCGCCGCCGCGCTGAGCACGCTGCGGACCATGGCCGACGTTATCCTGGTCGAAGGGGTCGGCGGTTTCTGCGTGCCGCTCGGCGACACCCGCGACACCGCCGACCTGGCGTCGCTGCTCGCCCTGCCGATGATCCTGGTCGTCGGCATGCGCCTGGGGTGCATCAACCATGCGCTGCTGACCGAGCAGGCGATCGCCGCGCGCGGCCTGCGACTGGCCGGCTGGGTGGCCAACCGCATCGACCCGGCGATGGCACGCTTCGACGAAAACCTGGCGGCCTTGCAGGCGCGGCTGCCGGCGCCGCTGCTCGGCGTCGTCGAGCATGGCACGACGCCCGAAGAGGCGGCACTGGCGCTACGCCTTCCCGATTGGCCGGCAAGTCGCGAGTCGACCGCCTGACGGAAGCCGGCAAGCTCCGGTACTATCCTGTGCAGGCGAACCCACCTGATCAGGAGATCCCCGATGGCCCGAATCATTCCCGACGGCTGGCGCGAACTCTCGGTCACCGGCGCCGCGCAACGCGAGATCGAAACCCTCGCCGTCCTCGCCGACGGCCTGCCCGACGACTACAGCGTCTACCACGCGGTGCACTGGACCGGCATCGACGGACACTTTGCCATCTACGGCGAGATCGACTTTGCGGTGGTCAATCTGGCCGGCGACCTGCTGCTCATCGAACAGAAGTGCGGTTTTCTCGATGAAACGGCGGACGGCCTGGTCAAGCAGTATCCCGGCAAGTCGAAGAGCGTCCCGGTGCAGATCTCGCGCATGGTCAGCCACCTGCGCGGCAAGCTCGCGGCCCGCTGCGACATTCCCTCGGTGCACACCGACGCCCTCCTCTATTGCCCGGACTACACGGTCAGGAACCCGGAAACCGCGGGCCTGGTGCCCGAGCGCATCGTCGATGCCAGCCGCCGCGGCCAGCTCTGCCAGATCGTCCGGCGCCTGCTGCCGGCGCGCGAGAAGACTCTCGCCACGGCGAAGGTCCACGCTTTCCTGCGCAACCTGATCCAGCTCGACACCGACGTCAGCGCGCTGATGGGGCACGCCCGCGAGGTCGTCACCCGGGTTTCCGGCGGCCTGGCGCAGTGGGCGCGGCGGCTCGAATTCGAGCCCTTCCGCCTGCGCGTGACCGGCACCGCCGGATCGGGCAAGACGCAACTCGCCCTGGCCGAATTCCGCGCCACCATCGAGGCCGGCAAGCGGCCGCTCTATGTCTGCTTCAACCGCCCGCTGGCCGACCACTTCAACCGCATCGCACCGGCCGGCGGACTCGCCTGCACCTACCACCAGCTCTGCGACCAGCGCCTGCGGCAGGCTGGCGAAACGCCCGACTTCACCTTGCCCGACGCCTTCGAGCGCCTGCAGCAACGGGCCGCCGAACTGCCGGTCAGCGACCACTCCCTGTTCGACACCCTGATCGTCGACGAAGGCCAGGACATCTCAGAGCCCTGGCGCGACTTCATCTTCCGCCATGCGCGCTCCGACGCGCGCATCCTGTGGCTCGAAGACCCGCTGCAGAATCTCTACGGTCGCCCGCCGACACCGCTGCCCGGCTGGGTGACGCTGCGCACGCAGAGCAACTACCGCAGCCCGCGACCGATCGTCGAACTGCTGCGCCGCCTGCTGCCCGGTGAGCTCGACATCGAGGCGGCCTCGCCGATCGCCGCCGACGACATCGAGATCCTCGACTATGCCGACACCCAGGGCATGTTCGCCCGCGTCAAGGAAGCCATCCGGCTCTGCTACTCCGCCGGCTTCAAGAAGCACGACCTGGCCATCGTCAGCTATCATGGCCGCGCGCAGTCGCATTTGCTGGCGCTTGACGCCCTCGGCCAGACCAGCCTGCGCCGCTTCACCGGCGACTACGACCTGTTCGGACAACCGGTCTACAGCCCAGGCGATGTGCTGGTCGAATCGGTCTACCGCTTCAAGGGCCAGGCCGCGCCGGCGGTCATTTTCACCGAGATCGATTTCGCGGTCCTCGACGACCAGGCGGTGCGCAAGCTCTTCGTCGGCGCCACGCGCAGTTCGATGAAGCTGGTGCTGATCCTGCACCAGAAATCCGCCACCGGATTGCTCGAACGCCTGCACTGAATCAACACCGCCGCGCCCGGTGGCGCATCCTGTGAGCTCGACGGTCGCTATCCTGCAGACATCTGCCGGCAATGGTGCGGGCGGAACAGGAGACCCGATGCCCAATACCCTACCCCGTATCCTCATCCAGCCGCTCAAGCCGGCAGTCATCGCCGGCATCGCCCAGAAGCTGACGGTCTTGATCCGTGTGCAGGCGCCTGCTGCCGCGCCGACTGAGAGCAAGGCACGCAAACCCTATCACCTGGCCCTGGTCATCGACCGTTCCGGGTCGATGTCAGGCGCGCCGCTGATCGAAGCCATCCGCTGCACCCGGCACATCATCGAGCAGCTTGAGCCCACCGACATGGCCTCGCTGGTCATCTTCGACGACCGCGTACAGACCCTCGTTGCGGCCCAGCCGGTCGGCGACCGCCAGGCGCTGCACCTGGCCCTGTCGCGGGTGCATGGCGGCGGCTCGACCAACCTCTACGGCGGCTGGCAGGCGGGCGCCGATGGCCTGCTGCCGGCCGCCGGCCAGGCAGCGCTGACGCGCGTCATCCTGCTCTCCGACGGCAATGCCAACGTCGGCGAAATCACCGACGCCACGGCGATCGCCACCCTCTGCGCACACGCCGCCGAGCGTGGCGTCACCACCTCGACCTACGGCCTCGGACCGCACTTCAACGAGGACCTGATGGTCGAGATGGCCAAACGCGGTGGCGGCAACCATTACTACGGGGATAGCGCAAGCGACCTCTTCGAGCCTTTCTCAGCGGAGTTCGATTTCATCTCGGCCCTCTGCGCGCGTCAGGTGCGCCTGTCGCTCGCGGCAGCACCGCAGGTCCGCATCCGCCTGCTCAACGATTATCCGCAGCGCAGCGAAACGCCTTTTCCGGTCGTCCATCTGCCGGACATCGCCTTCGGTGCGGAAGCCTGGGCGCTGGTCGAACTGGAGCTGCCGCTCGCGCTCGCCGCCAATGGCGCCGGACCGCTGTTGCAGGTAGCCGTCACCGCCTCAACCCCGGTAGGCGAGCCGGCAAGCTTTGCCGATGCGACACTGACGCTACCCGCCGTATCGATGGCGGTGTGGGAAACCGTGCCCGAAGATGCGCTGGTGGTCACCCGCCAGTCCGAGCTGGCCGCCGGCAAGCTGCTCGAACAGGCGCGCGCCGCTGCCGAATACGGCGACTGGAACACCGTCGAGCGCCTCCTGTCCGAGGCCCGCCGGCGTTTTGCCGAACAGCCGTGGGTGATCGAGGTGCTGGAAAGCATCGCCGAGCTGGCCGGCCTGATGGACACGGCGCGCTTTCGGAAAGAAGCGCTCTACTCCTCCCGCAAGATGAGTTCGCGGCTTTCGGCGGCCGAAGAAGGCAGCTACCAGGGTCCGGACACCGAGTCGGCCAGTGCCAGCTTCCTGCGCCGCAAGACGAGCCAGGGCAAGGCGCAGTTCGGCAAGCCGGAGGATGAGAAGGAATAGCCTGAGGCGGGGGGGTGAGCGCAGCAGGGCGCAGGATGTTGCCAGTGACGACCCGGATCCTGTGCTCTGCCCTCGTACGCCTGGTCGAGGAGGGGTGCGACGGTTTCACCTGCGGAAGATCTCCCGACGATGCCAGGCGAGTTGATTTCGATCCGCGTTAGTCACTTCACCCTTCTGTCACGACATCGCCCAAGCGGTTCCATTCCAGGGACCGGTGCCGCCAGTGCTCGGCAATTTGCTGCGTGAAATCCGCCCGCACCAGCTTGACCCGCGACTCAAGCCAGGATTCGTCCTCGCGCCGGATGATCACCCCCTCAAGCGGTCCCTCGCGAAAGGCGCTCCGGTGATTGATCAACATCTGCCGCAACTCCTGCAAACTACGCTGGCCACGCATCAGTGCGGGAACAGTGATCAGGCCCAATCGCCCGGCCCATTGGTCTCGCCGCTCGGTGCTCCAGAAGCGACCGGCTCGCCGGTCGTAAACATCGAAGAGCAACCACCAGTCGGGCAGGGCCGTGTAAGCAAGTGAGTGGCGCGCTGCGCACCACTCCCCGAAGGCGACAAGATGTTCGCCAAGTGCATCGAACAATGCCTCCTCGCGCGGGGCCAGCCACTGACCCAGACGCGCGAACTGGCCGGCATGGGGTGCATCGAGGTAATGCCCACGGTTCTGAGCGCGCAGGACGCCATCCAGCGAAACCGAGAATCCGAGATTGGCGCCATCGAGCTTTTCTTCCACCACCACCGGCCCTGCGAGCAGAGCATCAGCCTCGACGGCAGACAGCACCTTGTCGTCGCGCGGGATGCCGCCTCCCATCCAGGCCAGGTGCGGCGTGTGCGGAAAACGGAAAAAGGCGCTCATGGCCTCGGTGGAAAAGCCGGCAGATCGCGCTCCGGAAACTTCTTCGCGTAGAACCGCGCGACGTCCGCCGGACAGAGAAAATGGACCGAAATTCCTTGGGCTGCCAGTTGCGGCCACCAGTCCAGCCACTTGCTGTCGGCCCCCTGCCAGATCGGTGGCTTGTCCGGATGCGCGTTCGCCACGGCCGCGAACTTCCTGTCGGGAGGGTCGAAACGCTCCTCCAGCAAAGGATCGGGAAACTCTACGAAACGGTCTTGGCCGGTCTCAGTGATCGGCACACGGCACACGCGGGTGGCATTGGAGTGATTCTGCAGCAGCCACTTGAGAAAGGCGTCACCCACCCCCTTTGGCTGATTCGGATACGTCCTGTTTCCGTACTCGCGGAGAATGCGGTAACCATCGTCGATCACCACCATGCCGGACCGCTGCCTGGCCAGCAGCGCGCTGACGCAAGCTTCACGGCACTTGCAGGAGACGTCCTGATGGCTGCCGTTGGCTACCAGCAACACGTTGGTATCGATCACCACCGGCGTCATGCCGTCTCCCCCGCGGCCTGACGCTTGATCGCCTCAAGCGTGCGCGCCGCGATGTCGCCCATCTCGTCGCCAAAGAAGTTCACTGGCCAGTTTTCGATCTCGCCGAAGATATTGAGACGCAAGGCCTCCAGTTCCGCGCTCGCGTCCTCGCGCTTGACGAAATACACCGCTACGTCGGTCGCCTCGATTCTGCGCTCCGCCACCCGACGTTGCAGACGTGTGAGGAAATGCTCTGAGTGCGTCTCGATGATCAACTGGGTGCCGCGCGCGCTGCCGTTCTCGTTGGACTGGACCGCACTGACGAAAGCATCCGCAAGGTTGGCCTGGGCCGAAGGATGCAGGTGGATTTCCGGTTGCTCCATCCACACCACCGAATTGGGCGGTGAATAGAATGCCTGAACCAGTGCCGGCAACACCTGCGAGACGCCTACCCCGACGTCCGTCAGCTTGACCACCGGCGACTTGGCATGGGTCCGTACCAAAACCTCGTATTCCTTGCGTCCCTCGGCCACCGGGTGAACCTCGAAACTGTCGATCACCCCCAGGTCGCGTAACCAGCCAGCGATGAACACGTCGAACGGCTGCAGCTTCTGCTTCGGGCCACGATTCAGCTTGCGCCCCTGCTCGGTCGCCGCCAGCAGTGCGGCGATGGTATGTTCGCCCAGCGCACCGACATGTGGCGGAGTCTCGCCCGACCACTGGTAGACCCGGCGTGCCGACTGCCGCAGCGGTCCGAGGTAGTACATCCGCTCCAGCATTTCTTCTGCCTGCAGCGCAAAGTCGGCCAGGAAGTCGGCATTCTGGTAGCGAAGGAGCGTGCGGTCGGCAAACCGGTAGAACTTCTCCGGGGGTTCCAGCGGCCACTTGCGGCCTATTGCCATCACCAGCTTCAACGGTTCGCAGTCGAGCGACGTCCTGTCTCCGCGCCGGTGCGCCACCTCCAGTGACCTGGCGTCGCCCTGCAGCAGTCGATAGGTAAAAGACTCGGTCTCGGGCTGGCCGTTCTTGTCCGCGCGCAGCGTCGACGACAACTCGAGTTCGCTGCCCTTGAACACTTCCATCGGATTCAGCGGGTTTCTGACGGTCAGTGTCTGCGGCAACCGCCAGCGGAGAGAAAACACGATCTTCTGGCGCAGATCGTGCCCATGGACGCAATCGGCGAAGGTGCCGAGGTCGATCAGCGAGTTCTCGTCTCCCAGGTGCAAGGCGCGCTTGCGGTCGGCCAACTGCACCGTCTGCTTCAGGGCCAGCAGGAGATGGCCGAGGCTGGACTTGCCGGAACTGTTGGTGCCGAAGATCACGGTCAAGGGCGCCAGCGGCACCATACGGGTGTCGTTCCACGCCTTGAAGTTCTGAATCTGCATCCGGGTCAGCATGACGGTTCCTTTCGTTTAGCCCGCATTATGCAGCCCACATCCCAGGCTTCCAGGATCAGGCGGCTGGGTCGAGAATGTAGCGCAGTGCGTCACGGGTGAGGCCGCAGAGGCGGGCGGAAAACGCGTCCAGCCGGGTGCGCAGGCGAGCGCGGCGCGTTGTTTCATCTGCGGAAGATCTCCCGACGATGCCAGGCCAGGTAGTTGTTCTGTGGCTCGGGCAACTCCGCAAGCCGCCAGCCCGGCTGCACCCCAAGCAACGCCTGCTGATGGCCCGACAGTTCAGGGCTCACCAGCGCCCCGCCATCCTCGTCGAAACTGATCCAGCCGCCATCGAACAGCGCATCCAGGTGCGGCGCCAGCAGCAGGCCATTGAACACGTCGAGGCGCTCGGCGTCGCTTTCGCACTCTGCCCAGGGCTTGATGTGCGAGGCGCGCAGCAGCGGCAGAACGTCGAGCCCGGTGACGGCGCAGCGCCCGTGCCAGTAGTCGATCAGCGACTCGCGGAAGATGGCCTGCCCGACACGCTGGATGACCAGCCGCTCGGCTTCGGTCGTCGTCGGCAGCCCCTGCGTCGCCCGCCGAAAGGCGGCGGTGCCCTCACCGGCCAGCAGTCGCGCCACCGCGCCGGCTCGCTGCAGAAGCGCGTGCAGCGCCTCGTAGCCGGGCACCGCGTCGAAAATCTCTGGCCAGTCGCCGGTCGACCGCCGCAGGGGCAGACGGCGGTCGGCCGCTACCTTCTCCGCCCACGTGCTGGACGACAAGCCGACCCGGAACGTATCCGCTACCAAGGCATGAACCGCCAGCGCGTCGGCGAAGGCGGTCGAGCGAAACACCAGCCAACCGTCGTGCCGCTCCGGCGTTCGGTCGAAGCCCGCGTCCTGTGCCGCCTTCTCGATGCGGGCCGCGACCAGCGCGCCGGGCGTGGCTTCGTCCGCGCTGGCCGTCTCCCCGTCACCCCGCCGGAACACGTCCCAGGCGGCGAGGAAGACCGCCAGGTCGCGGCGCGACCCGAAGGCCAGCCCGACCGGGTAGCTGCCTCTCTGGCCGGAAACGGTGCGCTCGCGCCGGGCGGCAGCATGGCGGCCCAGCCATTGCGACAGTTCGCGTTCCGTTCGCCCAAGCAGCGGCGCCAGCGCCTTCGGCGCAAGGCCGATTTCCACCGCGTTGCCCGCCGCGTTGCCGGAAAAATACACGGCGCAAGTCTGGTCGCCGCCGGCGACCAGCCGGAAGTTGCCGTTTGCCAGCGGGCGACGGCTGCCGAGTCCGGAGAAGGCTTCCAGGATCAGAGCTTCCAGTTCGCGGCTCATCGCGCCTCCACGGCCTGTGCGTCCCACGCCTCCAGGACCAGGCGGCGGGTGCGGTATTCGCCGAACTGGCGGGTGTCGTTGTTCTTGAGGACGCGGAAGGTTTCGGACGGGTAGTCGGCACCCATGACGTCGGCGGGGTCGAGGATGTAGCGCAGTTCGTCGCGGGTCAGGCCGTAGAGACGGGCGTAGTACGCGTCCAGTTCGGCGCGCAGGCGGGCGCGGCGCTCCGGGTTCCAGGCGAAGGGCGGGCCGACGTGGCCGAGGTCGGCTGCCCAGGGCTGGAGGTCGTGGGCGGTGTACGTCAGCTCGAGGACGCGCGGGACGATGAAGGCGAGGTCGGCTTCGCTGTAACGGTCTGGTGGGAGCACCGGGACTTGCTTGTAGTACCCGAAAGTCATGTTCGTTCCGCCAAGCTTTTGCCGAACAACAAAATCGAACGTCAGCACGGACATATTGGCAAGAAATGCTGCCGCACTATCGGGTGGCTGTGCGACCGAAAGCAGGGGCATTGAATGCCCCACCGCGGACAACGGAATAACCGTGGAAATAAAGCTCCGCTCGTCCGTGCTTCGCGCAATATTCCGCCAGCCCATCAGCCAGCCGCGCGACCAGCCCTTGGCGGCGAGGCGGGATTCGACTTCGCCGGCATCGACCCAATAGCGCGGTGTGACGCTGAAATGCCGGTCGCACTTGGCATCGACCGCAACATCACAGCAAGCACCATCGGCATGGTATGTCGCCCAGCGGTGGTCGAACTGGTGGATCATCTTGGCCTCATAAAGCGGCAGCCGGTCGGGGTCCGGGGCGTCGTGGAACAGCCCGCTATCGTTGGCCATGTGGATCATGGCCATGAAACGGATATTCCACGGGTTGCGCTCGGGCGGGCCGTCGGCGATCAGCACCGGCGCAGCGCGATAGAGTTTCTTCGTCAGTTCGGCATCCCGCTCGCCTCTAAAGATCGGGCAGGTCAGCGTGTTGGGGTTGATCAGACGGAATTCCTCCGGAGCTAACGCAAAGCGGCGGCGGGAGTCGTGAATTTGCAAGGGCTGTCGAGCGAAGAACACTAATTCCGCATCCCGGTTATCCGCGTGGCCACGCAAGGTCATGAGCCCAAACCGGAAGGCGTGGTGAACAGAGGGGAAGATGAACTCTTCATTTTCGTAACACGTTAGACTCGCCAGGCTGCCTGTAAACGTCAAGTTGGCAAAAAAAGCCTTGGTGCTGTCGTCGGTGGCGATGCCGGTCGGCACGATGAAGCCGGCCCGGCCTTCGCCACTGACCAGTTGCGCGAAGGTCTCGGCAAACAGCGCGTAGGTATTCACATCCCCAACACCGGTCAACGGGAACCGTCCGGAATCGTGAGCGAACAGGCTGGCCGCCTCGGCAATGCGGCGGGCGACGAGAAAGTCCGCGTGCAGGGCCTGCTCGGCCACATTCGGCGGCGTCATCCCCTGCGCCGCTTCGACTTCCGGATAGAGCGTGTGCAGCAACATGCCTTCGCGCAGCAGTTCGATGCGCCGGCCGCGCTCGGCCTTGTGCGGCGCTTCGGCGATCAGCGGGCTGCGGCTGGCGAAGAATTCTTCCTCCTGCAGCTTGATGCGCTCCCACGGCGGGTTGCCGAGTAGCACCGCGAAGCCGCCCTTCACCCGCACCTGCGGGAAGGCCTGCCACCAGTGGAAGGCCTGCGCCGTTTGCGCGGCACTGGCGGCCGCTGCCGCGACGCCGGGGCGCGGGACGCTGCCGTTGAGCACCAGCCAGAGATCCTGCGTGGTCGGCACGCTCGCCATCGTCTGCGGCGTCTTCGGCAGGACGAAGGCGGCGACGAACAGATCGGCGGCCAGCCGGGCGCGCGAGGCGGCGCTCTTCGCTTCGGCCTCGACAAACGCGACGCGCTTGGCTTCGAGCGCGGCCAGCGTGTTGTCGGGCAGGGCGTCTAGCGCGGCGGCCTCGGGAGCGGCGTCGAAGCCGAGGGCGAGGTTGAAGGCGGCGCGCGTCTTCGCCTTCTCGATCGCCTTCAGGGCGTCACGGTTGGCCTTCTTGAGCGCCGTGACGACGCCCTTGTCGTCGCCGGAGAGCGCGTTGAAGGCCTTGTCCAGGATGCCGGCTTCCAGGATCGCCGGGTCGAGGATGCCGAGCAGCGCGTCGCCGCAGCGCAGGTGGTGGTCGAGGAAGGTCAGCGGCCGGTCGGGCGTGTAGGCTTCGAGCCAGAGCGCGGTGCGGGCGAGTTCAACGGCGAGCGGGTTCTTGTCCACCCCGTAGATGCAGTGGGCGACGACGTCGCGCAGCGCATGGCGGTAGTCGGCCGGCAGCGGGTTGCCGTCGGTAGCCGACAGGCGGGCGACTTCCTCGGCGATGCGGCGGGCGGCGGCGAGCAGGAAGTGGCCGGAGCCGCAGGCGGGGTCGCAGACGCTGAGTTCGAGCAGCGCCTGCACCGGCTGCCGTGGGTGGGCGGCCAGCGTTTGCGCGATCACCGGGTCGAGGGCGCTCCTGGTCAGCTCCTGCACCAGGCTGTCGGGCGTGTAATACGAGCCGCTGAGCTTGCGCGCGTTGCCCTTGGTGCTACCCCCCGACTGCTCCGCCGCGTCGCCGATGAAGCCGAAGCGGCGGACGCTGGCGCTCAGGGTCAGTTCGGGTACCAGTTCGAGCAGGCTTTCGTAGACGCTGCCGAGTTCCTCCGAATCCATATCGCGGTAATTGACGCGCGAGAGCGCGGCGCCGTCGCGGAAGAAGCAGAGGCCGAAGAGCGCGCTGAGCAGCGACTGGTTGTCGAGCTGGGCGGCGTCGAGGTCCGGGCATTGCGCGACGTCGAAGAGGCCACCGAGCGCCGGCAGGCCCAGGGCCGGCTGGCCGCCGGCGAGGCCGGTGAAGGTGATCGAGAGCGCCTGCCAGAGGTCGGCATGGCGATCGTAGCTGCGCCGCCGCGCGGCCAGACGGCGCAGGCGGGCAAGGCTGTAGCCGGCCTGGTAGCGGGCGCGGGCCTCGGGGCCGGCCTCGGGCGAGAAGACGAGTTCGCGGTCTTCGATGGTGGCGAGAAAGATGAGGCGATAGACGAGGCGCAGGAGTTGCTCGAAGTAGATCGGGGTGCCCAGCTCGCCGCTTTCGATGCGGCGGCGCAACTCGCCGTTGGCCGGGTGCGCGAGAAAGCCGCTGCCGAGCACGCGCAGGGCATTGGCGACGCCTTCGCGCAGGCGGTCGCGAACGCGGATGCCGTCTTCCTGGGCGGTGTTGCGCCAGTGTTCGAGCGGGCAGTCGGCGGGGTCGGCTGCGGCTTGGCCGAAACGCGTGGCGTGGGCGAGCAGCCAGAGGGCGGCGAAATCGGGGTAGAGGCTTTCGGCGAAGATCGCTTCCAGGTCGGCCTCAATGTAGGCCGGCCGGGTGAGGCTGGCGTTGTCGCGCAGGACGCGCAGCTTCAGGCCGTTGCTGACGACGGCCCACAGCACGGCGTGGCTGGCGTTCAGATACTCCTGGACGAGCAGGAAGGGCGAACGGCGGCGCGTGCCGTCGCCGTGCCGGCTGCCCGGCTTGTCGAGCGGCTGGTCGTGCGCCGCGAAGACCAGCGGCACACGCCCTTCGCCGGCGGCGCAACCGATGGGGAAGCTGCGTTCGCCGACGGCGACCTGGTCGACACGTTTGAGATCGGCAAAGCCGAGTACCTGGCGGCAGAAGGGTTCGAGGAAGTCGCGGCTGTTGGCCCAGGGGTCGCGGTCGCTGCGATCACGGCGTGCGGCGAAATCCTGCCAGAGGTTCTGGGCGATCTTCCAGTAGCGGCCGATCTCGTCGCGCAGCTTGAGGCCGCGCGGAATGTCGTAGTCGGCTTCGGACTGCGCGGCGGCTTCAAGGTGGGCGATGCGGTTGAGGAAATCGGGCGCCAGCAGGCCGCCTTCGATGGTCAGGGCGGTGAAGGCGAGTTCGGTGCTTGAGCGGCGGGCCATGCGGGTTCCCGGTTCAGTTGGTTCCTGGCGCGGCAAGCCAGCGCTGGTAGTCATTGAGGTCAACGCAGACATAACCGCGAATTTGCAAGGCCTGCCGTTCAGCGACCGGAAAATCCGGGGCATAGAGCGCACGTTCCGCCTGCCAGCCCTTGAAGCGACGCCCGGTCGCCGTCGCGAGGAAATCGTCGACGTGCTGCCCGAAGGTGGTCAGCGCGGCCGGGGTGTGCTTCGCGGCAGCGCGCTTGCAACTGCCGAAGCGGACACGCCGGTCGTCTTCGTTGACGGCGACGATGTCGATCTCGACCAGACGCGCGGCATCCCGGGGGCGGTTCCAGTAACCGTGGACCATGTCGGTCAGCGGGAAGTCGCCGGCCCCGCGCCGCGAGGCTTCGGCCATCAGCTTGCGGACCATGCGCTCGAAGGTGGGGCCTTCGTGGTTTTCGAGACGGACCGCGCCGATCTTCAGCGCCTGCGCCAGCGGCTGCACGCGCGCGGCCTGTACCGCGGGTTCGATGGCGGCAAGCCAGGCGGCGAGGAAGTTGTCGCCGATCTGGTAGCGGGCCTGGCGGCTGCCGGCCTGGGCAAAGACCGGGCTGAGGCGCTCGACGAGGCGGTAGCGGTCGACCAGCGTCGCCAGGTAGGTAGCGAAGGATCGGCTGTCGCCGAGGCTCTCGGCGTAGGCAGCCGAGAGCTGCTGCTGGGCGCAGGGCTGCTGACGGGCGAGCAGACGCAGCAACGAGACGCCGGCGCCGCGCAGTTCGCGCAGGAACCAGGTACCGGCCTCCTCGACGAGCGGCGCACGCGCCGACAGGAACAGGGTGTCGATGATCCGGTCCGCTGCGCTGTGGTCATCGGCCGCGAAGGTGCCTTGGTAGGCGCAATCGCGGTAGAACTTGGGAACGCCCTCGAAGACCGACCAGAAGGTCAGCCAGTCGCGAGGGCTGTCCAGCCCCTGATCGGCGAAGACCTGGAAAAGTGTGGCGAAATCCCAGTGGTCGAGGTTCAGGCGATCGGTCACGCGGGCATAGAGCGGCGAGCCGCGATCTTCGAGGAGCGCTGTCATTTCGGTGTGGATCGAGCCGAGCACGAATATGCCGCCACGGGCCGATCCGGTGAGCGTATCGACTTCCGCCTGCAGCAGAGACGTGAAGGCGGACAGCGCTTTGCGGTTGAAATACTGGAACTCGTCGATGACGACGATGATGCCGGCCCGGCAAAGCGCGCCAATGGTACGCGCCATGTCGGAAAAGCGGCGCAGCTTGTCGGCCACGACGCTGTCCGGCAGGCGTCCCGGGTTGGCGTCGGCAAACGCGGCAAGCGCATCCGTGAACACGGCGACGATATCGCGTTCGTCGCTGTCGGGAATCTGCACGTAGAGCGCGCCGGTTCCGCCCTGCGTTTCAAGAAGCGCCTCGCGGATCAGCGAGGTCTTGCCAATGCGGCGGCGACCGCTGATCGCGCAGAAAAACCAGCGGCCCCGGGTCAGGAGCAGCTTGATCGCCTCCAACTCGTCGCGACGGCCGTAAAATTTCCAGGATGTCATGAATTCGTTTTGTGTAACTTTTTTTACACTACAAAGTCTAGCGCGAAAATCTCTTATAAAACCGCTGGTTGCGCGAACATTCCGGGACAGCGGCAAGCCCCCGGGGCGTGATTCTGGTCCGTCAAATTAGGCATGGCGATCAATGCTTAATGCTACAGCGGCCCGAAATCCCAATCAATTCATCCTCTTGATGTGTCCGGATTTGCTGTCGCGCTACGCCGGCACCAGCACGAAGACCCCCATCACGTCGACCGGCAGGCTGGGCGTGACGCGGTATTCGCCGCTGCCGCGCGCGGCCTCGCGGACGCGGCGGTGGTCTGCGAGCAGCGCCTGGGCACGCTGGCGGGCCAGGTTTTCGAGAGCAGGCTGCCAGGCCGGCAACTGGTCGAGAAAATGCCGCAGGTGATGGTCGCGCAGCGGCGGCGGCATGTTGCGTGCGGGTTCTGCGTCCAGCAGCGCGCGCACGGTATCGCCGGCGAGCAGTTCGCCACCGGCAAGGGCCGGCAGCGCGACGGTCACCGTTTCTTCGCACAACAGCAGGCGCGACTGCTGGCGGTGGGTAACATTGAGCTGGTGGCGCAGGCGTAGCAGGAGGACGGCGGTACGGGTCGGCACGGCAGCGGTGAACATCGCGCCGGCGCGGGCGACGCTGGCGGCGTCGGCATCGGCCGCGTGATCGTCGAGCGCCTGCTCGAGCAGGTGGTCGGCCAGGCAACCGACCAGCGGATGCGTGCGGTGGATGAACAGCGCGCCGGGTGCCGGCGGCTGGTGGAAGCCGATGCGCAAGGTGCCTTCCAGGGCCTCTCCGGCCAGGCGCTCACGCAGAGCGGCGGCGTGCAGGCTGCCGATGTGCAGTTTCCAGTGGGCGGCCGTGGCCTTAGTCACCGCTTCGAGTGGCGCGCCAAGGCGGGTGGCGGCGCGGCGGACGAAGCGCTCGACATCGTCCTCGCCGCCGAGCACGGCGAGCGTCTTCCGCCATTCGGGCAGGACGTCCTCGGGCTTGAGGCGGCGCTGCGCGAACAGGGTGCGGTTGCGCGATGCGCGCTCGCGCGCCGACTCCCAGGCGGTCTCGATTTCGAGGGCCGGCGCGCCGAAGTCGAGCGCGCGCTGCAGCGAGGTGGCGGCCAGGCTACCCTTGCGCAGCAGGACGGCGCCGACCAGCGCCTGCGTGAGCCGGCCTTCGTCGTCGGGCATCGGGACGAGGACGCCGAGTTCCTTGCGGATGCTCTCGGCCTTCCTGAGGATGACCTGCAGCACGGCGCCGTCGACCGGGTTGTCACGCCCGTAAAGCATGGTGGTGCGGACTTCGCGCGCCTTCTGGCCGAAGCGGTCGACACGGCCCTCGCGCTGCTCGTGGCGGGTCGGGTTCCACGACAGATCGTAATGGACGACCGCGGTGAACAGGTTCTGCAGGTTGACGCCCTCCGAAAGACAGTCGGTGGCGACGAGAATGCGCTTTTCGGCTTCGCCCATGGCGTCGACCGCGGCTTCACGCTCGGCGGCGGCAAACTCACCGGTGATGGCCTGCACGAGGTGGTTCTTGTTGGCCTTGCGCAGGGCGTCGGCGACATAGTGCGCGGTGGCGATGTAGCGGCAAAAGACGACTGGCTGAAAGCCGGCGGCGGTGAGTTCTGCGAGATGTTCGAGCAGACGCCTGAGCTTGGGGTCCTGGCCGGGGCCGGCGAGCGCTTCGGCTTTGGCGATCAGTTCGCTGAGGAGCTGACTGTCCTCGGTACAGGCGGCCGGTTCGACGTCCTGGGTACTCAGGTCGTCGTCTGTGCCGTCGAGGACGCGCTCGCGCCCTTGTGCCTCGGCTTCCTCGAGGCCTTGCGCCTGATCTTCCGGGGTAGCGAGCGAGCCGCCGGCGAGCCGCGTGCGCAGGGCATTGACCGCCGCCGCCGGCGACGAGGAAATACAGCGCAGCAGGGCCAGCGCCGCCCACCAGCTCATGCGCTGGCGCAGCGCGCCCTGCCCCTCGGCGCGTTCGATCAGCGTCCGGGCATAGGCCAGCACCTCCTCGAACAGGACGCCCCAGGCGCCGGTGAGTTGGTAGGTGATCTCGGCGGTGAGGCGCTCGGGGAAGACCTGGCGGTCCTGCCACTCCTCGATGTCCGGCCGGCGGCGCTGCACGAAATGGCGGGCGAGCTGCTCGCGCAAGGGCTGGCGGCTGCCGGCGGCGGCGTCCCTGAGTTCGCGGAACGAGGGGTGCAGCAGGCCGAGCAGGTTGAAGAACGCTTCCTCATCGCCCGAGTGCGGGGTAGCGGTGAGCAGGATCAGGTGCCGGTCGGGATTCTCGGCGAGGCCCTTGAGCAGCGCGTAGCGTTGCTGGCGACCCTGGCCGCTGAAGGTGCAGGTGTGCGCCTCGTCGACGATGACGCACTCCGGACAGGCGCGCTGGAACTCGTCGCGGCGGCGGTCGGACTTGATGTAATCGAGACTGACCACCGTAAAGGGACAGGCCTCGAAAACCGACTGGTTGGCCGGCAGGCCGCGTTCGAGACGGGCGGCGGTGCTGCTGCGCACGACCACGGCGTGGATGTGGAAGCGCTGCTGCAGTTCGCGCTGCCACTGCTCGCACAGGTGGGGTGGACAGAGGACCGTCAGCCGGGAAATCTCGCCACGGTCGATCAGTTCGCGAACGATCAGCGCCGCTTCGATGGTCTTGCCGATGCCGACGTCGTCGGCAATCAGCAGGCGTACGACTGCCTGCTTGAGTGCCATCAGTAGCGGCACGAGCTGGTAGGCGCGCGGCTCGACGGCGATGTTGCCGAAGCTGCGGAACGGGCCGGCGCCAGTGCGCAGCTTGAGTTGCAGCGCGTCGCGCAACAGTTGCCCGGCGGCGTGGTTGGAAGCCTCGGCGATGGTCGGCCAGGGAAAGCTCGCCGGCGTTACCGGCTGCGGTTCGATGGGCAGATAGATCAGCGTCGCGTCGTCTTCGGCGGCACCGAGCGCGCGCAGATGCAGCGTATCGCCGTCCGACTGCGGCAGGACGATCCACTCGCGGCCACGGGCGGCGACGAGGCTGCCGGGTTGAAAGCTGACTTGGGCATTCATTGATTGCGCTCAGTGATCGTTGCCAGGGCCGAAAAGTCCCGCATGGGCAGTGAAAATCTCGGGCCAGCGCGCCTGTTCCCTGGGGAAGCGCACGACATAGTGGCCGGACGCCACCAGCGCGCGGTTGATCGCTTCATCCCGTTCGCGCTGCGCCGGTTCGTCATGCTGCGGACCATCGATGAAGATGGCGGCCTTCCAGTCTGCGTAGAAGAAATCGGCGCAGGTGTTGCACGCGGGGATGCTCTCCTGGCCGCGGTCCGGACGCCGATGGCCGTGGCGATCGACATGGGCCAGCCAGGTCTGTTCGAGGCTGCTGCCGGAGAGGCGCGCCAGTTCGTCCGCCTGCTGCTGCGGCGTGCGGCCGAATGTCCCCAACCGGCCCTGCGCGCGAGTGAGGCGGCAGAGGATGTCGAGTGCCTTGCCTTCGTTCGCTGCATCCTGGCGGTCGATGACGGTGTGGTCCGGCTGGTTGTAGTACGACAGCAGGCACTTGTAGCAGCCGGCCTCACAAACGGGATGGCCCGCCTCGTCGAGTTCCTGGACGAGCGTTTCCCGCTGCCAGTGGCCGTCAGCCGGGCGCTGGTAGTGCATCAGGCGCAACGCTTCCTCCGCCACCTTGGCGAGGGCCGTCGGCTCGGTGGCGAGACGGGTCAACACCCCTGCCCCGCCCTCGGCCGATTCGTAGAGCAGGATGGCCTGGCGGTTGTCGCGGCCCGGCAGCGGCTCGGCCATCAGTTCGCTCTCCTCGAGCTGGTAGACGGCCTCGATGCCGCGCTTGAGGGCGTATTGCAGCGTCGCCATGGTTGCCGCCTCGAACGTCTCCGGCGGCCGCACGATCAGCACGTTGCGACGATCCTCGACGTAGGGAACGATACGCTGCGGCGGCGTGCGGTCAGGGGGCGCGTCCGGATCCGCTTCGCCACTCTCCTCGGCTCCGCCGACCCAGTGGCCGGTGACCGGGTTGATCATGAACCCGAGGATGCTCTTTTCCTTGCGCCGCCGCCAGCCGAAATTCATGCGCCAGACGGTGGCAGACTGGCCGTATTGCAGGGTGAGGACGGTGCCGGCATTATCGGCAAGCTGGCTGTCGAGACGCTGCAGTCGGCCATCCTGCTCGGCGAACTGGATGGTGGTCTGCATCTCGTAACCCTGGCGTACCCGTTCCTCCTCGTTGGCGGTGATGCGCTCGGCGCGACGCGTCGAGACGTTTTCGATGCGGTAGAGGTTTTGCACTTCCCTGGCGTCGGCCAGTGGCGCGTTGCACGAAACACAGCGGTCGGCGTCGCGCTGGCTGCGAAAATGACCGTAGCCACAGGCCGGGCAGATACGCGCCACTTCGGTGCTCAGACGGGCGCCCAGGGCAACCTGATCGTCGCCCGAGACTGCGAGCATGGCGCGCGTGACGCGGTACTGGCTGCCTTCGTGATAGATCAGGCTGTAGGGACCGAATTCACCGAGGGCGAGGAAACGTGGGCGGGTCAGGAAGTTCTCGCGGCCGATCTTGCCCCGGCGCGCCGGGATGTAGGCCATCAGCGGCAGACGCGGGAAATTGTAGCCGGGGAGGAAACCCTGGCTGGCCAGGTAGCGGTAGGTATAGAAATCGGAGTTGGCGCTGCCCGATTCCTGCAGGAGCAGCGATTGCTGGCGGAAGGCTTCGTCGTGCCGCTGCTTGGCGTCCTTGCGCTCGCGCTCGCTGGCGGCGGGGTTGTTCATCACCCGCTGGTTGATCGCCATCTGCCGCTTGGTGGCGGTGAACAGATCGCGCCAGCGATCGAGCGCCGCGTTGAACGAAGCGAAAGCACGCGCGAATACGCGCTCGGCGAAGTGTTCGTCGTACCAGGGCGCTTTCTCGGCGGTGAGTTCGCCGGCCAGCACGGCGAGAATGCCGAGCCCGCGTGCGTGCGCGCGGCGCTGCGGCGCATCGGCATCGAGGGCCTGCCGGAGATGTTCGGCAAGCGGCGCCTGCTCGGCGTTCATGTCGAGCAGGCCGCGAATGCTCTTGTCGAGCTTGACGCCGGTTTCCGCCAGCCAGACCGCGTGCAGGTGGCTCTGGATCAGCTCTCGATTGGCCAGGTCGAGAGTCGGCGGGTTAACCTGGCCGTGCACCATGCGCACCGGATCGCGGAAGAAATACTGGTCGTGCGGCGACTGCGCGGCGCAGTAGGTAATGACCAGCGCCGGCTGGCCGGCGCGTCCGGCACGGCCACTGCGTTGGGCGTAGTTGGCTGGCGTCGGCGGCACGTTGCGCAGATAGACGGTGTTCAGCGATGAGATGTCGACGCCGAGTTCCATGGTCGGCGAGCAGAACATTACCGGCAGCCATTCAAGCGGCTTGCCGGTCTTCTGCAGCCATTCGTCACGGTCCTTGCGGGTAAAGCGAAAGCGGGCCTCGCGCTCGAGACGGTCGTCCTGTTCGACCTGCGCCGTATGCTCGCGCGCCTCGAAGTCGAACAGGCGGTGCGCGGGGTTGGCGAGGAGGCCGGCGATGTTGGCGTAGAGTCCCCGGAAGAAGGCGTTGTCACTGGCGCCGCGCGCACCCTGGCCATCACCCAGGCGCCAGACGATGGCACTGCCGTTGAGCTGGTAGCCGGTCATGCCGAACTCGGTCTCTTCGGCGACGACCAGGCCATAGGTCTTGGCCGCCTTGAGCAGGGCGCCGATGATCTCCGGGTAGTGCTCGTCCTTGATGCGCGCGGCGTGCGGGTTATCGACTTCGTTCTCTTCGCGCCAGGTGGCGGGCTGCTTGAGCAGGCGACCGAGCTTGGAGCGCGCACTACCGGAAACGAGATACTCAACGTTGCGACGATCTTCGTCGCGTGGCCGACTGACGGTGATGAACCAGTTCGCCGCCACCGGGTTTTCATCCTCGGTGAAGCCCCAGGGCTCGCGCAGGTTGGCGTAGCTGGCGGTCTTGAGGCGATCAAGCTCGGCACGGTCGAGGTAACGCGAGGCCAGGCAGAGCCCCTGACGCATCGACTCGAACACCATATCGAGAATACGCTGGCGGACCGTCGGCGAGGCGGCTTGCACGATGAGCGGCGCCTCCTGCCACATCTCGGTGTCGTTCGACAGATCTTCAAGGTCGCGATAGGCGATCCGCAGCAGACCGAGCTGCTCGAGGTTCGGGTTGTTGAAGCGCCAGCCGCGCCGCAGGTCGTAGTAGATGCGGTAGCCGAGAATGTTGCGCAGCGTGTCCTGGACCAGACGCCGGGCGTTGCCGCGCACATCCGGATCCTGCATGAACTCGGCGCGCACACCGGGGTCGTCACGGTCGAAGCCGAGCGCAGCGAATACTGCCCCCGCTATCGCACTTTCATCGAGTTCCTTGTTTGCACTGCCCTGTACGGCCGCGAGCAACGCCGCGCGCAGCAGGAGGATCTGCAGGAAATCGTTGAAGTGCCCGACCTGCAGCGCGGCATCCTGGCGGTTGTCAGAGAAGCCGAGCACCTTCCTGGCGTCGGCGCTCAACTGGGCGTCCTGCTCGTAGAGGTAGCGCAGGGAAGCGAGCGTCAGCATGGTGGTGGCCGAGCTACGACCCTCGCCGGAGAGCGCGGCCAGGCGCAGCGAATCGCGCCCGGCCGTGTGATGGGTCACTCCGCAGTTCAGGCAAAAACCGAAGCTGCCCGGGATGTACCAACCAGGGACGCCGCCATTGTCCAGCGCACCCTCACCGTTGAGCCGGAGGTGGACCGGCTGCCGGCGCCGATAGGTCGATTTCAGGCGGTAGTTGTCCCCCGAACGCTCCAGCCAGGATTCCGGATAGTGGTCGAGAGTGTCCTCCCAGATCGCGGAGGTGTCCGGCATGAAGAAGCCGTTCCTGACCTCCTCATCCTCATGCGACCGGTCATCGATGTTGCGCGGCGAGAACTGGCGGCCAACGGGAGTATTCTCATCCCAGACCGGAAGGTATTCCTGACCGCAATCCCGGCAGAAATGCACCGAGTAGAGCTTGCGGGCCCGGTCGCCGGGAACGTACTGGCTACCATCAAGCGTCAGGAAACGTTTGCCGGGTGCATCCAGCGTGGTAAACGCCTTGCCGCCGCCGGAAATGAACTGGTGCAGCTTGAAGGCAAACAGGCTGCGTCCGCCATCCTCCGGCGGCTTGTCGGTAGTGTGATACGCCAGGAGCAGGAAGTCGGCGAGTATCTCGCGCGCCGTCCCTTCCGGAATGCCTGCATCAGAGGCGAGGCGGGTACCTGCAGCCTCGAGGGTCATTGGCCTGGCCCGGCGCCACTTGCCCTCCTCCCGCGCCAGACCGAGAGTGAGTTCGGTCCACACGGCCAGCGGGTGCGTCGCCAGGTCGGAGAATGCAGGCTTCTCGGGCAGGCCGGCCCGGATTGCCGTCGCCAGGGAGGCGCGGATGTGTTCAACCAGGAGGTTTTCCGGGGTAATGCGTTGCAGTGTTTCGGTGATCACATGCGCGGGCGAGACCGTGGCTCCGAACAGCCGCGTGGCGACTTCGGCAACGACTGCATTGCGATCGGCCTCGCTCCCTCCCGTTGCCATTGTGGCCGAGGTGCCGATACACTGCAGCCGGCCGGCCAACGCCTCACGAACCCGCCGCACCAGCAGCGCCACGTCTGCACCCTGGCGTCCACGGTAGGTGTGCAACTCGTCGAGCACCAGAAAACACAAGCCCTTGGCGTTGCGCATGACGGCCTTGTCCTTGTCGTCCTGACGGGTCATCAGGAGTTCGAGCATCATGAAGTTGGTGAGCAGGATGTCCGGAGGATGCGTTGCCAGGCGCTGGCGTTCTTCATCGTCCTCCTGGCCGGTGTAACGGCCGAAGGTTACCGGTGGCTGGTCCCCGTATTCGCCCAGGAACTTGCCGAGTTCCTCGATCTGGCTATTGGCCAGCGCGTTCATCGGGTAGATGACGATGGCGCGAGTCCGCGGCGCGGGGTCGGCGGCCCTTGCCTTGAGGATGGCATCAATGATCGGGATAAAGTAGGCGAGCGATTTGCCCGAGCCGGTACCGGTGGTCAGGACGTAGCTGGCACCCGTCTGAGCGAAGCTGATCGCTTCTTCCTGGTGCCTGAAGAGTTTCAGCGACACGCCGGCCGAAGTGACACTCTTGCCCCCCCGGAAAATCCGCGCGCACTCCGGGTGAAGACCGCCGGCGGCGACCAGTTCCTCAACGGTGTGCCCAGCCTTGAAGTTGGGATTGACCTGGACGAGCGGTGCAGGCCAGTAACGTTGCGACTCGTAGGCGGCGGCGACAAAGGTCGCGATGTCGTCGGTCCTGATGCGCGTGAAACTGCGGGTGAACTGGCTGTATTCACCGACCAGTTTCTCCCTGAATTGGAAAACGTCCATGCTCGCCCTGTCTCTCAAGAAACACAATTTATCTCCATGATTGATTGAATGATTCCAGGCGGGTTGACGGATAGGGGAACCAGTTGCATGCCGAGTTTTTCGGCACGCTTGGTGAGGTGATGCATGACGCGTTGGCGA
>Ga0208938_1000739_pt1 | contig 22127 bp, 18 predicted proteins | sample AD_UKC125_MetaG_FD_184434 | JGI IMG/M metagenome (GOLD analysis project Ga0208938, IMG submission 184434) | Active sludge microbial communities of municipal wastewater-treating anaerobic digesters from USA - AD_UKC125_MetaG (SPAdes) (version 2) | ecosystem: Engineered > Bioreactor > Anaerobic >...
CTGCGGATCACCCGGATCGTCGCCAAGGCGAAGATGGCCCAGAACAAGACGCCCGCCGATGTCGAGGCGATCGCGTCTGTCCTTGCGGCACAAGGGGACTCACGGGGCGAAGACTGGCTGCGCGCGATCTCGCTGCCAGCGGCCGAGCGACGTGCGGCACTCATCGCCGAGGTCGGCGCCCAGCGAGAGCGGCGTTAGAAGCCGTCGGCTGCCATCCAGGACATCCGGTTGGCACCCGAGCTGATCATCGGCGAGTCGAGCCCGCTCAGCCACGCCTGAGATGCGTCGCGTGCCTCCACGCGGCTCTGGCCCTCTCGCTCAGCGCAGCAGGGCCCGCAGCGACTCGACGGTGTCGGCGTCGGCCACCGTCTTGTCCTCCCGATAGCCCTTGACCCGCGCGAACCGCAGCGCCAGCCCACCCGGATAGCGCGTCGAGCGCTGCACGCCGTCAATGGCGATCTCCACGACGAGCGCGGGGGTGACGTGCACGGCATACCGGGTGCGTTTGGTCTCCAATTCGAGCAGTCTCGTTGTCTGCCAACGGAGCACCTCGTCGGTGAGGCCCTTGAACGTCTTGCCGACCATGACGAAGGCGCCCGGCTCCCCGACCGGCACCCCCGGGTCGCGCGCTCCGAGGTGGAGGTTCGACAGCCAACCAGTGCGCCGCCCCGAGCCCCACTCGGCCGCAAGCACGACGAGGTCGTAGGTGTGAACCGGCTTGACCTTGAGCCACTGACGGCCGCGGCGCCCCGCGGCATACGGGGAATCGAGCGCCTTGACCAGCACGCCTTCGTGACCGGCGGCGAGCGCCTCCTGCGAAAACGTCTCCGCCGCAACGGGGTCGGCCGTCTCCAGCGCGAGTATGCCGTGCTCCCCCACCGCCTCGCGCAGCCGCTCCGCACGCACCGACAACGGCTCGTCGATGAGGTCGACACCGTCGGCGTGCAGGATGTCGAAGAACCACGGCCGCAGGATCTCGGCGCGCGCACCCGTCGAGCCGAAGCGGCTCAGCGTCTCTTGGAACGGCCGCGGCGCGCCGTTCTCATCGAGCGTGAGCGTCTCGCCGTCGAGGATGAGCGATCCGCCCGGGAAGCCGGACACGACCTCAACGAGCTCCGGCACCCGCGCGGTGATGTCGGCCAGGGTCCGGCTGAACACCTCGACCCGACTGCCCGGCCCGCCATGGCGGTGCACCTGGATCCGAGCGCCGTCGAGCTTGACCTCGACCGACACCGGCGCCGGCCCGAGTGCCGTCACCGCTTCGCCAGGCGAGGAGGCCGTCGCCGCCAGCATCGGCAGCAGGGGGACGCCCACCGTGAGGCCCACCCGTGCGAGGTCGGCACCGGTCAGCGCGAGGTATGCCGTCCGCCCCAGGCTCCCGGTCAGCATCGCCGCCCGCCGGACCTCCTCCAGAGGGCGCCCGGCAGCCTTCGCCACCGCATCGGTGAGCACCCCTTCGAGCACCCCGATCCGCAACTCTCCCAAGAGGATTCCCGTGAGCAGCCGCTGTTCGTCGGCCGTCGCGCGACCCCAGAGCCGGGTGAGTTCTTCGGTCCGCGCCGCCCCCGATCCGGTGCCGCCGAGAGCGGCCAGCCGCTCGATCGCGGCGTCGACCTCGGTGACCGTGAGAGAGGCGTGATCGGTGGGGGCCGAGGCTCTTTCGGCGAGGTCGGCGATGGTCCGCCAGCCGACACCCAGGCGCCCCTGGCGCACCGAGGCGGTGAGGAAGCCGATCGCCGGCTCGACCTCGTCGACCGCCACTCTGCCCAGGACGTCGGCCAGCAGCCCGATCTTCGCCGTCCGCGAGGTGGTCGCCGCAACGGCGTCAGCGGCCTGGACGATCACGGCGAACGGCGCCTCACGCGGCGACGACGCCGAGGCGGTCGGGGACGCGGGCACAGACGGCGGCGAGGTGCGCGGCATACCGGCGAAGGAACTCAGCTGCGCACGAGGCGCGCGATGGCTGCGGACGCCTCCGCGAGTTTGGTCTCCTGCTCGACGCCGCCCTCCCGCGCGGCGGCGACGACGCAGTGCGCCATGTGGTCGTCGAGCAGCCCCAGCGCGACGGACTGCAGCGCGCGGGTCACCGCCGACAACTGGGTGAGGACATCGATGCAGTACTGGTCCTCCTCGACCATCCGGGACACCCCCCGGACCTGCCCCTCGATACGTCGCAGCCGCTTGAGGTGCGCATCCTTGCGCTCGGAATACCCGTGCATGTCGCCTCCTGCTCGTGATACCCCCACAGGGTATGCCGCGCAGCTCCCGTTCGCGGTGTGGCGCGACCTAGGTGCGAGTCGGGTCGGCGACGCGTCCGATGAACAGGGGTGTGCGACTGGCGACGTCGTGGACGACGAAGAGGAACGGGCGGTCCAAGGTCACCTGGAGAGGATCCGCGGGCGCCGAGACCTCACTCATGACCACAGCAGTGGCGGCAGCGGCCTCGGTGCCTTCCTCATCGACGGCGACGAATCCCTGGTGGAACACCTCGTCGATGGCGAGTTGGACTTCTCGGGTGATCCCTGAGAAGTCGGCTGACCCCTCGAAAGCGCTCGGCATCCCCAGCGCCGACAACACCGGCTTGAGCGCAAGGCGACTGCGGAAGGTCCACTTCGGCATGGCGAGGTTGACCGGGCGCGGGCGCAGGTCTGCGAGCGCCGCGCTCAGGAGGCCAGACTTGAGCCACTCGATGAGGGACTCGGAGTTTGAGCGGCCCGGGAGCACGAGGGTCATGGCAAGTTCGCCCCCGGCATACGGGAGCGAGACGGCGGTGTAGCCGGGGCCGGTGGCCGCCGACGCCCGCTCGAACGAGCCCCTCATCATGTCGGCCTGCACGGTGCCGCCGGCCGCCAGGGTGAAGGGCGCCTTCTGGGTGGCCGAGGCGGCGAAAGGCTCCTCCCACGGCGCCTTGAGATATACGGCATTGACCAGGACGAGTCGGGTCGACGGGTCGAGCGCACCCTCCGGGAGGAGATCGTTGATCTTGTTGTGGGTCGCCGCCGCCGTCCATCCATTGATGCGAGCGCGGGCGGCTTCGGTGGCGGCCACGTAGTCGACGAGGTTCATCCCGGCGCCGAACCACTTCGCCAGGGCGTCCAGGAACGGCTGCTCCCACGTCGTGCCCCGTTGTCCCCACAGGGAGTTGGCGATGTCCAGGGCGATGTCGGCCTTGTTGCCGTCGGACTTGGTCTTGGCTCCGGCGCGGCTGGCGAAGGTCGCCGACAGCGCAGCCAGCCCGGCATCGAGATCGTCGACCGTCAACCCGCCCAGGACGGCAAGCATCTCGGTCGCGGTCTTGTCGCGGGCACCGTTGGCCGTCATCGCGAGCGCCGCTGCCACCGAATAGGGCGAGCAGACGAGGTTGTCGGAACTCCCCGCAAGGACAGAGGCGACCATCCGCTCGGTGAAACCGGTGATGGCTTTGGCGGCCGGGTCCGCCGCGCCGGCCGCCGGGGTGGCTCGGGCGACCTTCGACATGGCCAGGTTCACGTCGGCGCCCGTCCCAGCGCCAGACCCGGCTACGGCGCCGCTGCCGGTGGTTCCGCCCGTCCCAGGGGCACCGGTTCCAGGCGAGGCGCAGGCCGCGAGGCCCGCGGCCGCGCCGGCGGCCAGGCTCATCCAGCCGACGATCCGGCCGAGGTCCCGACGAGAGAGATCCCGACAGGTGAGGTCCCGATGTGTCACTCGACCGGTAAGGGAGGGAGGTATGCCGTGACTGGGTTCCATGAAGGGTTGGACGTCGAGAGCCGACCCTCGGTTCCTGCCGGAGCGCCCGTCCTCAAAGTCGTCACTCTCATAAGAGTCACAACAGGCAAGGTCACCGCAGAGGAGTCGCCGCGGACGAGGTCACCGCAGGGCCTGCAGCTGGACGACCTGGGCGGGCATGGTCTGGATCACCCTGCGGGCCATCGTCCGGACCCGGTCGTCGCCGGTCCGCCGCACCACCGACCCGGCGAACTCGGCAGCACCGTCCTGGTGAGCGATCATCCGCACCAGCCAGGCGCTCTGGAAGGCGGCGCCGTCCAAAGCTTCCATCCCGGCCATCTCGACATCCAGCAGGATCCCCTTCATCGGGTGCCCGCTGTGCACGTTGAGTCGCTCGGGAGCGTTCCATTCGATCAACCACGCGCGCAGGACGGCGATGTCCGGTTCCTCGATCGCGCGCAAATCCCGCGCCAACTCGCGCACCTCAGAGCGGATGCCGGCCTTGGTGGTCGCGAGATCGGCGAGGGTGACGGTCTGCTCGTGATGCAGCAGCGTCATCTGGGCGAACAGGATGTCAGCGCCCCTGCTGGAATACGTCGAGGTGGCCGTGGACGACAGCCCGGCACCTGTCGCGGACCCGGAGGTCGGGGGGCTACCGCCCGCTGTCGCCCCACACCCGCTCACCACCCCGAGAAGGGCCGCCAGAAGGGCGCCCCGAATGACCCGCATGCGGCCAGTCTGTCCTATTTGCCCGGCCGCACGACGGCGATTGCCCCACGCGCCCGACGCCCTCGGGCGCAGGAACTCAACGGGTCAGCAGGGCAGGGACGTCGGCGATCGAGCGCATGAGGTCGTTGAGATGGGTGCAGGTCGACGGCCCGAAGAGCGTGCTGGAGACGAGGTCGCGAAGGTCGGCACACGGCATACCGATGAGGCGTTGGGTGGATGCTCCGGCGACGGGACATTCCAGGTGTGGGAGCACCCGCGGTGCCGGTTGGACGGCGAGGACGCGACCCTCGTTGGCCTCCAAGGTGGCGTGGACCGCGTATTCGTGCAGGACCCGTTCGCGCCCCTCGATGTCGATGAACGAGTCGCGGAACATCGCGTCGACCTCGATCTGGGCCCCGTCGAGGTGGGCATCGACCCGGCGGCGACGCGACATCGCCCACGGCGGCAGCGCGGCCAGCGTGTGCCAGCCGTTGGGGTCGTCGTCACGGACCAGGTCGGGAGCCTCGGGGGTGACCGGCGGAGGCGGGGTGCCGGTGTCGGCCATGATCTGGGCGGCCCGCGAATCGGCCGCCCATCCGGCGCAGACGTCCAGGCGTCGCCCAGGTTGGGGCACTGGCTCACCCGCCGCGGCGAGCGCCCTTCGTCGGGTGAACCCGCCGACGACCATGCCGCCGGGAAGGTCGTCGAGGAGCAGGTGCAAGGCCGACCCCGACTCGACGTCGTCGTGCAACTCGCGCCACAGACCGGTCCGCCAGCCCACGAGCGCCTGGCGACCGACGAGGCGCGGCGCAGCGGCCCGCTCCGGAAAACTCCGCAGCCGGGTGACGATGCCATCGGTGACGGTCAGCGACAGCAGAGCCTTATCGAGCACGGTCATGGCGCCCGCGTCGGCGGTGCGCACGTCTCGAGCCCGGCCGTTGACCTCGATAGGCCCGTCGGGGCCGAGTGGCCGAGTCAGGTCGAGGCTGGTCGTGCGCCGCACGCCCCCCGCTCGACGCGGCGGCGAGCCAGGCAGGGGGCCGGGAAGCCCGTTGTGCGCCACCGTCTCGCTCACCATCCCCCGAGGGTATGCCGCCCGCCCACCGCCCGCCCACGGCCTGTCCACCGCCGACATAACGGCAGGTGCGTCATGCCGAACGCGAGATAGGTTGCGCGTCTGGCATGACGCAACTCGCCGGGGCTCGACTTGAATACCCCCAGGGGTATATGTCACCATAGCCCCACACGACGACAAGGAGGCTCCACGATGTGCAGTCCGGCTCGCTGCTCCACCTGCAACAAGGTCACCTGGCGGGGGTGCGGCATGCACGTCGACGCCGTCATGGCCCAGTTCCCCGTGTCAGAGCGCTGCACCTGCCGCGAGACCCAGTCCAGGACCCCAACGCCTCAGCGCTGACCGGCCCACTTGGCCGACCCTTCCTCATGTGCCAGACTTGAATAGTTGCGCAATTGGTCACATGAACAGGTGAAGGGGTGATGCACGTGCCGGTCCCGCTCTATCAGGCCAAGGCCGAGCTCTTCCGCACCCTGGGCCACCCCGCGCGGATCCGGGTGCTGGAGCTGCTCTCCGAGCGCGACTACGCCGTCCACGAACTCCTGGCCGCCATCGAGCTCGAGCCGAGCAGCCTCTCGCAGCAACTCGCCATCCTCCGGCGCACCGGCCTCGTGCGCCAGCGTCGAGTGGGGGGCGAGGTGGTCTATTCGATCGTCGTCCCGGCCACCAAAGATCTGCTGAGCGCCGGCCGAAACGTCCTGCGCGCGGTCCTCGCCGACCAGGACCAGCTGGCCGACCTGCTCGATCCTCCCGTGCTCAAGGCCCCTCGGCGGGGTGGCCGCGGATGAGCGCGCTCGACATCGCCAAACTCCTGCGTCGCGTCGGTCGGATCACCGAAACCGACACCGCCGCATCACCATCCGACTACACGCCACCCGCGGCCCTCGCCGGGAGCGTCCAGGTCAGGCACGTCGATTGCGGCTCATGCAATGGGTGCGAGATCGAGCTGGCGGGCGCCTTTGGCCCGGTCTACGACGCCGAACGCTACGGCGCCCGGCTGGTCGCCTCGCCCCGGCACGCCGACGTCCTGGCCGTCACTGGCGCACCGACCCGCAACCTCGCCGAGCCGTTGCGCCGCAGCGTCGAAGCCGCACCCCGCCCGAGGGTCGTCCTCGCCATCGGCGACTGCGCCGCCGGGGAGGGCGCCTACGCCCAGGGGTATGCCGTCGTCGGCGGGGTTGCCGACATCGTCCCCGTCGACCTCGTCGTGCGCGGCTGCCCGCCGCCTCCTGACGCCATCGTCGCCGCACTGCGACAGGTCACTGGCAAATGACCCTCACCGACGTCGGGCTGCTCAGCCAGCCGGTGCTGGCAGGCCTGGCCTTCATCGCTGCGCTGGCCGTCAACGACTCCCGCCGCTCGGCCATCGCCGGCACTCTCAACGCGCTCCTCGGCCTGGCCACGGCCGCCACCGGCGTCGGAGCCCTGCTCGGTGAGCCCGGCTCGCTGACCTTCGCCACCGGCATCCCCGGGATCGCCCACCTCGGCCAACTCGCCCTTGCCCCCGACCGACTCGGGGGTATCTTCCTCGTCGTCGTCGGGGTCGTCGGGGCCCTCAGCGCCTGGTTCGGAGTCGGCTACGCCCACGGCGCCACAGCCACGCGTGCCGCGTGGGCGGCATACCCGATCTTCCTCTGGGGCATGTCGATCGTGCCCGCGGCCGGCGACGCGGTGACCTTCCTGCTGGGGTGGGAGTTGATGGCGCTCGGGTCGACGGTCCTGCTGCACTCCGAGCACGCGACCCGGCCGCAGGTGCGCTCCGCCGTCCTTTGGTATGCCGCGATGACGCACCTGAGTTTCGTCCTGCTCCTGGCCGGCTTCGCGGTCCTCATCGCGTCGGCCAACGGCACGACCTGGGAGGCCCTCGCCGCCTCGCCGCCGACCGGGGTGAGCGCTTCGCTGGCCTTCGTGTTGCTCGCGGGCGGGTTCGCCACCAAGGCGGGCCTGGTGCCGGTGCACGTCTGGCTCCCCCGCGCCCACCCCGAGGCGCCCAGCCACGTGTCGGCCGCGATGAGTGCGGCGATGGTCAAACTCGGCATCTACGGGCTGCTGCTGGTCACCCTGCGACTGCTGCCCGACGGGCCGCGGTGGTGGGCCATCGGGCTGCTCGTCCTCGGCGGGGTGTCGGCGGTCTACGGCATCCTCGAGGCCTCGGTCACGTCGGATCTCAAACGGCTGCTGGCCTTCTCGACCACCGAGAACCTCGGCCTCATGGTCACCGGCTTGGCCGTCGCGATGATGTTGCGCAGCACCGGCCAGCGCGCTGTCGCCGATGTCGCGCTCGTGGCCGTTGTGCTCCTCGTCATCAGCCATGCCGCCTTCAAGACGGTGCTGTTCCTCGGAGCCGGGTCGATCCTGCACGCGACCGGCGAACGCGACCTCGACCGGTTGGGAGGGCTAGCCCGACGGATGCCGCGAACCGCCTTCGCCACCTCGATCGGAGCCCTCGCCGCGGCCGCCCTCCCGATCTCCTCGGGCTTCGTCGCCGAGTGGGTCTTGTTGCAGTCGCTGGTCCATGGCGACACCCGAGGCCCGACCGCCGACCGGGTGATCGCCATCGCCCTGCCGATCACCGTCGCCGTCGTGGCGCTCACCGCGGGCCTCGCCCTGCTGACCTTCGTCAAGGTCGTCGGCATTGCCTTCCTCGCCCGTGGGCGATCGCTGGAGGCCACGAACGCCCACGAGAACCCGGCCTCGATGACCGTGCCCATGTGGGTCGGAGCCGGGCTCGTTCTCGGGCTGGGGTTGGTGCCCGGGTGGGTGGCGATGGTGGCCGCAGCCGCTGTGGGTGCCTCCGGCATCGAGCCGGCCGGGCTGGCCGGGGTCGCCCTCCCGAGTGTCAACGCCCTGCTGGACCCGGTGTCCCTCGTGCTCATGTCGCTTGCCGTGGCGGTGCCGATCGCCGTCATCACCGTGCGGGCGGCCCGCAAGGCCCCACGACGAACGGTCGACCTTCCCTGGGGGTGCGGCGGTGTCCGGGTTGACCCCACGATGCAATACACGGCGACCTCGTATGCCGAGCCCCTCGTCCGGATCTTCGACGACGCCCTGCGACCGACCCGCGACCTCGATGTCACCCACACGGTGGAGTCGGACTACCTCGTGCGCGAGGTTGCCTATCGCCAGCGCATGGTCGACCAGGTGGAACGCGGCCTCTACGAGCCCGTCATCAGGCTGCTCTGGCGGATCGGCGACCAGGCCCGGCGGCTCCAAGACGGCAGCGTGCACCGTTACCTCGGGTTCTCGTTCGCAGCCCTCGTGGTCGTCCTGTTGGTGGTGACCTGGTGACCGCCCTCGCCGTGGCCTGGCAGATCCTCGTCGCCGTCGCCCTCACACCGGTCCTCGTCGGGGTCATGCGTCAGGTGCGCGCCCGCCTCGAAGGGCGGGTCGGCGCCGGGATCGGGCAGCCGTGGCGCGACGTGCGCAAACTGCTGGCCAAGGAGCCGCTCGCCGCCGAGGGGGCCGGGCCGCTCATGTCCGCAGTCCCCGTCATCCTCGTCATCAGCAGCCTCGTCAGCGTGGCCCTCGTGCCGCTGTTGGGGATCGCCACCCTGGCCTGGGTTCCCGACGACCTGTTCGTCGTCGTCTCCGTCCTGCTCGTCGGCACCGTCGCCCTGGCCCTGCTCGGGCTTGAGTCGGGAACGGCCTTCGGCGGCATGGGGTCCAGCCGGCACATGATGATCGCCGCCCTCGTCGAGCCGACGGTCCTCGTGGCCGTGTATGCCCTCTCGGTCCCGGTCGGCACGACAGCCCTGTCCTCGATCCTGCAGGCCCGGATGTCCGACCCGACGACCGTCATCTCACCGGTGAGCCTGCTGGCGTTGGTCGCCTTGAGCATCGTTGTCCTCGCCGAAACCGGGCGGCTGCCCGTCGACAACCCGGCCACGCACCTCGAGCTGACGATGGTCCACGAGGCGATGATCCTCGAAAGCAGCGGCCGCGATCTCGGGTGGCTCGAGTTGGGCTCCTGGCTGCGCCTCACCGCGCTGTTGGGGCTCGTCGTCAACCTCGCCCTGCCGTGGGGGGTTGCCGCCGATCTGGGCGTGGGAGCCACCGTCATCGCCACCCTCGCCTTCAGCGTGAAGTTGCTCATCGCTGGGTCGATGATCGCCGCGGCCGAGGTGTTCCTCGCCAAGGTTCGGCTGTTCCGGGTGCCCGAGTTGCTCGCCGGCTCGTTCGTCCTGGCCTTCCTGTCCGTCACCGCCTCCTACCTGCTCGTCTGAGACCACCATGACCGAGAGCCTTTTCGCCCAGACCGTCGCCACCGCGACCGGCCTGCTCATGCTCACGGCAGTGCTGCAGGTGTGGCGCCGCTCGACCGACGCCTCGACCCGGCTCCTGGCCGTCCAGGGGGCGGCGCTGGCCCTCCTCGTGGGCGCGATCGGCCTGGCCGAAGGGCACGCCGAGCTCGTCGCTGTCGCCGTCGTCGTCTTCGCCCTCAAGGGCGTCCTGTTGCCGTGGGTGCTCGCCCGCACCATCGCGCGCTCCGGCATCCACCGGGAGGACTCCTCGGCGGTCAACCCCGTGAGCGGGCTCCTCGCTGCGGCTGGCCTGGCCACCCTCGCGTATGCCGTGAGCCGCCCCCTCGTCGCCCTCGACGCCGGCCCCGCCGCTCACGCCGTTCCCGCCGGGCTCACCCTCGTCCTGGTCGGTTTCCTCGTCCTGCTCACCCGCCACCGCGCGGTCAGCCAGGTCATCGGGTTCCTCGTCATCGACAACGGGATCGCCACGGTCGCCTTCCTCACCGCCGGCGGGGTGCCGCTCGTCGTCGAGCTCGGGGTGCTGCTCGACGTCGTCCTCGTCGTGCTCATCCTGCGGATCCTCTCGGCCCGGCTGGAGCTGGCCCATGGCGAGCTCGATCTGCACGACCTGAGGGAGTTGCACGACTGATGAGCCTCTTCCTCTGGATCCCCCTCCTCGTCCCGGCCGCGTGCGCCGCGGCCGCCGCCACCAGGCGTCAGGCCCGCTGGACGCGGCCCCTCGGGCTCGTCTCCGCCCTCGTCATCCTCGTCACGGGCCTCGGCCTGCTCGGCTCCATCACCGCCGCCGGGGGCGAAGCCCTCAACGCGGCAGGTGACCTGTTCCGGGTCGATGCGCTCGCGGCATACCTGCTCATGACGATCGGCGCAGTGGCGACGGTTGCGCTGTGGGCCGACCTCTCGGTGCCCGCCGAGCCCGACGGGTGGTTCACCGCGCTCGTGTGCGCGTTCCTCGCGGCGATGACCCTCGCGGTGCTCGCCGACAACCTCGGCGTGCTCTGGGTCGCCATCGAGGCCACGACGATCACGACTGCCTTCCTCGTCGGCTATCGCAGCGGGCGGCGCTCGCTGGAGGCAGCGTGGAAGTACGTCGTGCTCGGCTCGGTCGGCGTCGCCATCGCGTTCCTCGGCATCGTCGTCCTGTATGCCGCCACCCGCTCCGCCGGTCACCCCACCCTCTCGTGGGTCGAGCTCGTCCGCCTCGCGCCACAGCTCGACCCCGCGGTCACCCGGCTCGGAATCGCGCTGGCGACACTGGGATTCGCGACCAAAGCCGGGCTCGCGCCGATGCACTCGTGGCTCCCCGACGCACACAGCCAAGCACCGGCCCCCGTGTCCGGCCTCATGTCCGGGGTGCTGCTGTCCGTCGCCCTGTATGCCGTGCTGCGGCTTCGCACGATCAGTGACCTCGCGCTCGGGCCGGGTTTCATGCGGGGCCTGCTGCTGGTGCTCGGGGTGCTGTCGCTCCTCGTGGCGGCCACGTTGACGTTGACGCAACGGGACTACAAGCGGCTGCTGGCCTATTCGAGCATCGAACACATGGGGCTCATGGCCGTCGGGGTGGCGATCGGCGGGACGCTGGCCACGACGGCCGTCCTCGTCCACATCCTCGGCCACGGCCTGGTCAAGTCGGCGATGTTCGTGCAGTCCGGGCGGATCCTGCGCGCGGAGGGCAGCAGCAAGGTGGCCGATGTCGTCGGGTTGAGCGCGCGGCGCCCTGATCTGGCCGGGCCGCTCTTGCTGGGAACGGCTGCGCTGCTGGGCTTCCCGCCGTTCGTCCTGTTCTTCACCGAGGTGGCCATCATCATCGCCGGGTGGGCGGCCGGGTTGGCGCCGGTGATGCTCATCGTCCTGGCGCTGCTGCTGCTGACGTTCATCGGCATGTCCCGACAGGTGCTCGCGATGACCCTTGGCCCCGCTCCGGACCGATCGGTGGACGACTCGACGGTGGCTCGGTTGCCGCGGAAGGCACAGGCCCCCGTCACAGTGGCTCTCGGGGCCGCCGTCGCAGCCGGGCTGGTCGCGTTGCCAGCCGCAGCCGCGTTGGGCGCGGCCGTCACGGGCCTGGGGGTGACGCCGTGAGCGGTGAGCGGGCGGCATACCGGGAGGACGTCGTCCCGGGCGCGCTGGGCGGCAAGGTGCAGGCGCTCTTGGGCTCGGGGTGGCGACTGGCGCTGGTCGCCGGGCACGACGACGGTGACGGCTTCCGGGTCGTCTACAGCTTCTTACGGCCGGTCGGTCAGCGGCGCGAGCTCGTCGTGCGCCTCCCCCATGACCAACCCGAGCTGCCCAGCCTCGCCGGGTTGTCTTATCCCGCAGGGCGATTCGAGCGCGAGCTGCGCGACCTGTTCGGGATCGAGCCGGTCGGGCACCCTCTGCCGCGAGGGCTGGTCCGGCACGGACACTGGCCGACGACCTGGCACCCGATGCTGCGCGACGCCGGCCCGATGCCCGATTTCGAGCCCGACGTCGGGTCCTATCCGTTCGTCCATGTCCAGGGCGACGGGGTATATGAGATCCCAGTCGGCCCGATCCACGCGGGCATCATCGAGCCGGGGCACTTCCGGTTCTCGGTGGTCGGCGAGACCATCCTGCGGATGAAGGCCCGGCTGTGGTTCGTCCACCGCGGCATGGAGCGGCTGTTCGAGGGTCGATTGCCTTCCGAAGCAATCGAATTGGCCGAGCGGATCAGCGGCGACACGGCGGTCGGGCACACGGTCGCGTTCGTCCAGGCAGTCGAGGAGGCCCTCGGCATCCCGATCGACCCCGAGGTTGCTGCGAGGAGGGCGCTCCTGCTCGAGTTGGAGCGGCTCTATAACCACGTCGCCGACCTCGGGATGATCCCCAACGACGTCGGCTTCGGGATCGCCCACATCCATACCCAGCGGCTGCGGGAGAAACTGTTGCGGCACAACGCTGCTGTGACCGGGCACCGGCTGCTGCGCGGCGGGATCACCGTCGGCGACACACGGTTCGTCAGGGAGCCGGACCTCGCGCTGGTCGCTGGGGTGGCTGCCGAGATGGCCGAGATCGTCGCGTTCACGCTTAACCATTCGGTCGTCACCGATCGGTTCACCGGCACCGCGGTCTTGCGGGCCGACCTGGGTGGCAGCCTCGGCGTGCTCGGCTACGTCGCGCGGGCCAGCGGCATCGGTGTCGACGCGCGGCGCGACCACCCGAGCGTCGACCTCGGACCCGACTTCTCGGTCGTCACCCAGGAGGGTGGCGACGTCCTCTCCAGGTATGCCGTCCGCGCCGGCGAGGTCGCCGTGTCCGCCGGGATCCTCCCCCACCTTGCCGAGTTGGCTTCCGGCGGAACGGGAGGTGAGCGGGCGGCATACCCCGTGACGGACAGGAGCACGGGCGGACCGGCGGCCGGGCTCGGTGTTGTTGAGGCCTGGCGCGGCACGCTGTGTCACCGCGTCGAGCTGGCGCCGGACGGACGGCTCACCCGGGTGAAGATCGTCGACCCGAGCTTCTTCAACTGGCCGGGGCTGCCGGTGGCGCTGGCCGACACGATCGTCCCGGACTTCCCCTTGGCCAACAAGAGTTTCAACCAGTCCTACGCGGGGAACGACCTCTAACCTCGGCCCCAGAAAGTCCCCACGAGTCGCTGATGCGCTTAGGGTGCCCAGATGGACGACTCATCCGGCCCCCTGACCCGCGCCGTTGCGTCAGCGGCTCTCCCCACCTGGCGCTATCTGCTGGGCCGGATGCACCTGAGCGTCGCCACGGGCGACTTCGCCACGGCGTTGGCGCTCGTCGACCGGGTCGGCGCCATCGCCGAGGAGCAGGGACACCACCCCGAGATCGACCTGCGGTGGGGTCGCGTGCACATCGCCACCGGAAGCCACGACGTAGGCGGCGTCACGGAGCGGGACATTCGCCTCGGGAAAGCCATCGATGCCGTCGTGCAGGAGATGGGCCTCACCAGCCAGCCGGGCCGCCTGACTGAGGTCGAGATCGCCATCGACGCTATGGATCGCGACGCGATCCGACCGTTCTGGGCCGCGGTGCTCGATCGGCCCGTCAACGGTGGCGACGAGCTTGTCGACCCTGACCGGGTCGGGCCGGCCGTGTGGTTCCAGCAGATGGATTCGCCTCGTCCGCAACGTAATCGGATCCACCTGGATGTGACCGTCAGCCATGACGAGGCCCCCGGCCGGCTGGCCCGCGCCCTTGCCGCCGGAGGTCGACTCGTCAGCGACGACCGCGCTCCGGCGTTTTGGGTCCTCGCCGACGCCGAGGGCAACGAGGCCTGCATCTGCACCTGGCAGAGCCGCGACTGACCGCGGATCCAGCCGGGCCCACCAGGTCCGCCGAACGGGGAAGGGCGGCAACCTCGGTGGTGTTGTGAGCAGTGACGAAGGGAGGCCGAGATGACTCATCGTGTGGTCGTGATCGGTTCGGGGTTCGGGGGCCTGTTCGTGACGAAGTCGCTACGGAAGGCCGACGTCGAGATCACCCTCATCGACAGGACGAGCCACCACCTGTTCCAACCGCTGCTCTATCAGGTCGCGACCGGCATCCTGTCTGAGGGCGAGATCGCCCCCTCGACGCGCGAGATCCTGCGCCGCCAGAAGAACGTCCGGGTCGTGCAGGGGCTCGTCGAGACCATCGACCTCGAGTCCAAGACGATCGGCTGGCGGTTCCACGATGAGGAGCGGACGAGCGCCTACGACTCGTTGGTGATCGCCAGTGGTGCCGGCCAGTCCTACTTCGGCAACCCGCAGTACGCCACCTTCGCCCCCGGCATGAAGTCGATCGACGATGCTCTCGAGCTGCGCGCCCGGATCTTCGCGGCCTTCGAGCTCGCCGAGATCGCCGACGACCCGGAGGAGGTGAGCCGGCTGCTGACCTTTGTCGTCGTCGGCGCGGGCCCGACCGGCGTCGAAATGGCCGGACAGATCCGGGAGCTCGCCAATCGCACGCTCGCCCGCGAGTTCCGCCGGATCGACCCCACCAAGGCTCGGGTGATCCTCGTCGACGGCGCCGGGCAGGTGCTGTCGGCGTTCGGCGAGCAGCTGGGAGCAAAGGCCGAACGGGACCTCAGCCGGCTCGGGGTCGAGGTGGTCCTGCACGCCATGGTCACCTCCCTCGACGCCACCGGGTTGACGCTCAGGCACGCCGACGGCAGCACCGAGCGCATCGAGGCAGTATGCAAGGTGTGGGCCGCAGGTGTGGAGGGCAGCCCGCTGGGGCGGCTCGTCGCGGACCAGGCGGGGGCGACCGTCGACCGGGCCGGCCGGGTCGAGGTGAACGATCACCTCACGCTGCCAGGGCACCCGGAGGTCTACGTCATCGGCGACCTGATGAGCCTGCCCGGCGTGCCAGGCGTGGCTCCCGCGGCGATCCAATCGGCGCAGTATGCCGCGGCGTCCATCGCCGCCCGCGTCGAGGACCGGCCCGCACCGGGCCCGTTCGCCTACAAGGACAAGGGCAGCATGGCGACGATCGCCAAGTACGAGGCCGTGGTGAGGGTCGGGCCGCTGCGGCTCACCGGCTTCCTGGCCTGGCTGGCCTGGCTGCTGCTGCACTTGCTGATGATCGCCGGGTTCAAGCAGCAGGTGTCGACGCTCGTTCGGTGGGCCTTGAGCTTCCTGAGCAACGGTCGTTCGGAGCGCGTGACGACCAACCAGCAACTCGTCGGGCGCCTCGCGATGGAGCACCTGGGCGGCCACACCTCGGGCCCCTTGATGCGCGGTGAGGTTCCCCCCGACCCGGTCGACTGACTCGGGCGCGGGTGCGCCGCTCGGGTTGCCGACACCGGTGTCAAGGCCCGCCGCAAACGCACGTAGTCTGTCCAAGTGACCCGACTGACCAAGCTGAGCCTGGCCAACCGCACGGTGGTTCTGCTCGTCTGCGCGATCCTTATCGGCCTGGGGCTGTTCGCCACCAGCAGCCTCAAGCAAGAGCTCATCCCCTCGATCGAGACACCCGCCGCGACGATCGTCTCGGTGCTGCCGGGCGCGGCGCCCGAGGTCGTCGAGCGTGAGGTCAGCCGCCCGATCGAGGACGCCGCGAAAGCCGTCTCGGGTATCACTCGGGTCACCTCCCGCAGCGCCAGCGCCGTCTCGACGGTGCGGGTCGAGTGGGAGTTCGGAACCGGCTCGGACAAGGTGCTGGCCGACCTGCGCTCGGCCGTGGACGGCATACAGGGCCGGCTGCCGAGCGACGTGACGCCGCAGGTCGTCGCGGGCCGGTTCGACGACGTGCCGATCATCGTCCTGGCCGTGTCGTCCACCGAGAGCAAGGCGATCCTCTCCGGGAAGCTCAAAGACATCGTCGCCGCCAAGCTCAAGACTCTCCCGGGAGTCCGCGACGTGGTCGTTTCCGGCCAGGAGCAGGAGCAGGTCGTCGTCACGCTGCGTCCCGCCGACGTCGACCGCCTCGGCGTCGACACCTCGACGCTTGCCCAGGTCTTCGCGGCCAGCGGCATCGCCGTGCCCGCCGGGTCGATCCCGTCAGCCGGAACCACGATGGATGTCGAGGTCGGCAAGACCCTCACCAGCACCGAGGCGATCGCCGCCATCCAACTTCAGGGCACCGACGGACCGTTGGCCCTCAAGGACATCGCCGATGTGACGATGGCACCGGTCGAGACGACGTCGATCTCGCGCGCCAATGGCAAGCCGTCCCTGACGGTCGCCGTGACCAAGGAGCAGAGCGGTAACACGGTTGCCGTGTCGCAGGCCGTGCGGGCCGAGCTGCCCGCCCTCATGGCGCGAGTCGGCGGGGGGGCCACCGACTCGATCGTCTTCGACCAGGCGCCCTATATCGAGGACTCCGTCCATGACCTGACCGTCGAGGGCCTGCTGGGCCTCTTCTTCGCGGTCATCGTCATCCTCATCTTCCTGCGGTCGGTGCGCTCGACGATCATCACGGCGATCTCCATCCCGCTGTCGCTGCTCATCGCCATGATCGGTCTCTGGACCGGCAACTACACCCTCAACATCCTCACCCTCGGTGCCCTCACCGTGGCGATCGGCCGGGTCGTCGACGACTCAATCGTCGTCATCGAGAACATCAAACGGCATCAGGGGCTTGGCGAATTCGGCCCCGCGTCGATCATCCGCGCGGTCCGCGAGGTCGCAGGGGCCGTCACGTCCTCGACCTTGACGACGGTCGCCGTCTTCCTCCCGATCGGGTTGGTGTCGGGCCAGACCGGCGAGTTGTTCCGGCCGTTCGCCATGACCGTCACCATCGCGCTGCTGGCATCGTTGTTCGTCTCCCTCACCGTGGTGCCCGTCCTCGCGTCGTGGTTCATGCGCGGCCGGGGAGCGAGCGCGGCTGCGGAAGGTGACGACGCGGCATACGAGAGCGCAGGTATGCCGCTCGGCTCCTCCGAGTCGCCGCGGACCGGGCTGCAGCGGGCCTACCTGCCGACCTTGCGGTGGGCGCTGGACCACCGCGTCGTCACGCTCGTGCTCGCCGCGCTGGTGTTCGGCGGCACGGTCGGGCTGGCCCCGCGGCTGAAGACCGACTTCCTCGGGAGCATGGGAGCAACGACGCTGCGGGTCGTCCAGGAGATGCCGGCGGGCACTGCGCTGGACCAGACCGACGCTGCCGCCAAGCGACTTGAGCAGGTCATTGGCGCCGATCCGACGGTCGTGTCCTACACGACGACGGTGGGCGGCGACCCTTCCCGAGTGTTCTTCGGGACCGTCGCCGGTCCGAACCAGGCGTCGATCTCGGTGACGCTCTCCTCTGGCTCGGACGGTGTCGTCGTGGGCGACCGGCTGCGCTCCGCCCTCACTGCCCTCAGCGACGTCGGCACGGTCGAGGTCGTCTCCACCCAGTCCAACAGCGACGTGGCCCTCGTGGTCGAGGGGTCTGACCCGGACTCCCTGCGCAAGGGCAGCGACCAGGTCGCCGAGATGCTCGCGAGCGTGCCGGGGATGCGCAACGTGCGCACCGACCTCACCAACGCCAAGACGATGCTCAAGGTCGACGTCGATGCGGTCGCTGCCGCCAACGTCGGCATGGTGCAGGCCCAGATCGGGCAGGCCGTCACCCAAGCGATCAGGGGCACCAAGGTCGGCACGGTCACGGTGGATGACACGACGGTCGATGTCATCCTGCGCTCGCGCGAGCCGGTGACCACGGTCGAGGGTCTGCGGGCGCTCCCGCTCCCGGTCACCCAGAAGCAGACCATCGACGCCCGCAAGGCTGCCGGCACGACGGTCGAGGACGACCAGAAAGCGATGCAGAAGCAGGCCCAGGCCGACCAGGATGCGGCAGTGGCGTCGCAGCTGTCGGGCCTGCGTGAGTCCCGGACCAAGGTGTCGGAGACCATCAGCTCGCTGACGAGCCAACTCGCCGCGCTCAACGCGCAATTGGCGCAGCTCTCGGCCCTTCCGCCGGGAACGGTGACGGCGCCCCCCGTCGACCCGATCGCCACCCTGCGGGCCCAGATCGCCCAACTGAGCAAGTCGATCGAGACGGCCAAGGCGCAACTGACCGCGACCGACGAGAGCATCGACAAGGTGCTGGAGAGCAAGGCCAAGACCGCACAGAGCCGCGCGGACAGCGAGGCCCTGAGCCAGGCGGCCAAGGACGCCCAGAAGGCGAAGGCGACTCCGGTCCTGCTCGACGCCGTCGCCGACGTCACCGAGGTCTCCTCGCCAGCCTCGATCGGCCGGGTCGACGGGGCCCGCGCCGCCACCGTCAACGGGACACCGCAGGCGGGTGATGTCGGCGGAGTGACCTCGACGATCCAGACCAAGCTCGCTGCCCTTGCTCTGCCGGAGGGCGTGACGGTGCGGTTGGCGGGTGTCTCTCAGGCCCAGCGAGAGTCGTTCTCCCAGTTGGGTGTTGCGATGCTCGCGGCGATCGCGATCGTCTACCTCATCATGGTGGCGACGTTCCGCTCGCTGCTGCAGCCGCTCATCCTTTTGGTGTCGGTGCCGTTCGCAGCCACTGGCGCTTTGGCGCTGTTGTTGATCACGGGGACGGCGCTCGGGATCCCGGCGATGATCGGCCTGCTCATGCTCATCGGCATCGTCGTGACCAACGCCATCGTCCTCATCGACCTGATCAACCAGTATCGCGAGGGCGGCGCGGGGAGAAGCGACTCGATCATCAACGGCGCCCGGTTGCGGTTGCGGCCGATCATCATGACCGCGCTGGCGACGATCTTCGCGCTGCTGCCGATGGGTCTGGGCGTGACCGGCGGCGGGATCTTCATCTCCAAGCCGCTGGCTATCGTCGTCATCGGCGGATTGGTGTCTTCCACCGTGCTCACCCTCGTGCTCGTGCCGGTGCTCTACGACATCGTCGAGCGCACCCGCGAGCGGGTCCGACAGCGTCGGGGCGGCGAGACCGAGGAAAACCCGGCCGTCGAGGGCGCCGTCACTGAGGGCGCTGTCGCCGGGGTCACGGCCTGACAGCCGTCGGAGTCGCGGGCAGCGCACAGGGAAGGCCATTGGTGGGGAGCGGGCGGCATACCTGAGCGTGGGAGGGCGAGCGGGTGGCGACCATTGACATTCGGTATGCCGCCCATCGCGCCGCGCCGCGGCGAGTCAGCAGAGTCAGCGCGACTCGAACAGCTCGATGGGGTTGCCGCTGGGGTCCTCGACCAACACCTGCCGACCACCAGGGCCCGAGATCGGCTTGCTCCGCAAGCGCGCCCCAGTCGCGGCGAGTTGGTCCACCGTCGCATCGAGGTCGTCGACCTCGATCACGAGGCGATTCCACCCCCCGGGCTGGGGAAGTGACCCATCCGCCAAGGCTCTGCGCGCCGACGTTCCGGGGCCGCTGACCCACAGCTCAAGGCCGTCCCGCTCCATGATGGCGAAGGGAGGTCCCATGCGGTCCACGAGGGTGAAGCCGAGGGTTTCCAGGAAGGTCAGGGACCTATCCACGTCGTCCACGATTGCCACGAGTGCCTCCCGACTGCCGGCGATCCCGGCTTGCTGGGCACAGCCTGTCGTACGACATGGCCGAAGTCCACGTTTTCGCGGCCGGGCGATTCAGTCGGTGATTCCTGCGTGCCGGGCGACCCACTGCCACAACTCCTGGCGCTCGGCATCGCTGGCCCGGGTGCGGGACAGATAGCTCGTCGGACGCTCAGACCGGTCGTGCCACAACCCCCCTGACTGCGGCGCGGGGGTGGCCGCGATGAGCCAGGTCGTCGTGTCGACGCCAGCCGCACCGCGGCGCAGCACCGGAGCGGTCAGCCGTGCGAAGCCCGGCAACGACGAGGTGACACCGGGGCTGGCCGCCCAACCGGGGTGAGCGGCATACACGCTGATGCGGTGGCGACCCCAGCGGCGGGCGAGGATCGGGAGCAACTCCACCTGGGCCCGCTTGCTGCGCGCGTAAGCGACCGCGCCGCGATAGCGCTCGGGGTGGAAGTCCAGGTCGTCCAGGTCCAGCGCCTGCGAGTACATCCCGCCGGAGGTGACGAACACGACCCGCGCCCCGTCACGAGCGGCGGCCAGGGCGGGCAGCAGCGCCTCGGTCAACGCGACCGGGCCGAGGACGTGCACCGACATCGTTAGCTCCCGACCCTGCGCGTCCTCCTGGCGCGTCGGTGGCATGATCCCGGCGTTGTGGACCAGTCCGTCGACCGGCAGCCCCGTCGCGCGATAGGCCGCCGCGAAGGCCTGCACGCTCGCCTGGTCGGAGAGGTCACACCGCCAGGTCGTATGCCGCCCCGCCGCCACCTCGTCGAGTTGCTCGCGGACCGGGGCGGCCTTCATCGGGTCGCGCACGACAAGGTGCACGTGGGCACCGAGCATTGCGAGATCCACCGCCGCCCGGATCCCGAGGCCCGAGGACGCACCGGTGACCAGGACGTGCTTGCCGCTGAGAGCGTTGCGGGGCGGGTCGGCCGGCCAGGTCGGCAGTCGGCGGCGCACCGCGTGACCCGTGGCCGGGTAGCCGAGCACGACGCTCCGATCCAGTGCCGTGTCAACGAGCCGGGCCAGCCGGTCGGTCCACGTCGGGTGGGTCATGACGGTCCGCTCCTGCCGAAAGTGATCTGGGCGACGTCGAGGTAGCCGGTGGCAAACCCCGCCTCGCAGTAGGCGAGATAGAACTCCCACTCACGGCGGAAGACGTCGTCGAAGCCGTGGGTGGCGATCTGCGGCCAGTTGTCGGTGAAGGTCCGCCGCCACCGCCGCAAGGTGTGGGCATAGTGCGCACCGAACGTGCGAATCCCCTTGACCCGCAAAGAGGTATGCCGCGTGGCCACCTCCTCGAGCGCCTCCAGCGACGGGATGATCCCGCCCGGGAAGATGTGCTTCTGGATCCAGCCGAACGAGTTGCGGGTCGCGAGAAAGCGGTCGTGATCCATGAGAATCGACTGGACGACTGCCGATCCCCCAGGCGCCAGCACTCGCTCGATCGTTTCAACGTAGGCGGGCCAAAACTCCTCGCCGACCGCCTCGATCATCTCGATGCTGACGACCGCGTCGAACCGCCCGGTCACCTCGCGGTAGTCGCGCAACTGCACGTCCACCCGGTCGGCTAGCCCGGCCTCCAGCACCCGCTGCCGAGCTAGCGCCTGCTGCTCCCGAGAGAGGGTGATCGTGGTGACCGACGCGCCTCGGGCCGCAGCCCGCAACGCCAATTCGCCCCACCCCGTGCCGATTTCGAGCATCCGCGTGCCCGCCCGGACGTTGGCGGCATCGAGGGCTGCGTCGATCTTGCGGCGTTGAGCAGTCGCGAGATCCTGCGTTTCCCACGGCCTGGAGCCCTCGAACAGCGCACTGCTGTAGGTCATCGTCTCGTCGAGGAAGCCCGCGAACAGGTCGTTGCTCAGGTCGTAGTGAGCGGCGATGTTGGCGCGCGCCCCGTCCGGGGTGTTGCGGTGGTGGTGGGGGATCGCCCGCTCAACAATGCCGCGCAGCGCCAGGACCGGTCGCGGCAAAAGCCGGTCCACCCGCGCGGCGAACGGCCTGAGGAGGTCGGCCAGATCGGTTCCTTCGCCTGCCTCCCAGTCACCCGCCATGAAGGCCTCGCCGAGGCCGATCTTCGGGTGGGTCTCGAGTCGCCGGAACAGCGCGGCCGGCCGGTTGACTTGCAGCACAAGAGCATTCGCACCGCCCGCGCCCCACGTGCCACCGCCCGGAAGACGCAGCTGGATAGGGAGGCTGCGCACCAGCAGGCGGACCAGGTTGCGGGCCACAAACCCACGAGTGACCCGTGTATGCCGCCCTGCCGGCGCGATCCGCAGGTCTACCCCAGAGGCAGCCTGAGCGTCCGCGCTGCTCGGCGGCTTCTCACGCAGGACCGGCAGTCGGCGCATCCAGAGGGCAACACCGTGGACCCGGATCAGGGCGCTCACCCGCTGCGGCATCAACGGGTGCCGGACAAGGACCCGGGTCAGGGAGGCCCCGGTCAGCGGGACCGGGCGACCCGTGACGGTGGCGCTC
>Ga0208938_1000740_pt1 | contig 22112 bp, 18 predicted proteins | sample AD_UKC125_MetaG_FD_184434 | JGI IMG/M metagenome (GOLD analysis project Ga0208938, IMG submission 184434) | Active sludge microbial communities of municipal wastewater-treating anaerobic digesters from USA - AD_UKC125_MetaG (SPAdes) (version 2) | ecosystem: Engineered > Bioreactor > Anaerobic >...
TGTCGACAGCCTCGCTACTCCCAGAGTGGTGCTGTCGGCGCGACGACGGGCTCCCGCCGAGCTTGCCGGCCGATGGGAGTTGCCCGGCGGCAAGGTCGAGGCCGGTGAAACCCCAGTCGATGCCCTCCACCGGGAGCTGGCTGAGGAACTCGGCCTGCGAGTGAACCTGGCAGACCAATTGCCCGGCCCGTTGCCCGATGACACTTGGCCCTTGCTCGGGCAACTACACATGGCGGTGTGGTGGGCGATGCCGATCGCCGAGGGGGGCCGGTCGAAGGCCCGAGCGGACGGCATACCGACAGCGGGCGAAGCCCACGACGAGGTGCGGTGGCTGGCCCGCGGGCAGCTCTGGGAGATCCCGTGGCTCGACCCCGACATCCCCATCGTGCACGCCATCGCCGAGCGGCTGTAATTCCGATCCTGGAAGTGCTGCGAGACTGTCCCCTATGCCTTCGCAGTCCACCGAATCTCCGGCGCGCCCGGCCGCCCAGTTGCGGCGCACCGACGTGCGCAATGTCGCCATCGTCGCCCACGTCGACCACGGCAAGACCACCCTCGTCGACAAGATGCTCTGGCAGGGCGGCGCCTTCGGTGCGCACCAGCATGTCGAGGAACGCGCGATGGACAGCGGAGACCTGGAGCGTGAGAAGGGCATCACGATCCTCGCGAAGAACACCGCGATCCACTACAACGGCCCGTCCGCCGTCGCTGCCGGTCACCCGGAGGGCGTGACCATCAACATCATCGACACCCCTGGGCACGCCGACTTCGGCGGCGAGGTCGAGCGTGGGCTGTCGATGGTCGATGGGGTGGTCTTGCTCGTCGACGCCTCTGAGGGGCCGCTGCCGCAGACCCGGTTCGTGCTGCGCAAGGCGCTCACGGCGCACAAGCCGGTCGTGCTGTGCATCAACAAGGTCGACCGCCCCGATGCCCGGATCGCCGAGGTCGTCGACGAGGTCTACGAGCTGTTCATGGACCTGCTCGAGGGTTCCGAGGACGAGCGCCACCATGACGCAGCGCTGGAGTTCCCCATCGTCTATGCCTCGGCCAAGGCCGGCCGCGCCAGCCTCAACCGGCCGGAGGACGGTGGGCTGCCGGACAACGGTGACCTCGAACCGCTCTTCGCGACAATCATGGAGACCATCCCGGCGCCGGTCTTCCAAGAGGGCGCGCCGCTGCAGGCCCACGTGACCAATCTCGACTCGTCCAACTTCCTCGGACGCCTGGCGCTCCTGCGGGTCTACAACGGCACCATCCGCAAGGGCCAGCAGGTGGCGTGGATCAGGCGCGACGGATCGGTGGCCAAGGTCAAGATCACCGAGTTGCTCATGACGGAGGGCCTGGAGCGCAAGCCGCTGGACCCCGACAAGCACGCCGGCCCTGGCGACATCATCGCCATCGCCGGCATCGACGACATCATGATCGGCGAGACCCTCGCCGACCCGGACAACCCGCGACCCTTGCCACTCATCACCGTTGACGAGCCGGCCATCTCGATGACCATCGGCACCAACACCTCGCCGATGGCCGGCCGGGTCCGCGGCGCCAAGGTCACGGCCCGCCTGGTCAAGGACCGGATCGAGCGCGAACTCGTCGGCAATGTCTCCATCCGGGTGCTGCCCACCGAACGCCCCGACACCTGGGAGGTCCAGGGCCGCGGCGAGCTGGCCCTGGCGATCCTCGTCGAGCAGATGCGCCGGGAGGGCTTCGAGCTCACCGTGGGCAAGCCCCAGGTGGTCACCAAGCTCGTCGACGGCAAGGTCCACGAGCCCATGGAACGCCTGACCGTCGACATCCCCGAGGAGTTCCTCGGTACGGTCACCCAACTCATGGCCGCCCGCAAGGGACAGATGGAGCAGATGACCAATCACGGCACCGGCTGGGTCCGGATGGAGTTCGTCGTGCCGTCGCGCGGGCTGATCGGGTTCCGCACCGAGTTCCTCACCGAGACCCGCGGCACCGGCATCGCCCACCACGTGTTCGAGGGGTATGCCGGGTGGGCCGGTCCCATCACCACCCGCCTGACCGGATCGCTGGTCGCCGACCGCAGCGGCCCGGCCACCTCGTATGCGATGTTCAACCTCCAGGAGCGCGGCACCCTCTTCGTCGAGCCGACAACCGAGGTCTACGAGGGGATGATCGTCGGCGAGAACTCCCGCACCGAGGACATGGACGTCAACATCACCAAGGAGAAGAAGCTCTCCAACGTGCGCTCGTCGACCTCGGAGGTGCTCGAGCGGCTCATCCCGCCGCGGCGCCTGTCGTTGGAGCAGTCCCTGGAGTTCTGCCGCGAAGACGAGTGTGTCGAGGTCACCCCGGAGGCGGTGCGCATCCGTAAGGTCGTGCTCGACCAGATCGAACGCGCACGCACCGCAGCTCGCGCCCGGGCTGCGGCCAAGTCCGGGGATTAACCGAAGGACAAACCGAGGGACACACCGAGGGGTCAACCGAGGGACGACCAAGGGGTACGGCTGAATGAGCAAGTCAGTGTTGCGGCTCAGGACAACCGCCATGGCGGCGGTGGCTGTCGTGCTCACCGCCGCGCTGGTCGGCTGCACCACCACTCCGGGTGACGCCGCGCCGAGCGCGACGCCGGCGGGAGCGAGCGCTGGGACCGGACCCACCGGCATACCTGGGTCGGCGGGTGGTGTTCCTGGTGGCACGGTGCGGTTGCTCACCGACCGGACGATGGCGCTGTGGGATCCTGCGCGAGTCGGCCCCGGCCCCGAACAGGCGGTGGCGCTGCGGACCTTTCTGCGCACCCTCACTGGTTACCCGGCCGGCGGACTGGGCGGAGCTGCCGGACTCACCGGCGACCTCGCGACCGACACCGGCGCGGCCACCGAGGGCGGGAGGGTGTGGACCTTCACCCTGCGCGACGGGCTGGCTTGGGAGGACGGTCAGGCGCTCACCTGCCAGGATGTGAAATACGGGGTTTCCCGCAACTTCGCCCGCACCCAAGTGCCGGGTGGCTCGTCCTATCCCTTCACCCTGCTGGACATCCCCCGGATCAAGAACGCCACCGGGGCCGACGTCTCGGCCTATGGCGGACCTTTCGAGCCCACCGGCCAGGACCTGTTCGACAAGGCCGTCAGCTGCGCCGAGCGCACGATCACCTTCCGGCTCAAGGTGGCCGTCCCGGACTTCCCGCACGTCGTGGCGATGCCGGCCTTCGCGCCCTATCGCGCGGACAAGGACCGCGGCGCGGCGGGCGGTTTCGACGTCTTCTCCTGCGGGCCATACCGATTGGAGAGGGGCTGGTCCTCGGGCAGCGGCGGCACATTCGTGCGCAACCCGCAGTGGAAGGCCGATTCCGATCCGCTGCGCAAGGCACTGCCGGACGCGATCGACCTGCGCGAGGGCATTCCGCTGGCCAGCCTCGCGACCCGGCTCATCGAAAGCAAGGCTCCCGACGACACGGCGATCGGCCTCACCGAACTTCCCCGCACGGTCCTCGAGCAGGCCCGCGTCGACCAGGGGGCCAGCGCGCGCGTCACCACCCCGCGCAGCGGCACGGTCGAACACCTGCTCCCCAATTTCCGCAGCCCAGTCATGACCAATCCGACTGTGCGCCAAGCATTTGCGATGGCGACTGATCGCGAAGCCTTCGCCACGGCATACGGGACCGACCTCATGCGTCCCACGTATGCCGTGCTCGCCGCGGCCGTGCCGGGCAGTGGGCAGACCTCGCCGTTCGGCACGCCACCCAGCGGCGACCCAGCCGCAGCCCAGGCGCTGCTCACCGCTGCGGGCATTGCGCTCCCGGTGCAGGTCAAGGTCGCCTACCGCAGTTCACCGACCGCCGACGCCGCCTTCGCCGCACTCAAAACACGGTGGGAGGCAGGTGGATTCGCGGTGGAACTGGCCGCACTCGGCGAGAACTACTACCGCACCATCGCCGAACCCGACGCCGCGACGGCATACGACGTATTTCGCGCAGCGTGGTTCGCCGACTATCCCTCGGGGGCAGCCGTCATCCCGAGCATCTTCGACGGCCGGATCAACCTCACGGCGACGAGTTCCGGCACCGATTACGGCTACTTCAACGACGACGCGGTGAACACCGGGATCGAGGCCGCGTATGCCGTCATCGACCCGGCCGAGCGCGCGGCGGCGTGGGGGGCTCTCGATCTCACCATCGCCAAGCTCGGCGGCCATGTGGCGTTGGGGGAGCGGCAGCGGGTCTTCCTGCACGGATCGTCGATCACTGGGTATGTCGACAACCCATTCTTCGGCGGGTGGCCGGATCTGGCCGCTGTCGGGGTCGCTTCGTGAGGGTCTGGAGCGCCGCGAGCCCTGGGAAGGGCACATCTGGATCACGATCCGGAGAACAAGGCCGCTCGGGTCGTTCCACAGCGTGGACAGTCGGGCTATGGTGAGCCACGGCCTACCGGTGCGTAGCAGTGCGCCCGGAAGACCCCCCTCCCCGAGTATCGACGGAAAGGAACGGCACGGATGAGCGCTCCCGCCGCACCGGAAAAAGTGCAGCCTCCGCCGCCGGACGCCGCTGTTTCCGCGACAGACGGGGCCGTTGCCATCAAAGGTCGCACCCCGTGGGAGATCGTCCGCAGCCGGCTGGCGCGCGACAAGATCACCATGACGGCGTTCGTCTTCTCGGTGCTGATCGTCGTCGTCGCAGCCACCTCGCCGTTCATGGTCAAGCTCGGCTGGCTACGTCCGGACGACTTCAACCCGGACCTCGTCAAGGGCCTCGGGTCACTCCCCGAGGGCTTTGCCGGCGGCATCTCGCGCGACCACTGGCTCGGCGTCGAGCCGGGCACCGGACGTGATCTCTTCTCCCGTATCGTCACCGGTATCACCACGTCGTTGACGGTCGCGATCCTCGCCACCCTCATCTCCGTTGTCCTCGGCGTGACGCTCGGTCTGGTCGCGGGCTTCTCCAAGGGTCGGTTGGACTGGCTGATCAGCCGCTTCCTCGACCTGGTGCTGTCGTTCCCGAGCACCCTCATGCTGCTCTCGCTCGGGCCGGTGCTCGTCAGCCGGATCGCCTCGATCATGGGCATCTCCTCGGCCGATAACAAGGCCAAGGTCGCCTTCATGGCCTTGGTGCTCGGGTTCTTCGGCCACCCGTTCTTCGCCCGCATCATCCGCGGCCAGGTGCTGTCACTGCGCGAGCGTGAGTTCGTCGAGGCGGCGCGGTCGCTCGGTGCTCGGGCCGGCCGGATCTACTTCAAAGAGCTGCTGCCGCACCTCTGGGCCCCGATCCTGGTCTACACGACGCTCATCCTGCCGGCCAACATCTCCGCCGAAGCCGCACTGGGCTTCCTCGGGGTCGGCATCAACCCCCCCACGGCCTCGCTCGGGGCGATCCTGAACGACTCGGTCGCATACGCCATCCCCGACCCGGCGTACTTCATCTTCCCGGGGCTCACGGTGTTCCTCATCGTGCTCGCCTTCAACTTGCTCGGCGATGGCCTCCGGGATGCCCTCGACCCCAAGGCCGACCGGTCGTGACCGGCGGTTCCTGGGGTAGGGCCCAACCACTCATCGGTTCTTTATGCGGGATCGATGTGGAACAGCTCGCAGCAACCGCTGCGGCTCAGTCCGTCGCGCCAGCGACGGGTAGCGCTCACAAGGAGATTGCATGATGCGCACGAAGAAGGGCGCGATCGGCGTCGCCCTCGGTGCGGTGGTCGCACTCGCGGCGGCTGCGTGCAGCAGTGGAGGGAGCACGGCCACCAGCTCGAGCTCCGCAGCCGCTGCCACCAAGGGTGGGACCATCTACATGGTCAACCTCGGTCCGCAGGAGCACTGGGACCCCCAGCGGATCTACATCGGCGCGGACATCGAGTTCGCCAGCCGGGTCATGTACCGCAGCCTGACCACCTACACCGCGGGCAAGGACGCCAAGGTCGTCCCCGACCTGGCGACCGACACGGGCACCATGTCCGACGGCGGCAAGACCTGGAAGTTCACCCTCAAGGACGGCGTCAAGTGGGAGGACGGGCAGGACATCAAGTGTGAGGACGTCAAGTACGGTCTCTCGCGCACGTTCGCCCAGGACGTCATCACCGGTGGCCCGAACTACATCATCACCTTCCTCGACGTGCCTTCGGCCGCTGACGGTTCGTCGGTCTACAAGGGCCCCTACACCAAGGACGGCCAGGCCGAGTTCGACAAGGCCGTGACCTGCGAGGGCAAGACGATCACGATCAAGTTCAAGACCCCGTGGACCGACTTCAACGTCGCGTCGGCCGGTCTGCTTGCCTACGCTCCGTACCGCGCCGACAAGGACAAGGGTGAGGCGAGCGACTACGCCGTCTTCTCCTCCGGCCCGTACAAGCTCGAGGGCACCTTCGACAAGGACAAGGGCGGCAAGTTCGTCCGTAACCCCAACTGGGACGAGAAGACCGACACGGTCCGCAAGGCCTACCCGGACGTCATCCAGTACGACCTCGGCGTCCAGGGCGACACCATCTACGAGCGCCTGCTGGCTGACTCGGGTAACGACAAGTTCATGGTGACCCAGGGCTCGGCCCCGCCGGCCAAGCTCGCCCAGATCGCTGCGGACGCCAACGTCATGAAGCGCACGGTCAACCCGACCTCGCCGTACACCGACTACATCCAGCCCAACGTCAAGAGCGCCGCGTTCACCAACGAGAAGGCCCGCCAGGCTTTCGCGATGGCCACGAACAAGGAGGCCTACGTCACGGCCCTCGGTGGGTCGCAGGTTGCCATCACGACCAACGCGATGTGCAACAAGGAGCTCCCGTGCTACCAGGACTCCAACCCGTTCGGCACCCCGCCCAAGGGTGACCCCGAGGCGGCCAAGAAGGTCCTCACCGACGCCGGAATCGCGATGCCCGTCAACATCACCGTCGTCTACCGCTCGCGTCCGACCTCCGACAAGGCCTTCGCGGCCCTGAAGTCCGACTGGGACAAGGCCGGCTTCAACGTCACGCTGGAGCCGCTGACGGCCAAGTACTACGCGACCATCCAGAGCCCCGCCTACGCCACGAAGGACGCCTTCTGGGCTGGCTGGGGTGCTGACTGGCCGTCGGGTTCGACCGTTCTGCCTCCGCTGTTCGACGGCCGCGTCAACATCAGCGCCGGCGGCTCGGGCCAGGACTACGGCTACTTCAACGACACCGAGGTCAACGCGGCGATCGACAAGGCCTACACCATCACCGACTCCGCCGAGCGCGAGAAGGCATGGGGAGCCATCGACGCGATGATCGTCAAGAAGACCGGCGTCATCCCGTTGATCAACCAGAAGTTCACCTTCACCTTCGGGTCGAGCGTCAAGAACTTCGAGGTCAACTCCCTCATGGGTGGCTACGTCGACTTCGCGAACATCGCAGTCAAGTAGCTCTTTCCTCAGCAGTGACCCGGTGTGGGGTGCCGACGAATCCGTCGGCACCCCACACCACCGCACGACCCTTGCGCTGCCGCTCCGCCTGCCGCGGACCGGTAGCCCGCCACCTCAGCCGCCACCGGCTGATACCCCGCGCGCACGGAAGGCAGGTGACTGCCCGGACACCCCGGGTCGACCCGAATGTTCTTCTACATCATCAGAAGGCTCATCTCGGTCGTCGTGATGCTGCTCATCATCAGCATGACGACGTTCCTGCTCTTCTTCGCAGCACCCGAGGACCCAGCCCGGCTCACCTGCGGCAAGAACTGCACCCCGGCCGTCATCGAGGGCAACCGCAAGGCCCTCGGCTACGACAAGCCGCTGGCCGTGCAGTACGCCAAGTTCGTCCAGGGCATCTTCGTCGACCGCAAGTACCCCGACGACCCAGAGCTGCAGGCCAAGTCGCCCGAGATCGTCACGACCTGCGAGGCCCCCTGCCTGGGCTACTCGGTCATGGCCCACAAATCGGTCACCGAGATCGTCAAGGACACCCTGCCGGTGTCTGCGTCGATCGCGCTGGCAGCCTTCGTGCTCTGGATGATCGCGGGGGTGAGCGGCGGCATCATCGCCGCGCTCAACCGCGGCAAATGGCTCGACCGCGTGATCGTCGGTCTGGCCCTCATCGGATTTTCACTGCCGACCTTCTTCATCGGTCTGTTGCTGCTGACTTTCGTCGCCATCAAGATGAAGCTCGTCGAGATCCCGCGTTTCGTGCCCATCACCGAGGATCCGCTGGCCTGGGCGCAATCCCTGACTCTGCCGGCCATCACCCTGGCGATGGTCTTCGCCGCCTCCTACGTGCGGCTGACCCGCGCCTACATGCTCGAGACGATGTCCGAGGACTACATCCGTACCGCCCGGGCCAAGGGCGTCAAGGAGTCCATCGTCATCCGCAAGCACGGCCTGCGCGCGGCGCTCACTCCGATCGTCACCGCGGCGGGCATGGACCTCGGCGGTCTGCTCGGCGGCGCGGTGATCACCGAGCAGGTCTTCGGGTTCCGCGGCTTGGGCTATACCGCGGTGAGAGCGATCGAGACCACCGACCTGCCGATCATCGTCGGCATCGTCATCGTGGCCTCGACATTCGTCGTCGTGGCCAACCTCGTCGTAGACATCCTCTACGGCGTCATCGACCCGCGCGTGCGGCTGACCTGAGGTGGGTGACATGACACAGCAGAGCGCAGGCATGCCGCAGGACCGGTCCGCGACGACGGCGGTGCCGCGGCCCGCGGCGCCCGTCCAGGGCGCTCCCGCGGCGGTTCCGTCGAACCTTGGCTACCTCGACGTTCGCGACCTCAAAGTGCACTTCCCGACCGACGACGGCGTCGTCAAGGCGGTCGAGGGGGTCTCCTTCCGGATCGACCGCGGCGAGACGATCGGGATCGTCGGCGAGTCCGGCTCCGGTAAGTCGGTCACCAGCCAGGCCATCCTCGGCCTGCATCGCCGCACTCGGGCCCAGACGTCCGGCCAGATCTGGCTCGACGGTGAAGACCTCATGTCGGTCTCCGACGAGCGGATGCGCGAGCTGCGCGGCAACAAGATGGCGATGATCTTCCAGGACCCGCTGTCGGCGATGCACCCCTACTACACCGTCGGTGCGCAGATCATCGAGGGCATCCGGGTGCACCACCCAGACCAGTCGAAAGCGCAGGCCAAGACCCGCGCGATCGAGTTGCTCGGTCTGGTCGGCATTCCCAGCCCGGCGCGCCGGGTGGACCAATACCCGCACGAGTTCTCCGGTGGGATGCGCCAGCGCGCCATGATCGCCATGGCCCTGTCCAACGACCCGTCGCTGCTCATCGCCGACGAACCCACGACCGCGCTCGACGTCACCGTGCAGGCTCAGATCCTCGACCTCATGCGCAAGCTGCAGGCCGAGTTCGGGTCGGCGATCATCATGATCACCCACGATTTGGGTGTCGTCGCCGAGATGGCCGACGAGATCCTCGTGATGTATGGCGGCAAGGCCGTCGAGCACGGTCCGGTCGAGGAGGTCTTCTACCGCCCGCAGCACCCCTACGCCTGGGGTCTGCTCACGTCCATGCCGAGGTTGGACCGGGCGCGCACCGAGCGGCTCAACCCCGTGCCCGGCAACCCGCCGTCGCTCATCAACATCCCGCCGGGCTGTGCCTTCCACCCGCGCTGTGCCTACCAGAGTGAGGCGCCGCCGCAGGCCTGCCCGACGATCGTCCCGGACCTCATCGAATGTGGCCCCGACCATCTCGTCCGCTGCCACATCCCGACGGCACGCCGGAGCGAGCTGTTCGAGTCTGACATCAAGCCGCGGCTGTAAGGAAAGAGGGCCACCCGTGAGCACTGCCACCCCCGAGGCATCGGTGCCGTCCCCGTCGGCGGCGCGCAAGGTCGCCGACGCTGCAGCTGACAAGGCCGCCGGCGGTCCGCCGTTGCTGCGGCTCACCGAGCTCACCAAGCACTTCCCGCAGTTCCGCCAAACCCTCGTCAAGCGGCCGGACAACCCGGTCCGCGCGGTCGACGGCGTCTCCTTCGACCTGCGCAAGGGCCAGACCCTGGGACTGGTGGGCGAGTCCGGCTGCGGCAAGTCCACGGTGGGGCGCACCCTGCTGCGGCTGCTGGAGCCGACGAGCGGCACCATCGAGTTCGAAGGCCGCGACATCACCCACGTGAGCGGCCATGATCTGCGGATGCTGCGCCGCGAGATGCAGATGATCTTCCAGGACCCCTATGGCTCGCTCAACCCGCGCCAGACCATCGGGTCGATCATCGCCGCGCCCTTCGAGATCCAGGGCATCAAGCCCGAGGGCGGCACCCGCAAGACGGTCCAGGACCTGATGGCCCGTGTCGGGCTCAACCCTGAGCACTACAACCGCTACCCGCACGAGTTCTCCGGTGGCCAGCGCCAGCGCATCGGTGTCGCCCGCGCCATCGCGTTGCGGCCCAAGCTCATCGTCTGTGACGAGCCGGTCTCCGCCCTCGACGTGTCGATCCAGGCCCAGGTCGTCAACCTGCTGGAAGACATCCAGACCGAGCAGCAGCTGTCCTACGTCTTCATCGCGCACGACCTGTCGGTGGTCCGCCACATCTCCGACCGGGTCGTCGTGATGTATCTCGGCAAGCTCATGGAAGAGGCCGACCGCGACGAGCTCTACGAGCAGCCGCGCCACCCCTACACGCACGCTTTGCTCTCGGCCGTGCCGGTGCCCGACCCGCACAAGGGCCAGAAGAAGGAGCGCATCCTGCTCAAGGGTGACCTGCCCAGTCCGCAGAACCCGCCCAGTGGTTGTGTCTTCCGCACGCGCTGCCCCAAGGCGGTCGAGAAGTGTGCCGCCGAGGTGCCCGTGCGCACCGAGATCGCGCCCAACCACTTCGTCGCCTGTCACTTCCCCGAGGAGCGCCAGGTCCTCTAGGTGGGACGGTTGCTGCTCGTCCACGCACACCCCGACGACGAGACTCTCGCGACCGGAGTGGCCATCGCCGATGCCCTGCACCGTGGGCACCATGTCGACCTCATCACGGCCACCCTCGGTGACGAGGGGGAGGTCATCCCGCCGGAGTTGGCGCACCTCGTCGCTGCCCGCGATGACACCCTCTGGGCACATCGCCGCGGCGAGCTGTCCCGCGCGATGGCGGCGCTCGCCACCGCCGCGCGCCACGGCGCGGTGCTGCGGCATACGGTGCTCGGCGACGGGGATTGGAGTATGCCGGGGAAGCCGGCCACCGAGGCACCGGCCAGGTGGCGGGACAGCGGGATGGCCGGGACCTCGAGCGCGGAGCATCCGCGAGCCTGGGTGCGGGCCGATCTCGATGAGGCGGCCGCCGCGATGGCTGTCGTCATCGCGGACGCCCGGCCAGATGTCGTCGTGACCTACGACCCCGGTGGGGGCTACGGTCACCCCGACCACATCCGCACCCGCGAGGTCCTCCTCGCGGCACTCCGGCGCCTGCCGGAGGGCAACCGTGCGCGGCGACGTTTCGACATCGTCACCCCTGCGACGTGGGCGCGGGGGGACCGCGAGTGGCTCGCCGAGCACGTGCCGGCCGAGGGCGGCCTGCACATCCCCACCCGCACCGAACCGTATGCCGTGTCGGTCGTCCCCGACGCGGCCGTGAGTCACGTCGTGCACGCTCCGGCGCTGGTGGAATTCCAGTCAGTCGCACTCCAGGGTCACGCCACCCAGGTCACCGTGGGAGACGGGTATTACGCGCTGAGCAACAACATCGCGGCGCGGCTGTCCGGCCGGGAGGGCTTCGCAGCGCGAGGCGTCGTCGACGATGAGCTCATCGGTGTCGAAAAGCCTTGGAAGACAAGCCTTTTCGACTAGGCAGGGCTAGAGTTCCGGCGGTCGTTGGAGATAGCGGTAGCCGTTGAAAGCCGCGAAACCGAAGCCCGAATACAGGTGCCGCGCAACGGTGTTGGACTCCTCGACGTGGAGATACAAGCGCCCGCAACCGCGTTCCTGAGCCAATGCGGCCATCGTGGTGAGCAGGTGCGTGGCCAGGCCGCGGCGGCGGTGTGTCGGGGACACCCACATGGCGTGGATGCCGCCCCACCGGCGGGTCATCGCCAGCCGTCCGATCGCCAAGGGCCGCTGCGCAGCCGGGATGAGCACACTGGCGTTTGCCGAGACTACGCCGCCGCTGCGCGGCACCTCCGGGGCGGGAATCGACACGAACACTTGCCGCATCGACCCGGTGAGTACCGCCTCGGCGACCTTGGGGGTCGGCAACCGCCGGTATGCCGCGAACCCCGCCATCCAGTCGGGGGACAGGTCGGCCTCGACCCGCACGGGGGTGGCCGCATCCCAGATGGGGTGTTCGCGCCCGGCCGCGATGATCTGCTCCGTGTCGGCCGTCATCGTCATGACCCACTCGCCGGATTGATACCCGCGATGGGCCAGCAGCGCGGCCAACGCCCCGTCGGTCATCTCGCCCTGGGCGTCGGTGGGGAGGGAGAAGATCGGCGGCAGGTCGCGGGCGGCATACCAGGCCTCGATCGAACTCACCGCCTCGAGCAGGTGCTCTTGCGGGCGGCCGGTGACCAGCACGGAGTTGCCTCGCAGAGTGAAACCGAAGCTCGCGCGCAACAGCCAAGGACCCAATGGTTCGGTCTCGATCGCGGGCCAGCCGTCGGCCGCGACGGCGGCGAGTTCGACGTCGGCTGCAGATGCCGCGACCGGGGTGTCCGCCGCGCGCCCAGAGAACCCGTGGTGCTCCACCTGCGGCATAATAGGCCCGAACCGCTCCGCGTCCGCAGGAGGACCACTCATGACTTACGTCATCGCCCAACCGTGCGTCGATGTCAAGGACAAGGCCTGCGTCGAGGAGTGTCCGGTCGACTGCATCTACGAGGGCGAGCGGATGCTCTACATCCACCCCGACGAGTGCGTCGACTGCGGCGCCTGCGAGCCGGTGTGCCCGGTCGAGGCGATCTACTACGAAGACGATGTCCCGGCCGAATGGGCCGACTACTACAAGGCCAATGTCGAGTTCTTCGACGACCTGGGCAGCCCCGGGGGCGCGGCCAAACTCGGCCTCATCGCCAAGGACCACGCTCTCGTGTCGGCGCTGCCTCCGCAGGCGACCGACCACTGAGACGGGGCCGTCCTGCGCGTCAGCCCGCCTCCGCTTCCTGACTTTCCCTGGGACTCGCTCGTCCCGTTCAGACGGCGCGCGGCCGTCCATCCTGACGGCCTGGTCGACCTCTCGGTCGGCACCCCCGTCGATGCGACCCCGAGCGTCGTCCGGCACGCGCTCGAGGCGGCCTCGGACTCACCGGGCTATCCGCTGACCGTCGGCACCCAGGCCCTGCGTGCCGCGATCGTCGACTGGTTCGAGCGCCGCCGAGGCGTGCCCGGTCTGCGGCCCGACCAGGTGCTGCCGACGATCGGCAGCAAGGAACTCGTGGCCTGGCTACCCACCCTGTTGGGTCTGGGGCCCGGCGACCTCGTGGGCATCCCTCGGGTGGCCTACCCGACCTATGACGTGGGAGCCCGGCTGGCCCGGGCTACCCCCGTGGTCGTCGACGGCCTCGCGGCGTTCGGCCCGCTCACCCCATCGACGACGCCCAAGCTGCTGTGGATCAACAGCCCGGGCAACCCGACCGGAGCCGTGCTCGGGGTCGAACACCTGGCCAAGGTCGTCGACTGGGCCCGCCGCCACGATGTCGTCGTCGCCAGCGACGAGTGTTATGCCGAGCTCGACTGGCGGCCGCCTGACCCCCGGCGGCCAGGTCCACGGCATACCACCCCGAGCATTCTCGACCCGGCTGTGACCGGGGGGAGCACCGACAACCTGCTCGCCGTCTACTCGCTGTCCAAGCAGTCCAACCTCGCCGGCTACCGCGCCGCCTTCGTCGCCGGCGATCCCGCCCTCATCGCGGCGATCACCGAAGTGCGTCGGCACGCGGGCCTGATGCTGCCCGGCCCCGTGCAGGCTGCCATGGTCGCCGCGCTCGGTGACGGCGAGCACGTCGCCGACCAGAAGGTGCGCTATGGCATGCGGCGCGAGATCCTCGCTCCTGCTCTGACGAGCGCCGGGTTCCGGATCGACTCCTCGGAGGCCGGTCTCTACCTGTGGGCCACCCGCGAGGAGGACTGCTGGCAGACACTGGGCTTCCTCGCCGATCTCGGCATTCTCGCCGCCGCCGGGTCCTTCTACGGACCGGCCGGTCAACAACACGTGCGGGTCGCGCTCACCGCGACCGATGAGCGCATCGAGGCGGCCGTTCGTCGGCTCTCGCAAGGCTGAGCGGGCGCGGTCGGCGCGGCTCGGGTAGCGTCCAAGGGACTGAAAGTTCGGTATGCCGTCGGACCCCTTGGGAGGCCCCCGTGAGCGATCGTCCTGAATCTGGCGCCCTGCACCTGGGTGAGAAGTCGTTCGAGCTGCCGGTGGTGCCTGCCACCGTCGGGGAGGCCGGCCTCAATGTCGGCTCTCTGATGAAAGAGAGCGGGCACGTCACCTACGACTCCGGCTTCGTCAACACGGCAGCGTGCCGCAGCGCGATCACCTACATCGACGGCGATGCCGGGATCCTGAGATATCGGGGTTATCCCATCGAGCAGATCGCGGCCCAGTCGAGCTTTATCGAGACCTCGTTCCTGCTCATCTACGGGCACCTGCCCAGTGCCGTCGAGTTGCTGGAGTTCGACGACCGGCTGCGCCACCACACCCTGTTGCACGAGGACCTCAAGGCCTTCTTCAACGGCTTCCCGCGCGACGCGCACCCGATGCCGGTGCTCTCCTCGGCGGTCAGCGCGCTGTCGACCTTCTACCAGGACTCGCTGGACCCGTTCGACCCCGAGCAGGTCGAGATGTCGACGATCCGGCTGCTGGCCAAGCTGCCGACGATCGCCGCTTATGCCTACAAGAAGAGCATCGGGCAACCCTTCCTCTACCCCGACAACTCGATGCCGCTGACGAAGAACTTCCTGCGGATGACTTTCGGGACGCCGGCCGAGCCCTATGAGCCCGACCCCATCGCTGCCAAGGCCCTTGACCTGCTGCTCGTCCTGCACGCCGACCATGAGCAGAACTGCTCGACGTCGACGGTGCGCATGGTCGGGTCCTCGCAGGCCAATCTCTTCGCCTCCGTCTCGGCCGGGATCAACGCGCTCTTCGGTCCCCTGCACGGCGGGGCCAACCAGCAGGTCTTGGAGATGTTGCAGCGGCTGCAGGAGTCGGGCGAGAAGCCTGAGGACTTCATGCGCCGGGTCAAGGACAAGGAAGCCGGCACCCGGCTCATGGGGTTCGGCCACCGGGTCTACAAGAACTACGACCCGCGAGCCTCGATCATTAAGGAAACCGCCGACGGCGTGCTCAACCAGCTCGGGGTCGATGACCCCCTGCTGGACCTGGCCCGACGCCTCGAGGCGATCGCGCTCGCCGACGACTACTTCGTTCAGCGGCGGCTCTACCCGAATGTCGATTTCTACACCGGCCTCATCTACAAGGCGATGGGTTTCCCGAGCCGGATGTTCACGGTGCTCTTCGCGTTGGGCCGGTTGCCCGGCTGGATCGCCCAATGGCGCGAGATGATGGCCGACCCGGACACCAAGATCGGCCGGCCGCGGCAGATCTACACCGGCGAGCCCGAGCGCTCCTACGCCCCCATCCTGCAGCGCTGAGTCTCCAACCCCGGGGCCGGTCAGCCCAGCAGGGTGATCCGGACGCCGGACTGTGCGGGGGTCTCCGACCAACTGGCGCCCTCGCGCGTCCAGTGCCGGTCGGATGCCTCGACGGAGGTGATGGCGAAGGACTTGGCGTTGGCCACGGCCCAGGCGGCGACGGTCCACGCATCGGCCCCGGTCGCAGCGATCGTCACCGTCGACCCGGAGGTGGTCGCCGTGACGCCGTGCTGGGCCTTCAGGGCGGTCGCGAGCAGCTTGGCTCGGGCAGCCGCCGCTGCTGCACCCGCCGTTGCCTGGCCAGCTGCACCCGCTGATCCCGTCGAGGCTGCCGAAACGTCGGCGGTCGTGGCCGGCAGCAGGTCGCAAGTCAACCCAGCGGGAGCTGCACCCGTGAGCGCGTGGGCCAGTGCCGTGGCCTCGTCCTCGTGTTTGGCGTAGGCCTGCGGGAAGGCGCTGCGCTGCACGGCTTGGGCGACCTCGGTGAGTGGCCGGGTCTCGAAATCGGCCACCTTGACCAACCGGTCGTAGAACGCCCCGCTGGCATAGACCGGGTCGAGGATCTGCTCGGCCGTGCCCCAGCCCTGACTAGGACGCTGTTGGAACAGCCCGAGCGAATCTCGGTCTCCGAAGCGGATATTGCGCAGCTTCGACTCCTGCATGGCGGTGGCGATGGCGATGGTCACCGCCCGGGTCGACAACCCGCGGGAGTGGCCCACGGCAGCGATGGCGGCGGCGTTGCCCGCCTGATCGGGCGCCACCTCGGCCGCTCGTCCCGCCGCCGTCGCGACGCAGGTCTCGGTGTGCGGGCCGGCCAGCAGCGAGCTCAGGCCGAGGTACCCGGCATACCCGAGACCGGTGATGACCGCGATGACGACCAGCGCCCCGACCAGGCGCCGCGCGCCTGAGGGGCGCTCCTGCTCGGCGAGCACGAGCCCGCCTCGAGAGGTGCGCGGCATACGGTCAGTCGTTGGAGTGCAGCGCGTCGTTGAGGACGATGCCGTGGCCGTCCCGGGTCTTGACGACGACCGCACCGGATACCGAGTCGCGCAGGAAAAGCAGGTTGGCTTGGCCGGACAGCTCACGGGCCTTGACGATCTGGCCGTCGGGCAAGGTGACCTTGGTGCCGGCGGTGACATAGAGCCCGGCCTCGACGACGCAGTCGTCGCCGAGGGCGATCCCCAGGCCGGACTCGGCGCCGAGCAGACACCGACGCCCGATGCTCACCCGCTGGGTGCCGCCGCCGGAGAGCGTGCCCATGGTGGAGGCGCCACCGCCGATGTCGGAGCCGTCCCCGACGACGACGCCCTGGCTGATCCGCCCCTCGACCATCGACGCACCGAGGGTGCCGGCGTTGAAGTTGACGAAGCCCTCGTGCATGACGGTCGTACCGGGCGCCAGGTGCGCACCGAGTCGCACCCGGTCGGCGTCGGCGATCCGCACGCCGCTGGGCACGACGTAGTCGGTCATCCGGGGGAACTTGTCGACCCCGAAGACCTGCACCGGCCCGCGTGCCCGCAGCCGCGCCCGGATCGTCTCGAACCCCTCGACCGGGCATGGGCCGACGGACGTCCAGACGACGTTGGGCAGCACCCCGAAGATGCCCTCGAGGTTGATCGTGTTGGGCGCGACGAGCCGGTGCGAGAGCAGGTGCAGCCGCAGATAAGCGTCGGTGGTGCTCGCCGGAGGGGCGTCCAGGTCGATGGTCAGGCCGATCGGGTGGATGAGGACTCCCCGAGCCTCGTCGCGCCCTGCCAACGACTGCAGGTCGGCCGGGAACGGCTGCTGGTCGTCGTAGTCGTCCCCGAGGGCGGGGCGAGGGAACCACGCGTCGAGGACCTGGCCGTCGGCTTCGGTGACCACTCCCAGGCCCCAGGCGCGACGGGCTGCCTCAGCGAGTGACCCGGCGGGCGCGGCAGGTGACGAGGCGGCAGGCACAGACATGGCCCCAAGCCTACGGGTGTGACGCATCGCCCTCCGTCTCAGGCCGACCAGGTCACTAGACTTGATATACCGGCCGAACGGTCAGTTGAGTTCGTCGGAGCGGAATGGGTCAGCGTCGCGGATCCGATTTCCGGTCCGTCCGTCACCGAAGGGACGCCCGATGGGGACCGCACCAGTCCGACCCCCCACCGTGCGCATCCCCGTGCCCGGGGGTGAGGTGGTCGCCTCGCGGCTGTCCACAGCCGCCGCCAGCGCCCCCACGGTCATTGCCTTGCACGGCATCACCGGCAACGGTTGGGCGTGGATGCCGGTCGCCGCGGCCCTGGAGGGACGCCTGACGATGTGGGCCCCCGACCTGCGCGGTCGGGCCGGTTCCCGGGAGGTCGGCCCGCCCTACGGGATGGGGGCGCACTGTGACGATGTCATCGCGCTGTTGGACCACCTCGGCGTCGAGAAGGCCGTCCTGGTCGGGCACTCCATGGGGGCGTGGGTCGGGGCGCTTGTCGCGGCTCGCCATCCCGAGCGGGTGAGCGCGCTGCTGTTCGTCGACGGTGGCCTCGGCACGGCGATGCCGAGTTGGATCAACCCCGACATCTTCATGTACGCCGTGCTCGGCCCGGCGATCTCGCGGCTGACCATGACCTTCCCGAGTGCGTCGGATTACCTCGCGTACTGGTCGGTTCACCCCGGACTCGGGCCATCCCTGTTCGGCCCCTATGGCCACCTCATCCGCGACTACCTCGTGCGCGATCTGGTTCAGGACGGCGATGGGTGGCGCTCGTCGTGTGTCGTCGACGCGGTGCGTGCCGACGGCTCGGCCCTGCTCGATGACCACGAGGTGCTCAATGCGCCGCAGGCGAGCGTGGCCAACGGCATACCCGTCACATTGCTGTGGGCGCCGCGAGGGGCGCTCAACCAGCCGATGGGTCTCTACGGCGGTGCGTGGCCACCGTGGTTGCCGCTGCCCAAGGGCATCACCGCCGAACGGGTCGCCGACACCAACCACTACACGGTGATCTTCGACCCGGCTGCGGTCCGGTTGGTGTCCCACCGTCTGCTCGACATCTCCGGATTGCGCTAGTAACCCGACCTGCCGGGCAGCTCGGGCAGCCTCCCGGCCGTCCACCAGCCCGCGCACCCAGGCGAGGTATGCCGTGCGCCGCGCCGCACGGCATACCGGCGTGGGTGGCGAAGCGGGCTACCGTTGACCGACCAGATGCAGCGTTGCAGGGGGGAAGGAGCGGTCCGGTGCTGCCCACCGATCCACGGATCTCGCCTGCCGCTGTCCAGGCAGCCTGGTCCTTCCAGGCGCTCTTCCCGATGGTCCACCACCTCTATTACTCGTCGCCGCGGGTGCAGTTCGCGACCAAACCGATCGCGCCACCGAAGATCATCCAGATCCCGACCCGCCATGGGCCGGTGCGCACCCTGGTCTATCAGCCGACCCACGCCGACCGGCGCCGCACCGTCGAGGCGGGGCTGCGGCCACCGGTGCACATTGCCGTCCACGGCGGGGCGTTCATCGTGCGGATGCCCGAGCAGGAAGACAACGTCGCGCGCTACATCGCGTCTGAGCTCGGTGCCTACGTGCTGGCGCCGGACTATCTCACCGCGCCGACCGTGCGCTTTCCGGTCGCCGAGCAGCAGTGTTACGACGTCTATCGCTGGGCGGTCGCGCATGCCCACGAGCGCGGCTGGGACGACCGGCGGATCTCGGTCGGTGGCGCCAGCGCCGGCGCGAAGCTCGCTGTGAGCGTCGTGCAGCAGTCCCTGGACCACGATTTCCGGCGACCGGTAGCCCTCTCGACCGAGAACGGCACCGTCGACATCGGCCGGCCGGACGAGTGGCGGGTCTCGCCGTCTCCGACCCCGATCGTCACCCCTGACCTCATGACGCTGGTGCGCACGACCTACTTCGCGGGCACGGATCTCACCGATCCCCGGGTGTCACCGCTGCACGAGACCCGGTTGGATCGGTTCCCGCCGACACTGGTCCTCACCGCGGAACTCGACACCCTCACCGGCGAGATGCGCGAGTTCGCCGACCGGCTGGCAGCCGCGGGGGCAACCGTCACCTATCGGGAGTTCGCGGGGGTCGACCACGGATTCACCCATGCCGAGCCGGCGCGGGTGGCGCGGGAGGCGCTCGCCGCGATCGCGGGGCATCTGCGCACGGCATACGAGGGCGCGCTGCGAGCGCGCGGCGGCGAGTGAGAGGCGCGTGCTATGCCGGTGTGATGCCGCGGGAGCTAGGGCTGGAACGGGTGGTGCATGCCGTCGAACGCCAGGCCCCACACCGCGTCGGACAGCGCGATCACCTCGGCCTCGGTCTGGGGGCGGGCCCAGTCGATGAGCGAGTTGACCATGCCGAAGAGCAATCGGGCGGTGATCGTCGGGTCGATGTCGGGGCGCACCAGGCCCACCTCGACACCCTCGGCGACGAGGTCGGCGCAGTATTGGTCGAAGGCCTTGCGGCGTTGCAGGGCGCGCCGCTCGACGTCGGTGTTGCCCCGCACGCGCAGCAGCAGCGTGACGAACGGTTTGCGCGCCACCAGGACGCCCACGCTCGCGCGGATCAGGTGCTCGAGGCGGTCGACCGGGTTGGTCGTGAGCCGGCGGTTGAGCTCCATCACTTCGCCGAGGTCGTCCAGGGCTCGGCTGACTGCGATGTCGAGCAGTTCGTTCTTGCTCGTCACGTGGTGGTAGATCGCCGACTTGGAGATCCCCAGGCGTTGCGAGAGGTCTTCCATGCTCGTGCCGTCGAAGCCCTTTTGGATGAAGACCTCGACGGTCGTGGCCAGCAGCGAATCCAGGTCATAACCGGGGCGACCGCGCCGCCGGGGGACAGCGCTGACAGCGCTTCCATCGACGGCAGGATCGGGGCTGCGTGACATGGTGAACAGTATGCCGCGTCGGTCGCCCATGAACCGGTCCATGGGTCCCGTTTCTTACCGGCGAGTAGCTACCTGCCGGCGCGTGGGCCGGTGTGGGCCGAACCACTCCGGGGCGCTGGACAGGGGGTGGAACTGGCGGCCCGGAACCGGCATAGTGGACCGAACGAACGGTCGGTTGTGTCCACGAGCGCCATACCTGCCGTCAGGCCCGTCGTCCGTGAGTGCGGCGATCCCCGCCGCGAGTCCCGAAGGAGCTGCCGATGGCTGCGTCCACCGCCGCTCCTGACCCCGTCGCGGGCGACGGGAGCACGCGCATCGACTCCGGCGATGGCATCGACCGCGGCGACCTGAGCGTTGAGGTGGGTCTGGAGCGGATCGGAGTCGTCGGCGGCGGCACGATGGGGTCGGGCATCGTCCATGCGGCGTTGGCGGCCGGCATACCCGTCACCCTCGTCGAAGCGGATGCCGCAGCTCTGGCGCGAGCCGAAGCGCTGGTGCGGCGCAGCCTGGCCGGCGCCGAAGCCCGTGGGAAGCTCGGAGCCGCCGTCGGCGGGCCGGACGCGCCGAGCACAGCCGAGGCGGCCCTCGAAGCGCTCACCCTGACGACCGACCGCAGCACGCTGGCCAAGGCGCCCTTCGTCATCGAAGCGGTGCCCGAGATCCTCGAGGTCAAGTCCGGCGTGCTGCGCGACATCGAGGCACACCTCCCCGACGACGCCGTGCTCGCGACCAACACCAGCTCGCTGTCGCTGGCGACCCTCGGTGCCGGCCTGCGCCGACCACAGCGATTCGTCGGCACCCACTTCTTCAACCCGGTGCCCGTGCAACTGCTCCTCGAACTCGTCCGCACCAGCGCCACCGACGCGCAGACCCTCGACCGCGCCCGGGCCCTGGCCCGGCGCCTGCGCAAGGAGGTCGTGGAGGTCACCGACTCGCCGGGATTCGCGACCAGCCGGCTCGGAGTCGCCCTGGGGCTGGAGGCCACCCGAATGGTGCAGGAGGGGGTCGCCACCCCCGAGGACATCGACAAGGCCATGGTGTTGGGTTACCGCTACCCCATGGGGCCGTGCCGGTTGGGTGACCTCGTCGGCCACGACGTGCGCCTGGGCATCGCCGAATACCTCGCCTCGACCCTGGGGCCGCGTTTCGAGCCGCCGCAACTGCTGCGTGACATGGTCGCCCGCGGCGATCTCGGGCAGAAGAGCGGGCGGGGTTTCTACGACTGGACGAAGGACTGATTCACCGATGGCCTTGATCTCGATCCGCCGCGAAGGCCCGATCACGCTGCTCGGGCTCGATCGGCCCGACAAGCTCAATGCGCTCGACCAGGCGCTGTGCGACGAGGTGACCGCCGCACTGGCCGAGCTGGCCAACGAGCCCTCGATCCTCGTCATCCACTCGACGACGCCGGGGATGTTCGTCGCCGGTGCCGACATCGCCGAGTTGCTCGAGCGCGACGCCGAGATCGGCATGCGCGGGGTCAACGCGATGCTCTTCGAGCGCCTCGAAGAACGCCGGTGGCCGACCATCGCGGCGATCGACGGCGCTGCCCTCGGCGGTGGGTGCGAGTTGGCCCTCGCATGTGATCTGCGGGTGGCCTCGGAGCGCTCGAAGTTCGGCCAGCCCGAGCTCGGCCTGGGCATCCTCGCCGGCGCCGGGGGCAACTGGCGGCTGGCCCAGGCGGTCGGCGTGCCGATGGCTCGCCGGCTGCTCTACACCGGCCAGATCATCGGTGCCGCGGAAGCTCACGCTGCCGGTCTGGTCGACCTCGTCGTCCCGGCCGACGAGGTGCTCGAC
>Ga0208938_1000741_pt1 | contig 22082 bp, 22 predicted proteins | sample AD_UKC125_MetaG_FD_184434 | JGI IMG/M metagenome (GOLD analysis project Ga0208938, IMG submission 184434) | Active sludge microbial communities of municipal wastewater-treating anaerobic digesters from USA - AD_UKC125_MetaG (SPAdes) (version 2) | ecosystem: Engineered > Bioreactor > Anaerobic >...
GTGAGGCGGTCCGCGGCCGCATTGTCGGCGACGTACATACCCAGCAGAGCAAATGACGGCACGCCAATCAGCAGCATGAGCAGGAAGCCAGGGATGACCCAGGAGTCGAACGGCAACGGGTCCAACCAGTCCACGGGGAAGTCGAAGGCGTCGCGAATGAGTTGGACGCCTCCGTAGAAGGCTTGGACGCCAAGAATCCCCAGAATGACTTCCAGCGCACACCGCCGCTTGCGGCTCACGTGGAGACGAGGGGACTTGAACCCCTAACCCCCGCCTTGCAAAGGCGGTGCTCTGCCAGTTGAGCTACGTCCCCTGGGGCGTGTTGGCTAGCGCAGATCGAGGTCGCGTGTGGCCTCGTTCCACAACTCCTGCTCCGCCTGGTTGGCTGAGTACTGCCGGTACACCGCATAGCCGACGGCCGCGAGGGCGCCGAGCAGAATTAGTTTCTTCACGTGCGCCTACCTGGACTTGAACCAGGGACCTCTTCGTTATCAGCGAAGCGCTCTAACCGAGCTGAGCTATAGGCGCGTGGTGCATCCCAAGGGTACCTGATGGCCCCCCCGGAGGACGCAGGCAACCTCAGTCCTCAGCCAACTTCACCTGCACACCGCCGGTGACCGACGCAGCTGCGTTGTACAGCATCGCCAGAACAGCGAACAGCAGACTCGTGACGACCACCTCGATCACGGCGAAGACCAGACTCACTGCGAGCACGGCCCCCAGGCTCACGCTGAAGCCACTGTTGCTGATGTCAGAAATGGTGGTGTTGATCGACTCGAAGACCCCGCTGAAGTCGGCGAAAAGGAAGATCAGGACCGTAGCGATCACGTACGCAATTGCCAGACCGATGGCGAAGACGAAACCGGTCTTCATCGCGCTCCACGGGTCGATGCGCCGCAGCCGCAGCGTTGCGACCCGAGTTCCCTGTGCTGCCGTGGCAGGGGCCGTGGCTGTGGATGATGTCACACTTACTCCTTATTGCCGGACTCCACCGACTCTTCATCATCACCTGTCGCATGATCAGATCCGGAATCGGGGTCCGAATCGTCGGAATCCTGCTCGAACTCCGCTTCCTCTTCATGGGCGTCCGAACGGGCCACGGCAACCACTGTCACACCGGCCGGTAGTCCCATGAGGCTGACCCCCATCGTGTCTCGGCTGGTCTGCCGTACCTGGGCGACCAGGGTCCGGATGACGACGCCATTGCTCGCGATGGCGAAGATGGTGTCCTCGGGCTGGCACACCAGCGCGGCCACCAAGGAGCCTCGCTCCTGGACCAACTTCATCGCCCGCACGCCGAAGCCTGCACGGCCCTTCGTGTTCCACTCGGCGAGATCGGTGCGTTTGGCGAATCCCTCCTCGGTCACGGTGACCAGGTCCCAACCCTCGCGCACCACTCCCATGGCCAAGGTGTGGTCGCCGGGCCGGAACTTCATACCCCGGACCCCAGAGGTCGCCCGGCCCATGGCCCGCAGTTGGTCGGCCCGGAATCGCACGGACATGCCCTTCGCGGACACCATGATCAACTCACCGCCGTCATCCACGAGTCGCGCCGACACCAGTTCGTCGCCCTCCCGCAGGTTGATGGCGATCAGGCCCCCGGTGCGGTTGGTGTCGTACTCGGTCAACGCCGTCTTTTTGACCAGCCCATCCTTGGTGGCCAACGCGAGGTACGGTTCCTGCTCGTAGTCCTTGAGCGCCAGCACGCCGGCGATCTGCTCATCCGGCTGGAAGGCCAGCAGATTGGCCACATGCTTGCCCTTGGCGTCCCGCCCGGTCTCGGGCAGCATGTACGCCTTTGTGCGGTACACCCGTCCGAGATTGGTGAAGAACAGGATCCAGTGGTGAGTAGTGGTGACGAAGAAGTGCTCCACGACGTCGTCGCGCTGCAGGGATGCACCCTTGACCCCACGGCCACCGCGGCGCTGCGAGCGGTACATTGTCGCATCGGTGCGCTTGGCGTAACCACCGGCGGTGATACTCACGACGACGTCGCGTACCGGGATCAGGTCCTCTTCGCTGGCCAGATCATCGGCCGGCAGGAAGCGGGTGCGCCGCTCATCCCCGTGCACACGCAGAAGCTCGGCGAGCTCCTCCGAGACGATGGTCCGCTGCCGGGCAGGGGTCGCGAGGATGTCCTGGTAATCGGCGATCAAGCGCTCGAGTTCCGTCGCCTCATCGATGATCTTCTGTCGCTCCAGGGCGGCGAGGCGCCGCAACTGCATGTCGAGGATGGCATTCGCCTGGATCTCATCAACCTCGAGTAGCTCCATCAAACCCGAACGGGCTTCATCGACCGTGGGCGAGCGCCGGATCAGCGCGATCACCTCATCGAGGGCGTCGAGGGCCTTGAGATAGCCACGCAGAATGTGCGCCCGCTCCTCTGCCTTGCGCAGCCGATACGCGGTACGGCGTTGGATGACCTCGATCTGGTGATTGATCCAGTGAATGACGAAGGCGTCCAGACTCAGGGTGCGTGGTACCCCGTCGACGAGCGCGAGCATGTTGGCGCCGAACGTCTCCTGCAGCTGTGTATGCCGATACAACTGCGAGAGCACCACACGCGGCTGTGCGTCGCGCTTGAGGACGACGACCAACCGCTGCCCGGTACGACTCGAGGAGTCGTCACGCAGGTCGGCGATCCCCGTCACTCGCCCGGCGTCGGCGAGTTCGGCGATCTTCGCCGTCAGGGTGTCGGGGTTCACCTGGTAGGGCAGCTCGGTGATCACCAAGCAGGTGCGGCCTCGTTCGTCCTCCTCGATGTCCACGACACCGCGCATCGTGATCGAACCCCGGCCCGTGCGGTAGGCGGAATCGACGCCCGCCCGCCCGACTATGTAGGCACCGGTCGGGAAGTCCGGGCCCTGCACGCGATCGATGAGGGCCTCGAGCAACTCAGCGCGGTCGGCGTCCGGATGCTCCAGCGCCCACTGCACCCCGTCGGCCACCTCACGCAGGTTGTGTGGCGGAATGTTCGTGGCCATCCCGACAGCGATGCCTGAGGAGCCGTTGACCAGCAGATTCGGGAACCGGCTCGGCAGGATCACCGGCTCCTGGGAGCGACCGTCGAAGTTGGGCTTGAAATCGACGGTGTCCTCGTCAATGTCGCGGACCATCTCCATGGCCAGCTGGGCCAGGCGCGCCTCCGTGTACCGGTAGGCCGCGGCCGGGTCGTTGCCTGGCGACCCGAAGTTGCCCTGCCCGTCGACCAGCGGGTAGCGCAGTGCCCACGGCTGCACCATGCGGACCAGGGCGTCGTAGACAGCACTGTCGCCGTGCGGATGGTAACTACCGAGTACGTCCCCGACCACGGACGCGCACTTGAAGAATCCGCGGTCAGGACGATAGCCGCCATCGAACATCGCGTACAGAATGCGCCGGTGCACGGGCTTCAACCCGTCGCGCACATCGGGGAGGGCACGGCCGACGATGACACTCATCGCGTAGTCCAAGTAGGACTTCTGCATCTCGGCCTGGAGTTCGACCGGCTCGATCCGGTCGGTGTCTGGGGTCTGAGTCACTGTGATTCCCTAGGTCCCTAGATGTCGAGGAAGCGGACGTCTTTGGCGTTGCGCTGGATGAATTTCCGACGGCTCTCCACGTCCTCTCCCATGAGCATGGTGAACACCTCATCGGCCTGCACGGCATCCTCCAGCGTGACCTGCAAGAGAATGCGCCGGTCGGGATCCATGGTGGTCTCCCACAGCTCGTTGGCGTTCATCTCACCGAGGCCCTTGAACCGCTGGATGAAACCCTCTTTGGGGTGTTTCTTGCCGGCCGCAAGCCCCACCTCGATGAGAGCGTCGCGCTCCCGATCGCTGTAGGCGTACTCGTGGGCCTCTTTACCGCTCCACTTCAGCAAGTACAACGGCGGCTGTGCCAGGTACACATGGCCCTCGACGATCAGCGGCCGCATGAACCGGAAGAGCAGCGTCAGCAGCAGCGTGCGGATGTGCTGGCCGTCGACGTCCGCGTCAGCCATGAGCACCAGCTTGTGGTAGCGCAGCTTGTTGAGATCGAACTCCTCCTGGATGCCGGTTCCCAGCGCCGAGATCATGGCCTGCACCTCGGTGTTGGCCAGCACCCGGTCCAGGCGAGCCTTCTCGACGTTAAGGATCTTGCCGCGGATCGGCAGGATCGCCTGCGTCGCGGGGTCGCGCCCGCTGCGCGCTGATCCTCCTGCGGAGTCGCCCTCCACGATGAACAGCTCGCACTCCTCCGGGCTGGTCGAGGAGCAGTCGATCAACTTGCCGGGCAAGCCACCGCCGCCGAGGAGGCCCTTGCGGTTGCGGGCCAGGTCGCGGGCCTTGCGCGCCGCCACCCGGGCGACGGAGGCCGCGACTGCCTTGCGGGCGATCTCCTTGCCCTCCTGCGGGTTCTTCTCGAACCATTCCCCGAGTTGGTCATTGACCAGGCGCTGCACGAAGGCCTTCGCTTCGGTGTTGCCGAGTTTGGTCTTGGTCTGCCCCTCGAACTGGGGTTCCCGCAGCTTGACGCTGATGATCGCCGTGAGGCCCTCCCGGATGTCCTCGCCGCTGAGGTTGGCGTCCTTGTCCTTCAGAATCCCCCAGTCGCGGGCGAACTTGTTCATCAGCGACGTCAAGGCCGTCCGGTAGCCCTCTTCGTGAGTGCCGCCCTCGGTGGTGTTGATCGTGTTGGCGAAGGTGTAGATGCTCTCGGCGAATCCGGAGTTCCACTGCATCGCGACCTCCGCGCTGATGCCCTTGTCCAGATCCTCAGCCTCGAACTCGATGATGCTGGGGTGGCTGGGCCCCCTCTTCGCATTCAGGTGCCGTACGAAGTCGCCGATCCCACCGGCGTACTGGTAGGTGACCTCCGTCGGCTCCTCATCGTCCTCGTCGCGGGGGCGTTCATCGGACAGGTTGAGCGTCAGACCACGGTTGAGGAAAGCCATCTCCTGGAATCTGCGGGACAGCGTGTCGAAGTCGTAGACGGTGGTCTCGAAGATCTCGGAATCGGCCCAGAAGACCACAGTGGTGCCAGTCGTCTCGACGGCTTCACCCTTGGCCAGGGGGGCGGTGGGCGCGCCGCGCCGGTAACCCTGCGTCCACACGTAACCGTCGCGGTTGATCGTGACCTCGATGGAGCTGGACAGGGCGTTGACCACCGAGACGCCGACGCCGTGCAACCCACCGGACACCGAGTACCCGCCGCCACCGAACTTCCCACCGGCGTGCAGGACGGTCAGGACCACCTCGACCGCCGGCTTCTTCTCGATCGGGTGCATGTCGACGGGGATGCCGCGGCCGTTGTCGGTGACGCTGACTCCCCCGTCGGCTCGCAACACCACGTCAATCGTGTCGCAGAAACCCGCGAGCGCCTCGTCGACGGCATTGTCCACCACCTCATAGACGAGGTGGTGCAACCCTCGCTCACCGGTTGAACCGATGTACATGCCTGGTCGCTTGCGAACCGCTTCCAGACCCTCGAGAACTTGGATATCGCTGGCGTCGTATGACACGCACAGCCCCTTTCAGCCACATCGGGTTTCGATCAGCGCCGAACGGCTCAGAACTGCCGCGAACTGCCTCTATGTCACCCTGACGACCCCAGTCTAACGGGTTTGTGACACCACCCATGGCTTTCCACACGCTTTAACGGCATTTTCGCCGTTCGAAGGTGTGGTCACGCATCCCCCTACGTACGGGCTGCCGCTATCCGTAAGTGTCGCGCGGCCCACGACCCTTGACGCGTAAGGCCCCGCGGGGTTTGGGGGCCACATCAGGGCCAAGCACCGTGATGTCCGTGACGATGCCGCCTGGGATCTCCCCCTGCAGGCGCCGCCGCAGTTGGGTACTGAGCATGCGGACCTGCGTCGCCCACGCGGTGCTATCGGCACGCAGCGTGAGCCGCCCGGTGGAACGGTCGAAGGCCTCGGGCTTCACATGGGCCGCCAACGTCGGGCCAACCAAGGATGCCCACTCGCCCCAGATTCGCCCGATCGACGTCGCCGCCTGCCAACCGCGGTCGCTCACCAGAGACATGATCGCCTCAGCAACCGTGCTGGGGTCTCGGTCGTCGGGCACTGCACTTGAGTAGGTCGCCTCGCGGCGCGAGGGTGACGTGGACGGCGCGGCGGATCTCGCCGCCTGCCGGGCCCTGGCGAGGACCCTGCTGGCGAGGTCGCTGATCGCCTCGTCGGTCACCGTCACTCCTTATGGATCGCACCGTTGTCTACAGAGAATGTAACCCCGCGTAGGGAATCTGGGACGTCACTGGGCACCGCGGCCGTGATCAGAACCTGTCCGTGTGCGCCGTGGGCCACCTCGGCGAGTCGCTCGCGGCGCTGCTGATCGAGTTCTGCGAACACATCGTCGAGGATCAAGACGGGATTGCCGGCCGCCTCATCGCGAAGGATCTCGAAACTGGCCAGCCGCAGCGCAAGCGCCAATGACCACGATTCACCGTGCGACGCGTAACCGCGGGCGGGCAGGTCGTTCAACTGCAGGTCGAGCTCGTCACGGTGCGGACCGACGACGGTCACAGCTCGTGCGAACTCCTCGGCCCTAACCTCCTGCAGCACGTGGCGCAGGGCGGCTGAGAACGCCTCACGGCCGCTGGCCAATGGCAGTCGCGCAGGCGCGTACTGCAACTGGACAGCGTTACGGACGGGCGCCACGCTGGCGTAGACCGCAGACACGGGTTCCCGCAGCAGCTCAACCAGGGCGGCCCGTCCCGCCTGCAGATCGGCACCGAACTCGATCAGCCGGTCATCCCAGACATCCAAAGTGCTGGCAAGGGATGAGCGCTCCGAGGCGCTGGCCTTTGCCGCCGAGCGCAATAGGGAGTTTCTCTGGCGCAGCGTCTTGTCGTAGTCGCTGATCACCGCGGCGTACCGCGGGGTGAGTTGGATGAGCAAGGCGTCCAGGAACCTGCGACGAGCTGCCGGGTCACCTTTGACCAGGCTCAAGTCCTCAGGTGCGAACATCACCGAACGCACGACGCCCAGCCCGTCACGGGTTCGCCGCAGCGGGGTGCGGTTCACCTGCACCCGGTTGGCGCGCCCCGGATTGATCTGCACGTCAAGGCCCAGCGTGCGCTCGGCATTGCTGACCTGGCTGCGGATGACAGCACTCGAGGCCCCCGCCCGCACCAGCGCGTTGTCGTTGGCCACCCGGTGACTGGAGAAGGTCGCCAGATAGGAGACCGCCTCTGCGACATTGGTCTTGCCTTGCCCGTTGGAGCCCACCAGCAGGTTGACACCGGGGGCGAACTCCACCTCGAGGGCCTCGTAGTTACGGAAATCCGTCAGGCCGAGGTGGGCGATTCTCACCGCTGCAGGCGCACCGGCATCAGCAGGTACCGGAATGACTCTGTGGGGGACTCCGGGTTGAGCCCAGTGAGCACAGCTGCCTTCTCACTGGACTGCAGGCTCAAGCGCACGGTGGTCTCAGTCAGCCCTGCCAGCCCGTCGGCGAGGAAGCGCGGGTTGAAGGCCACATCGATGGCCTCTCCCTGCAAGGTGCACGGCAGGGCCTCGGTCGCCGTCGCCTCGTCCCCGGTGCCGGCCCGCAGCACGACCTCCTCGCTGGCGAACACCATCCGCACTGCGGAGTCCTGGTGCAGCACCAGACTGACGCGCTTGAGTGCTTCCTTCAGTGGTGCCACGTCAATCTCCGGCTGGCTGGCGAAGTTCGTAGGCAGCAGGGAACGGAATTTCGGGAAGTTGGCCGAGTCCATCAGGCGTAACCCGGTCTGCCGGGAACCCGCAGTGAGAGCCAGTGAGGTGTCGGAGTCCCCGAGATGCAGATTGACCTCAGCGGCCCCGGCGAAGGCCTTGGCTGCCTCTACCAGTTCCCTGCCGGGAATGGTGACCGCGATTGCCTGGTCGCCTGCGTTCGGTCGCCACGGAAGTTCTCGCACGGCCAGCCGGTAACGATCGGTGGCGGCCAGGGTGAGATGGCCACTCGGCTCGATCTCCATCCGGATCCCGGCATAGGCATGGTTGCGGTCATCGGGAGATGCAGCCGCCACAGCGACCTGGGCGACAGCGGCCGCGAACACCGCCGCGTCGATGCTGCCGACGCTGTCCGGCAGTGTGGGCAGCGGTGGGTACTCGTCGCGCGGCAGGGTCGGAAGGGTGAACGACGCGGCCCCGCAGATGACCTCCACCCGGCCAGTGGTCTGGAGGGCGAAACTAACGGGCTGATTGGGCAACGACCGGGCGATCTCCACCAAGAGCCGACCACTGATCAGCGCCGTGCCCGGCTCACCTACGACCGCATCCGCGGTGTTGTGCGACCAGGTGTCCTGCGTGGTCGTGGTGAACGAAACCCCATCGTCCGTGGCCTCAACCAGCACCCCCGCCAGTGCCGGGAAGGGCACCCGGGAGGGCAGCGTGCGTGACACCCAGGTCACGACGTCAGCCAGGACGTCTCTTTCAATGCGAAACTTCACAGTTCCTCCTTGAGAGGCATCGTGTCATGGCGCAGTGTGGTTCACTGCGCTGTTGCCGGTTTATGACGGGAAATTCTTTCCACATCCGGGGCGCCATCCGGGTATGGGGTTTTGAGATGTCTTGAATTAGATATGACGTAACCGTCGTAGGCCCTGTGGATGCTGTGGACAAGTGGGAAAACTACCTGATGGCCGACGGTGAATGACAACGCACACAGGTCTGTGGGCTACACGTGTGCGCTGGTGCGGTGCGGTGGATGGGATTCATGTCTTCACTGCGCGTTCACAGAGAGGCTGCCGGTTATCCACTGAGCAAGCGGTGAGGACGTGCATTTGGAGGCGGTTGTCCACACGGAGTGCACACCCTGGGGATGCGCGAAACGGGAGGCAGGAATCGGGGATGTGGGTGTCGGACAGGCCTGCATGGCCTTGTCGCCTGAGATCTACGTTCGCACCGAGGCAGATCGGCGCACTGAGCGCGTTTCCACAGCCTTTCGGCATATTGACCTAACGCTTCGAACACGCCCATCGCTCATGTCCAGTCCATCCGGCACAGGTCAGAACGGTATGAGGAAGCCAGTTATCCACAGACTTTCCACGTGTTGGGGATACGGAGTGTGACCGAGGCCACATTTCCATCACCTAAAGTTACAGACTGATTAATTTGAGGTTTTGATCCGGTTAGTCAGATCGGCAACCTGTTCATAGAGGCGCCGACTCTCGCCGATGTTCTTGCGAATCTTGCGATCCGCATGCATCACGGTCGTGTGATCGCGGTTGCCGAACTCCGCCCCGATGGCAGGAAGTGAGAGATCGGTCAACTCCCGGCACAGGTACATGGCGACCTGACGAGCACTCACTAGCGTCTTCGACCTGGACGGCCCTTCCAGGTCGTCCAGCGACACCCCGAAGTACGTCGCCGCCTGCATCTTGATCTGCTCAGCAGTGACGTCGCGTGCCGATTCGTGGGGGATGAGGTCCTTGAGCACGATCTCGGCGAGATCAACGGAAATGGGTGAGGCGTTGAGGCTCGCAAAAGCGGAGATCCGGATCAGCGCCCCCTCGAGTTCGCGGATGTTCGAGGTGATCTTCGTGGCGATGAACTCGAGCACGTCGTCATTGATCTCGCGTGACTCCTGCATTGTCTTTTTACGCAGGATCGCGATGCGGGTCTCGAGGTCTGGCGGCTGGATGTCGGTGATCAGGCCCCACTCGAACCGGGAGCGCATCCGATCCTCGAAGTCCTGCAACTGCTTCGGGGGGAGGTCAGAGGTGATGACGATCTGCTTGTTGGCATTGTGCAAGGTGTTGAACGTGTGGAAGAACTCCTCCTGCGTCTGCACCTTTCCTGAGAGGAACTGGATGTCGTCGACGAGTAGGACATCGACATCGCGATAGCGGCGATGCAGATCCACGCGGCCATGGTCGCGGATGGAGTTGATGAAGTCGTTGGTGAACTCTTCGCTACTCACGTAGTGCACCCTGGAGCCGGCAAAGATCCGGCGAGTGTGATGGCCGATGGCGTGCAACAGGTGGGTCTTGCCTAGGCCGGAGTCCCCGTAGATGAACAGCGGGTTGTACGCGCGGGCGGGCTGCTCGGCCACGGCCATAGCCGCTGCATGTGCGAAGCGGTTACTGGGTCCGTAGACGAAAGTGTCGAACGTGTAACGAGGGTTTAGGGGTGTGTCCTCAGGGTGGGCGACAGGGGGGTCTGAGCTGGTTGGGATCTCGCTGTATGTGGAGTCCGCGAGGTCGTCAGTGACCTCGTCTGAGATCTGCGGCGCCCGGGATTGGTCGACCAGAACCTCGATCGTCACACTATGGCCGAGTTGATCGGCCAACGCCTGCTGGACGTGAGGTCGCAGTTTCGTCTCCAACATGTCCTTGGTGAAGTCGTTGCCCGTGACAAGCACGAGGGCGTCCTGGGTCAGGGCGACCGGAGTCGTCAGATCAACCCAGGCCCGCTGCGTTTCCGGTACCGATTTCTTGGCCAGTGACCACAATTCCCCAAGATCGATCACTGCATCCAAGACGGCTCCTCGATTGAAAGTCACAGGTTCTCCACAGTGTGGATATACCTGTGGAAAGTCAGTGTGGGTGTCCTCCGCGATCCGCGGTGAGGACACCGTGGCGTTGACGCTAACCGGAGAACGAGCGTGTTACAACCGATTGTCCACAAGTCGACCCTGGTTTTTTCCGCCACCCCGGCGTGTCTGCCAAGCGCAGACGTGTCGGGGGTGTAGTGACCATGACCGGTCATCCGTTCTGGCCGGACGTAACGTATGCTTGGCATGTCTGGCCCTTGTCGTGAACCGGCGTCATGCACGGCGGTTGTCGATGGGGGCCAATTAGCGCGCCCTCGAGTTAAGCCTCGGAAGGACTCTCATGAAACGTACGTACCAGCCCAACAACCGGCGCCGGCACAAGAAGCATGGCTTCCGTCTGCGCATGCGTACTCGTGCGGGCCGCTCCATTCTGGGCAACCGTCGCAGCAAGGGCCGCGCTCGCCTCACGGTGTGACCATGCTGGCCCGCGACGACCGGCTGCATCCCCGGTCCCGGGTGCGTTCCACGATCCGCCACGGTCGACGCGTGCGATCAGGCAGCCTCGTGGTGCATTTTGTGGGTGATGATCAGCGTCCCCACGCTGCAGTCGTGGTGGGCAAGGGGTTCCGAGGAGCCGTCGAGCGCCATCGGCGGCAACGTCAGGTGCGCCATGCGGTCTGGGCCATGTGGGAGGACCTCCCTGCTGGATCCCTGGTCATTCGCGCCCTGCCGGCAGACACCGTATATGAGCAGTTGCTCGCGGACCTCCGGAAAGCGGTGCGTCGACTGTGAAGTTCCTGCGCTTTCTCTGGCATGTGCCAGCCCTGGCCGTGATCGGCCTGGTCAGGCTGTACCAGCGCTTCATCTCGCCGTTGACCGGACCCACGTGCAAGTTCTATCCGACGTGTTCGGCATATGCGGTGAAATCACTACAAACCCATGGCCTGATCAAAGGCTCCATGTTGTCTGTGGCACGCTTGGTTCGGTGCCATCCCTGGCAGCTGGGTGGTATCAATCCGCCACCTCCTGCAGGGAAATGGCGTGCCGACGTAGATCTTGACGGAAACCCCAGGGGGGTATCATGTTCATCCTAGAGTGGCTCGAGATCGCAGTTTCCTGGATCCTGGTCACGTTCCATGCTGTTCTTTCCCCGATCTTCGGTGCCGCCAGCGGCGTTGCCTGGGGACTGTCCATCGTCGGCCTGGTCATCGTGATCCGCGTTTTGTTGATCCCGCTGTTCGTCAAGCAGATCAAGGCCCAGCGAAACCTCCAGATTCTGCAGCCGCAGATGAAGGAGATCCAGACGAAGTACGCCGGAGACCGGCAGCGGCAGTCCGAAGAGATGATGAAGCTCTATCGGGAGACCGGCACGAACCCGCTTTCGTCGTGTCTGCCGATCATCGTGCAGGCACCCATCTTCTTTGCGCTGTTCCGCGTTCTGCAGGGCATGGCTCAGGACAAGGCCGTGGGGGTGATGACCCCCGAGTTGGTGCAGCAGGGCCGCGAAGCCACCATCTTCGGCGTGCCGATCTACGGCACGTTCATGAATGCCGCCGAGACCCCAAATCCAACAGCGACCCACGTCGTGACGATCATCATGATCATCCTGATGTCCTTGACGACCTTCATCACTCAGCGTCAGCTCATCGTGAAGAACACCGCTGCGGACAACCCCATGGTTCGCCAGCAGAAGATCCTGCTCTACATCTTCCCGCTCATGTTCGCCGTGGGTGGCATCAACTTCCCGCTCGGTGTGCTCATCTACTGGCTCACCACCAACCTCTGGTCTATGGGACAACAGTTCTGGGTCATCCGGAACAACCCACAGCCCGGTACGCCGGCCTATGACGCCAAGATGCAACGGGAAGCTGCTAAGGCCGCCCGCAAAGCAGGCACGGCCGCGACGGCGGCCAGTGCGACCGCCGTGGTCGAAGAGGAAGAGCCCAAGCCGATCCGCAATCAACCCAAACGCCAGCCTCGCAAGAAGCGCAAAGGCGGCTGAGTTTCACGTGAAACGGAGTGTGCGATGACTGATAACGCACTGGAACGAGAAGGCGATATTGCCGCCGATTACCTTGAAGGACTGCTGGACATCGCCGACCTTGACGGCGACATCGAGATGGATGTCGAGAACGGGCGCGCCATGGTCGCGGTCGTGGGCGAGCGGCTCGATGAGCTCGTGGGGGACGATGGCGAGGTGCTCGATGCCCTGCAAGATCTCACTCGTTTGGCCATCATGCGAGAGACGGGACGCAGGTCGCGAATGATGCTCGATGTGGGGGGTTATCGGGCGGCCATTCGCAGGGATCTGACGACTCAGGGTGAGCAGGCCGCCGCCACGGTCAAGCAGACGGGCGAGCCGTTCGCCATGCCACCCATGTCGCCCTTCGAGCGCAAAGTGGTGCATGACGCAGTAGCAGCCGCTGGTCTGGTGAGTGAGTCGTCAGGCGAGGACCCACATCGCCACGTGGTTGTCCTGCCTGCCTGACGTTTCACGTGAAACGACTCGACGAGTACCAGGAACTCTTGGCGAAGACGGGCGTGGAGTGGGGTTTGATTGGCCCCCGGGAAGTGGATCGCCTGTGGGAGCGCCACATTGACAACTGCCTGGCCGTCACGCAGGATGTGCAGTGCCTTCCGCAGACCTGTTCAGTCGTTGACGTCGGATCGGGCGCCGGACTGCCAGGTGTCGTGTGGGCGATTTCCCGTCCGGACCTCACCGTGACTCTGGTGGAGCCACTCGAGCGCCGGGTCAAGTTCTTGGACCTCGTCGTGCATGAACTCGCCTTGGCAAACGTGACGGTCGTGCGCGGCCGGGCCCAGGAAGTCGACATTCGCGGGGACCGGGTCACGGCCCGGGCCGTTGCTTCGACCAAGACCTTGCTGCCCTGGTTGGCGCCGCTTGTGTCACACGGTGGTCGTATGGTCCTGCTGAAGGGTAAAAAGGCAGACCAGGAACTGCAGGACGCGGGTCCCTGGTTGAAACGCAGTGGCTGGTCGGCGATCGTGCGCGAGGTAGGGATCCCGCCTCGCACGCGCGTCGTTGTCGTGGAACGTCGAGTGAAGGGGTGACCATGGAGAGAGCGGGACTGGGTTGGCCGGAGAGGCCACAGGAGCCCCGTGCGGACCAGGGGAGACCAGCCGGCCTCGGTTGGCCCAGCGAGGAGGATGCATGATCGTCACGGTGGCCAACCAGAAGGGCGGGGTCGGCAAGACCACCTCCGTGGTGAATCTCGCAGCGGCTCTTGCCGATCTGGGCCAGACGGTCCTCGTCGTCGATCTGGACCCGCAGGGCAACGCGACCACTGGACTGGGCGTCTCCAGCCGGACTGAGAATCCGGGGATCTATGACGTCCTCATCGACGATCTACCGATGGCAGATGCGGCGGTGGTGGTGCCGGAGAGCCAACGCGTGACATTGATCCCCGCAAGCCTGGATCTCGCAGGTGCCGAGATCGAGCTGGTGTCGATGGTGGCGCGCGAGTACCGATTGCAGAAGGCCCTGCGCGGGTATCTCGAGGAGCATCCTGCCGACGTCGTGCTGATTGACTGCCCACCAAGCCTGGGACTGTTGACTCTCAACGCCTTGGTCGCTGCAGAGGAGATCTTGATCCCCATTCAGTGTGAGTACTACGCGCTGGAGGGCCTTGGCCAGTTGATCCGTACCGTCGAGATGGTGAAGCAGCACCTGAACCCGGGCCTGAAGATCTCCGCCATTCTTCTCACCATGACCGATAGTCGGACAAGGTTGTCGGATCAAGTGGCAGATGAGGTACGTGCCTTCTTTGGTGAGCTGGTCCTGACCACCGTCATCCCCCGCTCCGTCCGATTGTCTGAGGCACCCGGCTATGGCCGTTCCGGGCTCGCCTACGATCCCAAGTCGCCCGGGGCGGTGGCGTACCGGGCTGCTGCGGCCGAACTGCGGAGCACGACGATCGACCTCACGCAGACCACCCAGGCGGTGCAGGCGTGACCCGTCGAGCGTTGGGCAAGGGCCTCGGCGCGCTCATCCCGACCGGTGAGATCGACCTGCGCGAGGAGCATCTGGAGGCGGTCCCCGGGATGCAGTTCGTGCAATTGCCCATCGCAGACGTGCGGGCGAATCCCAATCAGCCGCGGCAGCACTTCGACCCCGACGCGTTGGCCGAACTGGTGCATTCGATGCAGACCGTGGGCCTGCTGCAGCCGATCGTCGTACGAAAGTCCGACGTTGGCTACGAGATCGTCGCCGGTGAGCGCCGGTGGCGAGCAGCGCGGGAGGCAGGCTGGACGACCGTCCCCGCGCTCATCCGACAAACAGAGGATGCGGACCTGCTCCGCGACGCATTGCTGGAGAATCTGCATCGCGTCCAACTCAACCCATTGGAAGAAGCAGCGGCATACCAGCAGTTGCTCAGTGACTTCGGGGTCACCCAGGAGGAGTTGGCGGACCGGCTCGGGCGTAGCCGTCCGCACTTGAGCAACACTCTGCGCCTTTTGAAGCTCCCCGCCCCGGTTCAGCGGCGGGTTGCCGCCGGCGTGATCAGCGCCGGGCATGCTCGTGCGCTGCTGACACTGCAGACGCCCGAGCAGATGGAGATCCTGGCCAACCGCATCGTGGCCGAGGGTCTGTCGGTGCGCACCACGGAAGAGCTCGTCGCCACGGACGCACCAAAGCCTCGGCGCCGGGGTCGCGGTTCTCCCGCCCCCAAGTCGGATTACGCACAGACAGTAGAAGCGGCGCTCGCCGCGCGGTTCGACACCAGCGTGGAGGTGGCGATGTCAGCGCGGCGGGGCAGGCTGACGATTCATTTCGCCGACACCGACGATCTGAACCGGATCCTCGACCTTATGAGCGCGCTGAACTAATCCGCACGAGGTCGCCGGCCACCGATCCCAGCGTCATGCCCGCAGCTGCGGCCGCCTGCGGGAACAACGACGTCTCCGTCATGCCCGGCGCCACGTTTGCCTCCAGGAAGATGACCCCCTGGTCGTTGACGATGAAATCGACCCGCGACCAGTCCCGCAGACCAAGTGCGATGTGTGCGGCTACTGCCGCCCGGGCGCACTCCTGTTCCTGCGCTTGACTGATCCGGGCGGGAACGAAGAACTCCGTCTCGCCCGCGGTGTACCGGGCCGCATAGTCGTAGATCCCACTGCGGGGCTGAATCTCGACGGCTGGCAGGGGCTGCGGGCCGTCACCGAGGTCGACCACCGAGACGGCCACCTCAACGCCGCTTACGTACTGCTCGACCATGGCCGAGTCCCCATAGGCGAAGGCGGCGACCATCGCTGGCGGCAAGTCCTCCTCGGCATGCACCAGGGAGGCCCCCAGAGCTGAGCCGCCACGCGTGGGTTTGACCATGACTGGCAGCCCCAGGTTGTCCACGATCCCCGCCATCACGCCTGCCGCGCCCAAGTCACGGAAGACCCCGTGCGGCAGCGAGTAGCTGCGCGCAACTTGCAGACCGTCATGAGCCACGATGCCCTTTGCGATGGCCTTGTCGAAAGCCACTCTGCACGCCAGCGGTGGACTGCCCACATATGGCAAGTCCAGCGCTTCCAACACATCGGCGAGGGACCCGTCCTCGCCCGCCGCGCCATGAACCAGGGGAATGACGACCTCTGGCCGCTCAGCGCGCAGGGTGGGCAGCAGATTGCCGTCGAGATCCAACACAAGGACCTCATATCCGGTATCTCGCAGGGCCTCGGCCAGGCGGCGCCCTGAGCGCAACGAAACCTCCCGTTCGGCGGACAGTCCACCAGCAAGCACGACGACTGACATGGGAGCCTCCTAGGCCAGATCCGGGCTGGGCGTAGCGGGACCCGGAGGTAGGTGCCCGGGGGCCCTGCCAAAGGTGTGGATCAGGTCGAGTTCGGCCTCCATCACACCGGCAAGGCGCCGCACGCCCTCGGTGATGCGCTCCGGGGACGGATAGCAGTACGACAGCCGCATACAGTCGCGGCCCTGGCCGTCGACGAAGAAGCCGGTGCCCGGGACGTACGCGACCAGGGCGGCCACAGCCCGCGGCAGCATGGCGGTGGTATCCATCCCGTCGGGCAGAGTCACCCAGGAGTAGAAACCACCGCTGGGCACAGTCCACTGCGTGCCAGGCGGGAAGAGTTGACCCATCGCGCTGAGCAACGTGTCGCGGCGTTCCTGGTAGATCTCGCGAAAGGCCTTGACCTGATCCATCCACGGCTGCGTCCGCAGGTACTCCGACACGGTCAGCTGTGAGAAGTTCGACGGGCACAGGGTGGCTGCCTCCGCCGCAAGGACGATCTTCTCCCGGACACCGTGCGGGGCAACCGCCCAGCCGACGCGCAGTCCACCCGCGATGGTCTTACTGAAGGAGCCGAGGTAGACGACCGCGTCCTGGTCCATGGCGCGGATCGCCTGTGGCACTGTGCCATCGAAGCCGAGTAAGCCGTAGGGGTCGTCCTCCAGGAGCAGCACGCCAGCGCTCTTGGCGATGTCCAGAATCTCTTCGCGGCGGCTCTGCGACTGTGAGACGCCCGCCGGGTTGTGGTAGTTCGGGATGGTATAGATCATCTTGACGGTCTTGCCCGCCGCTCGCTGCCGTGCCAGAGCCTCCCGCAGCGCCTCGGGCACCAGTCCCCCGGCGTCCATGGTCACGTGCTCGACATCGACCTGATAGCTCTGGAAGACGCCCAGTGCACCCACATAGGACGGGGCCTCCACGAGCACGACATCGCCGGGGTTGCAGAAGATCTTCGTGACCAGGTCAAGGGCCATCTGCGAACCGGCGGTCACCACGATGTCGTCGGGGTGGGCCTTGACCCCCACTGGTGCCATGACCTCCAGAATCTGCTCCCGGAGGGTTTGATCGCCCTGCCCCCCGCCGTACTGCAGTGCGACATTCCCGCGAGTCAACAGCATGTGTTCGACTGTGCTCGCGATCGCGTCCATCGGCAGGGCGTTGACGAAGGGCATGCCGCCGGCCAGGGAGACGACCTCTGGACGCGACGCAACTGCAAAAAGCGCGCGGATCTCTGATGCCGTCATGCCCATCGCACGGTCGGCATAAGAATCGATCCAGGGATCGAGACGCGATCCTGTCATGGCGCCACCTCCGGTATGTCTCTAGCATGCGTGTCGTGGAAACCAACACACGCGCCAGGGTCGTCATGCGCATTCTGGCCCTTCTCGGCCTCGGTCTGCTCGCAGGTTTCATTCTCTCGGGCCTGCGCCCGCACACCACACCCGTGGGTACGGGGGACACCAGCGTTCAGTGACATCGGTCGAACCACACGACCTGGTTCAGTGGCCCGGGCCGAAGAAATCGTGGATGGCGCTCGCGACGCTTTCCGCGATCTGCTGACGGGTGTGCGGTGTCTGCAGGCTGGCCAGATCCTGTGCAGAGGACAGATATCCCGCCTCCAGGCGGACCGCCGGCATCCGGGTGAGTCGCAACAGGTCCCAGGTCTTGGCATGGGTGCGCGCATCAGCCAGTCCCACCCCTGCGACGACTCGGCTCTGGAGAAGATCGGCGAAATGCTCACCGAGGATCGAGTGGGTGCGAGGGCTGCCGTAGTAGTACGTCGCGGCTCCCGCGCCTTGGCCAGACACCTCCCAGTCGCAATGCACGGAGATCACCAGATCGGCCCCTACGCGGTTGGCGAACCCCGCCCGGGCAGCCTCGGTGGGCGGGGACAGGTGGTTCACGCCCAGCGGCCGGGTCAGTAGCACGGGAGTACCGATTGCCGACAAGCGACCCTCAAGACGGGAACAGATGTCATCGACGAAGGTCTGCTCAGTCAGGCCTTCGACAGGCAACAACCGGCCCGGGTCGTTGCCCCCATGGCCGGGGTCGATCACGATGATCTTGTCTGCGGTACCCGTGCGCATGGTCGTGAGCATCTGCTGGTCGCGCATGGCTTCCGGTGCCCCACCACTGACGGTGCGATTCAGGCGATCCAGCGCACGCAGCGTGGCCGGCCCGCACACCCCGTCGTTGCGCACCCCCACGTTGCGCTGGAAGTCTCGCACGGCGTGGTCGGTGTCGGGGCCGAAGATGCCGTCCACCCGCCCGCAGTCGAACCCCATGTCCGTCAACCGCCGCTGCAGGGCCATGACGTCGTCGCCGATCTGCATGTGCCCGGCGGAGAAGAACATGACACGGTCGCCGAGTCGCCAACGGGCCTCTTCCAATCGCCGGAACGTCTCTGGCCCGACGATGCCGTCCACAGTCAGGCCCTGCTGTTGCTGAAAAGCCCGGACGGCACCGTCCATGACCTGGTCGAAGGCGGCGCTGGCGTTTTTCGGGAGTAGGTTCAGCCGAATGAGCCGGTCACGTACCTCCGCGACGACCGGCCCGGTGTCACCGAGTCTGGCCACGCCTTACTTCAGGTAGTCGCCGAGATCTGCGATCAATGCCGCTTTGGGCTTGGCGCCGATGATCTGCTTCACGACCTTGCCACCCGAGTACACGTTCATGGTGGGGATCGACGTGATGCCGTACTGGGCCGCGATCTGCGGGTTCTCGTCGACGTTCAACTTGGCCACGACGATCTCGTCGTGCTCCGCGGCCAGCTCGGCCAGGATCGGGGCGACCATCCGGCAGGGGCCGCACCACTCGGCCCAGAAATCGACGATCACCGGCTTATCGCTGAGCAGCACGTCGTCAGCGAAGGTTGCATCGGTCACGGTCTTGGTGGCACCCATGGGTCTCCTTAGGTTGTGCGACTTCTGAAGGTTACTGCGCGAGGTCGGCCAAGTAGTGCTGCGCGTCCAAAGCAGCGGCACAACCGCTGCCAGCAGCGGTGATGGCCTGCCGGTAGGTGTGGTCCACCAGATCTCCGGCCGCGAACACCCCGGACACGTTTGTGCGGGTACTGCGGCCATCCACCACGACGTAACCCTCACCGTCGAGTTCGACCTGGCCCTTGATGAGTTCACTGCGGGGATCATGTCCGATGGCCACGAACACCCCGGTCACGTCCAACGTCGAGGAAGCACCCGTCACAGTGTCGCGGACCTCCACCCCGGTCACCTTGTCCTGGCCCAAGACATCGGTGACGGTGCTGTTCCACAGCACCTCGATCTTGGGGTTCTGCAGTGCGCGTTCGGCCATGATCGGGCTGGCCCGGAAGGCATCGCGGCGATGGATGATCGTCACCTTCTCGGCGAACCGCGTCAAGAACGTTGCCTCCTCCATCGCGGAGTCGCCACCGCCGACCACAGCGATGTGCTGGTTGCGGAAGAAGAAGCCATCGCAGGTGGCGCACCACGAGACACCGTGCCCGGAAAGGCGCTTCTCGTTCGGAACGCCGAGTTCCCGGTAGCCCGAGCCCATGGCCAGAATGACCGATTTGGCCCGGTAGACGGTGCCGGCATCATCGACCACGGTCTTGATGTCCCCGTCCACCTGCAGTTCCACGGCGTCCTGTGTGACGATGCGCGCACCGAACTTCTCCGCCTGGGTACGCATCTGGGTCATCAACTCAGGGCCCATGACGCCTTCGGGGAAGCCCGGGAAGTTCTCGACCTCAGTGGTGTTCATCAAGGCGCCACCAGCGGTCACAGCCCCCTCGAGCAGTACGGGATTTAGCTCTGCCCGGGCGGCGTAGACGGCCGCGGTGTAGCCAGCGGGTCCCGATCCGACGATGACAACGTTCTCGACGTCACTCACTTACCTACTCCTTCGTTGGTCATCGGCGTCAACGCCAATACCCACCAGGGTATTCCCTGGCGAACTGAGCCCGAGCGCTTACACCGACTTCAGAGTCGATCCGTCGACGTCATAGATCATGTGCCGGTAGACGCTGGCCTCGGTAGCCCCACAGTCGGGGGTTACGACCCACACTTCTTCGTAGTCTGGGTTGGCCGGGTAAGCGGTGACCAGCACGACAGCAGCGTCTGGGCCGTAACTACCGACATCGAGGAACAGGACTCGCCCGTATGCCTGGACCGCGGAAGCGCACGCGGTGATATCGCTGGAGGAGTCCGCGAAGGTGTTGGTCGGGCGGGTCATCGCCTTGGCGGTGGTGCGAGCGCGTAGTTGGTCGGCGAACAGGGCTGGTTCGAACACGGCTCCGGCACGCACGATCGGTGATGCGGCCACGGGTTGCGTGCCCGGGCTCGCGGCGCTGCCCACGAGTACCAGGAAACCTAGCACTGAGGCCGCTGCCAGCAGCCACGTGAGGCGATTGCGATGCCGCGGCGTCAGGGGCACCACGACCTGCTCCAAGGCCAGCCGCGCCTCGATGCCCGTCAGTACGTCGTCAGGCATGGCGGGGGAAGGCAGGGCACGCAGCCGTGCCGATACCTCCGACTCCTGCATCATTTCCCTCCTGCCTTTCGCTCAGGTAGGACGCCTGGGCTGGCATCAGGGTTCCTCACGGACTCCAGCCGCACGGCCAGTTTTGCCCGTCCGCGCGAGCACCTGCTCTTGATGGTTCCGGCGGGGCATTCCAGAACGGCGGCGGCTTCCTCGACGCTGTAGCCCTGCACATCCACCAGCACGATGGCGGCGCGCTGATCCTCGGGCAACTCGGCCAGTGCCCGTTCGAGTTCGATCTGTAGCTCCCGGTTGGCCACGTCATCGCGGTGGGTCTGCTGCTCGTGCAGGGTCTCGATCCAGGTGGTGGTCGGCCGGTTCTTACGCCGCCGGTGCTGGTCCAGGCAGGCGTTCACCACGATGCGGTGCAGCCAGGTGGTAACGGCGGCCTCACCGCGGAAGGATCCCGCGCGGCGAAACGCCGAAACCATGGCGTCCTGCAACGCGTCGGCAGCATCGTCGGGACTGCTCGCCGTGCGCAGCGCGACGGCCCACAGCCGATCCTTGTGCCGGGTGAACAGCTCACCGAAGGCATGGGGATCGCCCTGCACATGAGCGGCGAGCAGTTCCGCGTCGGTGCGCGCGTCTGTGGCACTCATCCGCTGCGCACGACGACGGAGCGCACCCCGCCCCGATAGCCACCGTCGATCCACGGCAGTCGCGTGAACCACACCAGGACATAGCGGCCGTTCATGGGCCGCGGGGAGCGCAGCAGTATGTGTGATCCGGCGCCGGTCACATCCGCGAAGGTCCGGTACTTCGTCGGGTCGGAGAAGATGCGATTACCGACCAGCACCCGCAGGTTGCTGTTGGCTCCCACGAGGCGCAGATCCACCGACCTGATCGGCCGCGGCGCCCCGAGATCGACGACCAGGCCGACGCCAGGCTTGCCGCTGAGGAAGGGGTCTGAGTAGGTCAGGGTCGTCCACGCCGTCAACGGGTCCTTGTCGGTGGCGTAGCGCAGTTCCTGCGGATTCTCACCGTCAACTCCGTACGGATCGTAGTCGCGGACCTTGACCACCGGCAGACGCTGCTCATTCGTCGACATGGTGGTGACCAATGACGCGATGCCCTGCGAACGGGTCTGCGCCGTCACCGGGTTACCCGGCCGGTTGGCGGCGTCGGCCAGGCCCATCAGGACCGCTCCGACGGCGAGGCTGCCCGCCAGGCCCCCTGCCACAACGCGTTGTTTGCGGGTGGCCAACCACTCGCGTCTAGGTGGATTCCACAACCGCGCGCTCTGCGCCTGCAGGCTGGTCGTGAGCTCGTCGGCGGTCGTGAACTGACCCCGCCAACACCCGTCGATGATGCGGCTCAGTTGGCGCGGAACATCGGCGAC
>Ga0208938_1000744_pt1 | contig 22004 bp, 18 predicted proteins | sample AD_UKC125_MetaG_FD_184434 | JGI IMG/M metagenome (GOLD analysis project Ga0208938, IMG submission 184434) | Active sludge microbial communities of municipal wastewater-treating anaerobic digesters from USA - AD_UKC125_MetaG (SPAdes) (version 2) | ecosystem: Engineered > Bioreactor > Anaerobic >...
GGCCTGACGCATGGCGGCATGGATGGTCCGCAGCCGGGCGACCGGGTCGGTGACGTGCGTCGGCAAGGTGCTCACCCCCATCTCGATGCGGTTGAGCGCCCCCGGATCGGGGCTGGTGCCGGCGGCCACCTTGGGCACGAGCACGACCAGGGAAGTGGCCGGCAGCGCGCGGCGGGCGAGCATCCAATCGCGCAGTGCCTCGGCGACCATGGCATGCAGGAGATCGTTGAGGGTGACCCCGAGGCGCCGCCGCACCGCCTGGCTGGCGCCGATCGGGACCGAGGCCACGCCCCAGGCCCGGTCGGAGCTGAGGGTCTTGTTGAACGGCGTGACCGGCGCGCTCTGGGTCGAGGTGGTCGTGAGGTTCTGCCACGCCTGTTGGCCGACGGTGCCGGCGATCGAACCCGCCGCGGCGAAGGTGTTACGCCACATCCATTCGATCGACTCCGTCGCGCTGCGGCGCAGCAGTTCGGCGTCAGCGGGGGCGGCGGTCGCCACCCATGGGTCGCCCTGCGGGGCCGGGTGCGAGTGGGCGTCGAAGAGCGTGCGCAGCACGTGCAGGAACTGGGTGCCGTCGGCCATGGCGTGGTGGATGGTGACGCAGACGAACGCCCGCCGCGATCCGGTGCGTCCCGCCCGCACCAGGTCGATCCGCCACAGCGGTCGGGTGCGGTCCAGCGGCTGCATCAGCACTCGGGCTGCGGCCTCGCGCACGGCCGGCGGGATGTGGCCGCTCGTGCCGGAGGGGTCGGCCGGGTCGGCCGGGTCCCCGGGGAGGGCGTTGGGCAGACGGTGCTCGGCCACGTGCTGACCGAGGTCGAACGCCGCATCGTCGACCCACCACGGGCGGTCCAGGCCCCACGCGACCTCGTGCAACACCCGCCGCAGTTCGGGCAGAAGGGGGAGCCGATCCTGGATGTGCGCACGCAGCGCCGGCAAGGTGAGATCACCCGCGAGCGACAGCACGAGGGTGACATTGCCGGTCGTGTTCGACGCGTCCATCGACAGATATCCGGCGTCGACGGGGGCGACATGCACTGGCTCCACAGTGGCTCCTTCAGCGGCATTGCAGAACGAAGAGTCGGGTATTGAGCCCCGACTGTAGCGGCGTGACATGAACCACGGCGCCCGACACCTGGACGCGGTCCAGTGCACCGCACCGCCGGGAGTAGGGTGGCCGGGAAGTCGACGTCCTTTAACCACCGTCCCGTGAGGCGGGGAAGGAGGTCCGTGTGGGCAGCAGCGCAACGCCGCCACCCCCGGCCGCACGTGTGGTCCTGAGTTCCGGTGACATTTCCCGGGCTTTGCGCCGAGTGGCTCACGAGATCCTCGAACGCAACAAAGGTCCCGCCGACCTCGTCCTGCTGGGCATCCCCTCCCGTGGCGTGCCGCTCGCTCAGCGGCTGGCCGCCGTCTTGCGCGAGGTCGAAGGCGTCGACATCCCAGTGGGGACGCTCGACGTGACGATGTTCCGCGACGACCTGCGCCGTCAGCCCACTCGCGCCCCCGGCCGCACGGTCGTGCCCGCGGGTGGCATCGACGACAAGGTCGTCGTCCTCGTCGACGACGTGCTCTACTCCGGCCGCACCATCCGGGCCGCGCTGGAGGCCATCAACGACCTGGGACGTCCGCGCGCAGTCCGCCTCGCCGTCCTGGTCGACCGCGGGCACCGCGAACTGCCCATCCGGGCCGACTACGTCGGCAAGAACCTGCCCACCTCCTCCTCCGAGCGGGTGCATGTCGCGCTCGCCGAGTCCGACGGTGGCGTGGAAGAAGTGCGCATCTCGGGGGGCGACCGGTGATCGGCAAACATCTCCTGTCCAGTGCCGATCTGGACCGCGAAGACATCGAGACGATCCTCGCCACCGCGGCCTCGATGCATGACGTGCAGCGCCGCGAGGTCAAGAAGCTGCCGACGCTGCGCGGCCGCACCGTGATCAACCTCTTCTTCGAGGACTCGACCCGCACCCGCAGCTCCTTCGAGATCGCGGGCAAGTGGATGTCGGCCGACACGATCAACATCTCGGCGAAGGGTTCCTCGACGTCCAAGGGTGAGTCGCTGCGCGACACCGTGAAGACCATCGCCGCGATGTCGGTCGACGCTCTGGTCATCCGGCACAACGCCTCGGGCGCCTGTCAGCAGGTCTCGCAGTGGGTCGATGCCAGCGTCATCAACGCCGGCGACGGCACTCACGAGCATCCCACCCAGGCCTTGCTCGACGCCTACACCTTGCGCCACCGGCTCGGCGACCTGACCGACCGGCACGTCGTCATCGTCGGTGACCTCGCGCATTCCCGGGTCTTCCGCTCGAACGTCATCACCCTGGCCACTCTCGGCGCGCGAGTCACCGTCGTCGCCCCGCCCACCCTCATGCCCAGCGGCATCGGCGCCTGGGCGGCGCGCGACGGCTTCGCGACGAGCTGGGACCTCGACGAGGTCCTGTATGCCGGGCAGGCCCCGGACGCGGTGATGATGCTGCGGGTCCAGAAGGAGCGGATGAGTGGCGGCTTCTTCCCGACCGCGCGGGAATACACCGTGGGTTACGGGCTCACCGCCGAACGCTTGGAGCGCCTGTATGCCGTGGCTCCCGAGATCCCGATCCTGCATCCCGGCCCGATGAACCGTGGTCTGGAGATCGCTGCCGAAGCCGCCGATGCGGGCAGCTCGGCGATCCTCGACCAGGTGTCGGCCGGGGTGGCGGTCCGGATGGCGGTCCTCTACCACCTGCTGGCTGGCGACCACGGGGACCACAGATGACGGCGACCGCGGGTGGCCCCCAGGCCGGGGCCGCGTGTGGCTTCTGCGGACGCGGTCCGGAGCAGGTGACCCGGCTCATCGCGGGGCAGGCCAGCTGGATCTGCGCCGACTGCGTGCGGGTGTGTTCGCAGGTGTTGGCCGATGTCGAGTCGCGTGCCGATTCCGCGACCGAACCGACCGGGCCCGATGTGCCGGCCCAGACGGAGACGTCGGCCGAGCCACGGACACCGACCGAGGCACGGACGCCGCCCGAGGCACGTCCGTCGACCGAGGCGGCCGCCGGGACCGTGGCCGCAGACCCGGTGATGGCAGCGATCACATCGGCTCAGACGCTGGCGGTCGCCGGCGAGCGGGTGGCCGCCCGGGCTGCCTTCGAACAGCTCTGGGAGCAGGTCGGCCCAGACGGTGACCCGCTTCATGTCGTCTCGATCGGGCACTACCTCGCAGACCTGCAGGAGGACCCCGCCGAGGAGCTCCGATGGGACCTGCTGGCTCTCGCCGCAGCGGATTCGCTCACCGACTCGCGCGCACAGCGCTACCACGCGTCCCTGCCGGTGCGCGGCTTCTACCCCTCGCTGCATCTCAACGTGGCGGCCGACTATCACCGACTGAATCGTGATGCCGAGGCCCGACGACATGTGGAGTCGGCCGCCGCCGCCCTCGCGGACGCCAGGCTCGGACCCGATGGCTACGGGGGCATGATCCGCGACGGCATCGAACGCCTGCGCGCTGAACTGGGGGAGAAGGACCATGACTGACGTGCTCATCCGGGGCGCCCGCCTGCTCGGGCAGTCCGGCGCCGACCTCCTCGTGCGAGGCGGCGTCATCGCCGAGATCGGTTCTCTCGCAACATCATCGGACGTCGCTTTAATCGACGCCGACGGCCTGGTGCTGTTGCCGGGGCTGGTCGACCTGCACACGCACCTGCGTGAACCAGGCCGCGAGGACGCCGAAACCGTCGCGACCGGCTCGGCCGCTGCTGCGGCCGGGGGGTTCACGGCGGTCCTGGCCATGGCCAACACCTCGCCGGTCACCGACACCGCCGAGGCTGCCGAGCGAGTGCTCGACTTGGGCCGGTCTGCGGGTTTGGTCGACGTCGTGCCGGTCGGGGCGGTGAGCAAGGGGTTGGACGGCGTTGAGCTCGCCGAGATCGGCCTCATGGCCCGGTCCCGCGCGGGCGTGCGGGTGTTCTCCGACGACGGTCGCTGCGTGGCCGACGCCCGGCTGATGCGCCGGGCCCTTGACTATGTCAAGGCGTTCGGCGGGGTCATCTCCCAGCACTCGCAAGACCCCCGCCTGGCCGATGGTCAAGCCTGCTGCCACGAGGGTGAGTGGTCCGGACGGCTGGGGCTGCCCGGCTGGCCCGGGGTCGCCGAGGACGTCATCGTCGCGCGCGATGTCATGCTCGCCCGGCATACCGGATCTCGGGTCCATGTCGCCCACGTCTCCACGGCCGGATCGGTGGAGGTGCTGCGCTGGGCCAAGTCGCGGGGCATCGCCGTGACCGCCGAAGTGACGCCCCACCACCTGGCCCTGGGCACCGAATTGCTCGCGGGATACGACCCGGTTTTCAAGGTCAATCCGCCGCTGCGGCCGACCGAGGACCAGGAGGCGATCCGCGAGGCACTCCTGGACGGCACCATCGACGCGGTCGCCACCGACCACGCCCCGCACGCCCGGCACGACAAGGAACACGCCTTCCCCGATGCGGCGTTCGGCATGCTCGGGCTGGAAACCGCGCTCGGAGTCGTCGCCGACCTGCTCGTGCGCCCAGGGCTGCTGACCTGGAGCGACCTCGCCGACCGGATGGCGACCGCACCGGCCCGGATCGCCGGCCTGAGTGGTCAGGGCCGGCCGCTTGCGGTGGGGGAGCCGGCCAACCTCGTCCTCGTTGACCCCGACGCGTCCTGGACCGTCGAGCGCGATGCCTCGCGCTCCCGGTCTCGCAACAACCCGTGGCACGGCCGCACGGTCCACACGAAGGTCGAGGCGACCTTCCTGCGTGGGGTGTGCACGGCATACCGCGGTCGGGTGGCACCTGCTGGTGGTGCCCTGTCTCTCGAGGAGCTTTCGTGACATCCCTGCTCACCCAGCGCGACCCGGCCGTCCTCGTCCTGGAAGACGGGCGCAGCTTCGCCGGACGAGCCTATGGCGCACTCGGGCAGACCGTGGGGGAGGCGGTCTTCTCGACCGGGATGACCGGCTACCAGGAGACCCTCACCGACCCCAGCTACCACCGTCAGGTCGTCGTCATGACGGCGCCCCATGTCGGCAACACCGGCTGGAACGCCGAGGACGACGAGTCCCGGCGGATCTGGGTCGCCGGGTATGCCGTCCGCGAGGCCGGGCTGCGCCCCTCCAACTGGCGCTCCCGCGGCTCCCTGGAGGCGCAATTGGTCGAGCAGGGGGTCGTGGGGATCTGTGACATCGACACTCGGGCGTTGACCCGGCACCTGCGTGAGCGCGGGGCGATGCGGGTGGGGATCTTCAGTGGACCCGCGGCCGACGCTCGGCCTGAGCAGTTGCTCGAGCGGGTCCACGCAGCCCCCCAGATGGCGGGAGCCGACCTGGCCCGAGAGGTGAGCACCGACACGGCATACGTCGTTCCGGCGGTGGGGGAGCGGCGCTTCGTCGTGGCGGCCATCGACCTGGGCATCAAGGGGATGACCCCTGCGCTCATGGCCAAGGAGGGCATCGAGGTCCACGTTCTGCCGGCCGACGCCACTCTGGAGGACGTCCTCGCAGTCGGCGCGAGCGTCGGGCAATCGGCGCCGGACGGGGTGTTCTTCTCCAACGGCCCGGGTGACCCCGCGACGGCTGATGTCTCCGTGTTGCAGGCGGTGCTCACGCGCCGGATCCCCTTCTTCGGGATCTGTTTCGGCAACCAGTTGCTCGGTCGGGCGCTCGGATTCGGCACGTACAAGCTGAAATACGGCCATCGGGGGATCAACCAGCCGGTGCTGGACCGCACCACCGGCACCGTGGAGGTCACCGCGCACAACCATGGGTTCGCCGTCGATGCGCCGACCAAGCACGACTCCCAGACGCCCTACGGACGGGTGCGGGTCAGCCACATCTGCCTCAATGACGACGTCGTCGAGGGTCTGGAATGCCTCGACATCCCGGCGTTCTCGGTGCAGTACCACCCAGAGGCCGCCGCCGGACCCCACGACGCGGCATACCTGTTCCACCGGTTCACCGACCTCATGCAGCGGCATCGCACTACCGGAGCACCCGCACCAGACACACGGCCCGACGGCCCGCACGCCACAACCGAGGAAGGCGGGCACTGATGCCCAAGCGCGAGGACATCACCAGCGTCCTGGTGATCGGCTCCGGACCGATCGTCATCGGGCAGGCATGCGAGTTCGACTACTCCGGCACCCAGGCCTGCCGCGTGCTGCGCGAGGAGGGCATCCGGGTCATCCTCGTCAACTCCAACCCGGCGACGATCATGACCGACCCGGAGTTCGCCGACGCCACCTACATCGAACCGATCACTCCCGAGGTCGTCGAGGCGATCATCGCCAAGGAACGTCCAGATGCTGTGCTCGCGACCCTCGGCGGGCAGACCGCGCTCAACTGCGCGATGGCCCTGCACGAGCGCGGGGTGCTGGAGAAGTACTCCTGTCCGCTCATCGGTGCCAACGTCCAGGCCATCCAGCTCGGCGAGGACCGCGAGAAGTTCAAGGGCGTGGTGGCGCGCTGCGGGGCCGAGTCGGCGCGCTCGCTCATCTGTCACACCATGGACGAATGTCTCGCTGCCGCAGCGGAGTTGAACTATCCGGTCGTCGTCCGCCCGTCTTTCACCATGGGTGGTCTCGGGTCTGGGTTTGCCTATGACGAGGCCGACCTGCGCCGCATCGCGGGGGCCGGGCTGCAGTACTCCCCGGTGACCGAGGTGCTCCTCGAGGAGTCGATCATCGGCTGGAAGGAATACGAGCTCGAGGTGATGCGCGACCACGCCGACAACGTCGTGGTCGTCTGCTCGATCGAGAATGTCGACCCGATGGGGGTGCACACCGGCGACTCGATCACCGTCGCGCCGGCCCTCACCCTCACAGACCGGGAGTATCAGCGACTGCGGGACATCGGCATCGCCGTCATCCGCGAGGTGGGCGTCGACACCGGCGGTTGCAACATCCAGTTCGCGGTCAACCCGCGCGACGGCCGGGTCATCGTCATCGAGATGAACCCGCGGGTGTCCCGCTCGTCGGCGCTGGCCTCCAAGGCCACCGGGTTCCCCATCGCCAAGATCGCCGCGAAGATGGCCATCGGCTACACCCTCGACGAGGTGCCCAACGACATCACCAAGAAGACCCCGGCGTCCTTCGAGCCGACCCTCGACTATGTCGTGGTCAAGGTGCCCCGCTTCGCGTTCGAGAAGTTCCCCGCGGCCGATCCCACCCTCACGACGACGATGAAGTCGGTCGGCGAGGCGATGTCCCTCGGGCGCAACTTCACCGAGGCGCTGCAGAAGGCGCTGCGCTCGATGGAACGTAAGGAGTCGACCTTCCACTGGTCCGGGGCCGACCCGAGGCCGCAGCTGGCCGAGTTGCTCCGCGAGATCGCCCGACCGACCGACGGCCGGATCGTTCAGGTGCAGCAGGCGCTGCGCGCCGGGGCGACGGTCGAGCAGGTCCACGAAGCGACCGGTATCGACCCCTGGTTCCTCGACCAGATCGCCTTGATCAACGAGGTCGCCCAGGTCGTGCGCTCGGCCGATCGGCTGCGCCCGGATCTGCTCGCCTTGGCCAAGCGGCACGGCTTCTCCGACCGGCAGCTGGCTCAACTCCGGGGTATGCCGGAGGCCGTCGTGCGGGGGGTCCGGCACGCCCTCGGGATCCGGCCGGTCTACAAGACCGTCGACACCTGTGCGGCCGAGTTCGCAGCGCTCACGCCCTACTACTACTCCACCTATGACGAGGAGTCGGAGGTACTCCCGAGGGAGCGCCCCGCGGTCATCATCCTCGGCTCGGGTCCCAACCGGATCGGTCAGGGTGTGGAGTTCGACTACTCGTGCGTGCACGCGAGCTTCGCGCTGCGTGAGGCCGGGTTCGACACCGTCATGGTCAACTGCAACCCCGAGACCGTGTCGACCGACTACGACACCTCCAGCCGGCTCTACTTCGAGCCGCTCACCCTGGAAGACGTCCTCGAGGTCGTCGCTGCCGAGCGCGCGGCGGGACCCATCGCCGGGGTTATCGTCCAGCTGGGTGGCCAGACCCCGCTCGGGCTGGCCCAGGCGCTCAAGGACGAGGGGGTGCCGATCGTCGGCACGCCGCCGGAGGCCATCCACCTAGCCGAGGACCGAGGGGCCTTCGGTCGGGTCCTGGCCGAGGCCGGGCTGCCCGCGCCCAAGCACGGCACGGCATACAGCGTCGAGGACGCCCTGGCGGTCGCCCGCTCCATCGGCTACCCCGTGCTCGTGCGGCCGTCCTACGTGCTGGGTGGGCGGGGGATGGAGATCGTCTACGACGACGAGACCCTGGCCACCTATGTCACCCGCGCGACCATCGCCAGCCCGGAGCACCCGATCCTCGTCGACCGCTTCCTCGACGACGCGATCGAGATCGACGTCGACGTGCTCTACGACGGTGAAGAGATGTATCTGGGCGGCGTCATGGAACACATCGAGGAAGCCGGCATCCACTCCGGCGACAGTGCCTGTGCGCTTCCTCCCGCGACGCTCGGCAGCGCCGAGATCGACCGGGTGCGGCAGTCCTCGCTCAAGCTCGCCCAAGGGATCGGGGTGCGCGGGCTGATGAACGTGCAGTTCGCCCTGGCGCAAGACGTCCTCTATGTCCTGGAGGCCAACCCGCGGGCATCCCGCACGGTGCCCTTCGTCGCCAAAGCGACCGGCGTGCCGCTGAGCAAGGCCGCCTCGCGGATCATGCTGGGCACGAGCATCGCGCAGTTGCGCGCCGAGGGTGTCCTGCCTCCGGACGGCGACGGTGGCACCCTGCCGGCGCACGCCCCGATGTCGGTCAAGGAGGCGGTGCTGCCGTTCGCGCGGTTCCGCACCGCAGAAGGACAGAACGTCGACGCCCTGCTCGGCCCGGAGATGAAGTCCACCGGCGAGGTCATGGGGATCGACATCGACTTCGGTCGGGCCTTCGCCAAGAGCCAGCTCGCCGCCTACGGCGGGTTGCCCGACTCGGGCACGGTGTTCGTCTCGGTGGCCAACCGCGACAAGCGGGCCATGCTCTTCCCGGTGCGTGGCCTGGTCGACCTCGGGTTCACCATCCTGGCCACCGCGGGCACCGCAGATGTATTGCGGCGCAACGGCATACCGGTCGAAGTCGTGCGCAAGATCACTGAGCGGGCGGGGGAGCCGTCGGTCGTCGAGGACGGACGCACCATCGCCGATCGCATCCTCGATGGCGAGGTGGCCATGGTCGTCAACACGCCGACCGGGTCCAATGCCCGCGCTGACGGCTACGCGATCCGCGCCGCCGCGATCACCGCAGACGTCACCCTCATCACGACCGTCCAGGAGTTGGCGGCCGCGGTGCAGGGCATCGCCTCGATGCGGATGGCAGCGTTGCAGGTCACCTCGCTGCAACGGCACGCCATTGCGCTGGACCTGTACGCACGGAATGGGAAGCCGAGCGCGAAGCAGAGTGCTGTGGTGGCCGGGTGAGGACCTACGACGCGGTCTTCCACCACGTGCTGCGCCACATCGACCCAGAGGTCGCCCACCGGGTCTCGTTCCGTGGATTGCGGGGCCTGTATGCCGTGCCCGGCCTGGGCCGCGGGATCGGATCTCGGCTGGCTCAGCCCGACCCGAGCCTGGCGATCCGGGTGTTCGGGCGCACGGTGAGCAGCCCGCTCGGTCTGGCGGCGGGCTTCGACAAGAACGCGAAGGGCATCGACGCGTTGGCGGCACTGGGTTTCGGTTCGGTGGAGATCGGCACGGTGACCGGGCAGCCGCAGCCGGGCAATCCGACTCCCCGGCTGTTCCGCCTGCCCCTGGACCGCGCCATTCTCAACCGGATGGGGTTCAACAACGACGGTTCTGAGGTGGTCGCCGAGCGGCTGGCGCGGCGGGCTGCCGGGCAGCACAGCGACGTGCTGCTCGGGGTCAACATCGGCAAGACCAAGGTCGTGCCCAACGACGCCGCGATCGAGGACTACCTGGTCAGCGCTCGTCGCCTGGCTCCACACGCCGACTACCTCGTGGTCAATGTCAGCTCGCCCAACACGCCCGGGCTGCGGGACCTCCAGGCAGTCTCCTCGCTGCGGCCGTTGCTCGGAGCCGTCGGCCCGGCCGCGGATGCTGCCGCGGGTCGCCCCGTGCCATTGCTGGTCAAGATCGCGCCCGACCTGGCCGATGCCGATGTCGTCGCGGTGGCCGACCTCGTCACCGAGCTCCGGCTCGCGGGTGTCGTCGCCACGAACACGACGATCGGCCGCGACGGCCTGCGCACCACGCCGGAGAAGGTCGCCGCGTTCGGGCTGGGGGGTCTGTCCGGGCCGGTCCTGGCCCGCCGGTCGGTCGAGATGCTGCGGCTGCTGCGGGCCGAGCTTCCTGGGGATGCGGTGGTCATCAGCGTGGGCGGCGTGTCCACCGCTGACGACGTCGCGCGCCGGCTCGATCTCGGCGCCACCCTCGTGCAGGCCTATACCGGGTTCGTCTACGGCGGGCCGTTGTGGGTGCGTCAGATCAACGCCGAACTTGCCCGACGCACCAGGAGCGCCCGTGCCTGAACCCCTCCCCACGGCATACCCGGCCGGTGCCGCGCCGCAGTCCTTCGGGGTACGGCTGGCTGCCGCGATGGCGCGGTTCGGGCCGCTGTGCGCGGGCATCGATCCCCATCCCGGGCTGATGCACAGCTGGGGGCTGTCCTACGACGTGCAGGGGCTGGAGCGGTTCGCGCTGACGTGCGTCGATGCCTTTGCCGGCCGGGTGGCCGCGGTCAAGCCGCAGTCGGCCTTCTTCGAGGTGTTCGGGTCGACCGGGGTGGCCATCCTCGAGCGCACTGTCGCCGCGTTGCGCGAGGCCGGCACCCTGGTCATCCTCGACGTCAAGCGCGGCGACATCGGCACGACGATGGACGCCTATGCCGAGGCTTTCCTGGGCAAAGACGCCATCGACCCGCCGGATGCGATCACCGTGTCGCCCTACCTCGGCTACGGCTCCCTGCGGCCCGCGATCGACCTCGCCCACGCCACTGGGCGGGGGGTCTTCGTCCTGGCGCTCACATCCAACCCGGAGGGCCCGGCGGTGCAACACGCGCGACTCGGCGGTGTCAGCGTCGCCGGCCACGTGGTGGCCGGGGCGACCGCCGACAACCTGGCCGCAGCCGCGGCCGGCCAGCTCGGCTCGGTCGGCCTGGTCGTCGGGGCCACGGTGGGGGACGCCGTCGCCGAGCTGGGACTCGACCTGCCGGGGGTCAACGGCCCCTTCCTCGCCCCCGGCGTGGGCGCCCAGGGGGGCACGGTCGCCTCGTTGCGGAGGGTCTTCGGCGCTGCGCTGCCGTGGGTGCTGGCCTCCTCGAGTCGCGAGGTGCTGCAGGCTGGACCGGATGTCGCCTCGCTGGAACGGCGGGCCGACGCCGTGGCCGACGAGCTACGCAGTTTCGGGCGGTGAGCTGCCTCGGCGGGTCGCCGGCACCACCACATTGTCGATGAGCCGGGTGCGCCCGAACCGCACGGCCAGGGACAACAGCGCCCCGTGCTCCAGGTCGATCGCAGCCAACTCCGCGAGCGAGTCGGGGTCGGCCACGCTGACGTAGTCGATCTCGGCCCTGGGCTCATCAACGATGATCTGCGCCATGAGCCGCCGCAACGCGTGCGCATCGAGCTCGCCGCCCTCCGCGGCCTGGCGCGCGGTGTTCAATGCCCGGTACAACACACTGGCAGAGGCCCGTTCGGCGCCCGACAGGTAAGTGTTGCGACTGCTCATCGCCAGCCCGTCGCTCTCTCGGACCGTCGGACCGACGACGACCTCGAGCGGCAGCGCCAGGTCGTGGGCCATCCGTTGGATGACCCGCACCTGCTGGGCATCCTTCTGACCGAAGTAAGCCTTCGTGGGGGAGACCGCCCCGAAAAGCACGGCCACCACCGTCGCGACGCCGGTGAAGTGACCTGGCCGCCGAGCCCCCTCGAGCACGTCGGTGATGCCGCCGACCGTCACGGTGGTCGCGAATCCCGGGGGGTAGACGTCCTCGACACCAGGAGTCCACACCAGATCGGCACCGGCAGCACGCAGGAAGCGCAGGTCGCGGTCGAGATCGCGGGGGTAGGCCGACAGGTCTTCCTCGGGCCCGAACTGCGTCGGGTTGACGAAGATGGACACCGCAGCAGCGCCGCACTCCTGCTTGGCCAGCCGGACCAAGGACAGGTGCCCCTCGTGGAGATAGCCCATCGTGGGCACCAACCCCAGCCGCGGGAATCCGGCTCGGGCAGCGCGCAGTTCGCGCCGCGTGGTCACGACCTTCACGGCATACCTCCGGCTGGTGGGGTCGCCTGACCCGCCGGAGCGCTCCGGACGACGCCCGGGACATCCGCCAGCGCCTCCTGCAGCACCTCGGGCGCCATCGACGCGGTCTGCGCGGCGGTGGGGAAGCTGCGATCGCGCACCTGTGCGGCGAACTCGTCCAATGCCGCCACCGCGGCGTCTGCGAGGTGTGCAAAGCGACGGGTGTGCCGTGGGACGAGTTCGTCGTAGAGGCCCAGCACGTCGTGCCAGACCTGGACCTCACCGTCGCACTCCGCACCTGCGCCGATGCCGATCGTGGGGACGCGCAGCCGGGCCGTGATGGCCTGGGCCAAGGCCCCGGGGACGAGCTCCAGGACGATGGCCCACACGCCCGCCTCTTGGATGGCCAGGGCGTCGAGGACGAGCCGACGTGCTGCGGCGGCATCCCGCCCCTGCACCCGCAGCCCGATCTGATGCACCGACTGGGGCGTGAAGCCCAGATGCCCCATAACGGGGATGCCCGCATCGACCAGTCGCCGGATCGTCGGCGCCAGCGTCGCGCCGCCTTCGAGCTTGACCGATTGGGCGCCGCCCTCGGCCATGAGCCGCCCGGCATTGCGCAAGGCGTCCTCGGTAGTGGCGTAGCTGAGGAAGGGCAGGTCGGCGACGATCAACGGTTTGGAGCAGCCCCGCACCACGGCGCGAGTGTGGTACAGCACGTCGTCCACCGTCACGGGGAGCGTCGAATCACGGCCTTGCACCACCATTCCCAGCGAATCTCCGACGAGGATGAGTGGGATACCGACTCGGTCGGCGATGCGGGCGCTGGTGTAGTCGTAGGCGGTGATCATCGGGATCCGCACGCCTTCCGCTCGCATTCGGTGGATCGAGGCGATGCTCGCGCGCATCCGGTCACCTATCCTGGTAGGTCACGTCACGAGGCGAGCCGTCGGTCGACCCACCCAGCAACTCCAGCATCTCATCGTGGCGCGCCGGCGCGAGTTGTCGTGCAACGAGTCTGAGGGTGGCCCGTCCCAGGACCTGGTAGACGGCCATGGTCTCGGGATCGGTCGACAGCGCGGCCAGATGGGCGCGGATGGTGCCCACGTCGCCTCGCACGAGGGGCCCGGTGAGTCCCTCGGGCAGACCGGAGTCCTCGAGCGCGTCGATCGCGCTGCGTGCCAGCGGGACGAGTGCCTGCAGCGCCTCCTGCGGTGCCAGGCCGCAGCCGGTGAGCAGTTCGGCCGCCTGCCCCAGCAGGCCGACGACGCTGTTGGACCCCAGAACCGCGGCGGCGTGGTAGCGCCCCTTGGCGTCCTCGGGAAGCAGTCGGGGTACGCCGCCCACGGCGCGGGAAAGCATGGCGAGCACGGTGCGCAGGCCGTCGTCGTCGGTGGTGATGGCCCACGTCGCCCCGTAGCGTAGCTCGGTGTCGGGTCGGGGAATCGCCAGAAGCGGGTGCCAGGAACCCACTGGAACGCCGGCCGCGCCCATCGCCGCCAGGCTGCTGAGGTCGGTGGCTCCCGAGCAGTGCACGATGGCCAAGTTGGCCCGACGGCGCGCTGTCGGCAGGAGGTCGGCAAGTCGGTGCGCCACCGCGGCGATCTGCTGGTCGGGCACCGTGACGAGGACGAGATCGCTGCGACCCAGCAGCTCCACGGGGGTGATCGCATCGATTCCCAGGCGAGCGGCGGCCGCTGCTACACGATCCGGGTCTCGGCCCGCGATCCCGCTGAGGTCGACGCCGGCTGCTGCGAGGGCTCGAGTCACCGACTGGCCCACCCGGCCCGGACCGAGCACACCGATCCGCGGCAGGCCGTCCGGCCCTGGCCGCGGCCCCACGCCAAGAGTCATGGCTCATGCTCCCATTCGGCCCGATGACCTCCACCCGGCAGCAACACCCCTGCGGCTGTCGTTGCGTGCCTGGTGGGGCCTGGGTAGGTTCGTCTTCGATGATCGACCGACCCGCAGGAGTGTGACGTGGCTCTTCCCGAGCTGACCCCGCAAGAGCGTGCGGCTGCGCTGGAGAAGGCCGCCCAGGCCCGGCGTGAGCGGGCCGCCGTGAAGAACCGGCTCAAGATGTCGCGCGGCTCGCTGGGTCAGGTCATCGCCGAGGGCAAGGACAACCCAGTCATCGGCAAGATGAAGGTCTCCGCACTCCTGGAGGCGATGCCTGGCATCGGCAGAGTGCGGGCCAGCCAGATCATGGCCGAGGTCGGGATCTCGGAGTCCAGGCGGGTCCGCGGGCTGGGCATCAACCAGACCTCCGCCCTCGTCGCCCGATTCGACGGGTCGTGAGCGCCGCCCAGACGCCGCAGACCCTCCACGAGCCGCGTCTCGTGGTGCTGGCCGGGCCGACCGCGGTCGGCAAGGGGACGGTCTCGGCATACATCCGCACGCACTTCCCGCAGGTCTACCTCTCGGTGTCGATGACCACCCGGCCCCCGCGCCCCGGTGAGGTCGACGGCGTGCACTACCACTTCGTGGCGCCCCAGGAGTTCGACCGGCTCATCGCGGCGGGGGAGTTTCTCGAGTATGCCGTCGTGCACGGCCGCGCGAAATATGGCACCCCGCGCGGCCCGGTCGAGCGCGCCCTCGCCCTCGGCCAGCCCGCGTTGCTGGAGATCGACCTGCAGGGTGCTCGCCAGGTCCGCGAGACCATGCCCGAGGCCATGTTCGTCTTCCTTTCCCCGCCGAGCTGGGACGAACTCGTCCGCCGTCTGGTCGGCCGGGGCACCGAGGATGCGGCCGAGCGCGAGGTCCGGCTCGAGACCGCGCGCCGCGAGTTGGCGGCTGCCGACGAGTTCGACCGGGTCATCGTCAACGACGATGTTCGTCGGGCCAGTGAGGAACTCGTATCATTGATGGATTGGCGCCCATCGGCGCTCTAGAAGCCTGCCCCCGATCGAAGCGAGACCTCGACGTGTCCGGAACCGTGGCCAACCCCATCGGGATCACCAACCCGCCCATCGACGACCTGCTGCGCGCCACCGACAGCAAGTACGCCCTGGTGATCTACTCGGCCAAGCGGGCCCGTCAGATCAACGCTTACTACTCCCAGTTGCAGGAGGGCCTGCTCGACTACGTCGGTCCCCTCGTGGAGACCGAGGTGCACGAGAAGCCTTTGTCGATCGCGTTGCGCGAGATCAACGAAGGGTTGCTCACGGCGGAGTCGGCGGAGGGCTGATCCCACTGTGCGGGTCGTCCTCGGTGTGAGTGGCGGCATCGCGGCATACAAGGCCGCTGCGCTGCTGCGGCTGTTCAGCGAGAGCGGTCACGACGTCACCGTCGTGCCGACCGCCGCTGCCCTGGAATTCGTAGGCGCCCCGACTTGGGCTGCGCTCTCGGGCAAGTCGGTGGCCAGCGACGTGTGGACCGGTGTCGACCAGGTCCCGCACGTACGAATCGGGCAGCAGGCCGACCTTGTCGTCGTTGCCCCGGCTACGGCTGATCTGCTCGCGAAGGCGGCGTGCGGCCTGGCCGACGACCTGCTCACCGCCACCCTGCTCACGGCTCGATGCCCGGTCGTCTTCGCGCCGGCCATGCACACCGAGATGTGGCTGCACCCGGCCACCCAGGCCAATGTCGCGACGTTGCGCGCCCGCGGCGCCCATGTCATCGACCCCGCATCCGGCCGGCTCACCGGGGCGGATACCGGCCTCGGCCGGCTGCCCGAACCCGCTGATATCGCTGCCGAAGCGCTCGCCGTGGCGGCTGCCGCCACCCGCGGTGGTGGCGCCGCCCAGGTCGCAGCCTCGGACGACGATCCGGGTATGCCGTTGACCGGCGTGCGCGTCCTGGTTACCGCCGGTGGCACGCGCGAACCCCTCGATCCGGTGCGCTTCCTGGGTAACCGATCCTCCGGCAAACAGGGGGTGGCCCTTGCGGAGGTCGCCGCCGCTCGGGGGGCCGAGGTCACCCTGATCGCCTGCAATCTCGAGGCAGCGGTGCTGCCCAGATCGGCGATGAGGGTGCTCCCGGCTGGTTCGGCGTTGGAGCTTGCCGACGCCGTGTCACGCGAGGCTGCGTCGGCCGATGTCGTCGTCATGTGTGCGGCCGTGGCTGACTTCCGGCCCAAGCACTATGCCGAGGCCAAGATCAAGAAGACGCACGGCAGCGGACACGACGATTCGGCCCCCGTCGTCGAATTGGTGCGCAACCCGGACATCCTCGCCGGGCTCGTCGCCGACCGAGGCACCGCGCCGTCGCCGGTCGTCGTCGGCTTCGCCGCCGAGACCGGCGACGACTCCGGCTCGGTCCTGGAGTTGTCACGGGCGAAGCTGGCGCGCAAGGGCTGTGATCTGCTCGTCGCCAACGAAGTTGGGTCGGACAAGACCTTCGGCGCAGACACCAACTCGGTGCACCTGCTTTTCCGCGACGGACGTCCGGATATCGCGGTCGGGCCGACCACGAAACGCCGGGTGTCCGAAGCAGTCTGGGACGCCGTAACCACCTTGCTTCCGCACTGACGACGGTCCGATCCCCAGGAGCCCGCCTGCTGGCAGGCCAGAGCATGGGGAAGCCGAGCCTGGCGCGGTCGGTGCCCACCGGGTCGGGCGATAAGATGGAAACCGGCCAAATGAGTCGGCCGCTCCCTCGCCTTCCTCTTGGAGTCTCATCGTGTCTGCGCGTCTGTTCACCTCGGAATCGGTCACCGAGGGACACCCCGACAAGATCTGCGACCAGATCAGTGACCGCATCCTCGATGCCATGCTGGAGCAGGACCCGCGGGCCCGCGTGGCCGTCGAGACCATGGTGACCACCGGGCTGGTTCATGTCGCGGGCGAAGTGACGACCGAGGCCTACGTCGAGATCCCGCGGATCGTGCGCGACACCGTGCTCGGCATCGGTTACGACTCTTCGACCAAGGGCTTCGACGGCGCGTCGTGCGGCGTGGAGGTCTCCATCGGCCAGCAGAGCCCCGACATCGCTCAAGGTGTCGACACGGCATACGAAAGCCGCACCGGTGCGGTCGACCCGCTGGACAAGCAGGGCGCAGGCGACCAGGGGTTGATGTTCGGCTATGCGTGCGATGACACCGCAGAGTTCATGCCCTTGCCGATTCACCTGGCCCATCGGCTTTCGGAGCGACTCACGGCGGTGCGCAAGGACCAGACGCTGCCCTACCTCCGGCCCGACGGCAAGACCCAGGTGACCATCGCTTACGACGGCGATCGTCCGGTGCGCTTGGACACCGTCGTCATCTCCAGCCAGCACGCCGCTGACATCTCGCTGGAAGGCATGCTGCAACCTGATGTCATCGCGCAGGTCATTGAGCCGGTCTTGGCGCAGCTGCAGGCATCCGGGTCGGACCTTGACGTGTCCGATTACCGCACTCTGATCAACCCCACCGGTCGGTTCGAGGTGGGCGGGCCGATGGGCGACGCGGGGCTGACCGGTCGCAAGATCATCGTCGACACCTACGGCGGCATGGCCCGGCACGGTGGTGGCGCCTTCTCGGGCAAGGACCCCTCGAAGGTCGACCGCTCCGCCGCTTATGCCACCCGGTGGGTCGCCAAGAACGTCGTCGCCGCCGGGTTGGCCCGACGCTGCGAGATCCAGGTGGCCTATGCCATCGGGGCGGCCAAGCCGGTCGGGCTCTACGTCGAGACCTTTGGCACCGAGACTGTCGCCGCCGAGAAGATCCAGGCGGCCATCGAGGCGGTCTTCGACCTGCGGCCGGCCGCGATCGTCGAGGAGCTCGACCTGTTGCGTCCGATCTATGGGGTCACCGCCGCTTACGGCCACTTCGGCCGCGCCGCAGCCGACAACACCGAGCGCCCGTTCACCTGGGAGCAGACCAACCGGGTCGACGAGCTGCGGTCAGCGATCCGCTAGTCCGTCGGGTCGCGACCCGGTTCGGGAGGCCCCGCGCTAGGCGTCGGGCCGGTCGAGGATGTGCTGGCGGGCCACGGCATACCGTGCCCTGACCGACTGGCCCGTCAGCCGGGCCGACTCATCCAGGGTGTAATGCTCAGTGCCGGGGTCCGCCCACTCCGGCGGGGTCGCCGTGTCGGCCAGCACCCAGGCGGCCTGGCGCGCGGCCCCATCCGCGACGTACTCGCCCGGGGCGGGCACAACGACGGCAGCTCCGAGAATGCCGGGGGCCAACCGGCGCAGGGCTTCGGCCCGCGCGCCCCCGCCGATGAGCAACACCCGCTCGACCGTGACGCCGGTCGCCACGAGGGCATCCAGACCATCGGCGAGGCCGCAGAGCAACCCCTCGACGGCGGCCCGGGCCAGGTGCGCGGGCGAGGTGGTCTCCAGGCGCAAGCCGTGCAATGCGCCGGTCGCGGTCGGGAGGTTGGGGGTGCGTTCGCCTTCGAGATAGGGCACGAGGACCAGCCCGTCACAGCCGGCCGGCGCCTGAAGAGCAAGCTCGGACAGCTGGGGCAGGGACACGCCGAGGATGCGCGCCATGGATTCGCCGACCCGGGCGCCGTTGAGCGTGCAGGCCAGCGGCAGGTAGGCCCCGGTAGCGTCCGCGAACCCACTAACCAGGCCGGAGGCATCCCGAGCCGGGACCGGGCTGACCGCAGACACCACCCCGGAGGTGCCGATGGATACCGCCACGTCGCCCGCGGACATCGCCAGGCCAAGAGCGGCACCGGCGTTGTCGCCTGCGCCCGGGCCGATGATCAGGTGACCCCAGCGCTGCGGATCTCCCTGAGCGGCAACGGCATTCGGTGCGCACACCTGGGGGAGAGCAGCATCGTGTCCCAGCGCACGGACGAGCAGGTCGCGCCGGTAGTCGCCACTCACTGGATCCCAGTAGCCCGTGCCCGAGGCGTCGGAACGGTCGGTGCGCAACGCCCCGAGGTCACCACCGGGCCCATGCCCGGCCAGCCGCCAGGTGAGCCAGTCGTGGGGGAGCGCGACGGCTGCCACCCGAGCAGCGTTGTCCGGCTCGTGTTCGGCCAGCCAACGCAGCTTGGTCACGGTGTAGGAGGCCACCGGCACCGAGCCGGTCGCGTCGGCCCAGGCCTGGGCGCCGAGCTCGTCGACGAGGTCGGCCGCCGCCTGGGCCGAGCGCGTGTCGTTCCACAACAGGGCGGGTCGAATGACCTCGCCCTGTGCGTCGAGGGCCACCATGCCGTGCTGCTGACCACCGATCGCGATGGCCGCGACATCCTCCAGCCCGCCGGCATCAGCGATAGCGGCCTGCAGGGCACTCCACCAGTGCGCGGGGTCGATCTCCGTGCCATCCGGGTGCGAGGCCCGGCCTGATCGAACCCGCTCGCCGGTCACGGCATCCCGGATGACGACCTTGCACGACTGGGTGCTGGAGTCGACGCCGGCGACCAGCGAGCGGGCGGTGTGGGACGGCATACCGGCTGCTCCTGTGCCTGGGGTCAGCGGGCGCCGAGCGCGTGCTCGACGGCCAGCTGGTTGAGGGCCACGAACGCGTAGCCGGCTTCGGCGAGTGCGTCCGGGTCGACGTCCTCGTATGCCGTGTGGTCGGCCAGCAGGTCGGCCAGAGTCTCGCCCGGAGCCATCGTCGGCTCGGCCAGCTCCAGCACCCGGCTCGCGGCAATGGCCGCTTGCACCTCGGGGTCGGCGCGGTAAGCGGCGGCGCGGTCCTTGAGCAGCAGGTAGGTTGACATGTTGGCTGCGGCCGAGGCCCACACCCCGTCGTAGTCCTCGGTCCGGGACGGCTTGTAGTCGAAGTGGCGGGGTCCGTCGTAGCGCGGTCCGCCGCTGAGGAAGCCGTTCTCCACGAGGTCGACGGTGAAGAAGGCCGAGAGCAGGTCGCCATGGCCGAAGCAGAGATCCTGGTCGTACTTGATCGAGCGCTGGCCGTTGAGGTCGATGTGGAAGAGCTTGTCCGACCACAACGCCTGGGCGATGCCGGAGGTGTAGTTGAGGCCGGCCATCTGCTCGTGCCCGACCTCGGGGTTGAGGCCGACGATGTCACCGTGCTCGAGCTGGGCGATGAAACCGAGCGCGTGCCCCACGGTCGGCAGCAGGATGTCACCGCGCGGCTCGTTGGGCTTGGGCTCGATGGCGATACGCAGGTCGTAGCCCTGGCTCTTGATATGGCTCGCGACCGTGTCGATGCCCTCGCGGTAGCGATCGAGGGCAGCCCGTTGGTCCTTGACCCCGTCGTATTCCGCGCCCTCCCGGCCGCCCCACATGACGAAGGTCTGGGCGTCGAGCTCGGCAGCGAGGTCGACATTGCGCAGCACCTTGCGCAGGCCGTAGCGGCGTACCTCGCGACGGTTGGACGTGAAGGCGCCGTCCTTGAAGATCGGGTGGGTGAAGGTGTTGGTCGTCACCATGGGCACGACCAGTCCGGTCTCGTCGAGGGCTGCGCGGAAGCGGGTCAAGATGTCGTCGCGCTCGGCGGCGGTGGACCCGAAGGGGACGAGGTCGTCGTCGTGGAAGGTGATGCCCCACGCGCCGAGCTCGGCCAGCTGGTGGACCGCGTGGATCGGGTCGAGCGGGGCTCGGGTGGCGTCACCGAACTGGTCTCGAGCTTGCCAGCCAATGGTCCAGAGGCCGAACGAAAACTTGTCAGAGGGAGTTGGTTGGCGAGTCATGTGGTCTCCTCATCGGGTTCGTTGACTCACTAAACATAATCACCGTGGCCTGTATGGTCAATGCCGTGGACCACACGACCTCTGCTGTGCCGGCCGATGCCGAGGCACGACGACCGCTGCCCAAGGACCGCCGCCGGGGGGCGCTCACTCGCCCGGCCCGGCAGTCCTCGCTGCGCGAGCACAACCTTTCCTTGGCGCTGCGCTATATCGTCGACTCACCGGTGCCGACCACGCGCGCCCGAGTGGCCGACGGCACCGGCCTGACCAAGGCCACGGTGTCCGAACTCGTCGACTTGCTCGTGTCGGCGCGCCTGGTGACCGAACTCGAGCCGGAAGCCGGCGAGCGGGTGGGGCGCCCCGGGGTGCCGCTCATCCCCGCAGCCCGGACCTTCGTGGGTCTGGGGCTGGAAGTCCAGGTCGATCACATCGCGGTCCGAGCGGTCGACCTGCAGGGCACGACCCTGTATGAGCGGGTTGTCCACGGTGACTACCGACGCAGCGACCCCGACCTTACCCTGCGCCAATTGGCCAAGCTCGTCGAGCCGGTCGTCGCGACAGCGCGAGCTCAGGGCGGGCGGGTGGCGGGCGCCTGTGTGTCGGTGCCTGGCCTGGCCCGGCTGGGTTCGGGGGTGGTGCGCTATGCACCCAACCTCGGCTGGGAGGACGTCGATGTCACGCACGTCCTGGGCAGTTCCAGCGCGCTGCGAGACGTGCCGATCGAGGTCGGGAACGACGCCGATCTCGGCGCTCTGGCCGAAGCGCGCACTCGCTCGCGGCTGGCCGGCCTCTCCCGGCTGGATCAGAACTTCCTCTTCATCGCCGGTGAGGTCGGTATCGGTGGGGCCATCGTGCTGGGTGGGGAACTGGCCTCGGGCATGCATGGCTGGAGTGGCGAGATCGGTCATGCCGTCGTCGACCCCAACGGGCCGCGGTGCAACTGCGGTGCGCTCGGGTGTCTGGAGCAGTTCGCGGGCAAGGACGCCCTGGCTCGCGCCGCCGGAGTGTCTTTGGAAGCATCGACCGAGACGCTGCGCGGGATGGCGCTGAAGGGCGACCTGCAGGCGATCGCCGCCATCACCACAGCCGCGACGGCGCTGGGTCGCACGGCCTCCTCGGCCATGAGCCTCATCGACGTCGACCGTCTCATTCTCGGCGGCGCGTATGCCGTGCTGTGCGACCTGCTGCGCCCTGGAATCGAGGCCGAGTTGACCAGTCGGGTCATCTCTCGCCGCTGGTTGCCCTTGCACGTGGAGGGGGCGGTGAGCGGCGAGATGGCCAGCCT
>Ga0208938_1000745_pt1 | contig 22003 bp, 21 predicted proteins | sample AD_UKC125_MetaG_FD_184434 | JGI IMG/M metagenome (GOLD analysis project Ga0208938, IMG submission 184434) | Active sludge microbial communities of municipal wastewater-treating anaerobic digesters from USA - AD_UKC125_MetaG (SPAdes) (version 2) | ecosystem: Engineered > Bioreactor > Anaerobic >...
CGCTGGTGGTGACCTTGATAAACATGCGCTGGAGTATAGCGCCAGATCATCCGGGATAAAACTACGTAACGTTCCGAAATTGGCACTACAAGAAACCCCGGAAACAACCCTCTCTGCGCATGCAAGCACTTGATTCATATGACCCCGACATTCCATGTTGGGCGCAAAAAGGGCTTGAAGTGTCGAACTCGGGCGGACACGCATGAAAAAGCCCGCGCGCGGCGGGCTGGGACGATCGGCGCTTCGGGGTTCAGGCAGCGCTCAGCCAGTAGCCCGCGTTGAACGGGCTGCTCATGCGCAGCGCCAGCGGGGAAATGTCGACCAGCTTGTCGGTCGGCATTTTTTCGCCATCGTCGGCCTCGATGCCGTTGAGCGCGGATTCGCCCTGGGCCTCGTTCGCCCGTTCTGCTTGGCCAGCTGGTGCAGAACGGGCTACAGAAAAGAATAGAAGCACCTGAACGGGATCTTGCGGTCGCCCCAGTAGTCGGCGGCGTCGCGGAAGATGTCCAGCAATTGCTCGCGCGCCTCCTTGTCGAACTTGGCCGTGGCGGGAATGTGCTCCAGCACCACGATGAAGCCCGGCTGCAGCCCGCTCTTGTGCAGCGGATCGGTCATGCAGTCGTACAGGGCGTCGAAATTCTTGCCGAAATGCGCCGGAAAGGTGAACTGCGCGGCGATCGTGTCCAGCACGTCCTGCTTGGTCTGGGCGTGGGCCAGGTTGGCGTACAGGAAGTGCTGCCCCAACTGGGCCGCCGCCTGCTGCAGGTCGTGCGCGTGGAACGCGCGGATCGACTGCACGATGTTGCTGCGCACATTCCTGAGCGGCGCATCCTGGGGTTGACGAAGTGGCTGATCCATCCCCGCTGCTTTCTCTGAAGTCAATAACCGGTCAGCACCCGTCGTGACGGCGGGCGCGGGCTGAAACTGTTCAAACGCCTTCATTGCACGATCTTCCTGAAGCTTGAGTAGTGATCGCTGGTGTAATAACAGGCATCGGGCGTGCTCGGGCGCTGGCCACCGCAGACGATGCGCCTGGCACCGCGGTCACGCGCTCGCGGGGTCTCGACGGTGTATTCGCGGTAATAGCCACGCCGCTCGCGCGGCAGCAGACGCTCCCGGTTGCCGAACACCGACCCATCCTTGTCATGGGGAAACGGCCCACCTTGCAGGATCAGCCGGTAAGTTTGCTGTCCCTGAGAGGGCAAATCCGCCACCGCGACGGTGGCATTGCCTGCGTCCCACAGCAGCCCGCGCGCGTGGGCCGCACCCACCATGGGGAGTGCGACCGCCAGCACCGAAGCTGCCAAAACCAACCGGGATGCGCGGGCAGCACCGGATGCCGCTGTTCGCAACATGAAAAAACACCCTTTCGGAAACCCTCGGGTTAACCCGAAAATCCCAAGGCGCTAGTGTGACGCAAGCGCCGCAAAAATGCAAGCGCCTGCCTAAAATTCAGGCAGCACCGACAAGACCAGGATGATTGGAGAGCGTGCGCTTACTTAGCGATTTCGTCTTTGTGGATCGCGTTGGCATCAGCCACTGCGAGTGCCGTCATGTTGACGATGCGGCGCACGGTGGCGCTGGCCGTGAGAATGTGCACAGGTTTGGCGGCGCCCAGCAACACCGGGCCGATGGCGATATTGCCGCCTGCGGCCGTCTTGAGCAGGTTGTAGGCGATGTTGGCGGCGTCGATGCCGGGCAGGATCAGCAGATTGGCGTCGCCCTTGAGCGTGCTGTCGGGCATCAGCGCGCGGCGCATGCCGGTGTCCAGGGCGACGTCGCCGTGCATTTCGCCATCGATCTCCAGCCACGGGGCCTGCTCGCGCACCCGTCCCAGCACCTCCCGCATCTTGACCGCGTCGGGTTCGTTGGAGGAGCCGAAGTTGGAGTGCGACAGCAGCGCCGCCCGGGGCTTGAGGCCGAAGCGGCGCACCTGCTCGGCCGCCGCGATGGTGATCTCGGTCAGCTGCTCGGCGCTCGGGTCGACGTTGACGTGGGTGTCCACCAGAAACAGCTGCCGCCCCGGCAGCAGCACCCCGTTCATGGCGGCATAGGTGCGCGTGCCGGGTTTGCGGCCAATCACCTGGTCAATGTAGTTCAGGTGCATGTGGATGGTGCCCCAGGTGCCGCAGATCAGGCCATCCACCTCGCCGGCGCGCAGCAGCATGGTGCCGATCAGCGTCAGGCGCCGGCGCATCTCGATCTTGGCCATCGGCACGGTCATGCCCCGGCGCTTGGTCAGCTCGTAATACTGCTGCCAGAAGCCGGTATAGCGCGGGTCGTTCTCGACGTTGACCACGTCGTAGTCCACGCCTTCGGTCAGGCGCAGGCCGAACTTGACGATGCGCTGGGCAATGATGGCCGGCCGGCCGATCAGCGTCGGCCGGGCGATGCCCTCGTCGACCACGATCTGGGCGGCGCGCAGCACACGCTCTTCCTCGCCCTCGGCATAGGCCACGCGCTTGCGCGAGGCGGCGCGGGCAGCGTCGAAGATCGGCTTCATCGTCGTGCCCGAGGCGTAGACGAAGGTCTGCAGGCGCTCGCGGTAGGCGTCCAGGTCGACGATCGGCCGCGTGGCCACGCCGCTGGCGGCCGCCGCCTCGGCCACGGCCGGGGCGATCTTCATCATCAGGCGTGGGTCGAACGGCTTGGGAATCAGGTACTCGGGGCCGAACGCCAGCTTCTCGCCTGCATAGGCGCGCGCCACCACCTCGCTTTGCTCAGCCTGCGCCAGCCCGGCGATGGCGTAGACGGCGGCGATCTCCATCTGCTTGCTGATGGTGGTGGCGCCGCAGTCCAGCGCGCCGCGGAAGATGTAGGGGAAGCACAGGACGTTGTTGACCTGGTTCGGATAGTCGGTGCGGCCGGTGGCGATCACCGCGTCGTCGCGCACCGCCTTCACCTGCTCGGGCAGGATCTCGGGGTTGGGGTTGGCCAGCGCCAGGATCACCGGGCGCGCCGCCATGCGCGCCACCATGTCGGGCTTGAGCACGCCGCCCGCCGACAGACCCAGGAACACGTCGGCGCCCTCGATCACCTCGGCCAGGGTGCGCAGTTCGGTGCGCTGGGCGTAGCGCGCCTTGTACTCGTCCATCAGCGCGGTGCGGCCTTCGTACACCAGGCCCTCGATGTCGGTGACCCAGACGTTTTCCCGCCTCACGCCCAGGTCCACCAGCAAGCCGGTGCAGGTCAGCGCCGCCGCGCCGGCGCCCGACACCACCAGCTTGACGTCCTCGATCTTCTTGCTCACCACCTTCAGGCCGTTGACCACCGCCGCGCCGACCACGATGGCCGTGCCGTGCTGGTCGTCGTGGAACACCGGGATCCTCATGCGCTCGCGCAGCTTGCGCTCGACGGTGAAGCACTCGGGCGCCTTGATGTCTTCCAGGTTGATGCCGCCGAAGGTCGGCTCCAGCGCGGCGATGATTTCGACCAGCTTGTCCGGGTCCTTCTCGTTGATCTCGATGTCGAACACGTCGATGCCCGAGAACTTCTTGAACAGCACGCCCTTGCCTTCCATCACCGGCTTGCCGGCCAGCGGGCCGATGTCGCCCAGGCCCAGCACCGCCGTGCCGTTGGTGATCACGCCCACCAGGTTGCCGCGCGCGGTGTACTTGTAGGCGGCGGCCGGGTCGCGCTGGATCTCCTCGCAGGGCGCGGCCACGCCGGGGCTGTAGGCCAGCGACAGCTCGTACTGGTTGACCAGTTGCTTGGTGGGCGCGATGGCGATCTTGCCGGGCGTGGGGTGCTCGTGGTAGTCGAGCGCGGCGCGGCGCAGTTGCTCGCGTTTGTCCTCGCTGGTGTACAGCGGTGTGGTCATGGTCGGTCTCCTCGGGCGACGCCGGCGCCTGCGGGCGCAACGGGCGGCCGACCATTGTAGGCAGTGCCGGCCTCAGGCCGTCTGCCCTGCCGGGGCCGGCGGCGGCTGCCGGCGCGCCGCCCGGTCCCAGGCTTTTTCGTGGAAGAAGAAGGCCACCGCCTGCACCGTCGGCTCCAGCAGGCTGAGCGTGAGCGACACCAGCAGATCGCCCGTCACCAGGTACGCCACGGCGGCGGCCACGGTGATGTGCATCAGGTAATAGCTGGCGGTCTTCTTGAGCGTCGGCAGATGGGCGCGGATCAGTCGGGGCATGGCATCACTCCTGCAATGCTGTTAATGATAATGATTCTTATTTGTAATGCAAGTATGGCAATGCTATGGTGTCGATAGCCGCCACGGCACTGCCCGCCCGGCCCGGGTGTGCAAATGGCCCTGTCGCCCGTCGCGCAGGGCGCTAACATTCGTGATTCGTTCACTTTTGGTTTCAGGAGTCCCGACCATGGCACTGATGGATTTCATCAAGAAGCAGTTCATCGACATCCTGCAATGGACGGAGGACGGCGACGGCACGCTGGCCTGGCGCTATCCGATGCAGGACATGGAGATCCAGAACGGCGGCCAGCTGGTGGTGCGCGAGTCGCAGATGGCGATGTTCGTCAACGAAGGCCAGGTGGCCGACGTGTTCGGCCCCGGCACCTACAAGCTGACCACGCAGACGCTGCCGGTGCTGACCTACCTGAAGAACTGGGACAAGCTGTTCGAGTCACCCTTCAAGAGCGACGTGTACTTCTTCAGCACGCGCCAGCAGGTCGACCAGAAGTGGGGCACGCCCCAGCCCATCACCATCCGCGACCCGGAGTTCGGCGCCGTGCGCCTGCGCGCGTTTGGCAACTACGCCTATCGGGTGACCGACCCGAAGACCTTCCACACCGAAATCTCCGGCACGCGCGACATCTACACCGTGGCCGACCTGGACGGCCAGTTGCGCGGGCTGATCATGCAGAACATCGCCACCGGCATCGCGCAAAGCCAGATCCCCTTCCTGGACCTGGCGGCCAACCAGCAGAACTTCGCGCAGGCGCTGGCCGGCGCGCTGGGCCCGGCGATGCAGGCCTATGGCCTGAAGCTCGAGGGCATGACGGTGCAAAGCATCTCGCTGCCCGAGGAGCTGCAGAAGGTGCTGGACCAGAAGATCGGCATGGGCATGGTCGGTGGCGACATGGGCAAGTTCATGCAGTACCAGACCGCGCAGGCCATCCCCAGGATGGCCGAGGGCGTGGCCGCCGGCGGCGACGGCGGCGGCCTGGCTGGCGCCGGCCTGGGCATGGGCGCGGGCGTGGCCATGGGCCAGATCCTGGCGCAGAACATGCAGTCGGCGCTGCAGGGCGGCGCCCCGGCCGCCACCGCCGCGGCGCCAGCCGGCGTCAAGCCCGAGGACGTGATGGCGACGCTGGAAAAGCTGGGCGAACTCAAGACCAAGGGCATCCTGACCGAGGACGAGTTCAACGCCAAGAAGACCGAGTTGCTGAAGAAGCTGGTCTGATCAATCCTGAAATGATAGCTTCTGGCGCAGACCAGTAAAGCGCCAGAGGCGGAATACACTCCCATATCGTGGCCACGGACGCCCCGCAGCGGCACTACCGCGCGCCCTGCCCCAGCTGTGGCGCGCCGGTCGAGTTCGCCAGCGCGCAGACGCCCTATGCCGTCTGCGGCTACTGCCGCAGCACGGTGGCGCGCGAGGGCGAGGTGCTGCGCCGCATCGGCCGCATGGCCGAGCTGTTCGACGACCACAGCCCGCTGCAGCTGGGCGCTGGCGGGCGCATCGCGCTGGACGGCGGCGAGCCCGCCTTCACCTTGATCGGGCGGCTGCAGTACAAGAGCGAAGCCGGCGTCTGGACCGAGTGGATTGCCCTGCTGGACGGCGGCGCCACCGCCACGCTGGGCGAGGACAACGGCGCCTACGTCTTCACCAGCGCGGTGCCACCCGGCGTGCGCCTGCCCGACGTGCGGGCGCTGCCGGTGGGCGCCGCCACCGCGTTCGACGGCCAGCGCTGGAGCGTGGCCTACAGCGGCCAGGCCCAGCTCATCGCCGCCCAGGGCGAGCTGCCCCGGCTGCCGCCGCTGGGCCAGCCGTTCGCGCTGGTCGAGCTGCGCAGCGAAGGCGGCGAGGTGCTGTCGATCGACTACGGCGCCCAGCCGCCGCAGGCCGAGCGCGGGCGCGCCGTGCAGCTGCCAGAGCTGCGCCTGCACGGCCTGAAGGACGAATCGGTCAAGAGCGAGCACGGCCGCCAGTTCAACTGCCCGCACTGCGGCGCGCCCGTGCAGGTGCGGCTGGACAGCACCAAGGCCCTGACCTGCGGCACCTGCCACAGCATCATCACGCTGGAGGGCGGCGTGGGCGGCGAGCTGCGCGCGGCCGAGCAGGGCGCGCGCGTGCGCCCACTCATTGCGCTGGGCCGCACCGGGCAACTGCAGGGCGTGCACTGGCAGGTGGTGGGCTTTCAGCAGCGTGTCGGCCAGGAGCCGGGCGACGACGAAACCTTCAGCTGGCAGGAATACCTGCTGTTCAACCGCCAGAAAGGCTTTGCCTTCCTGGTCGACGCCAGCGACGGCTGGAGTCTGGTGCGCCCCACCACCGGCGCGCCGCAGATGGCCATCGACGAGCGCAGCGCCACTTACATGGGTACGCGCTACTTCCTGCAGTCGCGCTACCGCGCCACCACCGGTTACGTGCTGGGCGAGTTCTACTGGCCGGTCGAGCGCGGCCAGCAGACCGACAACCGGGATTTTTCCAGCGGGCGCGGCCTGCTGTCGATGGAAAAGAGCGACAGCGAGGTCACCTGGTCCAGCGGCGACCGCCTGCCCAGCCGCGCCGTCGCCGCCGCCTTCGGCCTGCAGGAGCTGCCCGAGGCCGCCGCGCACGCCGACGCCCTGCCGGTCACGGCGTTCAAGAGCGTCATGACGCTGCTGCTGATCCTGTTCGTCATCATCATCGTGCTGGTGCTGCTGACCGAATGCTCGGGCGGCTCCGGCGGCGGCTACACCCGCAGCTCGGGCGGCTCCTGGGGCGGCTACAGCAGCGGCGGCGGACACAAATAGCGATTCGCACACGGAGGTCTTCACCATGGACATCACCTGGATCAACCCGGCCGCCTTCTTCGGCTCCATCATCTACGCCCTGGTCGGCGTGGTGATTTTCTGGCTGTGCTTTCTGCTGATCGACAAGATCACCCCCACCGACCTGTGGCGCGAGATCGTCGACAAGCAAAACCGCGCGCTGGCGCTGGTGGTGGCGGCCATGTGCCTGGGCATCAGCATCATCGTGGCGGCGGCAATTCATTGATGCATGCCCCTGAATCGGCGGCGGCGCCGCAAGCGCTGGACGCGCGCGGCGGGCCGCAGCCGGTCGAAGTGGCGCTGCTGGCCAGCGTGTTCGTGGTGGCGGCCTGCGGGCTGCTCTACGAGCTGTCGGCCGGCGCCATCGCCAGCTACGTGCTGGGCGATTCGGTGTTGCAGTTTTCCACCGTCATCGGCAGCTACCTGTTCGCCATGGGCGTGGGCTCGTGGCTGTCGCGCTACTTCGAGCGCCAGTTGCCGGCGCACTTCCTGCGCATCGAACTGCTGATCGCGCTGGCGGGCGGCCTGCTGCCTGTGGCGCTGTTCCTGGTCAATGCCTGGGCGCCGGCCTCGTTCCGGGTCGTGCTGTACGGCCTGGTGCTGGTGGTGGGCACGCTGGTGGGGCTGGAGATTCCGCTGGTCATGCGCATCCTGCGGCGCGACGTGCAGCTGAAGGAGCTGGTGTCGCAGGTGCTGACCTTCGACTACCTGGGCGCGCTGGCCGTGTCGCTGGCGTTTCCGCTGCTGCTGGTGCCGCAGCTGGGCATGGTGCGCACGGGGCTGCTGTTTGGCCTGCTGAACGCGGCCGTCGCCGCCTGGGCGTTGTGGCTGTTCCGGCACGAGCTGCGCGGCCTGCGCGCGCACGCCGTGGCCTGCGCCGCCACGCTGGTGGTGCTGATGCTGGCCTGGGCTTGGGCCGACGGCGTCACCACCCTGGCCGAAGACCGTTTGTACGCCGACCGCGTGGTGTTCGCCCAGAGCACGCCGTACCAGCGCATCGTCGTCACCCACGCGCCGGGCGAAGGCCGGCCGGGCCACCGGCTGTTCCTCAACGGCAACCTGCAGTTCGCCGAGCGCGACGAATACCGCTACCACGAGGCGCTGGCGCACCCCGCCATGGCCGCGCACGGCGCGCCGCGCCGCGTGGCCGTGCTGGGCGGCGGCGACGGCATGGCGGTGCGCGAGATCCTGAAGTACCCCAGCGTCGAGCAGGTCACCCTGGTCGAGCTGGACCCGGCCATGACCGCGCTGTTCACCCGCAACCCCCAGCTGGCGGCGCTGAACGGCCATGCACTGACCTCGCCCAAGGTCCGGGTGGTCAACGCCGACGCCTTCCGCTGGCTGGACGAGACCAGCGAGACCTTCGACGTGGTGGTGGTCGACTTTCCCGACCCCACCAACTTCAGCATCGGCAAGCTCTACACGCTCAGCTTCTACGCCCTGCTGGAAAAGCGCCTGGCCGCCAGCGGCTACGCCGTGATCCAGACCACCTCGCCGCTGGTGGCGCGGCGCAGTTTCTGGACCGTGGTGCAGACCATCGAGGCCGCCGGCCTGCGCGCCGCGCCCTATCACGCGCACGTGCCCAGCTTTGGCGAATGGGGCTTCGTCATCGCCAGCCGCCGGCCCTGGCATCTGCCCACGGTGCTGCCCGAAGGGCTGCGCTACCTGACGCCGCAGACCCTGCCGCTGCTGTTCGACTTTCCATTGGACATGGCGCGCGTGCCGGCCGAGGTCAACCGCCTGTCCAACCAGGTGCTGGTGCACACCTACGAAGCCGAATGGGGGCGGGTGCACGAGTGAGCACCGGCTGGCGCCGCCGCACCGTGCTGGCCGCCGGCGCCGCGCTGGGCGCCGCCGGGTGCACGCCGCGCGGGCTGGCGCACATCGAAGGCGGCTTTGCCGGCGTCAGCCATGAGCGCGGCCACCGGCTGCGCCAGCCCTGGCCCACGCGCGCGCCCGACGTCACCCGCAGCGTGCACACCGTGATCGCCGGCGGCGGCGTTGCCGCCCTGGCGGCGGCGCGCGCGCTGCGGCTGGCGGGGCACGACGACTTCGCCCTGCTGGAGCTGGAAGACGAAGCCGGCGGCAACAGCCGCGGCATGCAGGTCGGCGGCATCGCCTGCCCGATGGGCGCGCACTACCTGCCGCTGCCCGGCGACGATGCGCGCGCGGTGCAGGAGCTGCTGGAAGAGCTGGGCCTGCGCCGGCGCGTGGCCGGGCGCTGGCAGTACGACGAGCGCGCCCTGTGCCACAGCCCGCAGGAGCGCCTGTTCTTCAACGGTCAGTGGCAGGACGGACTGCTGCCGGTGCAGGGCGTGGGCGCCGCCGCGCTGGCGCAATACCGGCGCTTTGCCGACGCGGTGGCGGCGGCGCAGCGCGCGGCGCACTACGCCATTCCAGTGCAAAAATCATCGTTCGCGCCCGTACAGCTTGCGCAAGACGCTATGACTTTCGAAGCGTGGCTGGACGCCCAGGGCCTGACCGATCCGCACCTGCGCTGGTATCTGGACTATTGCTGCCGCGACGACTACGGCGCCGGCAGCGCCAGCGTCTCGGCCTGGGCCGGGCTGCACTACTTCGCCAGCCGCCACGGCTTTGCCGCGCCGGGCGAAGGCGGGCGCGAGGACGACGGCGGCCTGCTCACCTGGCCCGAGGGCAACGGCTGGCTCAGCCAGCAGCTGGCGGCGCCGCTGGCCGACCGGCTGCGCGCCGGGCGCGTCGTCGGCCGCATCGAACACGGGCGCCACGGCGTCAGCGTCGATGCGCTGGACGTGGCCAGCGGCCGGCTGGAGCGCTGGCAGGCGCGCCAGGCCATCGTCGCCCTGCCCGCCTGGGTGGCGGCGCGGGTGATCGAATCGCCGCCCGAGGCCCTGCGCCAGCGCGCCGCCCGCCTGCGCAGCGCCCCCTGGCTGCTGGCGCAGCTGCAACTGCGCGCACCGCTGGATGACCGCCCCGGCGCTGCGCCCAGCTGGGACAACGTGCTGTACGGCGCGCCCGGCCTGGGCTACGTGGACGCCCGGCACCAGAGCCTGGCGCCCGTGCCCGGCCCCACGGTGCTGACCTACTACCGGGCGCTGGGCGACGAGCCGGGCGGCCGCCAGCACCTGCTGGAGACGCCGTGGGCCGCCTGGCGCGACGCCATCGTGGCCGAGCTGGGCGCAGCCCACCCCGATCTGGCGCAGAAAACCGTGCGCATGCAACTGGTGCGCCACGGCCACGCCATGGCCATCCCGGTGCCCGGAACCCTGCAAGAAATCAGCCGTTTGCGCACGTCCGTCGCTCGCCAGCAGCTATCACAATCAGAGCATCCAGCGCTGATCTTCGACGCCGCGCCGCGCCTGGCCTTTGCCCACGCCGACTGGTCGGGCTATTCGGTGTTCGAAGAGGCCTTCACCCTGGGCCACGCGGCCGGGGTGGCGCTCCGCTGACGCGCGGCTTTCACACTTCTTTACGCCTGCGCGCACGGCACGGGCGGAACTTTGGGCGCACACTCGCTGTCTCAAACGGCGTAATGAGTGGCTATGACTCCATTGATTGCCTTGACGCTGCCGAGCCTGTCGGCTCCGCGAGCCGGCTGAAAACCTGAGGCGGACTTCCTCCTCCTCCCTCCTCCTCTTTCGTTTCAGGCCGCTTCGGCAGCTTTTTTATTCTGACCGCGCCGCCCGGGCCACCTGCCCCGGCGGCGCGCTCTTTTTGGGCTCTTGACGCAGGCGCGCGGCGCCGCTACGCCGGCACGGTGTCGGCGAAACTGGAGCGTAGCATCAGGCGCTCGTCCAGCAGGCGCGCCAGGTTGGCGTGGCGCGCGCGCCAGTCCAGATCGGGAAAGCGAAAGTCCAAGTAGCCCAGCGCGCAGCCCACCGCAATGTCGGCCAGCGTCAGGTGCACGCCGGCCGAGCACCAGGGCTTGTCGGCCAGGCCGGTGCTCATGGCGGCCAGCGCGTCGTCGATCTTCTTCAGCTGGCGCGCGATCCAGGCCGGGCTGCGCTCGGCCTCGGCACGGCCGGGCCAGGTCGCCTCCAGCCGCGCCAGGATGGCGGCGTCCAGCAGGCCATCGGCCAGCGCCTCCCAGGTCTTGACCTCCACGCGCTGGCGGCCCGAGGGCGGGATCAGCCGGCCCACGGGCGACAGCGTGTCCAGGTATTCGACGATCACGCGCGAATCGAACACCGCGTCCTGCCCGTCCATCACCAGGCAGGGCACCTTGCCCAGCGGGTTGGAGGCGCCGATCTGCGTGTCGTCGGCCCACACGTTCTCGGCCACGAACTGGTAATCCAGCTTCTTCTCGGCCATCACCGCGCGCACCTTGCGCACATAGGGGCTGGTGGTGGCGCCGATCAATCGCATGGACATGGACGAATGCTTCCGGATGTGACGGGAGCAGGCATTCTAGTGGGGCTTGCCTTCTTACAATTGAGCGCATGGAACTCACCTCTCTGACCGCCGTTTCGCCGCTCGATGGCCGCTATGCCGCCAAGCTGGCTCCCCTGCGCCCGCTGATGAGCGAGCTGGGCTACATGCGCTACCGCGTGCAGGTCGAGCTGACCTGGTTCGTGGCCCTGTCCGACGCCGGCTTTGCCGAGTTCAAGCCCCTGTCGGCCCAGGCCCGCGCCTACCTGCAGTCGCTGCTGGCGGGTTTTGGCGAAGCCGACGGCGCCGCCATCAAGGCCATCGAGCGCACCACCAACCACGACGTCAAGGCCGTCGAATACTGGATCAAATCCAAGTTCGACGGTCACCCCGAACTGCAGGCCGCCAGCGAGTTCGTGCACTTTGCCTGCACCAGCGAGGACATCAACAACACCAGCCATGCGCTGCAACTGCAGGCCGGCCGCGCCGTGCTGCTGCAGGGGCTGGACGTCGTGATCGAGCGCCTGCGCCAGCTGGCCCACCAGCACGCCGGCGTGCCCATGCTCAGCCGCACCCACGGCCAGACCGCCAGCCCCACGACGGTCGGCAAGGAGCTGGCCAACGTCGTCGTGCGCCTGCAGGCCGCGCGCCAGCGCATCGCCGGCGTGGCCCTGCTGGCCAAGATGAACGGCGCCGTGGGCAACTACAACGCCCACCTGTCGGCCTGGCCCGACTTCGACTGGGAGGCCTTTGCCCGCCGCGTGGTCGAAGCGCCGCCGCCGGCCGGCCTGGGCCTGAGCTTTCAGCCCTACAGCACCCAGATCGAGCCGCACGACACCATGGCCGAGCTGTTCGACGCCATCGCGCGCGCGGGCACCATCTGCATCGACCTGGCGCGTGACGTGTGGGGCTACATCAGCCTGGGTTACTTCAAGCAGAAAACCAAGGCGGGCGAGATCGGCTCGTCCACCATGCCGCACAAGGTCAACCCCATCGACTTCGAGAACGCCGAAGGCAACCTGGGCCTGGCCAATGCCGTGCTGCGCCATCTGGCCGAAAAGCTGCCCATCAGCCGCTGGCAGCGCGACCTCACCGACAGCACCGTGCTGCGCAACATGGGCGTGGCCCTGGGCTATGCGGTGCTGGCCTACCAGTCGCTGCTGACGGGCCTGAACAAGCTGGAGCTGAACGAATCCCAGCTGGCCGCCGACCTTGACCACGCTTGGGAAGTGCTGGCCGAGCCCATCCAGACCGTGATGCGCCGCTACGGCGTGCCCGGCGCCTATGAAAAGCTGAAGGAAGCCACGCGCGGACAGGCCGTCACGCGCGAGGCCCTGCATGCGCTGATTGGCGGGCTGGACATTCCGCCCGCCGAGAAAGAGCGGCTGCTGGCGCTGACGCCGGCGGGGTATGTGGGCAAGGCGGCGGAGCTGGCGCGGCGGGTCTAGACCGGCGGCCGCACCCGTGCTCCCGAAAGCGCCCAGCGGCCAGCGACCGGCCTGCCCATGGCTGGCAATCGCAGGACGCCCGCTCGCCTGAGTCTCGATCATTCCAACCCCCATCGATCCACACCATGAAATCCATTGAATACCGTCTTGAGCGCTTCATGTTCGCCAGCCGCTGGCTGCTGGCCCCTTTCTACATCGGGCTGGTGGGCGCCATCGCCATCCTCCTGTTCAAGTTCGTCAAGGAATTCATCACGCTGCTGCCGCAGGTGTTCACGCTGGACGGCGGGCAGATCATGGTCAGCGTGCTGACGCTGGTGGACGTCGCCCTCGTCGCCAACCTGCTGCTGATCATCGTTTTCGCGGGCTACGAGAACTTCGTGTCGAAGATCAACACGGAAAACAGCGAAGACCGCCCGGAGTGGATGGGCCATGTCACGTTCTCCGACCTGAAGATCAAGCTGATCGGCTCCATCGTCGCCATTTCCGGCATCGAACTGCTCAAGGCCTTCGTCAACATCGACAACTACAGCGACAAGCAAATCGCCTGGAAGATCGGCCTGCACCTGACCTTCGTGCTGTCCGGGGTGCTGTTCGCCGTCATGGATCGCCTGACTGCCGGCAAGTCTGGCGGGCATTGAACCAGCGCCGCAACTGCCCGAGCCGCACTCGCTCCCCATGGCACTCAAATCCACCATCTTCAAGGCCGAGCTGCAGCTGGCCGACATCGACCACGGCTGCTACACCGACCTGCAGCTCACCCTGGCGCGCCACCCCAGCGAGACCGACGAGCGCATGATGGTGCGCCTGGCCGCGCTGGCGCTGAACGCCCATGCCGTGCAGGACGAGTGCGGCGGCGACGCGCGGATCGGCTTTGGCGCCGGCCTGTCCAGCCCCGACGAGCCGGATGTGCAGCTGGTGGACTTCACCGGTCGCACGCGCCTGTGGGTCGAGGTGGGCCAGCCCGACGACAAGGCGCTGGCCAAGGCGTGCAGCAAGGCCGACGCGGTGCGGGTCTATGCCTACGGTCCGGCAGCCGACGTGTGGTGGCGCGGCATCGAGGGCAAGCTGTCGCGGCTGGACAAGCTGGGCGCGTGGCGCATCCCGGCGGCCGACGCGCAGGCTCTGGCCACCTTGGCCGAGCGCAGCATGCAGCTGCAGGCCACCGTGCAGGAAGGGCAGCTGACGCTGTCGGGCGCGGCCGCCAGCGTGACGCTGGAGCCGCGGCGCTGGAAATAGCGCGCACGCCGCTGCCAACACCACCCGCACCGGCCACGCCAGCGCGGCGCACGATTAAGATGGCGTGCGCCGCCCGGACTGCCGGGCGCGCCGCCACCGCAAGCCTGCCCCATGAAATCCTGGATCATCGCCGCCGCCTGCTGCACCGTCGTGTCGGCCTGGGCCGGCCCGACGTGCGAGGGCTTGCGCACCGAGTTCGACACCATGGCCTGCCTGCACCGCGTCTACCAGGACGCCGAGCAGGGGTTGGGCACGCGCTACCAGGAGCTGGTGTCGCTGCTGGACGCCGACGGCCGCAAGCGGCTGCGCGGCGGCCAGCTGGCGTGGCTGAAGTCGCGCAACACCAGCTGCTCGCAACGCAAGGGCACCAGCACCCTGATCGATCCGCGCTGCATGGCCGAGGTGACGACGGCGCGCACGCAGTGGCTGCAAGAGCGCATCGGTGAATGCCGGGGTGCCGCGGGCTGCCTGAACGACCGGCTCTGAATCGCCGCGCGCGCCGCTGGCATGTGCGGCCGGCTGGTCAGCCGCCGTCGGGCATCCATGCCCCGCAGGCCCAGCACTGCTCGAAGCCGCCTTCCACCAGCTCGCCGCAGGCCGCGCAGCGCCAGCGCCGCTGCGGCACGCGGGCCAACTCGGCCAGCAGGGCGCGCGCCGGCTCCAGGTGCTCATCGTGGCGCAGCCAGATCTCGGGCAGGCACTGCTCGGGCGGCAGCTCGCCGGCCACGCTGGACAGAAAGCGCCGCTCCACCGTGGCGGCGTAGCCGGCCTCGCACAGCAGGTCGGCCCAGATCTGGGCGATGGCGGCGTTGGGGGCTTGCGTCAGGCGGCGCATGCGCTCTTATAAGCCTTATTGGCGTTTTGCGCACGTCTGGTCAGCGCCAGCAGCTATAAAAAAGAAAGCGACGAGAATGCCGCTCAGCCCGCCAGCGGGGCGCGCGGCAGCTTCCACAGCGCCCCGGCGCCGGCCAGCAGCATGACCGACACGGTGAGCAGCGCGGCGGTGAAGGGCTCCACCCCCACGGCGGGTGCCAGGCTGGCGGCCAGGCCGCTGGCCCACTGCATCAGCGACACGCCCAGGAACATGGCCATGGTCAGCAGCGACATGGCGCGCCCGCGCAGCGCCGGCGGGTAGGCGTCGTTGACGTAGCCGTACTGCAGCACGCCAAAGCCCGAGATCAGCCCGTAGGCGCCGGCCAGCAGCACGTCCAGCCACAGCAGCGGCACCAGCGCGATGGTGGCCAGCAGCAGCGCCGCCACCGTGGCCAGGCTGAGCAGCCAGCGCAGACGCCGCGCGCCGCCGGGGTCCAGCCGCCCGAAGATCGCCGGGCTGGCCATGCTGCCCAGCGTCATGGCCAGCGCCACGTGACCGGCCTGCAACAGCGACAGATCGAAGCGCTGCACCAGCAGCGGCCCCAGCCACAGCCCGCGCAGGGTGATGAAGGCGGCGTAGCCCACCGCCGCATAGGCCACCACGCCGGCCGTCTGCGGCAGCGCGAACAGGCCCAGCAGGCCGCGCAGCGCGGCGCCGGCCGTGGTGCGCTGGCCGGGCGCAACGGGCCGCGCCGGCTCGTGCACGCGCCAGGCGATCGCCAGCCAGGCCAGCACCGACAGCCCCGCCAGCACGCCGAAGCCCCAGCGCCAGCTGCCGCGCTCGATCAACCAGGCCAGCGGCGTGGCCGTGGCCAGCACGCCCAGGCCGCTCAGGCTCATCACCAGGCCCGAAGTGGCCGTGAAGCGCTCGGGCGCGAAATGCCGGCCGATGAACACCGTGCACACCAGAAAGGCCGGCGCGCAGCCGGCGCCGATCAGCGCCTGCCCCAGCAGCAGCACGCCAAAGCTGCCGGCCTGCGACGACAGCAGCGCCCCCGCCGCCGCGAACGGCAGCGCCAGCAGGATGGTGCGGCGCACGCCCCACAAGTCCAGCGACACGCCCATGGCCAGCTGCATGACGCCGAACGCGAAGTGAAACGTCGCCGACCACAGCCCCAGCTGCTGCGCGCTGAGCTGCAAGTGCCCCGCCAGCGGCGGCCCCATGATGGCGCCCAGGGTGCGAAACGCCTGGCTGAGCACGAAGGCGCTGGCCAGCGCCAGCAGCATGGCCCAGGCTTGGCGTGCACCAAGCCTGCTGTCCGAACTCGGAAATGCTGACGCGCGCAGGCTGCTCGGATCGGAAGACACAGGTGACACGGCACGCAGTTTACGCAGCAGGTCGGCGCCGCGCCGCCACATCGGGCACCGAAATCGAGTGTGCGCAAAGTTCACGCAACAAGGGAACGCCCGTCCGCGCCCGCCATCGATGGCGGGCGATCCCGGTGGTACGCAAGCCGACAACCGCCCCCGGATCGTTTCAATCCGCGCCCGCCATCGATGGCGGGCGATCCTGATCAGCTCGCCTGCCTGCGTTCGGGCCTCATGGTTTCAATCCGCGCCCGCCATCGATGGCGGGCGATCCCGGCCAAAGGCATGGGCATCACGACGCAGGAGCTGTTTCAATCCGCGCCCGCCATCGATGGCGGGCGATCCCGGCGATGTACCGGGCGCAGTCCGCGCCGTGCGAGTTTCAATCCGCGCCCGCCATCGATGGCGGGCGATCCTAAAAATTGTTGTAGTAGCCGCCAGCGGTGGCGTTGTTTCAATCCGCGCCCGCCATCGATGGCGGGCGATCCGCGAGATCACGCGCGTGCTGATGGGCGCGCTCACGTTTCAATCCGCGCCCGCCATCGATGGCGGGCGATCCAGGACCCGATCCATCGCGGCTATACCGACGCGCTGTTTCAATCCGCGCCCGCCATCGATGGCGGGCGATCCGACCCGGCGGCGGTGGGCAGCGGGGAGACGAGCTGGTTTCAATCCGCGCCCGCCATCGATGGCGGGCGATCCCTGGCGCTGGCCGATCACTCCGATGACGAAGGCCGGTTTCAATCCGCGCCCGCCATCGATGGCGGGCGATCCCCCGCGCAAACCGAGTCGGAGGCGTCATGACCGTTGTTTCAATCCGCGCCCGCCATCGATGGCGGGCGATCCAGCGAAGGAGTGGGCGGTTTATGGGGGGAAATGAAGTTTCAATCCGCGCCCGCCATCGATGGCGGGCGATCCCACCAGATCGAAGAGGCGGCTCGTGCGCTTGCCGAGTTTCAATCCGCGCCCGCCATCGATGGCGGGCGATCCGCATCCAGCGCCGGATGCAGATTGATGCGGAATCGTTTCAATCCGCGCCCGCCATCGATGGCGGGCGATCCGCACTGACCCCGATGGCAACATCGGCGATATCGTTGTTTCAATCCGCGCCCGCCATCGATGGCGGGCGATCCTGGCCCAGCTCCAGCACCATCGACTGGTCGGTGCTGTTTCAATCCGCGCCCGCCATCGATGGCGGGCGATCCGATGGTCAGCGGGTGATGCCTCAGCACGGTGTCGTTTCAATCCGCGCCCGCCATCGATGGCGGGCGATCCAAGGCGCAGTTCGGTTTTGTCGTTAGCCATGGCTCAGTTTCAATCCGCGCCCGCCATCGATGGCGGGCGATCCGGTTTGCCGGCGCCAGCGCCGACCTTGGATGCCTGTTTCAATCCGCGCCCGCCATCGATGGCGGGCGATCCGCCCATCAGGATAGGGTGCGTGATGGTGGACGTGTTTCAATCCGCGCCCGCCATCGATGGCGGGCGATCCGAGCGAGGACAGCGCATTTGTCGAGGGCATGAGCCAGTTTCAATCCGCGCCCGCCATCGATGGCGGGCGATCCGACTCGCCGATAAACTGGCGACTCGACATGGATGGCTTCAATCCGCGCCCGCCATCGATGGCGGGCGATCCCACCAAGGTCACCACGTCGGCCGACTGCACGTGGTGTTTCAATCCGCGCCCGCCATCGATGGCGGGCGATCCCTTGGCCGTGGCAACCTGTCCCAAGGCCATCACGTTTCAATCCGCGCCCGCCATCGATGGCGGGCGATCCGATCATGGACGCCAGCTGATAGGCCAATGCGTTCTTGTTTCAATCCGCGCCCGCCATCGATGGCGGGCGATCCTGCAGTAGGCCAGATCGACCACCGTCTTTAATTCGTTTCAATCCGCGCCCGCCATCGATGGCGGGCGATCCGCCTTGGTGCCCACGGCCTGGAAGTCGGCAAACAGGTTTCAATCCGCGCCCGCCATCGATGGCGGGCGATCCAGGTCGATGGCCATCTCGGTGGCGAGCGGCAGGAGGTTTCAATCCGCGCCCGCCATCGATGGCGGGCGATCCAACCGCTCATCATCCAGCATGAGCCGGGCTTCTTGTTTCAATCCGCGCCCGCCATCGATGGCGGGCGATCCCTCCTCCACCGGGTAGGTGGTGCAGGGCATCAGGGTTTCAATCCGCGCCCGCCATCGATGGCGGGCGATCCACCTGCTCGCCCGTGCGCACCTGCTTGGTGATCGTGTTTCAATCCGCGCCCGCCATCGATGGCGGGCGATCCTCGTGCTGGCCGTTCATGGCACCTTTGCCGGGCGCGTTTCAATCCGCGCCCGCCATCGATGGCGGGCGATCCGTCGGGTGCGAGGTCGGGGATGGTGACGATCACTGGTTTCAATCCGCGCCCGCCATCGATGGCGGGCGATCCCGCGTCGGGCTCGAACACCTGCTCGGGCCTCAGCTCGTTTCAATCCGCGCCCGCCATCGATGGCGGGCGATCCCTCGCGCCATCTGCATTGACGCCATCAAAACAGGGTTTCAATCCGCGCCCGCCATCGATGGCGGGCGATCCCCCGCATTTCAGAGCTGGGCGCGCAGGCCGAGTTGTTTCAATCCGCGCCCGCCATCGATGGCGGGCGATCCCCACCAGGCAAGTGCGACGACGACCCGAATGCGTGGTTTCAATCCGCGCCCGCCATCGATGGCGGGCGATCCCGTCTCGCTCAGGTTCCAGATGCGCAGGCAGGTGGTTTCAATCCGCGCCCGCCATCGATGGCGGGCGATCCCGGTGCGGATCGGGATGCCCAGGAACGAGGTTTCGTTTCAATCCGCGCCCGCCATCGATGGCGGGCGATCCCGGCCAGCGGCAGCTCGCCGTCGGGCGGTGCGCTGTTTCAATCCGCGCCCGCCATCGATGGCGGGCGATCCCGGCGCCGGCGCGCAGGGGCGCGGCGTCGGTGCTGTTTCAATCCGCGCCCGCCATCGATGGCGGGCGATCCGCTTCGCGCGCAATTCATTGTTGAGCAGTCACATTTTTGACGTTCAGCGCGAACACGACGACCAAGCACACCTCGTCGCTCGGCGGCGTCATAAGTCGACTGACCAATTTCAACAAACACAATGACATGCGAAGCGCGCGAACCTGCGTGTATATGAGACTTCACTTCAGGTTCGCGGCTACTACCTTAGCACGGCAGGCCACGCAAGCGCAGTGCGCGCACGCGCTCTACAGCACGAGCGGTCCATCAAAGTCCACTGCCCTGAAAGCGCCATGCTCCACAACCTGATATCCGCGCGTCTCCGGGATCCGATACAGGCGCAGGCAGTCTGTCGCCGGGTCCATCTCGGCCAGCAACTGGCGCTCCAGGGTCTCGAATTGCGCCACGTCCAACCGGCATTCGAAGACGGACTTCTGCACCCGTTGCCCAGTGCTTTCGCACACCTTGGCAACCCGGCGCAAACGGCGCCGGCCGGCCCGGGTTTCGGTGTTGACGTCGTAGCAGACCAGCACCAACACGCCGGCCGCCTACTTGGCTACAAAGGGGACATACGGCGCGCCGTCGTCGCGCACGGCGCGGGCCAGCAGACGCGCCTGCACCAGCGGCACCACGCCCAGCGGCACGGACTGGGCCAGGAGCGGGTGATTGAGTTCGTCCTTCTTCCGTTCCTGGAAAGCGACGACGACGGCCTTGCGGGCTTCGGGCTCCAGTGATACGCCGCCACCTTCGCGCAGCACGAAGTCATCGGCCTTCACCTGTCCGCGATTGATGAGGGTGAGTGCCAGCCGGTCGGCCCAGGGCCGAAACTCCTCCATCAGATCAAGCGCCAGGGCCGCACGGCCAGGACGCAGCGCGTGCAGGAAGCCCACCTGCGGATCAAGCCCGGCGGCCTCCAGCGCACTGCGGCAATCGTTCATCCACATCGCATACAGGAAGGACAGCAGCGCGTTGAAGCGGTCGCGCGGCGGGCGGCGTGTGCGGCCGTCCATTGCAAAGGCGTCGCGCTGATCCGCGCGCACCAGCAGGTTCAGGCCGCCGAAATACTGGCGCGCGGCTTCGCCTTCCAGGCCGCGCAAGGCGTCCAGCGTGTCCGCCTGCGGCAAGGCGCGCAGGCTGGCGGCAAGGTCGTTGGCCAGCCGCGTTAGTGCCTTCGCCTCGTTTGGCGACTTGGCCTCGCGGGCACCGCGTTGCAGCACCTGACGCGCGTTCTTCACCTTGCCGGCCACACAGGCACGTGCCATGTCGAGCGTGAAGACCGGTTCCGCCGCGCGCTGGAACTGCGCCTGGCGCAGCAGCACGTTGCCGCTGACCGCGCCCTCCAGCCGCGCCTTGAAGCGGCCCTGCGCATCCAGCAGCACCAGAGCGATGCCGTCATCGGCAAGGCGGTGCACCAGGGGTGCCGACATGCCGACGTGGCCGAGGCACACCACCGCGCTGAGGTGGTGCAGCGGCACGCGCAGGCGGGTTTCGCGCTCCACGTCCACGCGCAGGGTGTCGTTATCCAGGCGCAGCCAGGCATCGGGTAGGGTGACGTAGAGAGTGTTGAGCAGTTGCATGGTGAGCGAGGTGGAGCCTCATGCGTCGGGTTCGAACAGGTTTTGTCGAGCCTGGGTCAGTGCAGCATGCGTGGCCTGGGGTTGACAGCGTTCTAGCAGGGAACAGGCCTTGCAGCGGTGCGCTGCCTGCTCGCCTTCCAGTGGCGGCGGCAGTCGACCGCTGGCGAGCATGCGACGGATGGCCTGGGCGACCTGAGCCACCTGGACGCGCAGTGCGGGCGTGATGGGTACCACTCGGCGACGTCGAGAGCTGGCGTAGTACAGCGCGCCTTCGGACACCGCGCGGCCGGTCATGGTCTCCAGGCACATGGCCTGCCCGGCCAGTTGCAGGTCGTCGCAGGCGGCGATGTCGGCGGCCTTGTGGCGGCTGCCGTGTTTGTATTCCACCGGGTAGGGCGTGCCATCGGGCAAAAACTCCACTACGTCCGATTTGCCTATCAGGCCCAGCTCGTCGTGCCATAGCGGCAGGGCACGCTCCACGCGCACGCCCTTGGCGGTTTCCACGCCCGGGCGGTCGGTGCGGGCGTGGACGGCCTGGCCGCGCAGGGTGTGGACGTTGTCGTCAAACACCTGCTCCAGATGGATCAAGCCGCATTGGCGCGGGCAATACAGCCAGTGCTGCAAGGCAGACAGGGGGATGGGATCCAATTCGGTGTTTGCGCTTGCAGGCATTGCGTGAGCAGCTATGGTTTTTGATTTTTCTTGCCGCTGCTGCGTGGTTTTGCGGCGGGCAGCGGCGCTGGTTTTGCCGATGATGGTGGCAGGTAATTTGCCCCGGTGACCACGCTTTGGCCGGTCTGGTCTTCGAGCTGCTGGCGGGCGTTTTTGGCAATGCGGCCTCCGGCCTTGGCAGCGGTGGCGTTTTCTGCCATGCCGGTGGCCTGCTGGCGCTCGGCAATCTGGCGCGTGGAGAGCTCGGCCAGGGCGGTGAAGATCAGCTCGGCCTCGCTCATGTGGTCGCGCAGGTTGTGGCTGGTCAGGCCCTTGGCCTCCTTGTGTTCGGCCACGCTTAAACCCGCCCATTCCTGGTGGATGAGATTGGTGAGGATGGCATATTCGCGCCCTTTTTCGATGCCGTGCTCGCTCCAGTAATCAGTGAGTTTGTTGCGTGTTTCCTGCCCGGCCATGCGCTGCTGGATCCACTTGTCGCTGCGGCCCTGCTGCTGCCAAGTCTGGCGGGCACGGTCGAGCGCCTGGGCGGGGTCGGCAATCTCCTGCATGCGCTCGTAGCCCACCTTGGCCAGCCACAGCTTGATGGGCTCGGCCTTGGGGCTGGGGACGGATTGCACGATGCGCAGCAAACTCT
>Ga0208938_1000747_pt1 | contig 21982 bp, 16 predicted proteins | sample AD_UKC125_MetaG_FD_184434 | JGI IMG/M metagenome (GOLD analysis project Ga0208938, IMG submission 184434) | Active sludge microbial communities of municipal wastewater-treating anaerobic digesters from USA - AD_UKC125_MetaG (SPAdes) (version 2) | ecosystem: Engineered > Bioreactor > Anaerobic >...
CTCTGGGCCAGATCCTCGGTCCGCGCGGCCTGATGCCCAACCCGAAGGTGGGCACGGTGACGGCCGACGTCGCCACCGCCGTGAAGAATGCCAAGGCAGGTCAGGTTCAGTTCCGCGTCGACAAGGCCGGCATCGTGCACTCGACCATTGGACGCCGTTCATTCGATGCGGACAAGCTCAAGGGCAACCTGGCTGCGCTGATCGATGCGCTGACCAAAGCCAAGCCGGCTTCGAGCAAGGGTGTGTATTTGCGCAAAGTTGCGGTCTCGTCGACCATGGGTGTGGGTGTTCGCGTGGACACCCAGTCCATCTCGGCGTAATCGCAGGAATTCGGGCGGCGTGCGAGCGCTGCCTGATGTGGTGGGCTGCAATGGCCAAAGGTCGTTGCAGGTCATCCAAGACCGTTGGTGCGTGGGGAACCACGCTTAATCGTAGAGCTTGATGGTTCGCCTGACGGCTAAGGGCCAACGCAGATGGCGATCCCGCTGCAGATGGAATATGAGTTCTGTTGACAGTTGGTCGCTGCAATGTGGCGCGTGAGATGGCATCTGCCTTCGAACGCATTTTAAGGAGTAGACCTTGAGTCTGAATCGCAGTGAGAAAGAAGCGGTCATCAGTGATGTGACCGGCCTCGCCGCTAAAGCTCAAACGCTCGTGATCGCGGAGTACCGCGGCATCACGGTTGCTGACATGACCAAACTGCGCAACAACGCGCGCAGCAATGGCGTGAGCCTGAGTGTGTTGAAGAACACCCTGGCCCGTCGTGCTGTGGCCGGAAGTGCTTTTGAAGTCGTGTCCGACCAGATGACCGGCCCGTTGATCTACGGCTTTTCCGAAGACGCAGTGGCCGCCGCCAAGGTGGTCGCCGAGTTCGCGAAAACCAACGACAAGTTGGTGATCCGGGCCGGTGCGTACGGCGGCAAGGCCCTGGACGTGAACGGCGTGAAGCAATTGGCCAGCATACCCACGAAGGAAGTGCTGTTGGCGCAGTTGTTGGGCTTGATGCAGTCCCCCATTTCCCGTACGGCCCGCGTGCTGTCGGCTTTGGCGGAGAAAAAAGGCGCGGGTGCTCCCGCCGAAGCAGCTGCCGCGTAATCGCCGCAGCCTGTCGTAACCAAACTTGTTAGGAAATCAAAATGGCATTCGATAAAGACGCATTTTTGACCGCGCTGGACAGCATGACGGTCATGGAACTCAATGACCTGGTGAAGGCCATTGAAGAGAAATTCGGCGTGAGCGCCGCTGCAATGGCAGCCCCGGCCGCCGCTGGCGGTGGTGGCGCTGCCGCAGCTGCTGAAGAGAAGACCGAGTTCAACGTCGTCCTGCTCGAGGCTGGCGCCAACAAGGTGTCGGTCATCAAGGCTGTGCGCGAAATCACGGGCCTGGGGCTCAAGGAAGCCAAGGACGTCGTGGATGGCGCTCCCAAGGCCGTCAAGGAAGCCATGGCCAAGGCTGACGCCGAAGCGGCCAAGAAGAAGCTGGAAGAAGCCGGCGCGAAAGTCGAACTCAAGTAATTGGATTCGACCCGAAAGGCTGGAGGAACCTCAGGGGCCTCCAGCCTTTGGTGCTTGCAGAGCACACCCGAAAACCGGCTGTCGGGCCGGTTTCCCGGCGGCAATCTGTCGCCCGGAATGCCCGATCGCTGGATTTCGAGTGTCTTCTGACCCCGACTGCAGAAGACGACTTGGTTCGGGTCGCGTGCAACGCGCGACCGTCCGCCAATGGTTGGTAGAGGCCAGCCACCAAGTCTGCCGGGCATGTTGCCTGGCGCACTAGTCGCCAAAGACCCAGGACGTATGTCTTTGACCGGAGAATCCATGGCCTATTCATTCACAGAACGCAAGCGCATCCGCAAGAGTTTCGGCAGCCGTGAAAGCGTGCTCGAAGTGCCGTACCTGCTGCAGATGCAGAAGGATGCCTACACCGCGTTTCTGCAAGCCGACGCGAGTCCCAGGAAGCGGACCCACGAAGGGCTGCAGGCAGCCTTCGAGGCCGCCTTTCCGATTGTTTCGCACAACGGCTTCGTGGAGATGAAGTTTGTCGAATACAACCTCGCGAAACCGGCATTCGACGTCCGCGAATGCCAGACCCGCGGTCTGACCTTCGGTTCGGCCGTGCGCGCTCGGGTGCAACTGATCATCTATGACCGTGAGTCATCGACGTCGCAGTCCAAGGTGGTCAAGGAAGTCAAGGAGCAAGAGGTCTACATGGGCGAAGTGCCGCTCATGACGGAAAAGGGCTCTTTCATCATCAATGGCACGGAGCGCGTGATTGTTTCGCAGCTTCACCGGTCACCGGGCGTGTTTTTCGAACATGACAAGGGCAAGACCCACAGCTCCGGCAAACTGTTGTTCTCTGCGCGGATCATCCCCTACCGCGGCTCGTGGCTCGACTTCGAATTTGACCCGAAGGACATTCTCTATTTCCGGGTGGACCGCCGCCGCAAAATGCCGGTCACGATCCTGCTGAAGGCGATTGGCCTGAATCCCGAGTCGATCCTGGCGAACTTCTTTGTAAATGACCATTTCCGTCTGATGGACAGTGGCGCGCAGATGGAGTTCGTGGCGGAACGCCTGCGCGGGGAAGTGGCACGCTTTGACATCACCGACAAATCGGGCAAGGTCGTGGTTGCCAAGGACAAGCGGGTCACTGCCCGGCATACGCGGGAACTGGAGCAGTCGGGTACCACGCACATCAGCGTGCCGGAAGACCTGCTGATCGGCCGCGTGATTGCGCGCAACGTTGTGGATGGCGATACCGGCGAAATCATCGCGAAGGCCAACGAAGAACTGACCGAGGCCTTGCTGAAAAAGCTGCGGACCGCTGGCATTCAGGATCTGCAGTGTATTTACACGAACGAGCTCGATCAGGGCGCGTACATGTCGCAGACCCTGCGCATCGATGAAACCGTCGACGAGTTTGCCGCCCGAGTGGCCATCTATCGCATGATGCGTCCCGGCGAACCCCCGACCGAGGATGCGGTGCAGGCCCTGTTCCAGCGGCTGTTCTACAACCCCGACACGTACGACCTGTCGCGCGTGGGCCGCATGAAGTTCAACGCCAAGATGGGGCGTGAAGAATCCACCGGCCCGATGGTGCTGACCAACGAGGACATCCTCGCCGTGGTCAAGATTCTGGTCGATCTGCGCAACGGTCGCGGCGAGGTGGACGACATCGACCACCTGGGCAATCGCCGGGTGCGTTGCGTCGGTGAGCTGGCTGAGAACCAGTATCGCACCGGCCTGGCCCGTATCGAAAAGGCGGTGAAGGAGCGTCTCGGCCAGGCTGAGCAAGAGCCTCTGATGCCGCATGACCTGATCAACTCCAAGCCGATCTCTGCGGCCCTCAAGGAGTTCTTCGGTGCGTCGCAGCTGTCGCAGTTCATGGACCAGACCAACCCGCTGGCCGAAATCACCCACAAGCGCCGCGTGTCGGCCCTGGGCCCGGGCGGTCTGACCCGCGAGCGTGCCGGCTTTGAAGTGCGCGACGTGCACGTGACCCATTACGGCCGCGTGTGCCCGATCGAAACGCCGGAAGGTCCGAACATCGGCCTGATCAACTCCCTCGCTCTGTACGCCCGGCTGAACGAGTACGGCTTCATCGAAACCCCGTACCGTCGCGTGGCCGACGGCAAGGTGACGAACCAGATCGACTACCTCTCGGCCATTGAAGAAGGCAAGTACGTCATTGCCCAGGCCAACGCTGCGCTGGACAAGGAAGGCCGCTTGACCGGCGATCTGGTGTCGGCACGTGAAAAAGGCGAATCGATCCTGGTCAGCGCTGAGCGGGTCCAGTACATGGACGTGTCGCCGGCGCAGATCGTGTCGGTGGCCGCTTCGCTGGTGCCGTTCCTGGAGCACGACGATGCCAACCGCGCATTGATGGGTGCGAACATGTCGCGCCAGGCTGTTCCGGTATTGCGTCCCGAAAAACCGATGGTCGGAACAGGCATCGAACGTGTCGCCGCCGTGGATTCAGGCACGGTGGTGACGGCAACCCGCGGCGGTGTCGTCGATTACGTCGATGCAACCCGCATTGTGATCCGCGTCAATGACAACGAAGCCCAGGCAGGGGAAGTCGGCGTTGACATCTACAACCTGATCAAGTACCAGCGTTCCAACCAGAACACCAACATCCACCAGCGTCCCATCGTCAAGAAGGGTGACAAGCTGGCCAAGGGGGATGTGATTGCCGACGGCGCGTCCACCGACCTCGGCGAAATCGCCATCGGCCAGAACATGCTGATCGCGTTCATGCCCTGGAACGGCTACAACTTCGAAGACTCGATCCTGATCTCCGAACGCGTCGTCGCCGAAGATCGCTACACCTCGATCCATATCGAAGAGTTGGTCGTGATGGCTCGCGACACCAAGCTGGGCGCGGAAGAAATCACCCGCGACATTCCCAACCTGTCCGAGCAGCAGCTCAATCGCCTCGACGAGTCCGGCATCATCTACGTGGGTGCAGAAGTTCAACCGGGCGATACGCTGGTTGGCAAGGTCACTCCCAAGGGCGAAACCACCCTGACCCCCGAAGAGAAGCTTCTGCGCGCCATCTTTGGCGAAAAGGCCTCCGACGTGAAGGACACCTCACTGCGCGTGGATCAGGGCTCACAGGGCACCGTGATCGACGTGCAAGTGTTTACCCGCGAAGGCATCCAGCGTGACAAGCGTGCCCAGCAGATCATCGACGACGAGCTCAAGCGTTTCCGTCTGGACCTGAATGACCAGCTTCGGATTGTGGAAGCCGATGCCTTCGACCGAATCGCCAAACTCTTGATTGGTCGCGTCGCCAATGGCGGCCCGCAGAAGCTGGCCAAGGGCACCAAGATCGACAAGGCCTATCTGGCCGGCGTCGAGAAGTTCCACTGGTTCGACATTCGTCCGGCTGAAGACGAGGTCGCCAGCCAGTTGGAGAGCATCAAGAACTCCCTGGAGCAGACGCGCCATAGCTTCGACCTCGCCTTTGAAGAAAAACGCAAGAAGCTCACGCAAGGTGACGAGTTGCCGTCTGGTGTGCTGAAGATGGTCAAGGTGTACCTGGCCGTCAAGCGCCGTCTGCAGCCGGGCGACAAGATGGCCGGCCGCCATGGCAACAAGGGCGTGGTTTCCAAGATCGTGCCCGTCGAAGACATGCCTTACATGGCCGACGGCACCCCTTGTGACATCGTTCTCAACCCGCTGGGCGTTCCCTCGCGGATGAACGTGGGCCAGGTGCTTGAAGTCCACCTGGGTTGGGCCGGCAAAGGCATTGGCCAACGCATCGGTGACATGCTTCAGGCCGAGGCCAAGGTGGTTGAACTGCGAACCTTCATGGAAGAGCTCTACAACGGGACCGGGCGCAAGGAAGAATTGGCCCAGCTGAGTGACGACGACGTCCTGGAGATGGCCGAAAACCTGAGCAGTGGTGTGCCGTTTGCGACGCCCGTGTTCGACGGCGCCTCGGAAGAAGAGATCCGCGCCATGCTCAGGCTGGCCTATCCCGACGAAGTGGTCCGGCGCAAGGGTCTTACGCAGGCGCGCACGCAGGCACACCTGTTTGATGGCCGTACCGGCGATCCGTTCGAGCGTCCCACCACCATTGGGTACATGCACTTCCTGAAGCTGCATCACCTGGTGGACGATAAGATGCATGCGCGCTCGACCGGCCCTTACAGCCTCGTGACGCAGCAGCCGCTGGGGGGCAAGGCGCAATTCGGTGGACAGCGCTTCGGGGAAATGGAAGTCTGGGCCCTGGAAGCCTACGGCGCCGCCTACGTGCTGCAGGAAATGCTGACCGTGAAGTCCGACGACGTGCAAGGGCGCACCAAGGTGTATGAAAGCATCGTCAAGGGCGAGCACTCCATCGACGCCGGCATGCCGGAATCGTTCAATGTCCTGGTCAAGGAAATCCGTTCCTTGGGCATCGACATCGAACTCGAACGTTCTTAATTGAAAAGGAAAGAGTCACATGAAATCACTACTCGACCTGTTCAAGCAATTCACGCCCGATGAGCACTTTGATGCCATCCGGATCGGCATGGCCTCGCCGGAAAAGATCCGCTCCTGGTCTTTTGGCGAGGTGAAAAAGCCGGAAACCATCAACTACCGCACGTTCAAGCCTGAGCGCGATGGCCTGTTCTGCGCCAAGATCTTTGGCCCGATCAAGGACTACGAGTGCCTGTGCGGCAAGTACAAGCGCCTGAAGCATCGCGGTGTGATCTGCGAAAAATGCGGCGTTGAAGTCACGCAGACCAAGGTGCGTCGCGAGCGCATGGGCCACATCGATCTGGCCGCGCCCTGCGCCCACATCTGGTTCCTGAAGTCGCTGCCCTCGCGCCTGGGCCTGGTGCTGGACATGACCCTGCGCGACATCGAGCGCGTGCTGTACTTTGAAGCCTATGTGGTCACCGATCCTGGCATGACGCCGCTGAAGAAGTTCAGCATCATGTCGGAAGACGACTATGACGCCAAGCGCAAGGAATACGGCGATGAATTCGAAGCCAAGATGGGCGCCGAGGGCATCAAGGAGCTGCTGCAGGGCATCGACCTGGATCTGTCCACGGAGCGCCTTCGCGGCGACCTGACCGGGTCCGAAGTCAAGGTCAAGAAAAACGCCAAACGCCTCAAGGTGCTGGAAGCCTTCAAGAAATCCGGCATCAAGCCCGAGTGGATGGTGCTGGATGTGCTGCCCGTGTTGCCGCCGGACCTGCGTCCGCTGGTGCCGCTGGATGGCGGCCGCTTCGCGACCTCCGACCTGAACGACCTGTATCGCCGCGTCATCAACCGAAACAGCCGCCTGCGTCGCCTGCTCGAACTGAAGGCGCCAGAAATCATTGCGCGCAACGAAAAGCGCATGCTGCAGGAAGCCGTGGACAGCCTGCTGGACAACGGCCGCCGTGGCAAGGCCATGACCGGTGCCAACAAGCGCGCCCTCAAGTCCCTGGCCGACATGATCAAGGGCAAGAGCGGCCGCTTCCGCCAGAACCTGCTGGGCAAGCGCGTCGACTATTCGGGCCGCTCGGTGATCACCGTGGGCCCGACGCTCAAGCTGCACCAGTGCGGTCTGCCGAAGCTGATGGCCCTGGAACTGTTCAAGCCCTTCATCTTCGCGCGCCTGGAGGCTATGGGCATCGCCACCACCATCAAGGCCGCCAAGAAGGAAGTCGAATCCGGCACCCCCGTGGTGTGGGACATCCTGGAAGAGGTGATCAAAGAGCACCCCGTGATGCTGAACCGTGCGCCGACGCTGCACCGCTTGGGTATCCAGGCCTTCGAGCCCATCTTGATCGAAGGCAAGGCGATCCAGTTGCACCCGCTCGTTTGCGCGGCCTTCAACGCCGACTTCGACGGGGACCAGATGGCTGTGCACGTGCCGTTGTCGGTTGAAGCCCAGATGGAAGCCCGCACCTTGATGCTGGCGTCCAACAACATCCTGTTCCCAGCTTCGGGCGAGCCCTCCATCGTGCCGTCGCAAGACGTGGTGCTGGGCCTCTACTACACCACCCGTGACCGGATCAACGCCAAGGGCGAAGGCCTGGTCTTTTCCGATACCGGTGAAGTTCAGCGTGCGCTGGACGCCGGCGAGGTGGAGCTGACGGCCAAGATCAGCGTGCGCCTGACCGAGTACACCAAAGACAAAGAGACTGGAGAGTTCATTCCTTCCACGTCGCTGGTCGAAACCACTGTCGGTCGTGCCTTGCTGAGCGAAATCCTGCCCAAGGGCCTGCCGTTCTCGAACATCAACAAGGCGCTGAAGAAGAAGGAAATTTCCAAGCTCATCAACGTCTCCTTCCGCAAGTGCGGATTGAAGGAAACGGTGGTTTTTGCCGACAAGCTGCTGCAGAACGGTTTCCGCCTGGCCACCAAGTCCGGCATTTCCATCTGCATCGACGACATGCTGGTGCCGAAAGAGAAGGCAGGCATCATCGAGCGCTCGGAAAAAGAAGTCCGCGAGATCGAACAGCAGTACGTGTCCGGTCTGGTCACGGCGGGCGAGCGCTACAACAAGGTCGTCGACATCTGGGGCAAGTCCGGTGACGAAGTCTCCAAGGTCATGATGGCCCAGCTGGCCAAGCAAAAGACCACCGACCGCCATGGCAAGGAAGTGGATCAGGAGTCGTTCAACTCGATCTACATGATGGCCGACTCCGGCGCCCGCGGCTCGGCCGCGCAGATCCGCCAGCTGGCCGGCATGCGGGGCCTGATGGCCAAGCCTGACGGTTCGATCATCGAGACCCCGATCACGGCCAATTTCCGTGAAGGTCTGAACGTGCTTCAGTACTTCATCTCCACACACGGCGCGCGTAAAGGTCTTGCGGATACGGCGCTGAAGACCGCCAACTCCGGCTACCTGACCCGTCGTCTGGTGGACGTGACGCAGGACCTGGTGGTGACCGAGGAAGATTGCGGCACCCACAACGGTTCGCTGATGCGTTCCATCGTCGAAGGTGGCGAAGTCATCGAGTCGCTGCGCGAGCGGATTCTGGGTCGCACCGCCGCCGACGACATTCTGCACCCCGAGGACCAGTCGGTGCTGGTGCCTGCCGGTGAAATGCTCGACGAAGACGTGATCGACGAGCTGGAAGCACAAGGCGTGGACGAAATCCGCGTCCGCACCGCGCTGACCTGCGAGACCCGTTTCGGCATCTGCGCGAAGTGCTATGGCCGCGACTTGGGCCGCGGGGGCCTGATCAACAACGGCGAAGCCGTCGGGGTGATTGCGGCGCAGTCGATCGGCGAGCCCGGCACGCAGCTGACCATGCGGACCTTCCACATCGGCGGTGCCGCGTCGCGTGCCGCGATTGCTTCCAGCGTGGAGGCCAAGTCCAACGGCGCGATCGGTTTCAACGCCACCATGCGCTACGTGACCAACAGCAAGGGTGAGCTGGTGGTGATTGCGCGTTCGGGCGAAATCGTCATTCACGACGAACATGGCCGTGAACGCGAGCGTCACAAGATGCCCTATGGCGCCACGCTCACGGTGAAGGCTGACCAGACCATCAAGGCTGGCACGATCCTCGCCACGTGGGACCCGCTGACCCGTCCGATCATCACGGAATTCGCCGGCAAGGCGAAGTTCGAGAACGTCGAGGAAGGCCTGACCGTTGCCAAGCAGGTGGACGAGGTCACCGGGCTTTCCACCCTGGTCGTGATCGATCCGAAACGCCGTGGTGCGGCCAAGGTCGTGCGTCCGCAGGTCAAGCTGATCGATGCGGCCGGCAATGAGGTCAAGATCCCTGGCACCGATCACTCGGTGACCATCGGCTTCCAGATCGGCTCGTTGATCCAGGTGCGCGACGGCCAGGACGTGGGGCCTGGCGAAGTGCTGGCGCGCATCCCGGTCGAAGGGCAGAAGACCCGCGACATCACCGGCGGTCTGCCCCGCGTGGCCGAGCTGTTTGAAGCCCGCTCGCCAAAGGACAAGGGCATGCTGGCCGAGATGACGGGCACGGTATCGTTCGGCAAGGAGACCAAGGGCAAGGTTCGCCTGCAGATCACCGATCCGGACGGCAAGGTCTGGGACGAACTCATTCCCAAGGACAAGAACATCCTGGTCCACGAAGGGCAGGTGGTCAACAAAGGCGAGTCCATCGTCGACGGCCCGGCCGATCCGCAGGACATCCTGCGTCTGCTGGGCGTCGAGGAGCTGGCGCGCTACATCGTTGACGAAGTTCAGGACGTGTACCGACTGCAGGGCGTGAAGATCAACGACAAGCACATCGAGGTGATCGTGCGCCAGATGTTGCGCCGTGTCGTGGTGGGCAACCCCGGCGATTCGAGCTACATCGCGGGTGAGCAGGTGGAACGTTCGGAGATGCTGGACACCAACGACGCCCTGCGCGCCGAGGGCAAGATTCCGGTCACCTTCACGAACCTGCTGCTGGGCATCACCAAAGCGTCACTGTCAACCGACTCGTTCATCTCCGCGGCGTCGTTCCAGGAAACGACCCGTGTGCTGACCGAAGCCGCCATCATGGGCAAGCGCGACGAGCTGCGTGGCCTGAAGGAAAACGTCATTGTCGGTCGACTGATCCCCGCAGGTACCGGCTTGGCCTATCACCAGGCGCGCAAGGCGAAAGACCTGATGGACGACGCCGAACGCCGTGCGATTGCCGAGGCCGAAGCGGCCGAGCTGGCCGGCACCGACGGGTCTGCCGATCCCGCCGTGAGCAGTGAGGACGCCACTGCGGGCTGATAAAGGTTCTGATTTGATAGCACCCAAAGACCAGTCTACGCTGGCTTTGGGTGTTTTTCTTTCAAAATCTTCTGATTGACGGCCTTCCGGCGGTCTGGCGCAGACGAAATGACGAAATCCATGGTGCTTGGCCTGCTGGTCGCGATGCTGCTGTTCTGGGCGGTGGGTGCCTACAACCGCCTGGTCCGCCTGCGCGCCGAGGTCTCCAAGGCTTTTTCCGCCCTGGACAACGTTTTGTCGGTGCAACCGGCGCTGATCAAGACGGCCCTGCCTGACGAACTGCCAGCTGACGTGTTGTCCGTCGTGCAGACCCCATTGCCGCCCGCCACACCGTGGGCTCGCCTGGCGGCTGCGGGCGAGCAGGTCGCGCTTGCACTGGCCAATGTCCGTGCCCGACCGCTGGATCCGCAGGCCGTCGAAGCCCTCTCTGCGGCGCGCGGCGTGCTGGCCGACGTCCGGCAAAGCGCGGGCATCGCCCGGGACCACGACGCGCCGTCCGAAGACGCACTGCCGGACGCCCTGTTGGCCCGGCTCGCGGCGTTGGACGAGCAGGCGGTGGTGCCGGCTGCGGCATTTGACGCGGCGGTGCAGGTCCACAACCTCGCGATTCGACAGTTCCCGGCCTTGATTCTGGCGCGGATCTGGGGGTTCAAGCCTGCTGCGGCCCTGCGCTGGCCGACGGCTCGCGCCTGATCCACATTTTTTTGACACAGGCAGAGGGCCAATGACCACCCCAACGCCCTTATGGCGGCAACTCCAGGCCACGGCGCAGGTTCTGCTTGATGTTCAAGCCGGCCGCTCGATGACACAGGTCCTGGAGCGTGTGGAGCGGACCCTTCGCCCGGGTGTTCAGGCGCTGGCTTTTCAGGTCATGCGTTCCCTGGGACGGGCCCAGGCGTTGCGCCGAGCGTTGGCGCGCCGTGCCCCATCGCCGCCGGTCGACGCCTTGCTGTGCAGCGCACTGGCTTTGATCGCGACGGACGATGACCCGCCCTATGAGGCCTTTACCCTGGTTGACCAGGCTGTGGAGGCGGCCAAACGACAGGGCACTACGCGCGCCAGTGCAGACTTTGTCAATGCTTGCCTGCGTCGATTTCTGCGCGAACGCGAGCGCTTGATGGCTGTCACGGCGTCTGACCCCGTGGCACGCTGGAACCACCCCGCCTGGTGGATCCAGCGCCTGCAGGTCGATCACCCGCAGCACTGGGAGGCTATCCTCCGCGCCAGCAATACCCAGGCGCCCATGGGCTTACGGGTCAACGTCCGTCGCACGACCGTGGACCACTTCATGGAGCATCTTGAGGCGGCAGGCCTTGCCGGGACGCGCCAGGGCGGGTCGGCCGTCGTGTTGGAGCGCGCCGTTCCCGTTCACCACATCCCCGGTTTCGAGCAGGGGTGGGTCTCGGTTCAGGATCCGGGGGCGCAGCTTGCGGCGCCGCTGTTGCTGCACGGGCTGGCATCGGCCGGCTCCGCCCACGTGCTGGACGCCTGCGCCGCGCCGGGCGGAAAGACGGCGCACCTGCTGGAGGCCGGCGCCGGACAGGTCACGGCGCTGGACATCGATCCGCACCGATGTGAACGCATCCATGCGAATCTGGCGCGTCTGGGGCTGCCCGCACAGGTTTTGGCTGCCGACGCTGGCCAGCCGGCCACCTGGTGGAATGGGGATCTGTTTGACGCCATCCTGCTCGACGCACCGTGCACCGCTTCCGGCATTGTGCGCCGGCATCCCGATGTGCGCTGGCTACGTCGCGAGACCGACATTGACCAGCTGGCAGCGGTCCAGGCGCGGCTTCTGAGCACCCTCTGGCCGCTGTTGAAGCCAGGTGGGCGCTTGCTCTATTGCACCTGTTCGGTGTTTTGCCGCGAAGGCAGCCAGCAGGTCAAAGCGTTTCTTGCACACAACACCGATGCCCTGCTTCAGGCGTCTCCCGGTCATTTAATGCCCCAATTCTGGGCAGGCGGAAGAACAGTCCCGGACAATCAGAACGGTGATCACGACGGCTTTTTCTACGCATTGCTTGAAAAGCGCCTGGCTTAGCCTGGGCCGCTGGCTGGCAGGCGTCCTGCTGTTCGCTGGTGTGCTGTTGGGCGCGTATGCGGAGGGAAATCCCGTTGAAATCACCCAACTGAAGGTCGAGCGGGCCGACGACGGGCTGTTCCTGACGGCCCAGGTCACGTTGGATCTGCCCTCCATCATGGAAGACGCGCTGAACAAGGGCGTTGCCTTGTACTTCGTGGCAGAAGCCGAGCTTCTTCGCGATCGCTGGTACTGGTACGACCGCAAACTGACCGTGGCCACCAAATACATCAGGCTGGCCTATCAGCCGCTGACGAGGCGCTGGCGCATGAATGTGTCACCCGAGCCCATTGGAAACGCAGGGCTGGGCGTCAGCATCTCGCAGAACTTCGAGTCGCTGAGCGACGCCATGCAAGCTCTTCAGCGCCAGGTACGCTGGCGGATTGCGGACGCCACGCTGCTGGATGGCGACTCGCGGCACTATGTCGAATTCCGGTTCCGGCTGGATATGTCCCAGCTGCCACGCCCCTTCCAGATCGGGGTTGTTGGCAACTCGGAGTGGAACCTTTCGGCGACACGAACCTACCGGCTCGGCGCAGAGGCCGCCAAATGAACGCCCCCGGGTATGCCGGGGTGCCCGGGCGGGTTTACCAATCACGTGCGGTGCGATGGGCGCTCATCATTGGTGTCTCCGCCATGGTGGCCATGGGCCTGGTGCTGCTCTTCTTGCTGACCCAGGCGACCAACAATCGTGAGCTCTATGAGCGCAATTACGCGCGCCTGTTCGTCCTGAATGTGGTGGTCGCCGGGTTGCTGATTGGTGTCATTCTGTGGATGGTGATCCGGCTCGCCATGCGATTGCGCCGCGGCAAGTTCGGAAGCCGCCTGCTGGTCAAGCTGGCCGCCATTTTTGCGCTGGTCGGCTTTGTCCCGGGATTGCTGATCTACGTGGTGTCCTATCAATTCGTCTCCCGGTCGATCGAAAGCTGGTTCGACGTGAAGGTGGAAGGGGCTTTGGTGGCCGGTTTGAGCCTGGGCCGAACGACCCTGGACACCTTGAGCAACGAGTTGGCGAACAAGACCCGCTCGGCCGCCGCCCAATTGGCGGGCACGACGGATTCCGGTGCGGCACTGAGCCTGGAGCGTCTTGCGGAACAGCTGGGCGCCAACGACATTGTGTTGTGGAGCGCATCCGGCAAGATGATTGCCAGTGCAGGCAAGTCGCGGTACGACATCAATCCCGAGCGGCCGTCGCCGCCGCTGCTTCGTTCTGCGCGCAACCAGGGAGTGGTGGCACAGGTTGAGGGCGTGGAAGAGGGGTCGCCGATGGACAGCGGAAGAGCCCGGATCAAGGCGGTGGCGCTGGTGCCCACGCCACGCATCGGTCTGCTCGCTGAACCCCGGTTCCTGCAAGTGACCGAGAACATTCCGCCGGCGCTGGTCGCCAACGCCGTGGCGGTCCAGATCGCCAACCGCGAGTACCAGGAGCGGGCCTTGGGTCGGGATGGTCTGCGCCGCATGTATATCGGTACGCTCACCCTCAGTCTGTTTCTGGCCGTATTTGGCGCAATCCTGCTGGCCGTGGTGCTGGGCAATCAGTTGGCCCGTCCGCTCCTGTTGCTGGCAGAAGGCGTCAAGCAGGTCGCCGCAGGGGATCTGACGCCCAAAGCGGCCTTGCAGGGGCGTGATGAGCTGGGTGGTCTGACCCGCTCATTTGCGGACATGACTCAGCAGCTGGCCGAAGCCCGCAAGGCGGTCGAGATCAGCATGGATCAGCTCGACGATGCACGCGCCAATCTGCAGACCATTCTTGACAACCTGACCGCTGGCGTCATTGTGCTGGATGCGCACGGTGTGGTCCTGTCGTCCAACCCTGGCGCCACGCGGATCCTGCGCGCGCCTTTGGCGGCTTTCGAAGGGCGCCCGCTGGCCGGAATTCCGGGCCTTGATGCTTTCGCAGGCAGCGTGCTGGCGCAGTTCGAGTCATTTCTCGGCGAGCGGATGCAGCACGGTCTGGATCACTGGCAACAATCGTTTGAACTGAATGCCCTGTCGCAGGGCATGCCCAAGGACTCCATCACGTTGGTCGCGCGTGGCGCCCTGTTGCCGGACAACACCCGGCTGCTGGTGTTTGATGACATCTCCGAAATCGTCTCCGCACAGCGGGCGCAGGCTTGGGGCGAGGTGGCCCGGCGCCTGGCCCATGAAATCAAGAATCCGCTCACCCCGATCCAGTTGTCTGCCGAGCGGCTGGAGATGAAGCTCGCCTCCAAGCTCGCCGCGCCGGAAGTGGTGATTCTTACCAAGTCCGTGAAGACCATCGTCGACCAGGTCGATGCCATGAAGCGGCTGGTGAACGAGTTTCGGGACTACGCACGCCTTCCGGCCGCAGAGCTTCATTCGCTGGACCTGAATGCGCTGGTCGTGGATGTGCTCCATCTGTACGGCAACGGCGCCTCCGATGAAAACAACCTGATTCGCATGGAGCTCGATCCCGACAGCCCGAACATCCGCGGTGACGCGCAACAGTTGCGTCAGGTTATCCATAACCTTTTGCAGAACGCCCAAGACGCCACCGAGGCACGCCAAGGCGAAAGGGACCGCCCAGCGGTTCAGATTCGGACACAATGGGTCAAGTCTTCGGGGCGTGTTCGCCTGAGTGTGCTTGATCATGGCATCGGATTTCCCGAGCACATCCTGAAGCGGGCATTTGAACCGTATGTGACCACGAAGGCTCGTGGCACCGGGCTGGGATTGGCAGTGGTCAAGAAAATTGCCGACGAACATGGCGCCCGGGTCGATATCTCAAACCGTGTGTCGGACGGTGTCGTTTGTGGTGCCCAAGTATCGCTATCATTCGCCATGGACAATTTGTCGGCAGCTTGAGCACTGTCGCAGTCATACCAGGGCACGCACGCAGCAATCATGGCAAATATATTGGTGGTCGACGACGAACTGGGCATTCGTGACCTGCTGTCGGAAATCCTCAACGATGAGGGCCACAACGTGGAGCTTGCGGAGAACGCGGCCCAGGCGCGCGCTGCACGCAATCAGGCGCGCCCCGACCTGGTCCTTCTGGACATCTGGATGCCCGACACTGACGGTGTCACGTTGTTAAAGGAGTGGTCTGCGACGGGCCTGCTCAGCATGCCGGTCATCATGATGAGTGGTCACGCCACCATTGACACCGCCGTGGAAGCCACCCGCATCGGCGCGCAGGCTTTTCTGGAAAAGCCGATCACCCTGCAAAAGCTCCTGAAGGCGGTTGAGCAGGGGCTTGCCCGTGAAGGGGTTCGCAAGGTGATGGCTGGTCCCGTTGGCACGGTGGCAACCATCGACCTGACCGTCGAGGCGGCGATGACCGGTGGCACGTTGTTGCCGGTTACGCAGGAACTTGGGCCACTCGGCCGCCAAAGTTTTGAACTTGACAAGCCCCTGCGCGATGCCCGCGACGAATTCGAGAAGGCGTATTTTGAGTTCCACCTTTCAAACGAAGGCGGTTCCATGACACGTGTCGCCGAAAAGACCGGCCTCGAGCGGACCCATCTGTACCGCAAGCTGAAGCAGCTCGGTGTTGACCTCTCGCGCGGCAAACGCCAGGGCACCAACTGAAACATGGGGCAATTTCCCCTGCTATAATTCGTCTCCCGGCCCGGTAGCTCAGTTGGTAGAGCAGCGGATTGAAAATCCGCGTGTCGATGGTTCGATTCCGTCCCAGGCCACCAGATAAGAAGAGCCCGCTATGTCACCGTAGCGGGCTTTTTTCTTTGGGTCATCGGCCCATTGGGTGGGGCTGGTTCGGTTGGGGTTCGGTGGGGGTCTGTGCAACGCAACCCTGACGTGCTGCAAAGTGCTTTCTTTGACAAGCCACCGACGGTCCAACCTAAGTAGCAATGTTAGAGTGCCTGGCTGCTTCATTCGGATCTTGGGGCGCTTCTAGAATTTGGCAGGAGGCTTCAATGCGCGTTTTCCTGAGTTGGTCTGGCGAGCAAAGCCATAAAGTTGCCTTGGCACTAAAGGAGTGGCTTCCAAACGTGCTGCAGGCACTTGACGCTTGGATATCGTCTGCGGACATAGAAAAGGGCGAGGCTTGGTTTTCCAGGATATCTGACGAACTGGTTAACTCTGGGGGTGTTGGGATCTTTTGCCTCACGGCTGAGAACCTGAATGCGCCTTGGCTGGCCTACGAAGCTGGAGCAATTGCTAGCGCTGATAGAGGTCGCGTGGCAACATTTCTATTTGGCGTGAAAGGCTCATCCGTCCACCCGCCTCTGGGGTTGTTTCAAAACACCGACGCGTCCTCCAAAGAAGACGTCTACAAGTTGATTCAGACCTTGAACGGCAGGCTACAGTGCCCGCTGAAAGAAGCCGTACTAGTCCGTGCATTTGACATACATTGGCCGTCGCTCGAAAGCGAGCTCGGCAGGATTAAGAGCGCTGGCCCACCAACTGCTGGAAGCAAGACCGAGAAAGACGATCTCCTGCAGGAAATACTAGCGGTTGTTCGGCGCATCGAAAAAGATCGGTTTGTTCCCCTAATACCTGGAAATCTCGGGATTGGGCTTCCTGCAGGCGGGCTCCTAGGCGGATTTGGTGTCCCAACAGCTGTACAGGGCCCTGCGCCTGTGATCCCCGGCGGACTTGGCTCGACCGCAATCGGAGGAGGCGCGATTGGCGGTGGGCCTCTTCGTGCGACATCAATAGAGCTAAAGACAGACACACCTACCGGGGGGCTGAATACTCATTTCCCTACTTTGAAGTAGCCGCCCGGTCAGCTGTCGCGAGGTGACCATCAGGAACTTGACCGGCGCTGTCAAAGCAGGCGATCTGCTGCTGGTCGGGACGTGTTCGGAATGCCTTGGGGATGTAGCGACGGTGGTGCCGACGATGCAGTAGGTGATGGCGCCATTTGATATGTAATCTGAGGCTCGGAGAACTTAGGATTGATTGGAAATTCATTGACGCAGGTTAAGGCACATGCGATCACCCAATATCCGAGAACTCAAAATTGACACGTAAGCGAAGCTCTAAGATTTTTCCGATTGTTGCTGCAGTTTGAAGGTGTTACGCTGGGTTACACCCTTCAGAACACGTTAGGAAAGCAAGCAATGGGAGTTTCCGTCGATAGATATCTTCCCCGTTCGAGCCTGTTCGCCTCTGCATGCGTTACGGCTCTCTTCTTCTCTGGATGTGCAACACAAGCGCCGCCAATTGCTGTCAAAGAGTCGCCGCAGACTTCAACCGCACAAAAGAGTGCTCAACTTGCTGTCACAAGTGCGGTGCCTATTGCCCCCACTCTGAAACGCAAGATCGCGTTGGGTCGGATTTCGAATGAAACGAACTACGGGAAATCTCTTCTGCGTGACAACGCTGGCGATCCACTCGGCAAGCAGGTAACAGATCTGCTGAGTAAAGCATTGACCGAGTCCGGCGCGTACATCGTATTCGAGAGGCCCGATGTTTCTCGACTGCAGGATGAGAGTAATCTGACCGGTGCAAAGCTGAACCCGATCGGCGTCGATGCACTGGTAATTGGTTCGTTGACTGAGTTTGGCCGCAAGACGATCGGGCAGTCCGGCTTTGCTTCAGCAAGCAAGAAACAGGTGGCCTTTGCCAAAGTCGATCTTCGACTGGTAGATGTCTCGACCGGACGCGTTTTTTTTGCAGCCTCGGGAGCGGGTGAGACCTCGACTGAATCGGCTTCGACTTTTGGGTTCGGTTCCACCGCTGGCTACGACGGCACTTTGAACGACTCTGCCATTCGACAGGCAGTATCAGAAGCAGTGAACAAATTGTCAACTGAATTGGCTTCAAGGCCGTGGCAGACATACTTTCTGTCAGCCGAACAGGGGCGTTATTTTATTGCCGGTGGTAAGTCGCAAGGGCTTCGTCCGGGGATGATGTTCTCGGTGCAAACGCTGGGGGAAAAGATCAAATCACCTCAAACTGGGTTTGACATCACCTTACCCGGACGGGAGGTCGCCCAGCTCCGCGTCGATTCGACCTTTGGCGATTCGGACGTGACGGAAGGCTCTGTTGGCAGCATTGTGAGTGGCTCAATCCAGGGTTTCAAACTTGATCAGTTGGTGGTGCGTGTTATGGGGGCATCGTAATGATGGCTAGAAGACTGATTGCGGTGGCACTTGTTGCTTCCTTGCTGTCCGTATTAGTTGGATGTGTTCAGTACCCTACTGAACGACAAAACGTTGTGGATTTGAGACCGCAAATTACCTTTCGCTTCGATACAACGAATGTGGCATTGAACGAAGCACGGGTACTCGTCGATGGCCTTGACTCCGGCCAAATGGGTAGTTTTTCCGACGGTTTGGGGTCGCTGAGGGTTCTACCCGGTACTCACGTGGTTCAAGTGGTGATTGGGTCCGACGTGCTTTTGAATGAGCGCGTTTACATCGGAGACGGGGTCACTCGCCCGTTCGTCGTTAAATGAAAAATAGATACGTAAAGCTCATCGGCTTTGGTTTGTGCGGACTGCTTCTTTCGGGATGCGCCTATCGAGCACCGATATATCAATGGGGCGGATATGACGCTCTACTTTATCAATCGTATAAGAACCCAGAAAAAGCGGTCGAGTTCCGTGTAGGTCTCGAAAAGCATATCGCGCTCATGGAGCAAACAAAACTGGTGGTTGCGCCGGGTTTGTACGCTGAACTTGGAACGATGTACCTGCAGGAAGGGGACCCGAAGAAGGCGGTCGAAATGTACACCAAAGAACGGGACACCTGGCCCGAAAGCAAAGGTCTGATGGACGCGCTTATTAAGACCACTGAGAAGCGCATCGGCGCGAATGCCGAGGTCAAGTCATGAACACATTGAAGTTTGTTGTTTGTGTGCTCGCAATATTCTTGACCGGATGTGCTGCACCGGGAAAAAGCGATTTGAGCGCATTCCAAACCGCATCGCCAAGGTCCATCCTGGTAGTTCCGACCGTTAACAAGTCTTTGGACGTTGATGCCCCAAACTACCTGCTCTCAACGTTGACTGTGCCCCTTGCAGAAAAGGGGTTCTACGTTTTCCCGGTAAACACGGCCAAGTTTGTACTGGAGCAGGAGGGGTTCTATGAGGGAGAGCAAATCCACAACCAACCACCTGAGGCGTTGGCAAATCTGTTTGGTGCAGATGCCATCCTCTACGTGACTATCAACCGGTGGGATGCACAGTACATGGTCCTTGCGGCAACTGTGACTGTCGAATTTGACTATCGACTGGTGAGCAAGAGTGGAGTCGAAATCTGGAAGGCGACGCAGAAGATGCAGTATTCGCCGCAAAACACGAACACCGGAAGTGCATTGGGAAATTTGATAGTAATGGCAGTCTCTGCCGCCATGACTCGTGTTGCACCGAACTATCTTCCTCTTACACAGAAAGCAAATCAAACTGTATTCGTATTAGGTCCGACCGCAATTCCTGATGGCCCGTATCGAAAGGCTGGTCGTTAGACAGACACGCAAGATTCCTAACCTGATTCCGACCAAGAGTTTCCTCTTTCAAAACGCCCTCGGAGCAATCCCGGGGCGTTTTTCTTTTCCCATCCCCAACCCGAAAGGAGTTCATCAACAACATCAATTTAGTTGAGTGGAAGGGGCTTGTGGCGTCAGCTTCGTGTTTTTTTTCCAACAATTCACGCGCTTCAAAAGGTGGGTCGGAGGCGCCAGACGCGGCATACCCCAGCCATACGGGGGCGAAACCGGCGAGTAGATCAATCGGGCGGCTAGCACGCTAAACCCCGCCATGCGACCCGCTCGGTGAAGTTCGGTGACCACTCCCGCTATAGCGTTGATCCACATAGAGAAAATCTATGGCGATGCACCCCGGCGGCTCGGTGGGGTTCGGGAACAGGTTCGGTCAGGCCAGCACCAGGCACGGCAAGCAGGCCAAAACTCGTTACGTTTCTTCGGCTTACGCACCCCCAAGACCCGACTGTGCTTTGTCTTGAAAATCCGCGTGTCGATGGTTCGATTCCGTCCCAGGCCACCAGATAAGAAAAGCCCGCTATGTTACCGTAGCGGGCTTTTTCCTTTGGGTCGTCGGCACATTGGGTGGGGCCGATTCAATGGGGATCCGGAGGCATCTTCCACAGGCGCGAACTGACCATAGCCCCCGCCCGCTGGACCGCGCCGACGTCAGCGAAGACTTGAAATTCAGCTATGGCGCCCCTTATGCTGGAGGCAGTTGGACACCTAACCTTAACCCTTGCGAGAGGCTTCAATGCGCACGATCGGGAACATTCTCTGGCTGGTCTTGGGTGGCTTCTTTATGGGGCTCGGCTGGTGGCTGGCCGGTATCTTGTGTGCGATCACGATTGTCGGCATTCCTTGGGCCAAAGCCTGTTTTGTGATCGGTCAGTTTGCGTTCTGGCCTTTCGGCAAAGAGGCGGTGAGTCGCGAAAAGGTTCAAGGCAAGGGCGACATTGGGACCGGCACCCTGGGCTTGCTGGGCAATGTGCTGTGGTTTATCGTTGCCGGTGTCTGGCTGGCCATCGGGCATCTGTTGTCAGCGCTCGCCTGCTTCATCACGATCATCGGAATTCCATTTGGGATCCAGCATCTGAAGCTTGCAGGCATTGCGTTTGCCCCGATCGGCAAGACCATCGTGGATGCGAAGTAGGACACCAAAACCCTTCGGGGCGGGGGTCGGCTTCCAGGCCAGCGCTCAAATCATCGCTGCGGCTTTCCTCCAGACAGCCATGGCGAACCTGGCAGACACCCGATTGGATGCCTGACTAGGCGCACGCGCGCCTGAGTGCGGCCAGGTTGAGGATGCGGACGTGGCGCTGTTCGACCTCCAGCAGTCCTGACTTTTGCAGCTCGGAAAAGCTGCGGCAGACCGTCTCCAGCGTCAGTGCCAGATAACTGGCGATGTCTGCGCGTGACATCCTGAGGTGAAACTCTCTGGGCGAATAGCCCCGGGCTGACAAACGTTGAGACTGGTTCAGCAGGAACGCGGCCAACCTTTTCGTCGACGGCAGGCTGCCGAGGCGCGCCAGCAGGTGGTAGTCCTGGACGGCTTCACGGCTCAGGTTCTGCATCAGCGCGTGTTGAAACCGGGGCATTCTCTTCGCCAGTTCGGATGCAAACACATACGAGATGGCGCAGACCTCGGTATCCTCCAATGCCATGGCGTTGCTGAGATGGTGGCCATTTGCAAGCCCATCCAGGCCGATCAAATCGCCGGCCATGTGAAAACCGCTGACCCGCTCACGCCCTTTCGACAAGGACAAGCTCGACTTCAGGTTTCCGCTTCTCACCTCATAAAGGTGCTCGAACTGATCGCCCTCTCGGTACAGCGTTTCGCCGGCCCGGATCCTTCGCCGGCTGAACGCCCCTCCATCCGCGCCGAGGACTTCACTGCCCGCGAACTCGCTGGGCAGGCATCTTTCGCTGAGATGACAGCTCGTGCACAGCGCCAAAACCGGCGGCAGATCGACCGTCTGGATGTCCTTGTATACAGGCAGGCCGTGCGGCGAGCCGATGCTGGCGAGGGGAGTGGAGATGGGTAGGTGTTCTGGCATGGGGTTCGGGTTGACCATCGCTGGATTGCTCTTCAGGCAATGGCTTCACTGTAGGGAACCCCTCGTGAATCGTCTTGACTTGAAACGTCAATCGCATGACCTTTGGCGCCAACCGCACCAAGGTCACCGCGTCCAACGCATGCGGACTGAACCCGACAACGGCAGAAACCAGGGCCTCTCCGTTCGCTTGCGCACAGCGCGGACCTTTTCGGATGCCTACGATGGAAGTCGCACGGCGGAATTTGGCTTGGAGGCCA
>Ga0208938_1000758_pt1 | contig 21656 bp, 24 predicted proteins | sample AD_UKC125_MetaG_FD_184434 | JGI IMG/M metagenome (GOLD analysis project Ga0208938, IMG submission 184434) | Active sludge microbial communities of municipal wastewater-treating anaerobic digesters from USA - AD_UKC125_MetaG (SPAdes) (version 2) | ecosystem: Engineered > Bioreactor > Anaerobic >...
GCCTGCCGACGGTGGGGCGACCGAGCAGGAGACCGTCGAGGCGCTCTATCGGCTCCTGGCCGCCGCACCGTCGATCATGCAGGGGGTCGCCCTCGTCGATGCCGTGGGGGAGCCTCGGGTCCAGAACCAGCCCGGCACCGACGAGGAATACCCCAACTGGCGCATCCCACTCGCCGACGACACCGGCGCGGTGGTCTACGTCGAGGAGCTCGCCCAGCACGCGCGGGCGCAGAGTCTTTTCCGCGCGGTGCGCGAGGCGCTCACCTGACCTGGCAGCGTCAGGTCAGCTCAGGCAACACCGGCCAGAGCAGCTCAGGGCAGCTCAGGCCGGGGCTGGGCCGCCGATGACGGCGTTCCACGGCCGCAGCACGTGGTCGGCTCCGACCCCACCGGCGGTGTAGGGGTCGTTGTCGACGACCTGCTGCGCTGCGGCCTCGTCGGGGGCGTCGATGAGCACCATCGCCCCGCTGCCGTCGCCGACCGGACCGGCATACACGACCGTGCCGGCTGCATGCAGTCCGGTCATGTAGGCCAGGTGGTCGGGGCGGATCCGCGCGCGGGCACCCATATCGGCGTAGCGGTACTCCAAGACCCAGAAGCTCATGGGCTCAGCCTGGCATACCCGCCCGGCTCGTGGTCAGGGCTGCGGCTGGCCCAGCCGGTTGACCATGTCGGCGACGACCCGCAGCGGTTTGGGGTGCAGGAAGTAGGAGAAGTGGTCCGAGTCGACCTCTTGGTAGTCGACCAGGGAGCTATCCGGCAGCGCCTCCAGCACGCTACGGATGCCCGGGAGCTCGCACAACTCGTCCTGCCGACCCGCGACGACGCCCAGCTGGATCCCCGAGGTGAGGATGTCCTGGAGGTCGGCCGCGCCCTCCTGCGAGATCGCGGCGATGTCGTTGCGCAACTCCAGGGGGTGGGCGAGCATCTCCTGGGCTAGCCGAACACTAGCTCCTACCAAGGTGATTCGGTCGAACCAGCTGGCTCGAGTGATGCTGTGGGCGCTCTCGGCCAGGCCTTTGGTGGCCAGCTCGCTCGGCTTGACCGCGCGATCGAACCACGTCGGCGCGACCAGGGCGAGCCCGTGCACCAGGTCGGCTTGTTCGACGGCGGCCAGCCGTGCTGGGGCGGTGCCGCGGGAGTAACCCGCGACGACCGTCGTGCCGGCATACATGGTGTGTTCGTTGATGTGCCGGATGACCTCGCCGAGCACGGCCGTGCGGAAGGGGAGGATGTGGTGGACCGCGAGCCGCTTCTTGGGGTATTCGATGACTGCGGCCATGACATTGGCGGCCTTGACCAGACCCTCACAGGCCGTGCGAGCGGCGCCCAGCCCCTCACCCCATCCGGAGGAGTAGGGCACGACGATGTCGGGTTCCCCGTGGATCCCGATCTGGCGGATGCTGGGGATGAACAGGGTGACGCCGACCCGTCCGGCGTCCCCCTCGAACGAGAGGTCGTCGAACCGGGTCTCCTCGATGTCGCCGCGCGACACCTCGTTCACCGGTCTGGCCATGACTCCATCGTCTCCCTGGGACTACTGACGAGTAAGTTACCCTCCCCGAGTGCGCCAGTCACCACCGGGCGGCGGGTCTTCGCAGTATGCCGGTCCGGGGCCGCGCAGGTGCGAACGGCCGGTTGAATTCTGGGTCACGTTCCGGGCGTGGCAGTTTCCGCGCCCGAGAGCCGTCATTCGTCGGCTGAAAGGCACTCGGCCGGCAGCTCGAACCAGCGCAGGTCGTCGAAGTCGGGGGAGATCGTCGCCTCGTGACCGGCGCTGGCAACACCACGTTCGAGGATGGCCGCTCCCGCCACGAGGTAATCGCTCAGCGCGCTCTCGGTCGCCCGCAACTCGTGGCGCGGGTAGGTGAAGGTGCCGTCCACGGCATACCCGGTCTGGGCCAACCGCAGCGGCGGCTCCACCGGCCCGCGGCGGTGGCGCCAACGGCCGGTGGCGTTGTCGAAGCGGTAATCCGGCAACAGTCGCCAGCCCGAGCGCGCCACGAGTCGCACCGCCGAGATCAGATAGTCGACGACCGCATCGGAGACGAAGTAGTTGATGTTGACCCGGACCCAGCCCGGCTTGATGCCCTCGCAGCCATGGCTGATCTCGCGTTCGAACTCGTGGGAGCGCTCCAGGTCGATGCCCAGCAGCGCGTGCCCGTAAGGGCCGGCGCACGAGCACCCACCCCGAGCCTGCACGCCGAAGAGGTCGTTGAGCAGGGCGACCACGAAATTGTGGTGCAGGTATCTGCCCGAGGGTGCCGTGATGACGAACGACACGATCGAGAGGCGCTCGGCGGCTAGGTTGCCCAGGATCTCGATGGTGGGCTCGGCCTGCCAGGCGGTCACGGCGCGTCGCAGCAACCGCTCCTCCTCGGCGCGGATGGTCTCGACACCGACCGCCTGTTTGAGTTGGAAGACCAGCCCGGCGCGGATCGATTCGACGATGGCCGGGGTGCCGCCTTCCTCACGGTGGGCAGGGTCGGTGAGGAAGCGGTGCTCGGTCGGGTTGACATAGGCGACCGTGCCCCCGCCGGGCACGACCGGCACCCGGTTGGTCAATAGTTCCCGGCGCACGACGAGCACGCCCGGGGTGGCCGGCCCGCCGATGAACTTATGCGGCGACAGAAAGACCGCGTCCTTGTATGCCGTGGGATCGGGCGCGCCGTCCGGTCCGACCGGGCACATCTGGATGTCGACATAGGGGCCGGCCGCGGCGAAATCCCAGAACGACAGCGCGCCATGGGCATGCAGCAGCCGGGCGATCGCCGCAGTGTCCGAGACGATGCCGGTGACATTGCTTGCGGCAGAGAAGGATCCGATCCGCAGCGGCCGGTCGGCATAGTGCTCCAGCTCCCGCTCGAGAGCCGCGAGATCGATGTGCCCGTCGAGGTCCTGAGGGATGACCACGACGTCGGCGATCGTCTCGCGCCAGGAGACTTCGTTGGAATGGTGCTCGTAGGGGCCGATGAACACGACCGGGCGTTCTCCGGCGGGGATGTGCCGGGTGAGCTGGTACTGGTCCTCCAGGGTGCTCGGCACCCGCAGCCCGAGGACGCCGATGAGTTTGTCGATCGCGCCGGTGCAGCCCGACCCCGCGAAGATGACGACGGTCCGGTCGTCGCCTCCGACTGCGGCATGGATGATGTCGCGGGCGTCCTCGCGCAGCCGGGTGGTCTGCAACCCGGTGCCCGACGACTCAGTGTGCGTGTTGGCGTAGCGGGGCAGCACTTCATCGCGGATGAAGTCCTCGATAAAGCTCAACGCGCGCCCTGAGGCCGTGTAGTCGGCATAGGTGACCCGGCGCGGACCGTAGGGGCCAGGGAGGACCTGGTCGTCGCCGATGACGCTCTCGCGGATCCGGCGCAGCAGCGGGCTGTCCATGCCGCCAGAATAAGCGTACCTATCGCGCGGACGCTAGAACATAAGGCAAAGTTATGTACGCCGTTCGGTCGCCGGATGCGGGGGGATGTGCGGGATCGCGAGAGTGGCGAGCAGTCCCACGAGCAGGGCTGCGGCGGCGAACCAGGCGGTGGTGCGGCTGGCGTCGATCATCGCCTCGCGCGCGGCCTGCGCGACCGGGGCAGTGCGCGGGTCGGCGGCCAGCCCGGGGATCGCCGCACCGGCCGAGCCCCGCACGATCTCGACGACCTGGGTGCGGACGGCGGACGGCATACCCGTGCCTTCCAGGCGCGCTTCGGTGCCCGAGCCCAGCGAGGTGACCAGCAGCGTGCCCAGGACGGCGACTCCGAGAGCGGACCCGAGCTGGCGGATGGTGCTCTGCATGCCGGAGGCCTGACCGCCTTGAGCCGGGGGCACCTCGCTCATGATGATCGAGCTGAGTTGGGCGGTGGCCATCCCGACGCCGACGCCATAGATGAACAGCGCCAGGGCGATGAGCCAGCCGGGGATGGTCAGCGAGATCGTCGCAGCGAGTGCGGCGATGCCGATGGCTTCCAAGGCCAGGCCGATGCGCACCACGGCCCGCTGGCCGAGCGCTCGAGTCGCCTGCGGGGTGACCCCCGACGCGAGGAAGGCGCCGACCGCCAGTGACACGAGCAACCAACCGGCGCCCAGCGCGGAGTAGCCGAGGGTGCCCTGCAGCAACAGGGGCAGAGCGAACATCAGCCCGAACTCGCCGAAGGCGACGATGGCGGCGGCGATATTGCCGTAGCGCAAGGTGGGCAGCCGCAGCAGGCCCAGGTCGATGAGCGTGGGGCGGCCTTGTGAGCGTCCGCGGGCCTCGCGGACGAAGAAGGCGACCAGGCTGACGACGGCGACGACGAGCACGACGGGCACCGGGGAGATCGCTCCGGAGGGCTGGCGCCACCAGCCGTACGTGGCGCCTTCGATGAGGGCGAAGACGAGGCCGGCCATGGCGACGGCTGCGGCGAGTGCGCCGACGAGATCGAGGTGGCGTTCGGTGGCCGGGTCGCGGGTCTCGGGCAGTGCCTTGAGGATGCCGAGCAGCACGAGCAGGCCGAACGGGATGTTGAGCCAGAAGGCCCAGCGCCAGCTGAAGTCGGTGGCTAGCCAGCCGCCGACGAGCGGGCCGACTGCGGCCATGCCACCGATAGTCGAGCCGTACACCGCGAAGGCGATCGGGCGGGCCGCGCCGGTGAAGAGCGCGTTCATCGTCGAGAGCGTGGTCGGCAAGATCATCGCCGCGCCGACGCCTTGCAGGACCCGGGCGAGGATGAGCGCCTCGCCGCTGCCCGAGGCCCCGGCGAAGATCGAGGACAGCATGAAGACCGTCATGCCGAGCGCGAAGATCAGGCGACGCCCGCGCAGGTCGCCGATCCGGCCGACCGTGAGCAATAGGGCGGCGAACACCAGCGCATAGGACGCGTTGAGCCATTCGGCCTGGGAGGCAGTCAGGTCCAGGTCGCGGATGACAACCGGGAGGGCGACGTTGACGATCGTCGCGTCCATGATGACCAGGGAGACACCCAAGGCGATGGTCGCCAGCGCCAGCCAGGGCATCTTCTGAGCGGAGGGTTGGCTCGTCGAGGTGGACGGGCCGGGCGCGTCCGGTGGGGGAGTCGGCTGCGCGGACTGTGCTGTGGTCACCTGGCAATGTTATCGACACAAGTGTCGACAACACAACGGGAGGTGTTGCCGACCTCCCCAGTGGGGGTCGAACGGTCCTCGGGCGGCGCGAGGACGGGCTTGGCACCCGCCGTAGACTGGACGAATGCCGCGCATCGAGGCCGCCACGGTCGCCGAACACAACGCCATGCGCCGTCGGCAGGTGGTCGACGCTGCAGCCGAGGTGCTCGGCGAGGTCGGCGCCAACGGCTTCACCCCAGCGGCAGTGGCCAAACGCGCCGGTCTGGCCCGCAGCAGCATGTACCAGTACTACCCCTCCACCGAGGCCCTTCTCGGTGCTGCTATCTCCGAGATGCTGGTGCGCAGCCGCGACCGGATGAGCGAGGCAGTCGACGGGGCCGGCACTCCCGCCGAGCGCGTCACGGCATACGTGCGCGAAGCGATCGCCGACGCGACCTCGGGGCACGCGACGATGCCCGACATCCACGCGATCGAGATGCCCGAGGTATGCCGGGAAGGCGTCCGCGCGCTGCACGACGAGCTCATGGAACCGTTACGGTCGGCCCTCGAGGATGCCGGTGTGCCCGACCCACGGATGGCCAGCGTCCTGGTCCGTGGCCTGGTCAATGCCGCAGTCAGTGCCGCCCGTCGGGGCGCGCCACGGGCAGCGCTGGAGGACGCCACCGTCGAGTTCGTCCTCGCGGGGGTCGGTCTGGGCGCTCCGGCGGCCCTGGTCTAGGGTCGCGAGGGTGAACCAGCCCACCCGCGTCCACGTGCGCAGTTATCAGCTGCGCGTCGAAGACCTCAACCCCTCCGGCCACATGGACAACCTGTGCATCATGCGCGCCTTCGACGAGGCGCGTCATGTCATGCTCGGCATGCGCGGCCCTGGCGGGGTGGTCGTCGCACCGGGGATGCTCGATGCCGCTGGCCCCGGAGTCACCCAACTCGTCGCCCGCCACCAGGTCGACTACGTCCGCGAGCTGCACTACGACCCCGACCACCCGCTCGAGGTGCGGATCTGGGTATGCCGGGTGGGCGGCTCCTCGTTCGACTTCGCGGCCGAGGTGCGCCAGCGGGCAGGGGACGAGGTCGCAGCGGTCATCGCGTCGACGACCGTCCTGCTCGACGTCGCGACGGCCCGGCCGTGGCCGATGTCCGAGGAGGTGCGGATCGCAATCAGCAGCTACCTCGGTCCGGCTCCGGCCTTCCGAACCGGCCGCTGATCGCCCCTGATCGGCCCTGATCTCAATCCCGGTGGGTCATCAGGACCGGTGGTGCGCCACCAGATAGGGTCGGCGGGTGCCGGACATCGCCTACCCTCTCGCCGCGCGGACCCTCGCGAATGGACTGCGGGTTTTCGTATCCGAGGACCACACGGTGCCCACGGTCACGGTCAACATCTGGGTCAAGGTCGGGTCTCGCGATGAGGTCGCCGGTCGCACCGGGTTGGCCCACCTCTTCGAGCACCTCATGTTCCAGGGTTCGCGCAATGTCCCTTCCGGCGAACACTTTTCGGCGCTGCTGGCCGCGGGCGGACGGCTCAATGCGACGACCTGGTTCGACCGCACCAACTACTTCGAGACGGTGCCCAAGGGTGCCCTCGAGCTCGCGTTATGGCTGGAAGCGGACCGGCACGGCCGACTGCTCGACGCGGTGACCCAGGAAAACCTCGACAACCAGCGCGACGTGGTCAAGGAGGAGAAGCGGCAGCGCTATGACAACGCGCCCTATGGCAATGCGATGCGAGATGTCTACGCGACGGTCTTCCCGCCCGGACACCCGTACCAGCACCCCACGATCGGGTCCATGGCCGACCTGGAGGCTGCCACTCTCGCGGACGTGCACGCCTTCTTCGCCGAGCACTATGGCCCCAACAACAGTGTGCTGACCATTGTCGGCGATGTCACCGAAGCCGAGGCCTTTGGGCTGGTGGAGAAGCATTTCGGCCCGCTGCGACCCACCGCTACCCCACGACTAGAGGGCACCATGCCGGTCCTGAGGCCGCTCACTGAGCCGGTGCGATTCGAGCACCGCGGCCCGGTGCCCAACGACCGGCTCTACCTGGCATTCCGGTTGCCCCCCGACGGCACCGAGGACTTCTTGGCGGCCGGGTTGGCCATGGACATCCTCGGTGGGCTGTCCTCCTCACGCATGGTGGAGCGACTGGTGCGCACCGAGACCATCGCCACCGCCTTGTCAGCCCACCCCATGGGCCTGGCCGGCGGGGTGTCACTGGGGATCGTCTCGGCCGACGTGCTGGAAGGGATCGACCCCACGGTCGTCGAGCGGGCGATCTGCGAGGAACTCGAGCGCTTCGCTGCTGCCGGGCCCACCGACGAGGAACTCGAGGCGGCGGTCGCGGAGACCGAGCGGTCCTGGCTCTCCGCCCTCGCCGGCCACGACGAGCGCGCCGACCAGATCTCCCATTACGCCGCGCTCTACGACGACCCGGGCTACGTCAACTCCTTCCTCGATCGCGTGCGGGCCGTGACCGCGGCCGAGATCCGCGCTGCGGCCACGGCATACCTGCTCCCGCAGCACCGAGCGGTGGTGGCCTATCTCGTCGAGTCCGAGCCGGGCCAGACCGCGGCGACACCCACCATCGCAGCCGAGGACGGAGTGCAAGGGTGACCCCCGAGGCCATGGACAATCCCGAAGCCCTCCCGCGCCCCGATGTCCGCCCCGCCGAGCCCTTCGCAGTTCCATTGCCGGTGCGACACCGCCTCGACAACGGGCTGACCGTCCTGCGCTATGACATGCCGGGCCAGTACATCCACTCGGTGCGACTGGCGATCCCCATCGCCTTGCATCAGGAGCCGCCGGCCAAGGAGGGGGTCGCGACGATCATGGCGCGCACCCTCGACGAGGGGACGGCACGGCATACCGCCTTGGAGTTCGCGCGCCTGCTCGAGCGTCGGGGAGTGGCCCTCGGAGCGGGGGTGGGCGAGTCGGGGCTGTCCATCGACATCGACGTCGCCAAACGGCACCTCGACTACGCGCTCGACCTGCTACGTCAAGCCCTTGTCGAACCGGCCTTCCCGTCCGACCAGGTGGAGCGACACGTCTCGACCCGGCTGGCTGAGATCGAGCAGGAACGATCCATCGCCGGGCACCGCGCCGCGGCGGAGTTCTGGAGCACCTACTTCGACCCCGCATCGCGGGCATCCCGGCCGGTCGGCGGACGGGCTGAGACCATCGCAGCTGTGACCCGCGAGGACGTCCTCGCGTTCCACGCCCGACATGTCGCCCCCGATGCGGCCACCCTCGTCATCGCGGGGGATTTCACCGGCATCGATGTCACTGCATCGATCACCCGAGCTCTGGGTGGCTGGACCGCGCAACCTTCCTACCAGGCACCGCCCGCCCGCCCGATGCCCGATGTGGCAGCTGATCGGGCGCGGATCGTCGTGGTCGACCGCCCCGAATCCGTCCAGACCGAGGTCCTCGTCGGCGCTCCGGGGCCGGACCGCCAGGTGGAGGGCGGTTGGGCGCCCTACCCCCTGCTGGGGTTCGTGCTGGGCGGCGGGCCGACCGCACGCCTGGATGCGCTGCTACGTGAGGACAAGGGTTACACCTACGGGATCAGGGCAAGCTTCCGTCCGCGCCGCCGGGAAGGGGTCTTCCTCACCTCGGGTAGTGTCCGCGCAGACGCGACGGTCGATGCCGTGCGGCTGCTGCTGGGCGTGCTCGACGATGCCCGAGACGGCTTCACCGACGAGGAGGTGGCCCACGGGGTGCGCTACCTCACGCTGACGGCGCCGGGACGCTATGCGACCGCCGACGCCGTGGCCGACGAAGCAGCCGCCCTTGCCTACGACGGATTGACCACCGGTTTCACCGGGCAGACCCTGCGCGACCTGACCGGCATGGACGCCGACCGGGTCGGCGCGGCCTACCGACGCTTCGTCGACGGGCGCTGGACCGTGGTGCTCGTGGGCGATGCAGCTGGGTTCATCGACGGAGTGCGTGACCTGGGCCGCGGTGACGTCACCGCGGTGCCGGCCTGAGCGACGCCGGTATGCCGTCCGGTCGCCTTCCCCAGTCAGCGCACCCGGTGTCGCGCCTGGTCATGCCGAGCCCCATCGGCGATCTGGCCCTGGAATCCGCAGACGGAGCGACACTGGGTGCGATCCGCTTCGACGGTGCCCGGCTCACCTCGACCCCGGCACCTCCCGAGATCCTCGCGCTGGCCAACCGTCAGCTGCAGGAGTACTTCGCTGGAGACCGCCGCGTCTTCGAGATCCCGCTGGGAGCCCGCGGCACGCCCTTCCAGGTCCGGGTGTGGGATCTGGTCGCGGCGATCCCCTATGGCCGCACGGTGACCTACGGTTCGCTCGCCGCGCAGTTGGGGCTCACCCCCGGGGCCGCACGGGCCGTCGGAGGAGCCAACGGCTCCAACCCGCTGCCGATCGTCGTTCCGTGCCATCGGGTGATCGGATCCGACGGCACTCTCACCGGGTATGCCGGTGGGTTGGCTCGCAAGCACCTGCTGTTGCAGCTCGAAGGTGTGTCCTCGCAGGCCGATCAGGCGCCCCTGTTCGACCTCGACTGACGTCGACCGTCCACCCGCCCGGCCGGGCGGGTCAGCGCTGGCTGCCCGTGCCGATCCGCTCCAGCACCGCATCGTGTAGGAGTCCGTTGGTCGCCAGCGCATTGCCGCTCCAGCACCCCGGCGCGCCGTCGAGTCCGGTGAACCGGCCCCCTGCCTCGGTGACGATCGGCACCAACGCCGCCATGTCGTAGGTCGCCAGCGATGGCTCGGTCGCGATGTCGACACACCCCTCGGCCAGCAGCATGTAGGACCAGAAGTCGCCGTAGGCGCGGGTGCGCCAGCACGCGTCGAGCAGGTCGAGGAAGTGTGGCCGGCGACTGATCTCGGCCCACCCGCCGATCGATGCGTAGGACAGCGAGGCGTCGCCGAGCTCGGTCACCGCGGAGACCCGCAGCGCGGTCGCCGCGGACAGCGACCGACCGGCATACGCGCCGGCGCCCTGAGCCGCCCACCACCGCCGCTGCATGGCCGGCGCCGACACCAGCCCGACGACCGGCTCGTCGCCATCCACGAGCGCGATGAGAGTGGCCCAGACGGGGACCCCGCGGACGTAGTTCTTGGTGCCGTCGATGGGGTCGAGGATCCAGCGGCGGGGTCCGTGCCCGGTGGTGCCGAACTCTTCGCCCTGCACGGCATCCCGCGGGCGAGTCCGAGACAGTTGGGCGCGGATGAGTTCTTCGGTGGCCCGGTCGGCGTCGCTCACCGGGGTGAGGTCGGGTTTGGTCTCGACGCGCAGATCTGCGGCCCGGAACCGCGCCATGGTGATGCGCTCAGCGGCGTCGGCCAGCACATGGGCCAGCCGGAGGTCATCGAGATAACGGGTGCGGTCCGACGCGTTCACGATCTCCAACCTACCGGCGCCAGCCGCACCGCGAGGTAGGGCCTCAGCTGCCCCAGACCGACTCGGCCCCTGAGTGGCCGGTGCGCAAGGTCCAGATCACTGCGAGCGTGCCGGCCACGGCGGTGACGACGACGGCGAGTGTCGTGAAGCCCTTGCGCTGGCGCCCCACCGCGACGACCAGGGCAGCCACGGTGAGCAACAGCGCGAAAAGCGGGAGCTTGGAACCAAGGGAGACGTGAGTGTCGATCCGCAGTCCCGACATCTGGTGCAGCAGTCGCTCGCCGCTCTCCTTGGCCAGGACGGCGAAGGCCAGGACGATGAGGTTTGCGGCCACGACCGGCCAGGCGGCGACCGCCCGCCACCGAGGACGGGCGGCAACAACGACCGTGACCAGAGCCATGAGCGGCAACAGCACGACGACCGCGTGCACGACCAAAGGGTGCAGCGGAAGGCCGAGGACGGTGTCGATCACAAGCGGCTCCTGACGGACGGGGCGGACTGCACGATGGTGGTCGCTTCTCCTGAGCCCGTCAACCGACAGAGTCCTCGGTCTCGCCCTCTCCCGACCGGGCGCGCAACAGTCGGCGCACGGAATCCAGCCGGGCCGTCCCACCAGGCCCGGCCGCACCGGAGGCGACGAAGCCGTCCAGCGCACACTCGGGCTCGTCGTGGGTGCAGCCGCGCGGACACTGCTCGGTGCCCGGCTCCAGGTCGGGGAAGAGGGACACGATCCGCTCGGGCGCCACGTGGGCCAACCCGAAGCTGCGCACCCCAGGGGTGTCGATCACCCAGCCGGCATCACCGGGCAACTGCAGTGCGACCGCGGACGTCGAGGTATGCCGGCCACGTCCGGTCGCGGCGTTGACCCGGCCGGTCGAGCGCAGCGCGCCGGGTACGAGCGCATTGACCAGGGTCGACTTGCCGACGCCGGAGTGGCCCACGAACACCGACAGGTGACCGGTCACCAGGTCGTGGACCGCGCCGATTCCGACGAGCGACCGGTCGGCGCAGCGACTGGTGACCAGGCACGGCACATCGAGAGCGGCATACGACTCGATGAGCTCGTCCGGGCTACTGAGGTCAGCTTTGGTCAGAACGATCGCCGGCTGCATCCCTGCATCGAATGCCGCCACCAGGCAGCGGTCGATGAGTCGGGGCCGCGGCTCGGGATTGACCACGGAGGTGACGATCACCAGTTGGTCGGCATTGGCGACGACGACGCGTTCAACGGGGTCGGTGTCGTCGGCGCTGCGGCGCAGCACGGTCTCGCGCGGCTCGACCCGCACGATGCGGCCCAGCGTGTCGGTCGTGCCCGAGACGTCGCCGACGACTCCGACGCGGTCGCCGACGACGATGCCCCCACGGCCCAATTCTCGAGCCTTCATCGCGGTGACCGACCGCTGCGGGTATGCCGTGCCGCCCACCCCGGCGCCCAGCAGCACAGTGAATCGTCCGCGGTCGACGGCAGTCACCATCCCGACGGCGGCACCCTCGTGCTTGGGGCGGTCCTTGGAGCGAGGGCGCGTGCCGCGGCCTGGGCGCACTCGGACGTCAGACTCGTCGAGGTCGCGCCAACTCATCCCAGCATCGCCTCCCAGAGCGCGCTGAAGCCGGGAAGGGTCTTTCCGGTGGTCTCGATGTTCTCAATCCTCAGATCCGGCACCCGCAGCCCGATGAGCGCTCCGGCGGTTGCCATCCGGTGGTCGTGGTAGGTGTGGAATAGCCTGCCGTGCAACGGTTTCGGCACGATGTGGAGCCCATCTTGGGCCTCTGTGACGGTCGCACCGAGGGCCGACAGCTCGGTGGCCAGCGCTGCCAGCCGGTCGGTCTCATGGCCTCGGATATGGGCCACTCCCCGGATCCAGGTCGGCCCGTCGGCCAAGACGGCCAGGGCTGCGACCGTGGGTGTCAGCTCGCTCGCCTCGTGCAGGTCGATGTCGATGCCGAGAACGGTGCCGTCGCCGACGACGGTCAGACCGTCATCGTCCAGGTGCACCGCGCCGCCCATATCGGTGAGCACACCACGCAGCAGGTCGCCGGCTTGGGTCGTGGCCGTCGGCCACCCGGGGATGCGCACCCGACCCCCAGCAGCGAGCGCTGCGGCCACGAAGGGACCGGCATTGGACAGATCGGGCTCGACCGTGATGTCGAGGCCGGAGATAGGCCCGGCGGCGACCCTCCAGCAGTTGACTTGGCTGTCGTCGACAGCTACTCCTGCCTGGCGGAGGGTGGCGACCGTCATGTCGATGTGTGGCTGACTTGGCACCGGCTTGCCGTCGTGGACGATCGTGACCCCTTCGTCGTAGCGGGCGCCGGACAACAGCAGCGCCGACACGAACTGCGACGAGCGGGAGGCGTCGAGGACCACCCGCCCGCCTCGGACCCAACCCGAACCCGTGATGACGAAGGGCAAGGATTCGGACGCGGAGTCGACGGTCACCCCGAGGGCTCGGAGGGCGTCCAGCACCGGCGCCATCGGCCGGCATCGGGCCTGCTCATCACCATCGAAGCGCACCGGACCATCCGCCAAGGCCGCCAGCGGGGGCAGGAACCGCATCACCGTGCCGGCCAGGCCACACTCCACCGCGGTGTTTCCCTGGATCCGCGCCGGTGTGACGACCCAAGACTCGTCCGGGCCGTCGGCAATGGACGCACCCAGGCCGCGCAGCGCGTCGGCCATGAGCAGCGTGTCGCGAGAGCGGAGCGCCGATCGCAGCACCGAGGGGTGCTCCGCGAGGGCCGCGATGACGAGATAGCGGTTGGTCAGCGACTTGCTCCCCGGGACCCGGACGACAGCGTCGAGGGGACGCTGCGCGGTGGGGGCAGCCCAGGGGGCGCTCACGCGGCGAGGCGCTCGCGGGCGGCTTCGACCCGGGTCGCGGCGGATTCGCGCAGTTTGCCGGCCCGCCAGGCCAGACCCGGCTTCCCTTCGGTGTCCACCGTCGCGAGGAGCAGCCCGCCGAGCATCGAGAGGTTCTTGAGGAACTGGATCTTCTGGGCGGGGCGCTCGGCCTCCGGCGCCTCCCAGAAGGAGTGCACCGACAGAGTCGTCGGGACCAAGGAGACGGCCAGCACCCCGGCGGCCACGCGGGGCATCCGCCCGGTGGCCAGCAGCGCGCCACCGGCCAGCATCGCGACCCCATTGGCCCGCACGAGGAGATCCTTGTCGTCGGGCAATCCCAGCGCAGGGATGAGCCGGTCGAGCAGGGGAGTGGCTGCCCGTACCCGCCCGCCGGGGCGTTTGATCGTCTCCAGGCCGCTGACCAGGAAGATCGACGCGAGCATCGGCCGGGCGAGAGTGCGGATCATGAGTCCTCCGTGAGATCGGGTAGGTCCTACGGTAGTCGGCATGTGTGGACGGTACGCGGCGGCCAAGGACCAGGCCGAGCTGGTCCTGGAGTTCGACGTCGAGATGGTGGCGACCGGAGAGCCCACCCGGTCGGTGCTCGTCAACCCCCAGCAGCCGCCCGCCGGCGCTCCGGATCACAACATGGCGCCCACCAAGCAGGCTCCGGTCGTGCTCACCCGAGCGGCACTGCGGCAACTGCGGCTGATGACGTGGGGCCTGGTGCCGAGTTGGGCGAAGGACCCGTCGGTGGGTGTGCGAATGATCAACGCCCGTGCCGAAAGCGTGCTGGACAAGCCCGCCTTCAGGCGCGCCGTCGCATCGCGCCGACTGCTCGTGCCGGCAAGTGGGTGGTACGAATGGCAGCCCTCCCCGACGGCGGTCGACGCCAAAGGGAAGCCCCGCAAGCAACCCTTCTTCATCGCCCGGGCCGACGGCCACAGCTGTGCATTCGCCGGTGTCTACGAGTTCTGGCGAGACCCTGCAGTTGCCGACGGTGGCGACCCGATGGCCTGGTTGTCGACCTTCACCATCCTCACGACGGCGGCCGAGCCGGGGCTCGATCGCATCCACGACCGCCAGCCGCTCGTTCTCGAGCCCGAGGATTGGTCCACCTGGCTGGACCCGCTGGTCAGCGATCCGGCTGAGCTGCGCGACCTGCTGGCCTTTCGCGAGGAGGGGAGGTTCACGGCATACCCCGTGACGACTGCCGTGAACCGCACCGCCAACACCGGCCCTGAGCTGCTCCTGCCCGTGCCGACGGACCAACTCCGCGGCGTCGTCGATCCCGCCACCGGAGAGGTCATCGGATGAGCGTTGCCACTCATGACGAGCCGACCGTCCTGCGCCTGGAGACGCCGACCGGGCCGGCCCGCGCCCATGTCTATGCCCCGACAGTCACTCCGCGTGGGCGGGTAGCGCTGGGCCATGGAGCCGGGCCGAGCATCACCACCGTCGACCTCATCGCTGCTCGGAAAACGTTGTGCGAGAAAGGATTTTCCGTTGCCCTCATCGAGCAGCCGTGGTTGGTCGCCGGCCGCAAGGTGGCGGTGCGCCCGCCACTTCTCGACCAGGCCTGGATCCCGGTCATCGAGCAACTCAACGCCGGGCTCTGGGCGCAGATCGGCGGGCCACTGCTCGTGGCCGGCCGCAGCGCAGGGGCCCGCGTTGCCTGCCGCACCGCGACGTCGGTCGGCGCCGACGCGGTGCTCGCGCTGTCCTTCCCCCTGCACCCACCGGGCAAACCGTGTGCCAGTCGCGGCGAGGAGCTGCTCGACCCGGCTCGAGCTGGATTGCCGGTCGCGGTGCTGCAGGGCGACACAGACCCCTTCGGCACCCCGGCGGAGTTCACGGCATACCTCGAATCCGTTGGGCTGGAAGGAAACCCGCGCGTGTATGCCGTGCCCGGCACCCACAGCATCCCAGCCCGGGCCGCGGTGCCCTATGCGTCCGCGGTGACCGCCGCGACTGAGACGCTCTTTCCTTAGCGGTCAGCTGCTGGCTACGCGAGACGTCGTGGGAATGGTCGTCGTTGCAGCGGTGTTATCTGCCGCAACTCACCGCTGGCCCATTCGCCCCGTGCAACGTCTTCTGGAGCGCCCGTGTTCGTGTTGTCGGTCTTGTCGCAGGGGTCGTCGATCGCCCCGCATGGGTCCGCTTCCCCCCAGCGGCCACTACTGTGGAGATCGATGAGTGATCACGAGACCGACGCCGGGGCTGCCACGGCTGCCGAGGACCAAGCCCCCGCGCCTGCGGAAGTCATCGACGCACCGGTGCGAGCGGGGGACGAGACGCCGACCGAGCGGGCTGCCCGCTTCGAGCGCGAGACGCTGCCCTTGCTCGACCAGTTGTACTCCGCAGCACTGCGCACCACGCGCAACCCGGCAGACGCCGAGGACCTCGTGCAGGAGACCTTCGCCAAGGCGTTCGCGGCGTTCCACCAGTACCAACCCGGCACCAACCTCAAGGCGTGGATGTACCGCATCCTCACCAACACCTACATCAACACCTACCGCAAGCGGCAGCGCGAGCCGCAGCAGTCGGACTCGGCTGAGATCGAGGACTACCAGCTGCATCGCGCCAACTCGCACAGTTCGTCCGGCGGCCGGTCCGCGGAAGAAGTCGCGTTGGACCACCTGCCCGACAGTGATGTCAAGCGCGCCCTGCTCGCGCTGCCCGAGGAGTTCCGTCTCGCCGTCTACTTCGCCGACGTCGAGGGGTATGCCTACAAGGAGATCGCCGAGATCATGCAGACGCCGATCGGGACGGTGATGTCGCGGCTGCACCGCGGCCGTCGGCAGTTGCGGGAGCTGCTTAGCGAGTATGCCGTCGAGCGGGGTTTCGTCCGCCCGTCGGGTGACGGCGCCCCCAGTGCGGAGCAGCCGTCATGAGCCCGGATCGTGACCTGCCGCCACCGTCGCCGGTCGAGTGTTCCGAGGCCCTGCTGCGGGTGTTCGAGTATCTGGACGGCGAGATGGGCCTGGAGGACCAGGCCAAGGTGCGCGCCCACCTCGACCAGTGCGCCGAGTGCTTCCGACAATACGACTTGGACCAGATGGTCAAGCTCGTCGTCAAGAGGTCGTGCGCGGAGGTCCAGGCCCCCGTGCGCCTTCGTAGCACCATCCTCACTCGGCTGACCCTCATCCAGATCGAGTCGACCGACTGAACGACTGACCGGCCGACACCAGCAGGCCCGCGCTCTCGGGTGAGAGCGCGGGCCTGCTGGTTGCTCGGGCCGCCCGATTCAGGCGTTGGGCTTGCGCCCGTGATTGGCCGAGTTGTTCTTACGGCTACGACGCTTGCGCGAGCGCTTGCTCATTCCTGACCGTCTCTCTGTCGTGTCGCATCCGCTCCGGATGCGCCCGAGCCGATATTGAAGCACAATTGCGCGTGGAGGGGTGTGAGCCGTCGGCCCGGGGCTGGGGCGCGGGGGCGTTGCTTGGCCATCGGTTCACCTGACCGTCCAAGCGCGTTCCCGTCCGTCCCTCGGGTGCTGTCGGCATCTGCCTCGCTCGTCGAGTGTCATCCGCATTCGGCGTTTCCCGCACCCGGTCGGAGGACCATCCCATGAAGACCTTCTCGAAGTTGTTCGAGGCCATGCTGAGCAAGGACGCCACCCCAACCTGGAACGGTCAGACCGTCCCAGTCTCCCCACGAGCCTGAGCGACTTCGCGCACAGTTCGCTTCTTTGTTCGTGATTGCCATCCTCTTCCTGTTTGTCCACCTGCGCCGTCGACCGGTCGCGTCCGGCCCCCTTTTCTCCTGATGTGAGGACCCACATGAACACCTACCCGCAAACCGTCAACACCTTCCACACCTGGAACCCGGTCGCCGACACCTTCCACACCTGGAACCCGGTCGCCGAGTCGTTCCACACCTGGAACCCCCGCTGACTTCTCTCCGCAGCTGACCGCCCTGGCACGGTCGGCCAGCCAGTCCCCAACCTCATCCCGCATCTTCCGAAGGATCCCGATCATGACGCGCACTGCTAGCCCCGACACCTTCCACACCTGGAACCCGGTCGCCGAGTCGTTCCACACGTGGAACCCGGTCGCCGAGTCGTTCCACACGTGGAACCCGGTCGCCGAGTCGTTCCACACCTGGAACCCGGTCGCCGAGTCGTTCCACACCTGGAACCCCCGCTGATCAGCACCGCAGGGGCCCGGACCAGATCTGGGCCCCAGTAGTCTCCTGACATGGTCCAGGGGGGAGTGCCGCCACGAGCTCCCCGGCCGGGCTGGGGGGTGCTTCTCTACATCTGCCTCACCGTTGTCGCCGCTGCCGGCAGCAGCGCACTCGGTTGGCAGCAGGCCGGTCTCCCCAGGGATGTCTTCGCGCTCATCGTGCTTGCCGTCTTGGGGCTGTTGAGCCAGGCGCTGCGGGTCACGGTGCTCAACCGCGTGAGCCTGGCGGCCGGAAGCATCGTCAACCTCGCTGCGTCCGTCCTCGTCGGACCGGTCGGCGCGGCTGTCGTCAGTGCGCTGCCACTGCTGCTCTATGCGGACACCCGCCGTCTGTCGGTCCGCACCTTCAACACGGCGATGGGTGCGCTGCTCGGTTCGCTGTGCGGGCTGGTCTACCTCTGGGCCGGCGGCGCCACCGACCTGACAACCCTGCGCGGGCCGGGGGAGATGCTCATGAGGGTTGGGCTCCCCTTGATGATCGCCGACATCGTCCAGAGCCTGGCCAATGTCATGCTGCTCGGTGGCGTCGTGTGGGCCGACCAGCGCATGCGCTACCGGCCGTTCGTCATGCAGTTGCTCACCACCTCCGGGTTGGCGCAGATCGGCTACGGCGTCATCGGCTTCCTCTTCGTCATCCTGTGGGTCCCGGCCCAGGTGGGGCCGTTCAGCGCCGTTCTCATCCTGCTACCGCTCTTCGTCGCGCGCTGGGCCTTCGTCCAATACGGCGAGGAAGAGAGTGCCCACGAGCGCACGCTCGCCGCTTTCGTCGCGGCGACCGAGGCTCGTGATCCGTATGCCGCGGGGCACAGTGCTCGGGTCGCGCAGCTGGCCGTGTGGACCGGCGAGGTGCTCGGATTCAGTGCCACCGAGACGACCGCACTTCGGTATGCCGCGATGCTGCACGACGTGGGATATGTGTCGGTCCCCCTGGCCCTGCACGGTCGGAGCCGCCCGACGTCGGCTGAGTGGGTCGCGATCACTCGCCATCCCGACCAAGGGGTCGCCATCTTGCAGGACATCGCGTTCCTGCAGGGCTCGCTGGCCGGCATACGTCACCACCACGAGCGCTTCGACGGTCGGGGCTATCCGGAAGGATTGAGCGGTCACGACATTCCGCTGATGGCCAGGGTGATCGCAGTCGCCGACGCCTACGACGCCCTGACTACGCAGCACCCTGGCCACACGGCATACGAGGGACCGGTCGCGTTGGGGCTGTTGGTGGCCAGAGGCGGCACCCATCTCGACCCTGACGTCGTGCGGGCCTTGGGCTTGGCCCTGGAGCGTCACGACTCGCCACCACGGACGCCGGAGGCCGCAGTGGCGGGCGGCACAACCCAGACTTCCCGCTTCGACCACGACCATCCGGACGCCAGCGATGTGCTGGCGCGATCGGATCTCGCCACGCCTGCGCGGGATCGGTCGTGACCGCCCGCCTGCGCCTGGCCACCGGCGTCAAGGTGCCTGCCTGGGCCGAGCGCGCCGTCCCGTTGTTCGCCGTCGGGACCTGGGTGGTGTGCCTGCTGCGCTGGGGTCCCCTGGTGGAATTGCTGTCCCAGTGGCAACTCGTCGCGGCCTTCGGGGTCATCATCGCGGTCGGTGAGTACTTCCGCTTCACCCTGGAGGACGGCCGTGAGGTGGCGCCGATGTCACTGGCGGCCGCAATCGGGTTCACCCTGACCAGTTTCTGTGGCGATATGGATATCAGGTCTGTACCTGCTGCGCCGGTTCTCGTCGTCACCGGCGTCGCGATGCTGCTCGGCAGCCTCCCGCATCTGGCACGCGGGCGGGCCGTCGGCACGGCGGAGATCGGTGCCCGCTTCATCGGGGTGGCCTTCACGGCGTCGCTGTTCCGGGTGCTGCCGCTCGTCGACAACGGGTCGCTCGTCGCGGCCGAGCGGACCTGGGCCGAGGATCGTCCCCTGCTCGCGGTGGTCATGACGGTGGTCTCGGCCGTCGGGCTGGGCGGATTCCTCGGGATGTCCGCGGTGGCTTCGGCCGCCCGGCGCCGACGTGACCTCCGTCAATCCCTCGTCGATGAAGTGCGCACGGGGGCTGGTCTCAGCCTCGCGCTCAGCACAACCGGGGCGCTCATCGCGTTGGCCGAACGCCCGCTGGGTGTTGTCGCGTTGCCGTTGTTCCTCATGCCACTCGTCCTCACCCAGTTCGCCCTGCGCCAGTTTGCAGCCATTCGCGCCACCGACGCACAGACGGTGCGGGTGCTTTCTCGACTCACCGAAGTGGCCGGTTTCACGAGGCCCGGACACAGCGACCGGGTGGCGGCCCTCTGTAACGACGTGGGTCACGAACTCGGACTCTCGGATCGCGAACTGCGTAGCTTGGAGTATGCCGCGCTGCTGCACGACGTCGGCCAGATCGCCCTGACCGCACCAATCCCCGGTGGGGCCACCCTGATGGCCGCTCCGGCCGATCAGGAACAGATTGCCGCCGACGGAGCGGCTATCGTGCGCAAGACTGGAGTGCCCAGCGACGTGGCGGATGCGGTGGAACTGCAGGCCAGTCCCTACCGGCTGGTCCGCGAAGAGGGGCAAGCGGTGCCGCTGGCCTCTCGCATCGTCAAGGTGGTCAACGCCTACGACGATCTCGTCGGAGGCTCGATCGCGCCGGGGCGTCGGGCTGCGGCGGTGGAACGTATTCAATTGGGCCTGGGCTACGAGCATGACCCGCGCGTGGTCGCAGCATTGGAGCGCGCGCTGGCCCGGCAGGGCAGCCTGGACATGCCCCTCGTGCGCGAATCCTAGCCCCGCTCGCCCCGCCAGCGCTCTGGAATGGCACTTGAGCACCCGCACGACACACGACAGCGGCGCAACCCTGACGGGTTGCGCCGCTCGCCGCTGCCGCTCAACCTCTGTCGAGGTCAGGCCTTCTTGGTCTCCCAGAAGATCTCGGCGATCTGGTCGATCTTGGCCAGCAGGGCATCGGCCTTGGCCAGGTCCCAGTCGCCCTTGGTGCCGGCCGCGCCAGCAAGTTTGGTGGCCTCGTTGAACAGGGTGTGCAGATCGGGGTACTTCTCGAAGTGCGGGGCCTTGAAGTAGTCGGTCCACAGCACCCAGAGGTGCTCCTTCACCAGGTGGGAGCGCTGTTCCTTGATGATCGTCGCGCGGATCTTGAACTCGGGGTCGTCGGAGGCCAGTGCCTTCTCGATGGTCGCCTTGACCGACTGTGCCTCGATGCGGGCCTGGGCGGGGTCGTAGACGCCACACGGCAGGTCGCAGTGGGCGCTGACCTCGACGGTGGGGGCGAAGATGCGCAGTCGCATGTGGAGTCCCTTCGTGACGGTGGGTCGGGGCCGGCGGCATAGCGTCGCCGGTTCCCCTCCAACCTACCCCGATCGATGCCAAGTTATGGCAGCCAGCACATCGACCAGCGGCTCTCGCTGCCGCCTCAAGCCCCTGGGCGCTGGCTGCGATGCCATCGCGGGAGGCGGAAGACCACGATTCCCCGGATCGCCTCGGGCGCCAACCCGCCGACGGTCCACGAATCCACCCCCTCCGCAGGGTTGTCCCGCGCCACCCACCACCGCTCGGGGTCCTGCGGATCGGGTCCGGTGAGGCGCTTGACCGCCATCGGTCGAGGACCGGCCGGACCGTCCGGCAGGTCTACGGCGACGAGACGACCCGGCCTCGGAACGCCCCCCCAACGCACCACGACGAGGTCCCCGTCCACCAGGGTCGGCTCCATCGACCGCCCGCGGATCCGAGCCAGCCCCCAGGGCAGCAGCGGCCGACCAGGCGGCATACCGGCGGTGGTATGCCGGCTCAGAGCGAGCGCCGGAAGGCGAGCACGGCGTCGTAGTCCGGCAACAAGCCCTCCGCGCGCGCTTGCTCCAGCGTGGGTGCAACAGTGTCCTTCTCGGACAGGATGGGCTCGAACCCAGCCGGAAGCGCCAAGGCCACGGTGGGGTCGATCGGGGTGATGCCCTTCTCGGCGGCCGGGTTGTAGGTCTGCGAGCAGAGATACATCGCCGTGCCGTCCTCGATGCAGGCCAAGGCGTGACCAAGCCCCTCCGAGAGGTAGATCGCGCGACGGTCGATGATGTCGAGTCGGACGCTGTCCCAGCGACCGAAGGTCGGTGACCCGACCCGGATATCGATGATGAAGTCGATGAACACCCCGGAGAGGGCCGTGACGTACTTGGCCTGGGAGGGCGGGACCGAGGCG
>Ga0208938_1000760_pt1 | contig 21637 bp, 28 predicted proteins | sample AD_UKC125_MetaG_FD_184434 | JGI IMG/M metagenome (GOLD analysis project Ga0208938, IMG submission 184434) | Active sludge microbial communities of municipal wastewater-treating anaerobic digesters from USA - AD_UKC125_MetaG (SPAdes) (version 2) | ecosystem: Engineered > Bioreactor > Anaerobic >...
AGCGCGCTCTACCGCGGGATGGACATCGGCACCGCCAAACCGACCCTCGCCGAACGTCGCGGCATCCCGCACCACCAACTCGACGTCCTGGAGGTCACCCAGGAGGCGAGCGTCGCGGCATACCAGCAGGACGCCCGGGCCGACGTGGAGGCGATCCTCGCGCGCGGCCGGCTCCCGATCCTCGCCGGTGGGTCGGGGCTCTATGTGCGGGCTGCGCTCGACCACCTCGACATCCCGCCGACCGACCCGGCCGTCCGAGCCCGGCTGGAGGCCGAAGCCACCGTCGACCCCGACGGACCCAGCCACCTTCGCGCCCGCTTGGCGCAGCTGGATCCCGTTGCGGCGCAACGGATCGAGCCCAACAACGTCCGGCGCATCGTCCGGGCGTTGGAGGTGATCGAGCTGACCGGCCGACCCTTCAGTGCGACGATGCCCGAGCGGCGCCACCTGCTCCCGACCGTCATGATCGGGCTGACGCTCGACCGCGCCAGCCTCGATGCGAGGATCGAGGCACGCACCCGCGCGATGTGGGATGCCGGGCTGGTGGCCGAGGTGGAGGGCCTGCTTGACCGCGGCCTCGCCCAGGGCCGCACCGCTCGCACCGCACTGGGTTACGCCCAGGCGATCGACCAACTGCGCGGCGCGCTCACCCAGACGGAAGCCATTGAGGCGACCGCCGCCGCCACCCGGAGGTTCGCCCGGCGGCAGGAGTCGTGGTTCCGACCCGATCCGCGCATCACCTGGCTGCCGGCCGAGGCACCCGACCTGCTCGGGCGCGCCCAGGAGGCCGTCAAAGCGGCGAGCCAGACGTCGGCGATGCCTGAGAATGGCTGACATGAGTGGGCTGGCCTTCACCAAGGGACACGGGACGGAAAACGACTTCGTCCTCGTCGCCGACCCTGACGGGCGCCTCGACCTGCGCCCGGAGCAGGTCCGCGCCCTCGCCGACCGCCGGGCCGGCATCGGTGCCGACGGCGTCATCAGGGTCGTCCCGACCCACCTCGCCGACGACCCCGACGTGCGGGCGCAGTCGGGGTTCGCGCCGTGGTTCATGGACTACCGCAACGCCGACGGATCGCTGAGCGAGATGTGCGGCAACGGGACGCGGGTGTTCGCGGCATACCTCGTCCGCGAGGGCCTGCAGGCGCCCGGCGCCTTCGCGATCGCTACCCGTGCGGGCGTCAAGGCAGTCCGCACCACCGACACTGGGTATGCCGTGGACCTGGGTCCCGCCCGGGTTGACGAGTCCGAAGGGGCCGCCGAGAGCGGGTTCAACGCCGTGGTCCACCCGCACGGGGGTCCCGAGTTGCCCGGGCTTCGTGTCGATGTCGGCAACCCGCACACCGTCGTCGTCCTGCCGCCGCATGTCGCGTTGGACGGCCTTGACCTCACCGTCGCCCCCCACGTGGCACCCCACCCGCCCGAGGGCACCAACGTCGAGTTCGTGCAGGTCGTCGGCCCAGGTCACATCGCCATGCGGGTCCATGAGCGGGGCGTGGGGGAGACCCGCTCCTGCGGCACGGGTGCCGTCGCGGCGGCCACGGCGACCCGGTGGTGGGACGGTCCCGACGATGCCCAACACCGGTGGACCGTCGACGTGCCCGGTGGCCGGCTCACGGTGACCTTCACCGAGGCCGGGACCGCTGAACTTGCCGGTCCCGCGGTGCTTGTCGCCGACGGCACCTGGACCGAAGGGCCGGGGAGCGGGTCGGTCAGCCTGTGACCGTGAGCACCCGGAAGCCGCGCGAGGTCACGTAGCGCTCACACGGCATACCGAGGTCGGTGGCGATCCACCGCTGCAAGGAGTCACTTCCGAGGTTCTTCGCGACGACGAGGTATGCCGTTCCGCCGGGTTCCAGCCGTGGCAGCCAGGTGCGCAGCAGGTCGTGCAGGACCGCCTTGCCGACCCGGATCGGTGGGTTGGACCAGATCTGCGCGAACCGGACGTCAGCGGGAACCTGGTCAGGGCGGCATACCTGAATCCGGTTGAGCCCCAACGATGCCGCGTTGTCGCGGGCGAGTTGCAGGGCCCGCTCGTTGACGTCGACGGCGTAGACGTCGGCCGCGGGGGAGAGCATCCCAAGCGTGAGGGCGACTGGTCCCCACCCGCAACCGAGATCGAGTAGCGATCCCGTGAGGGGAGGGTCGGGGACCTCGGCGAGCAGGACCGCAGTGCCCACATCGACGCGGTCAGGCGAGAAGATGCCTCCCGCGCTCGTGATCGTGACGCGCCGACCGGCCAGGTCGACGGTGAGGGTGCGTCGCTCCTCAGGGGAGGCCGGCGTCGCGGTGAAGTAGTGCTCGTGCTCGCTCATCGCCCCTAAACCTAAACGGTTGGTCGAGTCGGCGTTTGCCGTGCGAGGCTTAGACCCACGATGACACGACGAACTGATCTGCTGGCCGGCAAGGCCACCTCGCTTGCCGATGACGATCTCGACCCGCACGGGTGGGGGAGCGCGGCCTACCCCGGCGGCCCTGGCACCGACTTCGACGGTGACCAACTCGATCGCGAGGAGCGAGCTGCCCTCCGGCGCGTTGCGGGGCTCTCGACCGAGCTTGAGGACGTCACCGAGGTCGAATACCGCCAGTTGCGCCTCGAACGGGTCGTGCTGGCCGCCGTCTGGACCGAGGGGACCGTCCAGGACGCCGAGAACTCGATCCGCGAACTGGCCGCGCTCGCCGAGACCGCCGGCTCGACGGTGCTCGACGGGGTGATCCAGCGTCGCCAGGCCCCCGATCCGGCGACCTTCCTCGGCAAGGGCAAGGCTGTGGAGTTGCGTGACATCGTCCTGGCCGAAGGCGCCGACACGGTGATCTGCGACGGCGAGTTGGCCCCTGGTCAGCGGCGCGCGCTGGAAGACGTCGTCAAGGTCAAGGTCATCGACCGCACCGCGTTGATCCTCGACATCTTCGCCCAGCACGCCCAGAGCAGGGAGGGCAAGGCCCAGGTCGAGCTCGCCCAACTGCAATACCTCCTACCCCGATTGCGTGGGTGGGGTGAGTCGATGAGCCGCCAGGCCGGTGGCCGGGTCGCCGGTGGCGAGGGCATCGGGTCGCGTGGGCCGGGTGAGACGAAGATCGAGTTGGATCGGCGCCGGATCAACACGCGGATCGCCAAGCTCAAGCGGGACATCGCGGCCATGAAGACCGGCCGCGACACCAAGCGGCACTCGCGGCGGGCCGGGCATGTGCCCAGCGTCGCGATCGCCGGCTACACCAACGCCGGTAAGTCCTCGATCCTCAACCGGATCACCGGCGCCGGTGTGCTCGTCGAGAACCAGTTGTTCGCGACCCTCGACCCGACGGTCCGGCGGGCCCAGACGTCTGACGGCCGGGAGTACACGCTCGTCGACACGGTCGGATTCGTTCGGGCGCTGCCGCACCAACTCGTCGAGGCGTTCCGCTCCACCCTCGAGGAGGTCGCCGACGCCGATCTGCTGCTCCACGTCGTAGACGGGTCACACCCGGACCCCGAGGGTCAGATCGCCGCCGTGCGCGAGGTGCTCGCGGGCGTCAAAGGTGCCAGCGACGTGCCTGAAGTCATCGTCATCAACAAGGCCGACGTCGCCGATCCCGAGGTCATCGACCGGTTGATCCGCACCCACAAGCATTCGATCGTCGTGTCGGCCCGAACCGGCGAAGGGCTTGATGGCCTGCTGGAACTCGTCGCCGACGGGCTGCCCAAGCCCGACGTCGAGGTCGAGTTGCTGCTGCCCTACGACCGCGGTGATCTGCTCAGCCGGGTGCACGAACACGGGGAAGTGCTCACCACTGAGCACACGGAAGCAGGTACGCGAGTTCGTGCAAAAGTGCACGCGCAGGCAGTGGCCGCGCTGGCGGCATACCGGGTCTGATTCTGCCCCGTGGGTATGCCGCGCGGCCCCACCCGACGGGTGTCACGTCGGCGGGGTGAAGGAGCTATGGCTCAGAGGTGCGGGACGGTGACCGCGGGCCGCGCGTCGTGGCGCTCGACAGGGATCGTGAACCAGCCGGCGACCTTCGGGCTGATCCCGGTGTCGGTGAGGACGGCGTCGAAGTTGTCCAGGTCGAACACCTTGTAGAGGGACTCGCGGCAGAACTTGGAGGAGTCGGCGACGAGGAAGGATCGGCTGGAGATCTCGCGCATCTTGCGCTTGAGCTCGACCTCGTGGGCGTTGGAGTTGAAGACCCCGTCGGCCATCACCGAGTCGGCGCTGAACACGGCGACCGAGACGCGGATCTCGGCCAGATGACGCAGCGTCGCCGGCCCATGCAGCGTATACACGCTGGGGAGTAGCTCGCCCCCGAGCATGACTAGGTGTTCTGACCACGGACGTTAGGTACGGCGGGTCGGCTGGATCATGACGAAGACCTCCGGGTGAGGTGTGGAGCTACCACGCACCCACATCCACCACGGAGGTCTTCATGACCCACGCTAACGCCACCCTCACCCCGGCCGGTCGCCTGCGTCTGGCACAGCTCGTCGTCGACAAGGGCTGGCCCTATGCCAGGGCCGCCGAGCGGTTCTCAGTCAGCATCACCACCGTTCGCCGGTGGGTCCTTCGCTACCGAGAGCTCGGCAGGGCCGGCATGGTCGACCGGTCCTCCAGGCCTCACCGCTCGCCGAACCAACTGCCGCAGCGGACAGAGCGTCGGATCGTGAAGCTGCGGGTCACCCGACGTTGGGGACCGGCCCGGATCGCCTACCACCTCGGCCACAGCCCCTCCACCGTCCACCAGGTCCTGCGCCGCTACGGCTGTCCACGGTTGAAGTGGACCGACCCCGCCACCGGCGCCCGGATCAAGACCTCCTCACGCGACAAGCACCGTTACGAGCACGCCGCGGCAGGCGACCTGATCCACGTCGACATCAAGAAGCTCGGGCGGATCCCCGACGGCGGCGGCTGGCGTATGGCTGGGCGCGGGTCGGCGGCCGACCGCCGGGCCGGCTCCGCACGCGATCGTGCCGCCCGGGCCGGCGCGTCGCCCTCACGCGGCTACATGTACCTCCACCACGCGGTGGACGATCACTCGCGGCTGGCCTACTCCGAGATCCTGGGCGACGAGCGCAAGGAGACCGCTGCCGCGTTCTGGAAACGTGCCAAGAAGTTCTTCGCCGCACACGGCATTACCGTCAAGGCCGTGCTCACCGACAACGGCGCCTGCTACCGATCACGGTTGTGGGCCAAGACACTCGGCAAGCGGATCAAGCACCGTCGCACCCGGCCCTACCGCCCACAGACCAACGGCAAGGTCGAACGCTTCAACCGGACCCTGCTGGAGGAATGGGCCTACGCCTGCGCCTACCTCTCAGAAGCCGACCGAGCAGCGGCGTACCCCGGCTGGCTGCATCACTACAATCACCACCGCGGCCACACCAGCCTCAAGGGCAAGTCACCGATCGACCGCGTGCCCAACCTCCCCGGCCAGAACATCTAGGTGCTTCTCGAAGGGACTCACAAGGCGGAACGCTAGGTGAGGCCTGGCCCTAAGTCCGCTGCGACACACGAGCCTCTGCACGATCTCGGCGCCGTGAGACCTGGACGAGGTGCTCATCGCGCACCTTCATGAAGAAGTGGACTGAGTAGTCCATTGGAGTGTGCGCCAAGGCTTCGCAACAGCCGTTCGCAATAGCAGAACGTCCGCGTACGTGCAGGTCGAGTTGGACCGTAGGGTCCATGTAAGGTTGCGATATGCCGTTCCAGCGGTGCCTGCAGTAGGTCGGTCCCGCCGTGACCGTCTACAGCTGCGGGGGAGGAGGTGTCGTTCTGTGCCCGTCACGAGGAAGGACCTGTCCGAGCCTGCGGAGACAACGCCGCACGCTCCGAGTGCCGTGCGCCGGCTCAGTGCCGATGTCCTGGCTGAGAACGAGGCGTGGGTTGCAGGACTGGGCTCAACGGCAGCGAGCGACCACGAGGCGACTGTCGCCCGCCTGTATGCCTTGCTGACACAAGATGGCGTTCGCGGAGGTCCGCCGGAAGGGGACGTCACTCTCGCTCGCCGGTCCGGAGATGGACGATGTCGCCCGACAGGCGGCAGCAGACGCGACCTTGACGATCTGCCGAAAGGTCGACACTTTTCGAGGTGACTGCCGCTTCACGACGTGGGCCTACCGCTTCGTCGCCTTCGAAGTGTCCAGCAAGGTCAACCGTCATCACTGGCAGCGCGGCCATCTCTCCTTGGATGACTACGAGTGGGTGCAGGCTGCGGACCAAGGCGACAGTCCCGAACGGCTCGCCGAGAACGCGGACTTGATCTCGGCCATTCGTCGTGTGGTCGCCGAGGACATGACCAGCCGCCAACAACGCGTCTTTGAAGCGATCGCCATGCAGGGGGCTCCTGTCGCGAAGGTCGCCGCCGACCTCAACTCAAACGCGAACGCGGTCTACAAGGCGCTGTTCGACGCCCGCAAGAAGCTCAAGGCCGCGTTGGTCTTGGCCGGGTACCTGACCATCGAATCGGACTGAGTCATTCGCGGTGCACGTGGAGCGGGTAAGTCGGTTCAGGCGGCGAAGCTGCGCACGTGGCCAATGGCCATGTCTAGCGCCGTTCGCATCGGAGCCACATCACGAGCGGTCTGCGCCAGGAGGTACCCACCTTGGAGCGCTGCGAGCAGCCCGGTGGCGAGGGCGCCGGGATCGGCGTCTCGACGCAAGGTTCCGTTGTGGCGCATGCGCTCAAGGCCGTCCGCCAACAATCCGTGCCAGGCCTCGAAGTATCGCTCGATGTCCTTGCGCGCATCTTCGTCCAGGTCTGCGAGCTCCGCGGCCAATGATCCGAGGGGGCAACCATGAGCGCCGTTGCGCAGGGCGTTGCGCTCAACGAGGGTGTCGCGCCACAGCTCGAGTCCTCGAAGCGAGTCCAGGCGCAGCAGTCGGTGTCGCTGCTCGTCAAGCAGCCGGCTGGCTCGAGCTGAAATCACCTCACGCACCAGTTCGTCCTTGTCGACGAAGTGCTGATAGAGCTGCGACTTGCTCGTGCCGCTTGCAGTTCGCACATCCGCAAGAGTGGTCTTGGCCACCCCACGCTCGTGCATCAGGTCGTCGGCCGCCGAGACGATGCGAGCTCTCGTCGCAGCGCCGCGCGCCGTCAGACGCGGGCGTGCTGACCCGTCGTCTGTCTCCGCCACAGCGTTCAGGGTACGCCCAGCGCGCCTCCCCGGCCCTGGGATGGACCCACAGGACCCAATCCGGAGCTCGCGATACTGCAACTGCTGGGTGGTTCGACATGCGCATCCGCCCCCTCGAAAGGCGGATGGTGCTTTCATTGCGGCCGTGCCTCACCTGCACCATTCTGGACCCCGCGGTCCAAATCAGAGCGTTCGGCGCGCCCGGCGAACTGTCGACACTTTCCAGGTGGCCGCAACCTGCAACCGAGGAATCGAGCCGGTCGCAACGGCGCCCGGGCCGAGAAGCATGACGATAGAAACAGGAGCACACGTGAGATCAGATGGCAGCGAGATTAAACCCCCGTTCGTGAACGCCAGAGTCGAAGCAGAGGACAACGCGGCACTCGCAGCTCTGGCACGTGCAGGTGCTGACGCGTTCGGGTACACGGCCTCGCTGACGCTTGATCCACAGATCGCTCAGCTGGTGCGCCTTCGCATCGCACAGATCAACAACTGCGCCTACTGCCTCAACGTGCACTACCAGGCCGCAAGCGACGTCCCCATCGACCCGGTGAAAGTGCGCTTGCTTTCGGCATGGTGGGAGACGACTTTGTTCAGCAACGCCGAGCAGGCAGCGCTCGCCTATGCCGAGCGCCTGACCCGTGCGTGCGAGACCACAGCTGTTCACCCGTTCCAAGAGGTACATGACGAACTTGCCAAGTACTTGGGCACGGATGAGATCTCCGAGTTGATCGGTGTCGTCATCAACATGAACATCTGGACGCGCCTGAAGCTGGCGGAAGGGGCCACCCCCGAATGAGCAGCGACCAGGCCCCTCTTCCGCCGGCGGCTCAGGCTTCGACGAGCGCCGACGCGTCAACCAACAGGTCCGGACCCACTGCCGCGGGGGTCACGCCACCTTCGCCAGTGCTTCGGCGTCTGGTCGACCGGATCCCCGACGGCTGGACCATCGTCACCTACGGCGGCCGCAAGTACGGGATGTCTCGTAGTAGCCGCGCAGGCGGTCGAAGCGTGAAGGTTTACGCAGAGGAGCTGGGTGGCAGTGACGTCATCAGCGCGAACATCTATACGACGACCGACGCACTGCTTCTGAGGTCATGCGAGATACCGGATTCGAAGGTCCTGGCGTTCCTGCACGGTTGGGAGCCTGTCGACAGGCCCGAGCCGTCTGGCGCGTGACACGCCAGACGGCTCATCGCTGGGAAGCGGTGCTCGACCGCCCTCGACCGGCCGTCGGATGACCGGTACTCCTGCGGCTGCCTTGAATCTCCTGAGGACTACTCCGCGCCGCCGCTCCTTTTCTCACGCACTGGCAAAGACGTCTCCTCGATGGTGAGGAAGCGTCCGGTCTCGTCGAGCTCGCCGAAGACGAACACCTCGCGGCTCACCATGGCGTCGTCCCTGGTTACGACCGTGACGATATGGCGCTCTGCGTAAGAGCGATCGTCAACGAGCTCGTTCACGACGCTGACTGTCACCGACTGCGCTGCGTCTCGCAACGTCTCGAGGCGCCCGACGACTGCCGCACGCTCCTCCCACAGCCCGTCGGTGCGCTGACGGAAAGTGTCGTTCACATGCTTGGTCAAGACGTCGTGGACGCTGACATCGCGTCGGCTGAACACATCGTCGACCATTGCCTTGAGCAGACTCATTCAGAGCCCTCCTGTCGCTCGGGGTGGGTTAATCGGGGGAATCAGTCGACAGTCAGGACGATCTTTCCCTGGATGTGTCCGCGCTCCGCGCGCTCATGAGCCGCAGCCGCCTCGCTGAGCGGGAAGACACTGTCCAAGGCGACGCGGACAATGCCTGCGTCGAGCAGGCGAGCGAGCTCGCCGAGCTGGGTGCCGTTGGAGCGGACCTGGGTTCCTGACGTAGTCACTCCGAGGGCAGCAACCTCGGCAGGGTCGAACTCGCCGAAGAAGACGGGGAAGAGAGCGCCCCCGCGCCGCAGAGTGCGCAGGAAGCGCGAGCTGTTTGGGCCGCCGAGGGTGTCGAGTACGAGGTCGAAGTCACGCGCGACCTTCTCCGCGTCGGTGGTCGTGTAGTCGATGAACTCGTCGGCGCCGATGTCGCGCAGGAACGACTCGTGAGTGCCGGACGCGACCGCTGTGACGTGCGCACCCTTCCACTTGGCGAGCTGCACGGCCAGGTGCCCCACCCCGCCCGCGGCGCCGTTGACAAGCACCTTGACGCCAGGGCCCAGGGCGACGGGCTGGTCTGGGCCTCCTGGAACGGTGAGGGGTGGTCGTGGCCCAGGTCGATCAGGAACTGCCACGCCGTGAGTCCAGACATGGGCGCGCCCGCGGCCTCGATGTGGTTAAGGTTGTCAGGCTTCAGGGCAAAGTCGCTGGCCGGCGCAGCGACGTACTCGGCGTAGCCGCTGCCCTCGAGCCCGGGGAAACGCAGGAGACCGAACACCTCGTCGCCGACGGCGAAGTCGCTGACGTCCTCGCCCACGCGCGTCACCACGCCGGAGACGTCGGTCCCGGGAATCGCGGGCAGGGTGAACGGTGGCCGCAGGTCCTCAGGGATGTTGGTCATGCCCTCACGCATGTACCAGTCGGGCGGATTCAGCCCCGCTGCGCGCACCCGAACCAAGAGCTCGTCCGGCTGAGGTGCCGGCCGGGCAACATCGTCGAGGGTGAGGACGCCTGGTCCACCGTGGGCGTGCAGTCGGATGGCCTTCATTGTGGGTCGATCCATTTGGGAACTCCTCGCATCTAAGTAGTATGTGGAGCAGTGCTCCGAATGTAACCGGAGCGGTGTTCCGTTTCAAGGAGGTGGTGGCAATGCGATCGGACGCCCGCTCGAACGCGGACCGAATCCTTGCCGTTGCGAGAGAAGTGGTGGCCGCGGACGGCGCGAACGCTTCTCTACGCGACATCGCGCGCAAAGCTGGCGTGGGGTTGGGGACCCTCTACCGCCACTTTCCCTCTCGCGACGCCCTCTTGGAGGCGCTGCTGCGCGAGACCTTCGACGCGCTCAAAGTCCATGCCGACGAACTTCAGGCCGCGGAGCCTGCAGACACGGCCCTCCGTCTGTGGCTACGCGACTTCGTACGAGACGCTCACACCTACCGTGACGTCTCAGCGTTGATGATCGCCGCCATCGAGGACGAAAGCTCGGCCCTGCACGACTCGTGCGTGGCAATGCGCGCCGCAGGCGCCGCCCTGCTCACGAACGCCCAGGCGGCGGGTGCGGCCAAACCGGACATGGACGGCACGGATCTGTTCGCACTGGTTGGCGCTCTCAGCTGGCTCGGCGACCAGCCGGGGATGGCCGAGCGCACTGAGCACCTGTTCGAGATCGTGGCGGGATCCATCCTGATCCCCCAAGCTCGATCTGACCAGGGCGGAGCTACGACCTGACTTCGACCAGGCCATCACCGTCGCGGCCACGGGCAAACGCCATGGCTCCGGGCGAAAGAACCCGCACCTTCGCGGTCACCGACTCCGGATGACTATTCACCCAACCCTCCTCGCCCGACCCCGACGTCGGCACGGCACGAGTGCGAACGACGGGCGTGCTTCGCTGAGCACTGCTACGGGGCGTCCACGTACCGTGGTCGGCCCGGGCGTGTGTACCGCCGGAGTCGGTTGGGACGGAGGGCGGTGACGGGGCTCGCCATCGCTCTGGCACTCGTTGCGAGCTCGAGCTACGGAACGGGAAGCGTCCTGGTACGTAGCGCCGTGCGTAGCCACACCGCGTCGTCTGTTGCGTTGTGGGTGCAGACTGTCGGGCTCGCCGTGCTCCTCATGGGTGTACTTGTTGTTCGTCCCCCCGTGTCCGTGGGAGCACTGGTCTGGGGAGCACTTGCCGGGTCGCTGGTCGCATGTGGGGCGCTCAGCTTCTACACCGCCATGCAGAACGGCCCCATCTCATTGGTGGCGCCCGTTTCGGCGACGGGCGTGACCGTGCCCGTGGCGGGCGGGCTCCTGTTGGGCGAGAGCGTTTCCGGAGCTGCGCTAGCCGGTCTTGCACTTGTTGTCGTCGGCGTCATGGTCATCGCGCGCTCGCACGGCTCCGGAGTCAGCATGGCCGAGGATGCAACGGATGGGGGCCTGACTGTGCTTGCGACACCGCCGGGACGTTCCCAAGTGACGCCGGTGCACGACAACTGCAAACCGGCCTCGTTCGCTCGACCGCAACTCATGGCCGCAGTCCTGTCGATGGTGTCTGCAGCCGCGTTCGGGGTGTTCTACCTCGTCCTACGGCAGGCCACCGCCGCCGCCTCGGCGAGTGCCGCCGCGGCGGACCCCACGTCCGGTGCGGATTATCCATTCAGCGCAGCGCTTCTCGTCGCCGTGGCCGTGCAGTCCGGATCCCTCCTCATCACACTCGCCACCGCATCCCGTCACACGATCAAGTGTGTAGCGCCGTCGCGACGACTCGTCACTTTCACGGCCGCGATCGGCCTGCTCGATGCCGTCGGCGATCTGGCTCTCACCTATGCCATCGCACTGGGACCGGTATCCCTCGTGGGCCCGCTCGGCTCACTCGATCCAATGGTCGCAGTGCTGCTCGCCAGCATCTTCTTCAAGGAACCGCTGACCAGAAAGCGCGCGTTCGGCTTGGCCGCCTGCGCGGCCGGCATCGCCCTGGTCGCCGTATAGCTGCTACCCCTCCGGAGCAGGTGCACCTGCCCGGATCTCCTCCGTTCGCTCGGCTTCGCGAAACCAGTCGAAAGGGTGCACCTACATGAAGAGCTGGACCACGCCTTTTGAAGCATCGCTCGCCGCCACGGGCCCCCCGGTCCACGTTCACGACACAGCGAGCGAATCCTTGCTCAACTGGGACTCCGCAACGGCGCAGTTCTACGTCTGTGGGATCACGCCCTACGACTCCACCCACTTGGGACACGCCGCGACCTACGTAGCATTCGACCTCCTCAACCGCGCACTGCGCCACGCTGGTCACCACGTCAGGTACGTCCAGAACGTCACCGACGTCGACGACCCGCTGCTGGAGCGGGCGCGAGCACATGGATTGGACTGGCGCGAGCTCGCTGGAGAACAGACTGAGCGATACCGCCAGGACATGGCCTCGCTAAACGTTCTTCCCCCGGACCGATTCGTGTCCGTTGAGGAGTCCGTGTCTAACATAGTCGACACGATCGGGCATCTCGAGGCAGTTGGCCGTACCTACCGTGTCGGTTCCGACACGTACTTCGACATCGAGCCAGACCAGACGCTCGGTGGGATCTCAAAGATGCCGATCCATGACATGGTCGCCCTTTTCGCCGAACGTGGCGGTGACCCGGCACGGCCCGGCAAGAGGCACGCTCTCGACCCCCTGGTCTGGCGCGGTCACCGTACGGGCGAACCGTCCTGGCCAAGCCCCTGGGGGCCAGGACGCCCAGGTTGGCACGTCGGCTGCGCGACCATTGCGCAACAACACCTTGGACCTCACATCGACCTGCAAGGCGGTGGCCGAGACCTCATCTTCCCCCACCACGAGATGACCGCGGCTATCGCGCACGCCGTCCATCCGAACGGTCCCTTCGCCCGGGTGTTCGCGCACGTGGGAATGTTGCGCTACGACGGCGAGAAGATGTCGAAGTCGCGCGGCAACCTTGTTTTTGTCTCCTCCCTGCGCGCCGCAGGGGTCGATCCGGCCGCCATCCGGCTCGTCCTTCTCCAACACCACTACCGATCGAGTTGGGACTGGCGCGAAGCCGAGCTTGCCGAAGCAGGAGAGATGGCCCGGGCGTGGCGACGCGCCTTCGAGGCGGACGCGGGAGCGCCGGCCGACACAGTCCGCAGGGCGGTTCTCGCGGCACTCGCCCAAGATCTGGACGCCCCGTCAGCGGTCCGGGTCGTGCAGGACTGGGTGGACCTGTCCACAGGGGTTGGTGCCCCCGCTGAGCGAAGTGACCGCGAAGCGCCCCATCAGGTGCGGGTGCTGGTCGACGCCGCTCTCGGGCTGAAGCTGTAAGCAGTCGGACGCGCGCCTAGCGGCTCGGCTCACCCGCCGCTCGTTATTGCGGACAGCGGTTGGGGCCCTAGCGCTCGGCCAGAGAACGCCGGCAGCAGGTTTGCGTGGATGGGAGTGGGTTGCGCTAATGAACGGCACAAACTGGACCCTTAAGACCAAAAGTCTTAGTCGCGGTACCTCTGAGTCGACTGCGGTTTGGGCTAACCTGGGGGCCGAAAAGCGCCGCGACGGGGCACGGAATCTGCGCCGTTGGTCGGGAATGTTTGGACCTAGCGGTCCGTTCTGGTATGTGACGCCAAGATTGGCGTCCCCCAAAGAGGGAAGGGAGCCCAGTGAACACCGCGAAGTACCACAAGACCCCCGAGTCGCTCGCCCACCTGACCGAGCTGCAGTACCGAGTTACCCAGCAGGACGGGACCGAGCGAGCCTTCGACAACATCTACTGGGACAACCACGAGGCCGGCATCTACGTCGACGTCGTGTCCGGTCAGCCGTTGTTCTCCTCCCGAGACAAGTACGACAGCAGGACTGGCTGGCCCAGCTTCACCAGGCCGATCGCCGCTGATGTCGTCACGACCAAGACCGACCGGGCGTTCGGCATGGCCCGAACCGAGGTCCGTTCCTCCGGCGCCGACAGTCACCTGGGCCACGTCTTCAACGACGGGCCTTCGGCGGCCGGCGGCCTGCGCTACTGCATGAACTCCGCTGCGCTGCGATTCGTACCCGCAGCGGAGCTCGAGGCCGAGGGCTATGGCGAGTTCCGCACTTTGTTCGAGTCCGACGACAACTCCGATGGAAACATCAGGAAGTGAGACACACCATGAGCAGCGACATCGACACGACTCCCATGGGTCCCAGCACGTCCAGCACCTCCGGCGCGTCCACTGAGACGGCCGTTCTCGCCGGCGGATGCTTCTGGGGGATGCAGGACTTGTTCCGCAAGCTGCCCGGCGTCATCAGCTCGCGGGTGGGTTACACCGGTGGCGAGAACGACAACCCCACCTACCGCAACCACCCTGGTCACGCGGAGGCGATCGAGGTCGTCTTTGACCCCACTGTGACCAACTACCGCAACATGCTCTCCCTGTTCTTCCAGATCCACGACCCGTCGACCCTGAACCGTCAGGGCAACGATGTCGGGACCAGCTACCGGTCGGCGATCTTCCCGCTCAGCCCGGAGCAGGAGCAGGTCGCACGTGACACCATCGCTGACGTTGACGCCTCCGGGTTGTGGCCCGGCAAGGTCGTCACGACCCTCGAGCCGGCCGCGACGTTCTGGGAGGCTGAGCCCAACCACCAGGACTACCTGGAGCGCTTCCCCAACGGTTACACCTGTCACTTCGCACGCCCCGGATGGGTTCTCCCGGAGCGTGCCGCCCCGGCGGCCTCCGCGTAACAACTCGGCATGCCGGACGATGCCGCGACCTCTCGGGAGGTCGCGGCATCTCACATTTCTCTATCCGCGGATCACCCGCGCCCCACTGGGCGACAGCGAAGCGACGTCGGGCGACCCGCGGGGTCGAATCTCAGGTCTTGCACCTCGTGGTTTGTTGTCGCTCCTACGACCCGGATCTGCCGATGTCCGGACACCGTCGTAGGGCGTGCAAGGGGGCTGTTCGTGAACCGGAGTGCTGTCGAGCGGCATAAGGGAGTGTGACCATGCTTACGGATGCCGAGGTGCTGGCTCGATCTCGGCGGCATCCACATCTCTTCGCGGAGATCATCGATCGCCACCATGACGCCATCCACGCCTACGTGTCGCGGCGCGCAGGGCACCAGGTCGCCGACGACGTTGGGACTGCTGCACGAACGGGTGACAGGTTGGGTCACGCAGCCTGAGTGGCTTGCGTGGTCATGATGGCTTCGTACTCGATGGGGGTCAATCGCCCGAGAGCGGCCTGTCGGCGGCGTCGGTGGTAGGTCCGCTCGATCCAGGTCACGATCGCGATCCGGAGCTCCTCACGGGTGGCCCAGGTCCGGCGGTCGAGGACGTTCTTTTGGAGCAGTGCGAAGAAGCTCTCCATGGCCGCGTTGTCGCCCGCGGCCCCGACACGGCCCATGGATCCGACCATGGCATGACGGTTGAGGGCGTGGACGAATTTCCTGCTTCGAAATTGCGATCCTCTGTCCGTGTGAACCACGCAGCCGGCCACATCGCCGCGCCTGGCGACGGCGTTGTTCAGCGCCGCGACCGCGAGCCGTGACTTCATCCTGGAGTCGATGGAGTAGCCCACGACCCGGTTGGAGTAGACGTCCTTGAACGCGCACATGTAGACCTTGCCTTCGGTCGTCCGATGCTCCGTGATGTCGCCGATCCACAACTCGTTCGGGGCATCGGCCTTGAACACGTGCCGGATCACGCCGTTCTTGTCGACCACGGCGCACAGGTCGTCGTGGATCGGAGGGCCGGGCTTCTTCGCCTTGCCCTTCTTGGGCTTGCCGAACGCGCTCCACCAGCCCATGTCCGAGCAGATCCGCCACGCGGTCCGCTCGGCCATCGGCTCACCGGCGTCACGGGCCTCGTCGACCAGGAAGCGGTAGCCGAACTCCGGGTCGTCCTGGTGGGCGTCGAACAGCGCGTTGGCTCGGTAGGCCTGCTCGAGTTCGGCGTCGGTGACCGGTTGGGTGAGCCAGCGGTAGTAGGGCTGGCGAGCAATCTTGAGCACCCGGCACGTCACCGTGACGGGGACCCCGTCGCCGGCCAGCTCGCGGACGAGCGGGTAGATCATTTTCCCGGAAGGTTCGCCTGTGACAGGTACGCGGCTGCTCGGCGGAGGACCTCGTTCTCCTGCTCCAGGAGCCGCAGCCGCTTGCGCAGCTCACGGTTCTCGGCGTTCTGCTCGCTCGTGAGACCCGGCTTCGCGCCATCCTCGATGTCAGCCTTCTTCATCCAGCCCGTCAGGCACGACTCGCTGATGCCGAAGTCGGCAGCGATCTGCTTGAGATGGACGCCCGGCTCACGGTTCCTCGCGACGCGGACGACGTCGTCGCGGAACTCCTTGGGGTATGGCTTCGGCACAGCAACATCCTTCCAGCGGCACCCCTCGGCACCACAGATCAGATGTCACCTATCCGTGCAGCAGTCCCGTTCTCTCCGAGGTGTTCACCGCTGCCTTCGCTCAGCGAGGCTCGTTCGCCTCCGAGTCTGGTTCTGCCCTGCCATGGCTCTACGGGATCGCAAGGAACCTGACCCATCGGCACTTCCGGACGACGGCCACCGACTTGCGAGTCAGCGGAACCTGGGCCAGTCGGCAAGTCGACGCGTCCAACGATCACGATGCCGTGATCAACGGCGTCGACGCGTCGCGAGAGTGGCACGTCGTGCGCGACGCACTGGTCACGCTCACGGCCGTCGACCGCGAAACGCTCCTCCTCTACGCATGGGAGGGGCTCTCTTACACGGAGGTTGCCGACGCAGTGGGTGTCCCCGTCGGAACCGTGCGGTCACGCATCCATCGCGCCCGCAACGTGCTTCGCGGCGCACTCGACATGAACCTGGAGGAGTCCCGATGATCGACGAACTCACACTTGTGCGCGAGCAGCGCCCCGACACCCGTGCCCCCGACCACCTCACCGTGACTCGTGCCCGGCGCGCCCTGCTCAACCGAGCGATGGAAGGTCGCCGCCGTCGTCGGCGTCGTGTGATCGCCGTCGGGCTGGTAGCGGCGGCCACTCTCGTCCTCGGCGGCGTCGTGTCACCGTGGAGCGGAACCTCGACTCCTGCGGCCGCGGCCGCCCTGACGACCGCCCACCTGTCAGAGCACCCGGAGGTCGGTGCGGACCAGTACCTCCATATCCGAAGGGTCGAGCGAACCTGGGGGTACGGCGAAGCCGGTGAGGTCGACGGATGGATGCTGGAGTACTGGGTTCCAGGCGACGGGTCCTCGGAGTGGATCGAGCGCTCTGGTGAGCCCGGCGATCGCGAGACCCGCTCCTTTAATGAGTGGGGTCCCGACCTGTACGTCAATCATGCACAGGACCCTGAAGGGCTGCTCGTTCAACTCAGTGACTACGCGCTGGCTCATGGGGAAAGCGATGACCTCCGCGGTCTCTGGACGGTGGCCTTCTGGATCGTCCTCGACCCCGTCGCACCTGAGTCGTTCAAGACGGAAGTCGTTCGTGCTGTGACTTCACTTGACGGCGTGAAGGTCGCGGACTCCTCCTTCGCCACGCCGGGTCTTAGCGGACGCGCTCTGACAATGGGTGGCCTGACTGACGTGTGGTTCGTAGTCGACCCGCTTTCTGGCGCGTTCCGCGGCCTCGCCGGTCATCCGGAGAAGGACGAGACGTGGGTGGGCCCTGAAGAGCCGATGTGGACGATCGTGAATGAGGCCGAAGTAGTTGACGGTGCACCACGGTGCGTCCCGCTCCTGTCTATGTGCTGGTGAGCGCTCGCACCAAGCGTTCGGTCTCCCCGGCGTGGGCTACACGCTTCCCTTCGCCTACAAGCTGTTGAGGACCTGACCGAGCAACTGCCATGGGACGCGTAGGGAAACGTTCGGATCTGCCGCGATGAGTGCTTGACGTTTTCAAGAACCTAGTCGAGGAACTCACCTAGGCCTGGTCGCTGAGTGACGTAAGAGGCTCCAGAGTGGACGCCACCAACGGCAGATTGGCAATACAGTCCACCGACAATCGAGTAGCACCCGGTGAAGGGAAGCCTGGCGTGAGCGTGATCAGTAGAGGATTCGGCGGCCGCGAGGACCGTCCCGGGCGCGCCGTGCCGCCGGGGCAGTACCTGACGGACGACTTCCCGGTGCTGTCGGCCGGCCCGACGCCCCACATCGACACCGACGACTGGCGACTCGACGTCCGCGACGTCGACGGTTCGACGACGTCATTGACCTGGGCGCAGTTGATGGCACTGCCCAGCGAAGAGGTCACTGTCGACCTCCACTGCGTCACCCGATGGAGCAAGCACGACACCGTGTGGCGAGGTGTCTCCATCGACACGATTCTCGAGGACTCGGAGAGCGAAGCCGAATACGCCCTCATCCGTAGCTACGGCGACTATTCCACCAACCTTCCCCTCGAGGACCTGCTCGACGGCAAGGCGTGGATCGCGTTCGAGTACGACGGTGACGACCTGCCCGCCGAGCACGGCGGTCCGGCCAGGCTGCTCGTACCCCACCTGTACCTGTGGAAGTCAGCCAAGTGGGTCAACGCCATCGAGCTGCGCAACGACGACGAGCCGGGGTTCTGGGAGACGCTCGGGTATCACGAGTACGGCGACCCGTGGCTCGAACAGCGCTACATCGGCGACTGACGAGGAGTGCCAGAGCCCGTGCAGGGAACCCGTGAGGCAACTTCCCAGACCCCAGCCGCGCCGCGACGCACCCCTTCTCGATGGCTGCGCGCTCGCATCCTCGAGACGAGGATGGAGACCCGCTCGGCCAGAACCTTGGTGCTCGACGTGCCGGGCTGGGACGGCCATGATGCCGGCCAGCACGTCGACGTGCGCCTGACAGCGCCTGACGGCTACACGGCCCAGCGCAGCTACTCGATCGCCTCAGCTGCCACCGCAGACGAGTTAGAGATCACTGTGCAGAAGGTCTCCGGAGGTGAGGTGTCGCCCTACTTGGTGGAGACCGCCGCGGTCGGCGACGAGTTCGAGCTGCGAGGGCCCGTCGGCGGGTGGTTTCGGTGGAGGGCTGTCGACGACGGCCCGATCAGCCTCATCGGCGGAGGGTCGGGGATCGTCCCCCTGATGGCCATGATTCGTGCCCGGGAGCAAGCCGGAGCAATGACCCCCTTCCACCTCACATACTCGGCACGGACTCCCGACCACCTGTTCTACGCGCATGAGCTCTACCGCGCAGCCGAGGCTGATCCGAATCTGCAGGTCGTCTACGCCTTCACCCGCGCTGGAATCGCCAGCGACATCCGTCGGCCCGGTCGGCTGACCTCAAACGACATTGCAGCGATTGCGGGCAGCAACGGCGCCCCCGCACGCACCTTCATCTGCGGCCCGAACGGCTTCGTCGAGAGCGCTACGCAGCTACTCCTGGACGCTGGGCATGCAGCATCGAGCATTCGTACCGAGCGCTTTGGACCATCAGGAGGATGACCATGGATTCTCAAGACCTCGACAGAACGCGGGACGGCAACGCCCTCGCAGGTGACCTCAGTGCGGTCTTTACGCCTGAGATGACGGCGGCGCAGGTCACATGCGCCGGCTGCGGGGCGACGAGCGCGATGGCTGAGGGAGTGGCGTACACCCAAGGTCCTGGGACTGTTCTGCGGTGCCGCTTTTGCCAGCACGTGCTGGCTCGCATCGTCCGCGCCCGTCAGTCGCTGTGGATGGAGTTTCAGGGGATTGCGGCCTTACAGGTCGCCCCCGCCGATGCCTAGGCGATAGGTCGGGGCCATCGCGGGGTCGGGCACGAGGGAAGAACGAAGCATGGAAGGAGCGACATGGATCTCGCCGAGGAGCCTCGCAACACGAGCTCGTCAACCTCAGTCGTCCTGAACTGCATCTCTCGCCAGTTCGAGCTCATTAGGAGTTCCGAGGTCGTAGCTGTCATAGGTTTCGCGCGCGAAGGGTCGCACTTCGACCTCGTGAACCTCTACGTGCTTCCCGCTCACCGCGGTAGCGGAGCAGCTCGAGAACTGGTGACGTCAGTTCTCGAGGTCATCACGGCAAGTTCCGCAACGGTGTCTACCTCTTGCGCGTACATGCTGCGCATTGCTACGTCGGACGAGTACGCGCATGTGGTCGCGACGCCGCCACCGGCTGCAAGTCAGGTGCGCCCCGGAGGACCCGCAGGTCGCGGAAGTTCGATTGAGTCCCGGTTGGCGATTCGACGCCGCTCACATCGCCGGGACCGCCGCGTCTGGCACCGGTAGAGCAAAGAAGTCAGTCGACCGAACGCGGGCCTTGCTGCTGTATGCAGACGGCAGGCGGTTGCTCCGAACAGCCTAGTGACGGTCGGGTGGCATGAACGGGTCGTTCGACACCGAGTGGCGGATGGCATGCAGGTCCGCCTCTGTGTTCGAAGCCACCCGCAAAGCTTCGCGGTCGCGCTCGCGATCTCGTCGCATGTCCTGGCGCTGGCTGAGCAGGATGAGCGGAAGCTGGACCGAAGCCAGCAGCGTCAGTCCCAGACCCAGATAGGTCAGCATCATCGCAGGATGGGGCTCGAACGGCTGCCAAGCAACGTTGACTGTGACCCACGTCGTGGCTGACACGACGAGAAGAACCAAGAACCGCCACGAGCCGAAGAAGGCTGCCATCTGCGACGCAATGCGTTCGGGGAGAGTCACGGCGGGTTCCGTGAACATGCTCAGCATGTGGCCGCATGCCGGGCAAACCACCGCCGCGGTGGGCTCCGTCTGAGCGGTGCGCTCGTCGTCTCCGTGCTGGAACGCGTGCGCCCGCGAACGGGGATGCGACATCTCAGTAGCCTCCTTCAAGGTCGAGCAGCCCAACAGCTCGGCGCCCTCTAGATGTTCTGCCCAGGGAGGTTGGTGACGCTCGGCGTGCCGGATAGATGACGAGGGCCCTTCTTGGGTTCGGTGTGAAGCGACCAAGCAAACACGCCGACAAGAAAGGCCCTCGATGTCCCACCGTAACGCCCCGCTGACCCCTGAAGGCCGCCGTCGGCTGTGCCAGCGCGTCGACGCCGGACGCCCGATCTGCCACGTCGCAACCGAGGCCGGGATCGCCCGCCAGACCTTGGGCCGCTGGTACGCCCGCTGGCGCGAGGAGGGCGAGGCGGGCCTGGAGGACCGCTCCAGCCGACCGCTGACCTCCCCGAACCAGACCGACCCGGAGGTCGAGGCGCGGGTGGTGGCGCTACGCCGGGAGCACAAGGTCGGGCCGGTGCAGCTGGTCGGCAAGCTCGCCGAGGAGAACATCGCACTGCCGGCCTCGACGATCTACCGAATCCTGGTGCGCCACGGCGTCGCGCGGCTGCGGGACCTCGACGTCACCGGCGAGGACCTGCGCGAGCCGGTGATCCGCTACGAATGGGACCGGCCCGGGGACCTGGTGCACGTGGACGTGAAGAAGATCGGCCGGATCCCCGACGGCGGCGGCTGGCGGGTCCATGGCCGCGGCTCGGCCCAGCACAAGGCCACCGATCGAGCCAAGACCGCCGGTGCTCGCGCCGGATACGTCTACCTCCACTCCGCGGTCGATGACCACTCCCGGCTGGCCTACACCGAGGAGCTCCTCGACGAAAAGGGCGCGACCGCCGCAGGATTCTGGGAGCGGGCGGTGAAGTTCTTCCGCCGTCACGGGATCAAGAAGATCCGCCGGGTGCTCACCGACAACGGCGCCTGCTACCGATCGCTGCTGTTCAACGCCGCGCTGGCCAAGAGCCGCACCCGCCACAAGTGGACCCGCCCCTACCGGCCACAGACCAATGGCAAGGTTGAGCGCTACCACCGCACCCTGGCCCGCGAGTGGGCCTACAGCCGCGCCTGGTCCAGCAACGACGAACGCGCCGCAGCCCTCCCGACCTTCCTCGACCGCTACAACTACGCTCGACCCCACACCGCGCTCAAGGGCAAGCCCCCCGCCAGCCGGGTCCCGACCGGTGTCACCAACCTCGCGGCATAGAACACCTAGCCGGATCAGGTAAGACCTCGCCA
>Ga0208938_1000761_pt1 | contig 21632 bp, 21 predicted proteins | sample AD_UKC125_MetaG_FD_184434 | JGI IMG/M metagenome (GOLD analysis project Ga0208938, IMG submission 184434) | Active sludge microbial communities of municipal wastewater-treating anaerobic digesters from USA - AD_UKC125_MetaG (SPAdes) (version 2) | ecosystem: Engineered > Bioreactor > Anaerobic >...
ATTTCCTGTACCACTCCACGAACTTTGCCAAGCCCTCCTCTATTGGCGTCTCGGGCTTGAAACCGATGGCTTTTTCAAGGTCCGCCACGTCGGCGTAAGTCATTATAACGTCGCCAGGCTGCATGTCCAAGTATATTTTTTGGGCCTTTTTGCCAAGGCAATTTTCAAGTACTGCAATGAACCTCGAAAGCTCAACGGGGCTGTTGTTTCCCAGGTTATAGATCTTGTAGGGCGCAAAGCTTTCGCTTATGGGGCCTGCCTTTTCGTTCCAGTCGGGGTTTGATTTTGGCGTGAGGTCAATTATACGGTAAAGGGCTTTTACCACGTCGTCAATGTAGGTAAAGTCGCGGCTCATCCTGCCGTGGTTGAAGACTTTGATGGGCACCCCTGCCAAGATGTCGCGGGTGAAGGAAAAGTAAGCCATGTCAGGCCTTCCCCAGGGGCCGTAGACGGTAAAAAGGCGCACCCCCGTCGAGGGGATGCCGTAAAGGTGGGCATATGTGTGGGCCATCAATTCGTTTGCCTTTTTCGTGGCAGCATACAAGCTCACAGGGTGGTCCGTGTTGTGCTCCGTCGAAAAGGGGACGGTCTTATTGCCGCCGTAAACGGAGCTTGACGAGGCAAAAAGCAGGTGTTTAACGGGATAACTTCGGCAGGCTTCAAGGACGTTTACGAACCCCACCAGGTTTGAATCCACGTAGGCGTAGGGGTTTTCGATGGAATAGCGCACCCCTGCCTGGGCCGCCAAGTTCACCACGTATTCGGGCTTGCAAGCGGCGAAAACTTCGTCAACAGCAGGTTTTTCCTTTAAATCCGCGCGGTAAAAGACGAAGTTGCCATAGGCGCGCAGTATATCCAGGCGGTCTTCCTTGAGCTTAGGGTCGTAGTAGCTGTTTAGGTTGTCTAACCCAACGACGAAATACCTTCGCTCAAGCATGAACTTGGCGAGGTGAAAGCCGATAAACCCGGCAGCGCCGGTGATGAGGATTTTAGACTGTATAGGCAAGGTGTCGGTCATTTGGTGGTCTCCTTTCCCGGTAACAAATCCATCTCCTGAAGGATGGCTCGGTTTACCTTGCGAACGTCGTATTTTTCTTCTGCAATTATACGGCTTTGTCGGCCCATTTGAGAAATGAGGTCAGGCTCTTGGATGAATTTTTCCATGGTTGATTTAAGCGCATCGACATCTTTAACCGGCACTAAAAAGCCATTTCTGCCATCTATGACCGTTTCCCTGCAACCGGGAGCATCTGTTGTTATGATAGGACGTCCCATGGACATGGCCTCCAGGACAGAACGGGGGGTACCCTCCCGATAAAACGACGGCAAAACAAATACACTTGCGTCTGCTATATATGGTCTTACATCGTTTGTTTTTCCCAAATATTCGATAATTCCTTCTTTGGTCCACCGCTCAAGCTGTTCCTGGGTTATCGCTGCGGGGTTTATATCCAAGGGACCTAAAAGTTGAAATCTAGCGTCAGGATATTTTTGCTTGAGCAACCGCGCTGATTCGACGTATTCCAATATGCCCTTGTCTTTGATAAGCCTTGCTATTAATAAAAAGGCCACGGGCGAAAGCTTAGGCGGCGCAAAGGCAAACTTTTCGATGTTGATACCTGAACCGTTGACCAATACCGGTTTTGCCGTTTTAGGCACAATGCTCTTACTAACGAATAAATGCAGATCATCGGGATTTTGAAAAAAGACAACTTGGTTATATTTCAGCCCCCGCCTATACAGAAAAGCAACGATTTGCGTCAAAAGCCTTTGTTTGAAAGTTTGCCCGATAAACACATAACCTAGACCCGTAATCATCGCATACATTCTCTTGACTCCCACCATGTGCGCAGCAATCGATCCGTAGACAATCGGCTTAACGGTATATGAAAAAACAATATCTGGCTTTATTTCCTTAAGCACCTTTCTTAAGGAAAATAAAGTTTTAACGTCCTTTAAAGGATTTAGCCCCGTTCTATGAAGTGGTATTTGCCGGTAATCGGCACCTAACTCCTGCAGGGGTTGCTTATAGCCTACTTCAGGCCCGAGACAAATAACTTTATGGCCTAATTCGACCATGGCCCTTATCAAATCACCGCGAAAATTGATGAGCGACTGTGAATATTGCGAAATTATGACGATCTTAGCCAACTATAAATACCCCTTTTATTTTCATTATTTAGCAACATAAGCCGATAACTTGAAAGCCTATAAAGCCTGCACAGTCTGTAACTAAGATTTTATCAGTCATTTTAGCTACTATACCCCTTAAGTAATATTTTTCCTTTCCCTTTGAAGCCACAGCTCCAAAATGAGCAGGGCATACATCAAATATGCCCAATTCCTTTCTCTCATAATTTTTTGTTCGGCGAGCAAATGAACCTGAGTCTTATCCCAGTAACTATATATCATGGCATTTGGATTAAGAAGGGCATCTGTAGTCAAATCCTTCAAATCGTCAGTCAACCATTTGTATAACGGTATCTCAAAGCCCTTTTTCTTTCCCCTGGTTACTTCATCGCTGAGCAATCCGCTGTAGGCATCCCGCAAAATCCTTTTGCCCATTTTTAACCCGACTTTATACGAATCCGGTAAGAGCGCGGCAAATTCAATAATCTTGTGATCTAAAAAAGGAGACCTGGCTTCTAATGATGCAGCCATAGACGCCATGTCCATCTTAACCAGCAACCCGGGCAGGATAAACGCCCGATCAAGCTCAATCTGTCGATCTACCCATGAATAATTTGAAATCTCCTTTAGTTTGTTTTCAATCAAGGCTTCGGTGGGAGATTGCCGCTTCCCTATCCACCATGATCTTTTGTCCGAGTCGTTAAGCTGGTCATTTGTCCAAGTCAAGAAGCGCATAGCCGGCGACTGCGAAGATCCCCTTGTAATCCTGCGCAAAAACCCAAGCGCGCTTCTTCTAGAACCAGGGCATCCTCCTAAAACGTTCCCTAGCAAACCCCAAATAAAAGAAGGTACATAACGTCCCCACAAATCGAAATGCCTGTTTGCCACATAGCGCCGATAACCGCCAAAGATCTCATCTCCACCGTCGCCGTTGAGTACCACTTTTACATAATTTGAAGCTAACTTGGATATTGCCATCGACGGAATTGCACTGGAATCTGAAAAAGGTTGATCGTAATGCTCTACCACCTGAAAGATATAATCTTTTGGAGCTATTTTCATATCCAATATTTGGTGACGAATGCCCAATGCCCTAGCCGTTCGCTTGGCAATGGCCGATTCGTCCGTTTCAAAGCCCGGAGTTGCCACTGTAAACGCCGTAAGCGTTGAGCCATTTTCCCGTGAAGCCTCGTAAGTAATTACGCTGCTGTCCATGCCACCGGACAAAAAAACGCCCAAAGGAACATCGCTTCGAAGCTGCAATTTCACCGTTTCCCTGATTAAATCCCGCAGGCATTTCTGTGCCTCCTGGTAGCTCATTTCAACCTTAGGCAGGCGTGTTAGCGTCCAATAGGACTGGCTTTCCATTCCTGTCTTATTTACCCTCATCCAATATCCGGGCTTCAAGCAATACACTCCATCGTAAATCGTCCACGGTTCGGGAATGCCAAAGGAAAGATAATCATATATGGACTGATCCCTTATTTTTAATGGAAAAGACAACCTTTTTGCAAGAACTTTGAGGGCCTTAAGCTCTGAAGCAAATGCCACTGCTCCATCAGCAGTAACGAAATAATAGAGAGGCTTTTGACCCATTCGGTCTCTCGCCAAAAAAAGCTCCTGGTTTTTTTCGTCCCAGATCGAAAAGGCAAACATCCCCCGCAGTTTTTCAAGCATCCTTTCGCCGTATTCTTCATATAAATGAAGCAAAACTTCTGTGTCCGTTTTCGTATAAAATTTATGTCCTTTAACGACCAATTCATGCCGAAGTTCGAGGTAATTGTAAACTTCACCGTTCAGGACAATAGCCATCGACCTATCTTCGTTCCATATGGGCTGATGTCCGCTTTCTATGTCTATGATCGATAGCCGGCACATGCCAAGACAACATCTGTTCCATTGCTCTGTTCCTTTGTCGTCAGGACCGCGGTGGCGCATACGCTCAAGGCTATCTTCGACCGCAGCGGAAACGTCCAGCTCATCTTCTTTATTACCAATTCCTGCAATGCCGCACATTGGAGACCTCCTGAAATACCTTGTTAGATTGTTATTGAAATTTTAATTTAATTTCTAACATATATCCACAGCACTATTTATATTTATGCGAGATATTACCTATATTTTTGCCTTGCTTAAGCCTTATGTAATCTGAAGAAATATATAATATAGCTAATCCAATCCAAAAAGACCAATTTCTGATGATTTAACTGGGGTCACATCTTTAGTTTTGAATCTTGGCATTTTCAGAAACCTCCGTTACACCTTTAAAGATACTCAGCAGGAAAATTCAATATTAAAGATTCGCCCCCAATGTTTCCTATAACCTTTTTACAGGATAAATCCACCTCCAAGCTCGGCTTTTGGCTATTCCTATGGCCGCAGGTACGCTTAAAAGCCAAACAATTTTTTGGCGGTGACGGATAGCCGTTCCATAGTTTGAAGTTCCCCAGGCAAAGACCACTAAAAACACTACTAAGATTAAAACAATGCCCCAGAATAAAAGTTTGTCTTTGCGCCGAAGAGATGCCAAGCCCTTAAAAGCATAAATTGACAGAAAAATATAAAGCAAGGCATCAAAAAAGCCCACAACATCAACCGCCGCTGATACCATCCAAACGAAAGGCGTGTAAAGAAAATAAAGAATGCGCAAAGGTGTTTGCAAAAGCATACTAAGCGGCGAAGTTGGAGCGAAACCTGCTAAATAGGCTGCCCGATCTCGAGCCGCAATTTGGGTGCGTTCTCCTAAAAAATCCTCTGAGAAAAGCATAGACATATCTTGCGGCAGTTTATTAGTTACTAAATCACCAAAGGTTACCAAATAAAAAACAACTAATAAGACAGCAATTAAACTGTTCAGACTAATAGCTACCCATCTTTTTTTCTTTGGATGATAAAAACTAAAGAAAAAAACATAGACAATTCCTATAAAAACCATGCCTCCATGCAGAGCGCTTGCCGGTAAAAGAAGAGTTACCGCTCCAAACATCTGCATTAACCGGCCTCTTTTTAACCACAGAAAAAAGCAGTAAGCTGAAGTAACTGTAAAGAAAACAATAAAGCTTTCTCTCATGGTGATCGCAGAATAAAGGTTTAAGGTCGGAAAAAGGGCAATAATGAGAGCGCTGATCAACGCCCCCCGACGCGAGTTTGTTATTAGAAGCGCTAATTTCCAGGTAAAATAAACGGTAAAAGTTCCCAAAAGGACATTGGTAAATTGGGCGACCAAGGGTATTCTGCCAAAAATAAAATATAAAACACCGATCCAATTAGCGTAAATAAAAGCTCCGTATAAGCTGGGTGCCTCCTCTCCCATAAACCACGCCTCAGCAACTTGCCAGCCAAGCCTTTCAAATGTCCTCGCATCAGCACCGCTATCGGGTAAAGGCATGACGTAAGCGTGAAATAAAGCTAATCCCATTCTCAATAAAAAAGCCAGAAGTATCAAATTACGGAATTTTGCATCTTTATTGCTGAAAACTAAAAAAACAAAAGCAGCAAAACCTAATAATACAATATATAAGCCCAACAAATCCGTACCGAGAGCTGTAGCTACAGCACCTGTTATAGCCCCCAAAAGGCAAACAACAATAAAATAAGCCACAGAATGCGGCTTTGTATATTTAGCTATCTCTCCTCTATCTTTTACCTCTGTATCTGAAGAGCTAATCATCACTTACAACCTCCAGCCGTTTGGTATAAGCTCCACAAACAGGCAGTGAAACACAATAAATGTCAAACATGTCACGAAAAGTAAAGTCCAAATAATCTAAGCGAAAATGCCAAGGTTGTCACGTACATCACCAACGTTATAATAACAAGAACAGCTATTCCCCCCAGTTCCTGGTACAGCCTTAAAAAAAATGGGTATATGGTCAATGCCAACTGTACTTACTATAATAAGTGGTATCAATACCAGCGCAAGCCCATAATACCATAGAAGAGGCCAGGGATTATCTTTAGGCGATGAGACATCAAAAATAGTACCCTTGAGTAAAATGTACGATATCAAAGGCACCAATATCAAACCTAACACAGAAATAATCAATGCTCCTTCATTCATTCCCTTTTACCCCTTTTTGAAGCTATAATCTGACGCAAGAGGTCATCTGTCTTTGCAGCACGACAATCCCACGAATGTTCTTCTTCAATTGCCCTACGACCTCGCGCCCCCATATCTGATCTCATTGTTGGGTTGGCATAAATCGTTGCAACTGCTTTAGCCAACGCATCGGGATTATCGTGTGGGACTACCAATCCACAGTTGTATTGCCTTACCAAATCGGCCTGGCCTGGAAAGTCGGTAACAATGACGGGAACACCACAGGCCATAGTCTCAAACAGTTTCAGAGGAAATAAACCGGTAGAGGAGCTACCGACCAGATTATTCTTGGGAGAAAGACCACCTAAACTGTTGGCGACAATCCCAGCAATGTCAAGGTATGGAACAGGTCTCAAATATGTTATTTTAGTATTATCGAGAGCTGCCTTTTCAACAGCTTCCCGTTCTGCACCATCTCCAACTATGACCATGTTGACATCGGAAGGCCAATGAGGGCTATAAACTGCTTTAATCAAAGTATCTATTCCTTGCCATCGCGCAAAGGTACCAAAAAAAACTACATAGGGCTTGGGAAGATCATATTTTAACTGAGCTTGTGGCTGGAAAATTTCCGAGTTGGCGCCATTGGGAATAACTTGAATTGATCGCTGTCCGGTCTCACTTTGTACCCATTTCCCCAACTGCAAAGTCACTGCCACAACAGCATCCGCCCATTTAAGCTGCATGCGTATTAGCCACTTAAATAAAGGCGCAAGCATTTTAGTTTTTGGCCAGGCTATAAATAAATCTTCATAAGGCCCGTTTACCTCCTGTACCACGGGTTTACGCAATAGTTTAGCTACCAAAGCTGTAGGAAAAGTAGCAAAGTGATTCCTAATGTAAATAGCGTCCGGCTTGATCTTAATCAAATTAATTAACAGTATAAATTGAACTTTAATAAAAGCCAATAAACGGACAAAAGGGCCAGGTGCTGTATTGCTCATTGAATATGTTGGTTCAAATAATTGCACCTCCCATCCCCTTTTGCGAAGCCCTTTAATAATTTCATGTACGTGAGCATAACTTGCCTGTCCTTGTTTGGTGGCCTCAAGGCACAGATATATCAGCCGTTTCACTCAAAGACACCTTCTTTCATGCAACAAAAAATAAACTAATTTTTATGTTTCCGAGAGAAAATGCAAAATTTTCTCCGCTGATTTTCCCTTTCCGTACGGGAAATACTCTGATCCATCATGAGTTCGATAATTGTAACGAATAGCTGCTATAATAGTTTCTTTTGATATGGGGCGAGCAAGAAAGTTCCACCCCAGCTCGACCAATTCCACCCATTCCGTCTCCTCCCGCAAGGTAACGCAGGGCACGCGGTAGAAAAACGCCTCCTTTTGCACGCCGCCGGAATCTGTGGCGATGAGACGGGCGTTTTTTTCAAGCATCACCATATCAAGATAGCCAACCGGCTCAGTCAGGCAAATACCCGAAGCCACCTTATCGTACATACCGCTTTTTATCAACGCCTCACGGGTACGCGGATGTAAAGGCAAAACCACCTTTATATCACCGGCTATTTCGCATAAGGCGTCAAATATGACCTTAAGCCTTACGGGATCATCCGTATTCTCGGCGCGGTGCACGGTAGCAAGGATGTATTCCTTAGGTTTTAGGTCTAATTTATTTAATATTTGACTTTGCCGCTCGGCCATTTTACCGTAGAAAAGGGCGGCGTCATACATCACGTCTCCGACTAATTTAATCCTTTCTTCGGGGATTCCCTCGTGTCGCAAGTTTATAACGGCCGTTTTCGTGGGAGCAAAGAGCAAATCCGAGGCATGATCCGTAAGGACTCTGTTGATCTCCTCAGGCATATGGCGATTAAACGAACGCAGGCCCGCCTCCACATGTGCCACCGGAATGTGAAGCTTGACGGCCGCCAGCGCACCTGCCAGCGTGGAGTTTGTGTCGCCGTAAACCAACACCCAGTCAGGTTTTTCTTCCAGTAAAACTTTTTCGATGGCTTCTAACATTTTCCCGGTCTGCGCGCCGTGCGTGCCGGACCCGATACCCAGGTTGTAATCGGTCCTTGGAATTTCAAGCTCCTCAAAGAATACGTCAGACATATTTGCGTCGTAATGCTGACCCGTATGCACCAAAATTTCTTTGATGCCTTCTGTTGCCCTAAGCACCCGCGATACAGGGGCAGCTTTGATGAACTGTGGACGGGCACCGACCACAGACACTATCTTTAGCATAATACGACCACTCCGTTTTTTATGTCGCCTTCACGACTACACCTCAAATTCAAACCCCTACCAACACCTTACCGTAAAGCTCCCTGTCCTTCCTTGAGATCAAGCTGCTGTTGTGCCATAACAACGTAAAGTCGCCATTAAACATTTTACACGTTTCTGCCAGCTTTTGGATCAATGACAATGACTTTTCATGCGAAAGTCCCATATATTGGCCTCCTAGCATGCTTCCTTCCATCACTATCAAGGGCCTTTCGCGCAAGGCTAAAGGTTTCCGCTGCAGAATGTCGTAAACGGGATACTCAAAACACACTCCGCAGCGAAATCCGACGTGATCCGCAAAGGTCAATGTGCTGTCGTAATCTAGCCCTGCTTCCTCCCACGCCCGCCACGTCGTCGGAGCCTCCCAGCGCAGGTAATGCTGCCTTCCGCCCCAAACGTCCTGGCAAATCCCCTCTTTTTCAGCAACCGAAATAAGTCTTTTAAACTCCTTCTTCACCTGATCCGCGCTTCGAAAACTATTATAGCTTGTGTGCAGCCCTATTTCATGTCCCCGCCCGCAGATCTTTTTCATTAGCTTTCTAATCCAGGGATCTTCAAGGCAGTAAATTCCGTCGATTCTTCCCGCCGTATGGTCGGCGATGAAGTAAAAAGCGCTCCTTAAGCCTTTTCGTTCGCTCGCGTCCATGATGAAATCAAAGGTATTGCTGATATCCGCATCGACGTTTCCCGTGCATACCTTTGCCAACGACATAAGCCTGCGCGTCGAAAGTTGCACATCTTTTCTTTTTAAGACATCTCCCGCTGCGGTCTTTAACACCCTTAGAGGATTGTTGCCGGCGACGCTCAAAGGCCAATCTACGTCATGGCTGAGGCATACTCTGTAGCTTCTCTTTTTACACTCAAGTCCAGGCCAAAGCTTCTTAATGGACCACCACAGAATCTCCAGGTATTCATTTACTATCGGGCGCATTAAAAAGCCCTCACGGTAAGCAAGCGATGCCCGGGCCGGAAAGCGCTCGTGCTCGTCTTTGACCGATTTAACGACCTCTTCGTATCGCGTGAGCATGAAAAAGGCGCTCCCAAAAATATCGAGGCCCAATTTAACTTTAGAATCTTGAACATCTATATAATTGCCGCTATCCAATCTGCTTCCGTAGATGATCGGGATAATATGATTTACACATGCAATATCGACAGGAACCTGAGATAAATCAAATGTCTCCAGCGGTTGGATGTTTATAGCAAAATAAACATGGACAGCCTCCTGTCTCGTTAAGAGTCTAAGATTTTGTCCTCACCTCCAACTGACTTTTTCGAATTTCCTGAGGCTTTCGCCTGTTTCGAACCACCTGTATGCTGTCGGGGTCCAGAAAGAGGATGAGGTTTGACATGGTAAGGAAAACAGCAAACATCGAGGCCTTTCCGAAATCTTCGGGAGCGACCAGCCAGGTTGTAATGGGCACGGAAACAAAGCCGATCAATGCCGATATTCCGGGGCCTATGGAGAATGTCAGGAACCTTTTAAAGAAATCGTGTGCCGATTCAGGCAAGATTCTACTCCTCTCAGTATTTCCGTCTCATACGCCGTTTCCCGTCATGCTTGATCTGCGTCAGGAATAATGAGTGATAGCAGATAACGGCAGAATTCCCTGTAGTTTTTTTCAGCGTTGAAGACATTTTTCCATGCGCGGAAGGCTGCATCTCTCATCTCTTCCTTCGATTTTTGGGGCAGGTTGTAGAAAGTGTTGAGCCTTTCGGCGATATCGCGAGGAGTGACATTTTCCGGCAGAAGGAATCCGGATCCTATAGTTTCATTGACGATTTCCGATGTCCCTCCCACGTTTGTAGCGATAACCGGTATTCCCCGGCTGGTAGCTTCCATTATGGAAACAGGGATCCCTTCCGAGGAACTTACGTTGATGAAAAGATCAACGGGGTTTGATTCGTAAAATTCGAGCACTTTGCAGTTGGGTAAGCTCCCTGCAAAATGTACCTGGATATTCTCATGTTCTTTCACAAGGCTGGTTTTCTTCTCTTCTAGAGTCTTTCTTAGCGGGCCATCTCCGATGTGTGTCCACGAGATGGGGAAGCTCAAAAGCTTCAAAGCTTCCATGATCAGATGGACCCTTTTGACCGGGTTGAGGAAGGAGCAGGAAACGATACGGAGTATTCCATCATGTGACAGGGTGGCCCTGTGGCCTCGAGCAACACCCAAGCGAAAGGTTTTCAAGTCACCCTTTATTGTGCCTTGATACTTTTGTCCCAGATACTTCCGACCATTGTCGGAAACAGGCAGGACAGCATCTATGTGAGAAACGAGAAAACGTTGTAGCGGGCAATATCTTGGAGTGTGTCTTTCTTCGTAAAGGTCATACCCGTGGCACCTGCTGATTACCGGTACGGACGATCCCAGATTTTGTGTGGCAAGGTATGCAGCGACTGCTCCGATGCTGAGCCAGTAACTGTAGATTGCCGAAGGCTTGTACCGCAATATGATGTTTTCAATAAGAGGAGCAATCTGCCCAGCTCCAGAGGCTGTCAAAAAAAGTTTTATGAAAGCTTTTGGCCTTGTGAGGAGGATGTTCTTTCTGGCGACAATTTCTTCTCGCAACGCGCGCCTAGTTTTTCCAAGGGCCATTAACCTTGAAAGAGGATTTCGCTTGTTGCGTTTTCTGAATTCCCGCACATCGTCTATGACGTAAACATTTGAGGGCACCGGGCGGGGTCTGGTTTCATCCCCACCGAGCGGAACGACATAAACAGAGTCAAAGGATTCCGCCAGGAAAGAGATTTCCGTCTCAATGAACTGTTCCCCGGGGTAATAAGGGAAGGAAGACGTGATGAAAAGCAGTTTTCTCATCTGGTTGTATACTCCAGTATCTCCAGTAATTTTTTCTTACAGGTTTCATGGTCCAGGTCCATTGGGATGTGAATTATGGCTAGTCGGCTTTTGGAAAAAGCTTTCATGTAGATCTCACTCCATCCCTCGAAAATTGTGTCAAGGTCGAAGAGTGGATCTTTTCCTGCAGCTTTTCGGTTGTACTCGTGCCAGTAGATGCGGTCGGGGCTCAAAAAGTCGTCCACGGCGGAGCCTTCCTTGAGGAATTCGGGGCAGAAGGCCACGTCGAAGTCGATGTCGGTGCGCCCGCGCTTTGTAAGTTCTCCTGTGATGATGGTCTTGATCTTGTGGGTAGTCCTCACGGGGACGGTGGACTTGATGGCGATGATCTTGTAGCCTTCCATGCAGGCGCCGATGTTTTGTGCCGCCTGCATGACGTATTTGAGGTCGGCGTTGCCGTTTCCGTCGGGTGGTGTCCCCACGGCGATGAAGACGAAGAAGCTGTTTTTGACGGCTTCTTTTGTGTCGGTAGTGAATTTAAGCAGTCCCTGGGAGACGTTTCTTTTGATGATATCCTCCAGGCCGGGTTCGTAGATGGGGACGACTCCGGCATTGAGCCTTGAGATCTTGTCTTCGTCAATGTCAACGCACCAGACGTGGTTGCCCTGTTCGGCAAGGCATGCCCCGGTGACGAGCCCCACATATCCTGTTCCTATCATGCAGACGCGCATTGATTGCCTCCTTCGTGTGCTTTCGGCGTGCCGTAGAATAGGGCCTTCGCTTTGATTCTAGATGTCAGTGGCCTTTTCAGTCAATTTCCAGAACTGCTGTAAATTCGGACACGGTTACATATTCATCTTTACGGCCTCTGGTTTAGCCATGTTGACTGGCTGTTTCGCTGAGGCCTTTTTCTTCTATTCCTGTTTTGCCCTTCGCTTCGAGGGCATGTTCGATTAGATCTTTGACCACCGATTGAAGGCAGGTCAGGTCACCCTGCAACAGGGACTGAACAATTTCGCTGTCAAAGTTTACCGTCGTTTTTGTCACCGTTGACCTTGTCCACCTTCTGTTTCTGGATGTCGAAGCTCAGGACACTGAAGCCCGCCTTGGCCTTTTCCACGGCAAGGGGAAGGCCCACGTAGCCCAAGCCGATGACACCGATTTTAGAATTTTTTGTTTTGATTTTTTCGGATAGGTTCATATAAATCCTCCAAAAAAAATTACTGTTTAATCGTTTATCATCAAAAATTGAAATTAGGGACACTTCTGGAAAGTTTAGGAACGACGGCAGTTATTTCTAGTGTTGGTTAGCCAATTCTAATGACCATTTGTAGATATCTTCTCCCAAAATAGATTTTATGAACTCGATGGTTGTAAGATATTTCGTAGCATTTTTCCCGGTAAAATCTCTTTTCTCCCGATAAGATTCCGCTTCTTCGTTTAAAAATTTCAAGGCTTGTATATTATTTGGAAACTCGGGAACATCCCATTCTTTATAAGAAGCAGGAAACCCTTCTATCAAAAAATCTTCGTACCAACCCATAACTCTTCGAAAAGGATTTAGTAGCAGTACGTCATCCCGTATAAACCATTGTTTTTCGCTTTGCATGATTTCGATGATTCCTTCGTTGTGGTCTTCGTAAGGTTGCCAGGCAGAAGGTTGAATCGTAATACCTATCCAGTTCTCGCGTTTCTCTGTTTCATATGCTTCTATCAAGCCGCTTCCAAAATAGATCTGGTGTTTTTTCGAACGATCGAGGCCGACATAGAATTCGCCAAAAGTGATTGTTCCCCTTGCAGCTATGCCCTTTGCAAGAATCGCCGAAAAAAGAAAGCTTGCAATTGCGTATGCATCGAGAAAAGCCCAATCTCCGTAACCTTTACGGTCTTGGTAAAAAATGAAGGAGTCGGAAAAATGTATAGTTTTGAATGCTCCATTGAGGTTTTCCCAACGATTGAAATCTTCCAAAATGTCATTTATCACTCCGAAAATTTCCTCTGGTCCTTTTTCTTTTACTTTTTCACGAAACCCCAACAAGTCTATGTACACGATGTATCGGCCTCGTTTTAATTGATTGCTTGACTGCATGCGTCTAGCCTCCTCCGAATAGGGTAAACATATTTCAAGAAGACAATCATCCCTGCCTGAGCAATGTCGTGTATGTCCGCATCGAAAGCTCTTTAAGGTTGCCCTGGTGGCGTGCTACCCTCGCGCTCTGTAAAAATACTTGGCCTATGGCTTGTCCAATAGTACCTAACTGGGGTCACATCTTTAGTTTTGAATCTTAGCATTTTCAGAAACCTCCGTTACACCTTTAAAGGTATTCAGCTGGAAAATTCAAGATTAAAGACCCGACCCTGGTGTTTCCTCAGGATACCGCCGCCTTTATTAACTGCAGCCGGGCACCGACTATTGATATTGTTTTCATTATATCAAAACTGCTCCATTAAAAGTACACACAATCTTACAACCTCGCAAAGCCGCAACACGAGCAATTAACTGACGCAGTGCAAGGTCAAGATGCACATATCGTATTTCTTAACCATTTACCACCAATAACCAAACAACTATAACGTATTCTAATAAACACCTTTCAAAGATTTCAGGGAGTTTTAGGAGTTTATTCTCTAAGCTTCTCTATTCTCCTCAGTTCACCCAAAGCTAAATTAAACATATGCCTTACCTCATTATTATAAATAACTAACACAAAAATCAAGCCACAAACGGCAGAAAGTATTTGCCAAACAGTATTACATGTAAAAGTATTTATAAAAGCAACAACTACAAAAACAAATGTAGCGGAAAAAAATTTCTTAAGATGATAATCTACTTTATATAAACTTTTTGAAATGAAAGTCCTCATGCAAAAGAAAATTATGTAAGACAAGCCTGTGGATAAGGCCGCCCCCCTTGCTCCATATAGCGGAACAAGCAGTATATTTCCAAAAATATTAAACCCTGCAGAAACAGCTGCTATCAGCATATGCCAGTGAGTCTTTTTTTTAAAATTTATACCAACAACTGTCACCTCTGAAACCGTGTACATTATAGGCATTAAAATAAGGAAAGCACTAATTCCTGCAGCCTGCCTATACGAGCTTTCTAAAAGCAAAAAGATTGCATCTTTAAAAACAATTATTAACATCCCAAAAACAAATATAGCAGCAGCAATAAATAGTGATGTTTTCTCAAAAATTCCGGTACTTTCAGGCTCTTTTTCATAGCTCTCAAAAGAAACAGGAGTCCAAAAGGTAGTAAAACCGGCCTGAATTAAGTTCGTAACTGCAACAACTTTGAAAGCAGCAGAATACAAACCTATCTCTGTAAAATCACAGTAATTTCTCAAAGCCAATCTATCGATTGACTGAAAAAGCCAAGTTATAAGGAAGGCCGGAACAAAAGGAAGTCCATATTTAATAATTGCATTTATTGAACCAAAATCAATTTTAAGTTTTCCAAACCATAAATCCCTCTCATAGTAAATTGCCAATAGCGCAGAAGCAATATGAGAAAAAAATAAACCTACAATCACAGCATAGAAAGTCCTTGAAACAAATAAAGCATATAAAATTGTAAAAGCAGCATTTGTAATCCCATTAACAATCCTCAAAGCTGAAAAGGCTATTCCCCTTTTTTTCATTCTAACAGTTAGTGTCGCAAATCTTTCTACTACACCTACCAAAATAGTAATGCCAAGTAAAAATACAGGAAGAAAATGCGTATAATCTCCAAAAAGAATAAAAGATAATTTTTTCCAAAAAAAACCTATCACAATAAAGATTACAAACCCCACAGTTAAACTTGGCAACAAAGATTCCCAAAACAGATTTCTCCTATCGTCTTCCGGTCGTTCATAGAACATCCTCACAAAGCTTTGGTCCACTCCAAGAAGAGCTATGGTTAAAAGTAAATTAAAAGCCAAGGTAAACATTGAAGCTTTACCAAATTCTGCAGGAATTATTAGCCAAGTTATTATTGGTGTTGTGATAAAAGAAATAAAGGCAGCTATCCACTGCCCCATTGAAAATTGAAAAAATGATTTAATAAAATTTCTTTCTTTCGTCACTTTATCCTCCTAACCACTTAGAACCTTTTCATACACCTTCTATTCTCTTCAACAATGTTCTTACATGATACACCAAAGCCCTCTCCTACTTATAATTTTATATTTAATATTAAAGTGTCTCTGAGAACATAATACTTAGAAATTAACAATCTTTTAAATAAATTTCTGCGACTTAATTTTCCATGCTCACAGAACATTAAATCCATTTCTTTAATATCGAAACCAGCATCTGCTACAATTTTTAATAATGTGTACGGAGTAAACCAAAATCTATGGTCTGTATTAATTATTTCCCTACCTTTAAAAGCATTTATGAAGTTATTAATTCTAAACGCATTAGGAACGCTAAGTATAATCTCATTAACATTGTGCTTTAATTTGTCTTTTATAGTAGCTAAAAAAATAACAGGGTTTCCAATATGCTCAATTACATCCGGAATGAGTAAATAATCAAATTTTAGATTTTTGATTTCTTTTGGTAAAGGATCACTAACAATATCAAAAGTTATTAAATTAGGAATGTTATATTTATTTTGTAAATATTCAATACTTTCGTGATTTACATCAATGCCATAACAAACATTAGATATACTTATAAGCTTACTATGCAGATAACTATTATGTGCTATTTTTTTATCAATTAATTCAATATGATCAGCACAGCCTAAATGTATAATTCTCTTGTTTCTGCACTTTTCAACAAAATACTCATCTCTATATAATGCGTCAGAATTATTCTCCCATTCAAAAGCTTTCCCATTACTAAACTCGGTCCCTATCAAATATTTTTTTAGTTCTTCGCTATAGGACATAATTTACTCCTTCTTCCTAAAACTTCAATTCTCTTCTCACAATACTCTCCCTAAAGTACTCTAGACCTTCCCTCATCATTAAACTTTAAATAAGCATCCTGCTGGCAAGTTCTTCCACTAAGCTCTTGAACTCTTCTACTTGGTTTTCTAACGTCCATTTCTTATTCTTTATGTATTCACGATAATATGCAGAATTGTAGCTATCTGTTCTTATCTTTTCAACTGCATAATCGATTTTGTATTGCATTTTTACTAACAGCTATTGAGGAGTAGACTGCCAAAACTCCGAAATCTTCTGCTGCGTAAAGCCGCGTAAGTAGTGGCGAAGCAAGAACAGTAATGACCTGACCTAATGCTGTACTACCCACGGGGACGTCCACGTTTTTAGCAAATGCGCTTTCAGGTAAAAAGCGCTTTACAAACTCTGGTAGTTTCATTTCATCAGACTACTTATCTCCCCCACCACCCTCTCCTGCACATCCTCCCCTATATTCGGCCATATGGGAAGGCTTAAGACTTCGCCGCTCAACTTTTCTGCGACGGGAAGCACAGGCGCGCCCTCCTTGTAGATAGGGAGCCTGTGTACGGGTACCGGGTAGTAGACCATCGTACCGATGCCTCGGTCGGCCAAGTTTTGTTGAAGCTCGTCTCTTTTGCCGTCCAAGACGCGAATCGTGTATTGATGGTAGACGTGTTTTGATCGTGCGTCTTCGAAGGGGGTTATTATTCCAGGGATATCCTTTAGTAAATCGTTATACCTGTGTGCGGCCTTTCTCCTAGCCTCGTTTGCTTCGTCTATGCGGGACATCTTAACCCGTAGTATCGCGGCCTGTATTTCGTCCAAGCGAGAGTTGTAGCCGACCGTTTCGTTGTAGTACTTTTTCTTCGAGCCGTGGACTCGAAGCATCTTGGCCGTCTCTGCCACTTCGTCGTCGTTTGTTGCTATAAGGCCGCCGTCGCCAAAGCCTCCGAGGGCCTTTGAGGGAAAGAAGGAAAAGCAACCCACGTGGCCTATGGTTCCAAGCTTTCGGCCCTTGTAGTCGCCGCCAAAGGCCTGGGCGGTGTCTTCTATGACCTTTAGGCCGTAGGCGTCAGCCAACTCCATGATGGGGTCCATGTCCGCGGCCTGACCATAAAGGTGCACGGGAAGTATCGCCTTGGTGCGCTTCGTTATGGCTTGCTTTATGAGGTCGGGGTTGATGTTAAAGGTGCGTTCGTCTATGTCTACGAACACGGGCGTCGCACCCAAAGCCGTGATGGACTCAGCCGTGGCAAAAAAGGTAAAGGGCGTCGTTATGACTTCGTCATTCTCCCCTATCCCTGCTGCCCTAAGGGCAATAACCAATGCGTCGGTGCCCGAATTTACGCCTATGGCGTGTTTGACGCCAAGGTAACGGGCGACTTCTTCCTCAAAGGCCTTTACGTTTGGCCCCATGATGAACTGGGCTGATCTCAGAACTTCCTCTATGGCCTTCATGTATTCGTTTAAGTGCTCATTTATCTCACTCTTTAGGTCCAAAATGGGAATCTTAAGCTCACTCATGTCCTCACCTCATTTGATTCGAACTATGCACGCTTCGTTTTCCTTGCGGTATTCCTTCAGGCATTCAGGGCATAAGGCATGTGCATTGGCAAAGTGCAGCGGAACTCCGCACTCACAGGCCCAGCCAATTATCTTTGCGGGCACGCCCGCTACCAGCGCGTAAGGCGGCACGTCTTTGGTGACGACGGCGCCGGCGGCAACAAAGGCCCATTCGCCTATCGTTACACCGCAAACTATTGTGGCGTTTGCGCCTATGGAGGCGTTTCTTTTTACCAATGTCTTTACGTAATCTTCGCTTGTGTTTCGTGGGTAGGCACAGCGTGGAGTCCTTACGTTGGTAAAGACCATGCTCGGGCCGCAAAAGACGTAATCTTCAAGGATGACGCCCTCGTATACCGAGACGTTGTTTTGTATCTTCACGTGACTTCCTATCTTCACGTTTTTTGCCACGTAGACGTTTTGCCCTATGGAGCAGTGAGAGCCTATCTCGCAGTCGCCGCTTATGTGGCAGAAATGCCATATCTTAGTGCCCTCTCCGATGCGCGCTCCGTCGTCTACGTAAGAAGATTCGTGCACAAAGTAATCGCTCACATCTTCACCCCCAGCTTATTGCTTGCTTCTTCCAAAATTTTGACTACCCCAACGGCGCTTTCACCATCAGAGTAGGGCCTTTGCCTGCTTTGACAGCACTCTATGAAATGTTTGAGCTCAAGCTTCAAAGGTTCGCTGTTTCCTTTATATACGACTTGCTGGCCTTCGTCCATGTTTTCTAACTTTGAAGTTATGTATTTTTTATGAAGCGTCACCGTCTGGGCAATTTCGTCGTAGACGAGCATACCCCGTTCAAATACGGCAGTTAATCTGCGGTGCTTTTCCGGCCAAAGCCACGAGGCGTGAAGGTGTGCCGCTACGCCGCCAGAAAAGGCAAGGTGAAGGTATACGTCGTCTTCGACGTCTTTTTGCAAAACGGGCTGGCCCACTACTTCGACTCTTTGGGGGTTTCTTCCGACAAGGTCTAAAAACACGGCCACGTCGTGGACGCCAAGGCTCCAGAGGGCGTTTTCGCCCCTCCTTGCACGCCCCAGGTTTAACCTCTCCTGATGAAGGAAGTACAGCTTTCCCAGGGTATTTTTTAGTATGCAGTCTTTGATCCACCTTATGGCGGGCTGGTAAAGAAGGAGGTGCCCTACCATGATTATGCGGCCTGAAGATTTGGAAAGCTTTACGAGCTCTTCTGCTTGGCTTGCGTTTAACGTAAAGGGCTTTTCGACGAATACGTCCTTGCCCTTTGAAAGGGCTGTTTTTGTCATTTCGTAGTGGGTAGGCGCAGGCGTAGCTATCGCAACCGCGGGTACGTCCATCTTCCATAGGTCGTTTAAACCGGTAAGCAAATGCACGCCTTTGCAGTCTTTGCCTGCTTTATTTAAGCGGCCTTCGTCTTCCTCTACGACGGCAGAAAGCACGCCAAGCTCGTAAAAGTTTTTAACTAAATTTTTGCCCCAGTTTCCTGCACCAATGACTGCAACTTTAACCATGTCCTGCAACTTCGGTATCTCCTTTTGCGTAAAATTTAAAGCAGATGAAGTTTCGGGCAGCTTTTAATGTCAACGCCGGTGACTTTTGAAATTATGTTTTTGGTGTCAAGTATGAGCGGTGAAGCTTCTAACACCAAATTGTAATCCACGCCCTTGGTGTGAGCGCAAGTTACGACGACGGCGTCGGCTTTTTTAAGCAACTCTTCGTCTAAGGCGCATGACTCAAAAGCTTTGCCCTTTAGCTTTACCGACCTGCAGTATGGGTCAAAATAGGTGACGTCTGCCCCCTTGGCCTCAAGCTGTTCCCACACCTTTAAGGCGGGCGATTCGCGCACGTCGTCTATGTCGCCCTTGTAGGCGATGCCTAAAAGTATGACCTTGCTTCCCCTTAGGGGCTTTCTTTCGTCATTAAGCAGGTCTTGCAGCCTAGCTGTCACGTATTCGGGCATGTAGTCGTTTATCTCGCCTGCCAGCTCTATGAGCCTCGTGTGATAGTCTACCGACCGCGCCTTGTAGGTCAGGTAAAAGGGATCTATGGGGATGCAGTGGCCGCCCACGCCCGGGCCGGGATAAAAGGGCATGAAGCCAAAGGGCTTGGTCGAAGCGGCCTCTATGACCTCCCAAATGTTTATGCCAAGCTTCCTGCACACGACGGCCATCTCGTTTGCCAGGGCGCAGTTTACGATGCGAAAGGTGTTTTCAAGTATTTTGGCCATCTCGGCTTCCTTTGGAGAAGATACGGCAAATACGGGAGCCTGCAAGACTGCCTCGTATAAGGCTTTGGCATGCCTTAAACACTCAGGGGTGCACCCGCCCACGACCTTTGGCGTGTTTTTGGTCTTATAAAGCAGGTTGCCGGGGTCTACGCGCTCAGGCGAATAGGCAAGGTAAAAGTCGCGGCCCACCTTTAAGCCCCCTTTTGAAAGCATGGGAAGAAGCACCTCTTCCGTGGTGCCCGGATAGGTCGTAGATTCAAGGACGACGAGCATATCCTTGTGCATGAAAGAAGCTATGGTGTCAGCCGTATTTACGACGTAGCTTAAGTCGGGCTGCTTGAACTTGTCCAGCGGCGTAGGAACGCATATCGCCACGACGTCGCATTCGCCGATGCGGGAAAAGTCGTCAGTGGCCGAAAGGTGCCCGTTTTTGGTCAATGTCGCCAGGTCTTCAGGGACGACGTCTCCTATGTAATTTTCGCCGCGGTTTATTTTGTCCACCTTTTCGCGCTGGATGTCAAAGCCCAATACGCAAAAGCCCGCCTTTGCCTTTTCCACCGCCAGAGGAAGGCCCACATACCCAAGCCCGATTACGCCGACTTTCGCAGATTTTGAAGTGATCTTTTCGTACAATGTTGACATAAGTTTTGCTTCTCCTTCCAATTTGGGGTCAGATCTTTAGTTTTGAATTTCTACCCTACCCTCACTCACCCTTACCGCTCCACAGCTCTATCGCCTCTTCGAGCTTCAAGGCGGGTTTGTACCTTTCAAGCTCATCTTCGTTCAAGGTTAAGTAGCGTATTTTTCGGTGAAGCATGGGCTCTACTTTGTCTATCAGGTTTTGCAGGTAGGCTTTGTCGACTTCTCCAACAAGGACGAGGTCAATTATACCCGAATCCATTCCCCTTGCGTAGTCGCCCACTATGTAGGCCGAATGTATGTCGCCAAGCTTTGACAGCACTTGGGGGATCAGCTGGTCAATCCCTGTGAATTTACGCACCATGCTGTGTATCTCGGGAAAAAGGGGGTGGCTGGTGTTTGCCCGATAAACTTTTGTCCTACCTTCGTCGAAGGAATTTAAAAGCCCCGCTTCGGAAAGCCTGTTTAGCTCTACCCGCACGGAATTGGTCGATTCGCCGAATTCGTCGGCAAGCTCCCTCAAGTACGACCTGCTTTCGGGGTTTAAGAAAAACTTTAAAAGCAGCTTTACCCTCGTCTGGGAGGTTATTAAAGAATCAAGCTTTACGTTCAATGAATTCACCCGCACATATGGTTATTTACGAGTAAAAATACTACTCATAAATTTGCCTGTCAAGGGGGTGCGAAACGTCAAACGAATATTTTATGCCTACGTATAAACGCTATATAGATTATTTATTAATTTAATAATTAGATATTCCTGGAAGGAATTATATATATCCCGCATTAATGGGGCTTGAAATATTTGCGACCCTATGGTATGGTTTTCACGTGCGCAAGAGAGCGCTCATGAAACTGGTATCGTAATTTAAAAATATTTTCCGAAAGGAGGTGAACCCCATGGATCACGCCCTCTTAGGAAAGATCATCGGCAACCTGTTGCGGAAAAGGCGCATGGAGCTCAACTACACTCAGCTTGACGTATGCAAGGCTGCATCCATCTCCCAGGGTCAGCTGTCCCGCATCGAAAACGGACTTCGCATTC
>Ga0208938_1000763_pt1 | contig 21622 bp, 22 predicted proteins | sample AD_UKC125_MetaG_FD_184434 | JGI IMG/M metagenome (GOLD analysis project Ga0208938, IMG submission 184434) | Active sludge microbial communities of municipal wastewater-treating anaerobic digesters from USA - AD_UKC125_MetaG (SPAdes) (version 2) | ecosystem: Engineered > Bioreactor > Anaerobic >...
AATCCTGCCGGAGTTTCATGAGGGCGGGGTGGAGCGCCACGTTTTGTGGCTTTCCAATGAGATGGCAAAGAAAGGCCATGAAGTGCTCGTTGTCACAAAGGGAGGAAAGCTCGAAAGTCACCTTGATGAAAGAGTAGGCGTTTGGCATCTTCCCGTGCACGCAAAAAACCCCGTCACGGCTTTTTTTTGCGCCATGCGCATTGCCGGGCGAGCTAAAAAAGAAGGCTGGGATATCCTGCACGCCCATTCGCGCGTTCCCTTTTGGATCGCCCGGTGGGCAAGCAGTAAGGGAGACATTCCCTGGGTGGCCACTACGCATGATACATTCAAGCACTCCTGTGTATTAGCTCCATTAAAAAAAGCGTCAGCTACCATAAGCGTAAGCCGTTCAGTGAAAGATCATTTAGTGCCCTACCTTCCTAAAAATGCTTTCGTAATATATAATGGCTTATTGCCTACTGAAAAGACCTGGCAGGGAAGCCTGGAAAAAGACCTCTTTAAGTTCCTATTCATAGGACGGTTGACGCCAAGAAAGGGATTACAAGTTGTTTTAAAGGCATTGGCGGATGTAAAGGGGAATTGGATTTTAGACGTCGTAGGAGACGGGCCCATGAGGAAAGAGCTTGAAAACCTGGTTGATGGGCTTAGGCTTTCTGACAAAGTCCGATTTTGGGGCTTCCGTGATGATACCGATGATTGGCATGCTAAATGTTCATGCTTTTTATTCCCATCCCTAGAGGAGGGGATGGGAATGACTTTGATGCGGGCAATCCAGATGGGTGTTCCGGTATTGGCATCAAACCTTCCTCCCGTCCGAGAATTATGTTTGAACCCTGAAGCTTTGTTGAAACCCGGAGACGAGGCATCTTGGAGGGAAGCGCTCAAAGTTTTATTAACGGAAAGAAAGGTTACTCAACTTTTCGACGGTGATAAAATACCGACTGTGGAAGAGATGACAAGAAAAGTCTTGGAAGTATACCAAAGATGCATGGCCCTTAAAAAGAAAGAAGTGATATCGTGTTAACAAAAATAAAACAATGGCCTACATCCGTTTCAGGCCACGATTTTATGGTTACTTTAAACCGAGCTCTGCCGAACGATTATCCCGAAGAGCTTTACAGTCCTTGGTATGAAGACCCCATATATAAAAACTTGGATGTAAAAAGGATTTTAGTGTACGTGGGCGGTGGAGGAATGGGTGATATCGTGATGATAAACCCCTTCTTCAATGCGCTTAGATCGGCATGGCCTGAAAGCCATATTACCCGGATTGGCGGGTTTTCTAACCCGATCAAGTGCTTATTAAAGGACAGCGGCCTCATAGATGATGTGCTTTATACGGTCGTTGGAAAACACAGGCCCTCTGCCTTCCCAGAGTACGTTAAATGGTGGCGGGAAGGGAGGCGAATAGGCAAGGTGGATCTATTTGTTGATACGCAGCGACAGTTCGTTCCCTCTCTGCTTTTTTCTTTGTGTTTTAAATATAAGCATCGCATCGGCTACTCAAGCAAGTGCATCTTTAGCGATTGGAAGTTCAAAGAACCAAACAGGCACGAGGTACACGATACATTTCAGACTTTGGTCATGGCAAGAAGGCTTGGCATAAAACCTCCCAAACCGCTGCATCGCATTTGCATACCTGAAAAAATTAAGGTAATTGCCCATGATTTATGGGAAAATTACCATTTTGGCGAGGCAATCTCGATGTTTCCCTACAGCTCGAAGCCGATAAAAAATTGGGGAGAAGATGGTTACACTGCCTTAGGTCGCATGCTGCTCGAAAAAGGATTTAAAGTGCTATTGTTTGGCGGATCAAGCCAATTTGAAAGCTTAAAAAACATGGCCTCTTCGATGGGTAGTGGCGCTTACGTTCCCTACCTTTTTTCGGGGCTTTCCATTGACGATGAAATGTACCTTTGCATGGCTCTGCTTAAAAGGTCCGCGCTGACGATATCGGGCGATTCAGGAGGGGCACATCTGTCTGCGGCTTTGGGCACAAAAACATTGGTGATCAGCTTGCTTTCGCGCGTCAATAAATTTATGCCCTTGGGCGACCGGGTTTGGAGCATTTATCCCGAAATTGAGTGCTCTCCCTGCCCGGGAAGGGACATGAAGGCATGCAACAAACAGCGTTGGTGCGCAGAGGGAATTACCCCACAGATTTTGTGCGAAGCAGCAACTTCGTTGCTCGCAAATGAGGAGGAATGACGATGGGAGAATCAGGAAAAGCTTTCGATAAACCTTTAAAGATTGTTCAAGCCATCGACGCCGGTGGTTGGGGCGGGGCGGAAAAAGTCGTGGTGATGCTCGCAAACGGGCTGACAAAGGCGGGACACGACGTAGAAGTTTGGGTGAGGAAAAATTCTGTTTTATGCCAAGGACTGGCATCTGAAGTAAAGGAAAGGGTTGTTCCCTTTTTAAACGATTATGAACCCTTTACTCCCATGCTTTTTGCAAAAGCGCTTAAAACTCATGATATAGTTCACGTACATTTGGGCCGTGCAGCGCTGCTCAGCGGCTATGCAGTGCGCTTCTTGCCCGAAAGCCTTGGAAAGAAGCTTTTTTGTCACATGCACCTTTACCACAAGCCGAAGCATTATAAAGGCCAAAAGCAGATAATCTGTGTGTCAAAGGCAGTCGAAGATTATGTTAAAAAGACCATGCCGTGGGTAAAGCGGACCTGGGTAGTATATAACGGAATTGACATGAAGGATGCGCAAACTTCTCCTCCATTGATTCCCAAAGACGATCACGTTTTACGAATTGGACTGCTTGCAACTTTTAAAGCTCAAAAAGGTCACGCCGACTTGCTTAAGGCTTTTGTTAAAGTTTGTGACAAACATCCCGTGGAACTGATGCTGGGGGGTGACGGGCCCTTATTGCCCCACATGAAAAAGCTTGCAGGTGAGCTTGACATCTCAGAGAAGGTGAAATTTACCGGCTTTATCCCTCCGGACAAAATATTCCCTTTTTTGAGATCTTTGGACATCGCTTGTATTCCTTCAAATGCCGAGGGCTTTTGTTTGTCCATGGTAGAAGCGATGGCTTGTGGTCTTCCTGTTGTCGGATATGCTGAAGCAGCTCTTTCCGAGGTGGCCGGTGATGCAGCGATTTTAGTTCCTGTGGGAGACGTCGACGGCTTGGCCGCGTCCCTTAAAAAAGTAATTGAAGACGAAAAGTTAAGGGCAAAATTGAGCGATATGAGCTTGAAGCGAAGCGAACAATTTACGAAAGAGAGAATGGCCGAAAATACCATAGAGGTTTACAAAGACGCATTGAAATAACAGAATTTTTGATGCGATGAATATGGTTTAGCACGGGAGGTTTTTCTATGAACATGAGCCACGTAAAAAACAAATGGCCGATGCATGTGTTTTTTATAAGTCAGGGAATTACTTTATTTGGAGTGGGTTACGTAATTTTGCCAGTGCTTTTACTGCTTTTCTGGCTCGTCAGGACCGCGATAAAAACTCCCGACATATTTAAAGACCTTTTTACGGACAACCGTTGTTATTGGGTTTGGATTTATTACCTCTTGTTTATCGTAATGGTGTGCATTTCTGATCTAATGGTTGGAGGCAGATTAACCCATGTAGAAGGGCCTTTATATAATCTTGCTCTTGGAATTTATATGCTTTTAGGTTATTTAGTTGCAAAATCTTATGACTCAGATGAAGTGTTCAAGCATGCTCACCGATGGCTTGCCCTTTGGCTTTTTTTATTGTTAGCGATTGCTGAAATTTATTACCATGAAATATATAGATATCACCACGGTGTGTTTGCGCACCCGCACGTTTTCTTCAGTGGCCTTGTAATGGTAGCTCTTGTCAATGTGGTTTTTATAATTGAACGCTTTGAATATAAGAAAATTTTATCGTGGTTTTCTTGCATTTTAGCGCTATGGGCGTTGTTTAGCGTTTATAAGTACTCTATCTCAGATATCGTACCCCATCTTTATATAGCTGGCGCAGTCTTGGTTCTTTTGCTTTCGGGCAGAAAACATTCGATGAGTATTTTATTTTTTTTGATGTTGGGAACGGCTGTTTTCATTATCCTAAATTCTCATATACTGACGAAACTTCAAAACATAGATTTAACATCACAAAGTTTTTGGATGGATTTGTTGAATCATCGCGAATATGTATGGACCGTAACTTTGAGGATTTTTGGTCAACATCCGCTTTTGGGAGTTGGGTCCAGAAATTTTAGCTCCCTTTGTAGAGAAATTTTGGCTGAAATGGGGTTAACGTCCCCAGAGGATTTTTCTCACTCCCACAATATTTTTTTTCAGAACGTTGTCGCGCATGGGTTCATAGCAGGCTTTGCCTATCTGGGGATTTTTCTTTCTCTCTTTAGGTTGGTGGTACGGTCGCTAAAAACCGTTTCAAGTGAAATTATGACTTGGGCCGTCTTTTCTATTTTATTTGTGTACGTCTTTCATGGTTTGGTAGATGTTGCCCCCTATAACGAGGAAATAATCCCTTTTATCTGGGGAAGCGTTGGGCTTCTCATGGGCATGGTTGTCAAGGAGGCAAAAATGGCACGATAAGCTTGAATATTGTTTTAGTGTAGGTCTCTCGTTAAAGATGATGAAGTATATTCGGGAAAAAGGCTATGACGAAGAGTTAATAACGTTATTGGAAAGATATTATACTTCACGTCAGGCGTTAAAGATGCTATCCAATTTTATATTGCAGGGTAACGATGATACATACTGGAAGGCATTGCAAAATCCCAAGATAAGGGAGATGTTAAGATATTCATATCCGACCTTTTTCGATAAACCCGAAGTCCCTTTTAAGGCATTTCTGGCTTTGCATTTCCCTAAAATTTTTTACAGAAGATATGTCAAACAGCGCGAGAAAAATCTTAAGAAACATCAGCAAGAAATATGTTACTTTCAAGAAAGGCAATGAAAGGAGCGTGACAGTTGAAACATTACTGTCCGCCGCAAGGCAAAAAAGGAGAAAAACTGCTTTTTATACGCTATAGTGCTTTGGGTGACGTGGTTAGGGGTATCCCGCTTGCTGCGACGATAAAGGAAACCTTGCCCAATATTCCGCTAACGTGGCTTTTGGTGCATCCTTACGAGGAGTTGGTAAAAGATCAGCCTTACGTAGATGATGTATTGGTGTGGGATAGAAGCCGTGGCCTTAAAGGTTTTATAGACGTCATTTTAAGGGTTAGGGCTTCCGGTTTTACTCATCTTCTTTCTTTTCAGGGCACCGACAGGTCGGCCATTATCGCCTTATTTTCCGGAATAAAAAATAGAGCGGGAAGACACGATTGGGCATCTTTCGTTTATAATTTGCCACGGGAAGACATCTCTCAAATGCTGGGACGCCCCGTAAAGGTGGACGAGCATCGCCTTTATTACGTGATCTCAAGTAAACTTGTGGCCTTTAGGGACGATCTCTTAAAGAATGCGCCCTTGCCCAGGGTAGCTTGTGTTATAGGAGCAAGCAAGGAGATCAAAAGATGGCCCCTTTGCCATTGGGCTGATCTCATAAATATGATCGCTTCATCGGGTGGAAGCGCCATTCTGCTCGGCCACGGAAGGGAAGAAGAGGACATGGCAAGTGCGATAAGGGATTCATTACCCAAAGAAGCAGAAAAAAATACTTTTGACCTCGTAGGTCGTCTCGGGCTGGACGAGATGGCCGCCATCATAGATGGCTGTGACGCAGTAATCGGGGGCGATACGGGGCCGATGCATTTGGCCCTTGCCTTAAAAAAGCCTGCTATAGGGCTTTTCGGTCCGACGCTTCCCGAGCAGGTGGGTTTAAGTGAGTTGGACGCAAAGGTCATAGCTGATCGCGAATGCGTTGGCTGCCAAAACTGGGATTGTGATAAAGACTGTCTTTCGGGCATACACCCGGAAAATGTATTCGGATCTTTACTTAAACTGAGCGTTAATGACGACGCTCGAGATGCCTTTTAAAGTTCTTGAAGGAGGATTGTAATCGGTGATCAAGGTGTTGCACGCCATTGACGGGAGAGCCTGGGGAGGAGCCGAGAGGGTAGTTGCCATGATAGCCTCAGGACTTCAGGAGAAGGGCTGTTCCGTCAGCATATGGACATCGAGGAAGGGCGGATGCGCATCGATATTTCGAGAAAATTTAAAGGAAGAGGTGGAAATAAAAGAGCTACCCCTTTTAAATGACGCCGATATCATTACGATGGCGCATTTTCATCGCGCTTTAAGAAAGTACGACGTGGTTCATCTTCACTTGTCCCATGCGGCTGTGCTTTGTGCGGCTGCTTTAGCTTTTCTGCCAAAACGATACAGGCGCAAGGTAGTGTGCCATTTTCATATTTTCGCAGCTAATCCAAAACACTATAAGGCGTATTCCCAAGGAATTTGTGTATCAAAGACTGTCGAAAGAAACGTGAAGGCAAGTATGCCCTGGATGCGAACCTGGTGCGTCCATATCGGCATAGATATGAGCGAGGCAGCGGGTTGTTTGCCTCTTTTGCCTTCCTCCCGCAAAATCAGGATTGGGTACTTGGCCAGAATGAGCGAAGGAAAGGGTCACGAGGACTTAATCAAAGCCTTTGCAAAACTGGGGAAAGACGAAGATGTCGAATTGATATTTGGTGGAGACGGCAAAATGATGACCTTTTTGCAAAACCTGGCCAAGGAAATGGATCTCGTTGACAAAGTAAGGTTTTTGGGTTTTGTCGATCCTAAAGATGTTTTTTCTTTTTGGAAATCAATTGATATTGCGTGTTTTCCCTCATATACGGAGGGATTTGGTCTCTCTGTGCTTGAGGCAATGGCTTCGCGAGTGCCAATAGTTGCCTATGCGAATCCGGCCTTTACAGAAGCCGTGGCAGGAGCAGGCATCCTTGTTCCAATTGGAGACGTCGAAGCTTTGGCACATTCACTCCAAAATTTGCTTGACGACGGCGATTTGCGTTTGCGATATCAAAGGCTTGCATACGAAAGGGCACAAAACTTCACAAAGGAATCCATGGTTGAGGGAGTAACATCCGTGTATCGCGAGATTTTGAGCGCATCTCGTTGAAGCAGGGGTTAATTAAAACATGATATGTAATAAATTGGGACTTTAGGCCTATTGTCTTAGTGTACGGCAATCATTAGCATATATAGTGAAATGTAGGCAAAGTCTTTATTCTTGCTTGCATTTACTTCTAAGGTCAGTCTTTGACCGCAAGAAAAGCACCTTGACAATGTAACCTTGGTACAGCTTCTAACACCTGCGTCGATCCCCGATGGCAATGAAAGGAGGTGCGAAGACCCCCGGCCAAAAAGGGAGAGCGGGTGAGGAAGGCGGAAACGAAGGCACGCAAAAGGCGCAATTTTTCGAGGGAAAAAGAGAAGGAAACGAGGAAACTTCTTCAAAATCCCCCGAGGAAGCGCAAAGAGGTGTCCTTTGGTCCGCAAAATATAGACATTCACCAAGGGGGTTGAATGAACATGAAGAAGTTACTAGCATTGATAGCTGTCTTTGCCCTTGTGGCATTTGCAGCTCCTGCCTTTGCGGCAAATCCCTTCGTCGACGTTCCAATGAACCACTGGGCTTACGACGCAGTATCGCATTTGGCCGCAAAAGGCATAATTCAGGGTTACCCTGATGGCACGTACAGGGGCAACCAGCCCATGACGAGGTATGAGATGTCCATGCTCGTAGCAAGGGCATTGGCCACCGTCGACATGGAGAAGGCCAGCAAGGAAGACGTCGAGATGCTCAAAAAACTAGTCGTCGAGTTCAAAGACGAGCTGGATGCTCTCGGTGTCCGAGTTGACGCCCTTGACGAACGGGTAGCCGTCCTGGAAGAAGGCATCGGCGGATGGAAGTTCTGGGGTGAGCTGCGCTTCGACGCCCGTTGGGCCGATGAAGGCGACGGTGCATACGACAAGGGATACTACACCCACAGAGGCGAGACCGAGTTCGATCTGAACAGGTTCCGCATCTGGATGAGCAAACAGATCGATGACAAGACGAAAGTCACTGCCCGTGTCGGTCGTAACAATGCCGACGATGAAGAATTAAAGTGGGAGCGTTTCTTTGCTACGATCCAGTTGCCGTGGGATTCCTTCCTCATGGTAGGTAAGTGGAACTACAACTGGGAGGACGAGGCAGGCCTATACATCGACGAAGACGCATGGTTCACCGACCAGACGTTGACGGGTTTCTACTGGAGGAAGAACCTGGCAAAGGGCGATATCACTTTAATGACCACGCATGATGAGGATAAGTATGAGAAGAAAATAGGAAAAACAAAACCCAAGACTAGTGACCCATCAGTTGATGTATATGCGACTGGTGCAGAGAAGTATACGGATCTTGGAGACCACTATTATCACGGCGCTCGCTTCAACTTCCATATGAACGACAAATTCCGCATCGCCGTAAGTGGCATTTACATCGATTACGATGAAGATGGAACATTAGGATGTGGAGAGTATGACTACGGTACCTACTGGGCTGATTTCGGCATCACCTTCACGCCCGGTTTCCAGTTCAAGGGCGCTTACTTCATACAAGACCACGACGGACCTAACGTGATAAACTTCGACGATTCGCCCGACGCTTACAAGGCCATCATCGACGTGTCTCAGGACACATTGCATTTTACGAGCCTTTGGATCGAGTATGCCAAGTTAGATCCCAACTTCCACACTGCTTTGCAGCCGTGGAGCGCCTACGGCGCCGAGGTTACGCCGGCCTTGATGGAGTCTCCTGTGAAAAACGTGTTCGAGACGGAAGTAATTTTTGCGTATCTGCAGCAGAAGTGGAGCGATAAGTGGGTGACGTACCAGCGGTACGGCCAGTTCGAGCACGATCCTGAAGGTCATGCGCATCTTTCCGGAAGCTACGACATCACCAACTGGACCTTCGGCGTTCAGTACTGGTACACCCCGACCGTCATGTTCGAGCTTGCTTACGACGACGTGGATTACGACGATGGGTGGAGAAAAGATAAAACTATGGGTGGTTGGGGCGATTCCAGCCTCAAGGACGACAGCTTGATCCGCTTCCGTACCCAAATATTCTTCTAAGCAAAGATGCGTTAAAAAGACCGGGCAATTTGCCCGGTCTTTTTTTATGTCCGCATTACTTAGGGGATATGAATGACTGGTAAACCTCGAGGTATAACGTTGCTATGCACGAGACGTCAAGTTTTGTGGCTTCTTTGATCGCTTGGAGCTTCATTTTGTCGTTGGGGAGGTGGTTTAAGGCCCTTTGAAGCGCTGACGTCAGCGAATTGACGTTGCCGGGTTCGGCGAGCCAGCCGTTTACGCCTTCTTTTATGATATCAGGAGCACCGCCGCAGTCAAAGGCGACCGCGGGAAGTCCCGCGGCAAGCGCCTCGACCAGGGCGAGGCTGAAGCCCTCAGGTCCTCCGGAGCCAGGCACGTAAAAGGACGGCTGAACGAAAAGGTCTGCTGCCCAAAGGTAGGGCCTTACGTCATCTGTGAAGGGGAAAAAACGCACCTTATCGGGTTTTTTTTCGGCGAAGTGCTTTTTGGACTCCTGAAGTAGCTCTTCCTTCATGGGGCCATCGCCTACGATCCAAAGACAAAAAGGTTTTTCGGTTTTTAGTGACGCTGCCGCTTCGATCAGAAGGTCAAAGCCCTTCCAGGCGACGAAGCGGCCCATTGCAAGCAATACCAGGGTATTTTCATCGACGCCCTCGGCACTTCTAAGTCGGATTCTTTCTTCTTCCTTTGGGGCGTAGTCGGCCACGCGTATGGGGTTTGCGATGACTACGATTTTTTCGTCGCTGAAGCCCTGGTCTTTCATGTGCCGTGCCACGGCTTGAGAGGGAGCGACGAGAAGGGAGCTGTTTACGTAATATTTGCCCTTTGGGTATTTGTCCACTGTTGAAACAACCGGGATTTTTGCCTTTTTTGCCCAATATCCTGCAATTGCAGAAGCCGTTGAAAGACGGGTATGTATGATGTCGGGTTCGAAGTCTTCAAGTATTTCTTTAAAACCCCTGCACAGGGGCGGACACCACGCCGTGGCGGGCTTGTAAGCAAACACCTTAAATCCTGCTTTTTCAGCTTGTCTTTTTAGCGTGTCGCCTGGTCTGCAGAGAATGGCCTGCTCCACGCCCTCCTTCTTGCCGATCTCTTCGAGGAGCTGAAGCCATGGCCTGCTCCAGGATAACATGTTTTCGTCAACGTAATGAAGTATTTTCATTTGCCACTCTACCTTTCTCGTGTTATTTCAGTCCGATTTGTTTTTCTTATATTATACTTTAATGGTATTCTTTAGGGGATGATGTCATATTTGACGCGTGCAAGTCCTGCTCTTTTATTTTGAGCTCATGTAAGCTATAATTTTTCAAGCTTGTATATCTTTTTTAAGAAAAATTCGTGCGTCATGGGGGTTTTAAGATGAAAAAGAGCGTAAGGGCATTTTTTTGCGTTTCAGTTATTTTGCTCAGCATGTTTACATTCGTGGCCTTTTCTTACGGGGCCGACTTCGATTCTATTTTGCAGAAATGGAGCAGGACCTATAAGACCAGAGGCGATCTGGGAGACGAACTCACCATAACGGTCACTTATTACTCGGCAGAGTACATAGAGGCACTGGTTCAAAAAGAGGCCGAGTTGAACCTTTGGACTGAAAGTGAGATGGAAGACTACAAATACGAGCTGTTAAAAGTTTTAAAGCTCACCGAGTACATTCCAATGATGATTTCCTTCGACATGAAGGGCGCGCCCTTGAGGATGGCTCCCTTCGATAACAAAGTGACGCTGTGGGTCGGCAATAAAAAGCTTTCTCCCGCTGATTACGACAAGCGCTTTAATTTTAAGCTGTCAGGCAAGCGCGAAGGTCTTGTTTACTTCCCCCGCTACGACGAAAACGACAAACCTTATCTTGAAGGCGTTTCGACTTTAAAACTTACGATAGACGGCGACATCGGTCCCATAACGATGGGAAAGCAGATAGATTTTTACTGGGACGTATCGCGTGACGATCCTTCAAGGCTATATGCGGGACGTGCAGCGGCGCGCCTTGAACTGGAACGGCTGATCAAGAGATTAAACCAGCTTAAAGATCAAAAAAGCAAGCTGGAAGAGCAGATCGCGGGGATAGACAAGGAGATCCAAATGGTGCAGTCTCGCATTGAAGAGCTCGAAAGGGAGTAGTTTAGATGACCAATATTAAACGCATCGGTGTTCTTACAAGCGGGGGCGATGCTCCGGGCATGAACGCCGCCATCAGGGCAGTCACGAGAAGCGCCATTTACGAGGGCCTTGAGGTCGTGGGAATAAAGCGTGGCTTTGAAGGCCTGCTCGAAGGGGACGTCGTCCCTTTGATGAGCAGGGTTGTGGGGGGCATCATCCACAGAGGAGGGACGATACTTCGGACCGCGCGGAGCGAGCGCTTCAAGAGGCCTGAAGGCCTGCTTGAGGCCTTAAATCGCTTAAAGGAACTTTATATCGATGCCTTAGTTTTAATCGGCGGAGAGGGCACCTTAAAGGGTGCCTGGACACTTTATGAAAAGGGCTTCCCGACCTTGGGCATCCCCTGCACGATCGATAACGACATAGCGGGCACGGACATCACCATAGGGTTTGATACGGCCGTCAACACAGCTCTTGACGCCATCAGAAAGCTTCGCGATACGGCCTCAAGTCACGACAGGCTTTTTATAGTAGAGGTCATGGGAAGGGAGGCTGGTTTTTTGGCCGCTGACATTGCCCTTGCCTCGGGGGCCGAATACGTGCTGATACCTGAGATCCCCTTCGACCTGGACAAATTGTGTCAAAGGCTTCGCTACGCGAGAAGGCAGGGCAAGACTCATTCGCTCATCATCGTGGCCGAAGGCGTGATGGGCGCACCCGATTTGGCCGCTCGGCTTAAAGATACCGCAGGCTACGAAGCGCGCGTCACCGTTTTGGGACACATACAGCGCGGGGGAAGCCCTACGGCTGCCGATGCGATCCTGGCCTCCAAAATGGGAGCATATGCCGTCGAAGCGCTGCTTGCAGGCAAGTCAGGTGTCATGGTGTGCTGCCAAAATGGCCATATGGTCACGCGCCCCTTGCCCGTGGCCTGGGAGGAAGAAAAAATTATGAGCGAAGAAGTTTTGACCCTAATCGAAATGCTTTCAATATAATAGGGATAATAGGGGCAAAGAAAGGCAAGTGTATCATGTGCGGCGAGGATTTGATAAAAAACATTTCGTTCATTGTAGCTTCAGATTCTGGGCGCAAGAGGTCATCTTTTCTCTCGCAGGAACGTTACTGGAAAAAAGCCCTTGAACTTTTGCTTTTGTGCAAGCGTCCCATGATCGTGACGGGTTTTTACGCAAAAGAAAGATGTTCAGCCGAAACGGATGGCCCCATGGGTGCCGCCATTTTAGGTAGGGCTTTAAAAAGCCTGGGTAAAAATGTATTGCTGGTTACCGATTGGCGATGCCGTGGCGTTGTCGAAGCGGCGCCTTTGCCAGTTAGAGGGCCAAAGACGCTGATAGCTTCAGGGGGAGAACAGATTTTGCGACTTCGACCGGACCTTTTGGTCTTCATAAAAAGGCCCGGCAAGGCAAGGGACGGTCGGTATTATAACATGAGAGGGCTAGATATAACTGACGTGACTGACCCTCTTGATGAGGCGGTTTCAATCGCTCGAGATGTTTTTGAAAACTTAAAAGTAATTGGCGTTGGAGACGGCGGAAATGAAGCAGGGATGGGGATTTTTTTGCAAGAGCTCGTATTATCCGAGCCAGAGTTTGGCAAGTATTTCTCTGTCGTCAAAGGTGACGCGGCAATTGCCTGTGACGTATCAAATTGGGGAGCTTACGGATTGGTTGCTTTGATGTCTTGCGTCACAGGGAGGTTTTTGTTGCATGACGAAGGCGAAGAGCTTCAGATGATCATGGCAATGCTCGACGCAGGTGCAGTTGACGGTAAGACCTTGGAAAGAAGCCCCTTCGTAAAGGGTCTTCACTTATCGAGAAACCAGGAAATCGTATCTCGCCTAGGCTTGGTTGTGAAAGAAACTTATCTTTAACCTCCCGCCACGGGCGGGAATATATCTATGGTACAGTCTTCGCTTAAAGGGGTATCTAAACCTTGAAGGTGTGCGACGTGGGTGCCGTTTACAAGCACAATTGCACCCGGAATTAAAGAGTCGCCTTGCAGCAACAGCTTTTCAAAACCATTGCCGTATTCGCGGACGAGTCCTTTTAAAAGCTCACCCACGGTTTTATATCCTTTTGTGTTTTTTTCTTTTGTGCCGGTTATCTCTCTTAATGTGGCGTAAAATTTTACGATCATTTTTAGTCCTCCAGGTGGTGGAAGGCTTCCACCTCGATGTTTTTTAAATTGCAAATATTTTTTATTTCTTTTTCGGCCTCGCATGAATACCTGCAGGCAAGTCCGCAGCTTGCCGAAATCTTCCGCGGCACGGGAACGATTCTTACGTCATAGCCTGCTTTTCTGCACTCTTTCTCAAACCTCAAGGCCATGTGCGTGACGAAAAAGGTAGCAATGCAGGTCAAAGTTATCACCTCTGAAGCACGAGCGCTAAAGAACTGTCTTAGGTAATTATACCTGGACTTAAAGGTTTTGTAGAAGTAAAATTTGTCTGTCCTGGTCAACTTGAAGGAAGATCTCGCAAAATTTGCGTATGGTACAAGTTTTGCGAGCGTTGTATATTCTTGTGATGCAGGAAAAGCTTTTTGTCTTAAATTTTTATCGCGTATATTTGTAGGAGGGTGGTAAGTAGTGGTTCGCAAAATGGTTTTTGTGTGTTTGGTTGCCGTCCTTTGTTCTGTTGTGGCCTCCGGCGTCGCTTTGGCGGATGAAAAGATAGCCATCATCGATCCGCAAAAGGTGTTGTTCAATCATCCGAAATTTCAGGAGACGCAAAAGCAGATCCAGACCATGATGGACAAAAAACAGCAGGAGACGAAGATGGCCATGGAGGCCGTCAAAGGCGAGGATGAGCAAAGAAGGGTTTTTTTGCAGAAAAGACAGGAAGCAGCCATCGAGGAGCAAAAGTTGATGGAAAGTTTATTTAAGGATATCGATATGGCCATCCGTGTAGTGGCCCAGGCAAAGGGTTTCACCCTTGTCTTGGACAAAAACCAGGTCTTTTTTGGCGGAGCGGATATCACCAACGACGTTGTGCTTGAGTTAAACAAGAAAAAGTAAGCTTGAAATTTCCTCAAATTAGAACAGCAAGCGAGAGCTCACGTGAGCCTTCGCTTGCTGTTCTTTCGTGCCTTTAAGCCTTATTAAGCGGTATTATGGTAATTTTTCTTCCGCTTCTTCCGTCAAGTCCTCGGGAGTCTCCTCGGGAGCCGGAGTTTGCTCGCTCATTTCCGTGATTTCTGCCTCTGCATCGGGTTCGATGTTAGAAGAGTCTTCTGAAACTTGAGGCGTCTCAGCTTCAGGTACGGGAGCTTCCTTTGTTTCAGGTTCTTCTACTTCTGCTTCGGGTTCCGGTTGCTCTATTTCCTGAGGTTCTTCATGCTCAATGACTTCTCCGGCTGGGGCTGTCACGTCTTCTGGTTCCCGATCGACCTCTTCTGCAGCTTCTTCTTCGGCAGGTGCTTCTTCGACAGCTTCGGGCGCTTCTTCAGTAACCTCAGGTGCCTCCTCTGCAGCCTCGGGTACTTCTTCAGTAGCTTCCGGAGCTTCTTCGACAGCTTCAGGTGCTTCTTCTGCGGCCTCCGGTTCTTCTGTTTCTTCCGGCGCCGTTTCGGTTACGGCGGCTTCTTCTTGGGTTGGTTGGGCTACCTCGACGGGCGCCTCCTTCGGCCTCAAAGCCAATACTCCCAAAATGATCAAAACTACGACGATTACCACGATCCACACTTTTTTCATCCAAGTTCACCTCCTACTGTGAATTATGTTATAACTTATTACATACACAGGGGCTCATCCCCTTCTGTATCCAATATATCTGAGGCATCCTACAGACATCATTAGATGTCTAATCATTTTATCCTAAAATTTGCTTCCTGTGTCGAGGGTTTTCAAAAAGTGGCCTCCTGGGCTAAAATAAATATACCTACAAACTCTTAAAAAAGGATGACGATATGAAAGAAAAACTTGCCTTGACAGATAAGTGGATAGTTGTGGACTTAGATGGCACTATACTTCATAATGACAGGGTACCCTCCAAGGTTTCAAGATCGGCCCAGATGCTTCAAGCCTCTGGCTGGAGCCTTATCGTGGCCACAGGAAGGATACTGGCTGGGGCTTTGCCCCACACAAGGTCACTAAAAACTTGGTGTCCTGCCATCGTTTACGATGGCGCTCGCGTCATGGGTCCAAAGGCGAAGGAAGTTTACTTTGAAAGAAAAATACCAAAAGACCTTGTCGGCGAAATAATAAGCATGGGATTTAATTTTCCCCTCGAGGTGCAGGTTTACGGCGACGAAGAAGTTCTTTGTAGGCCGAGCGATCTTCTTACCATAACCTATTTTAAATCGCTAAATGTTGCCATAGAACCTGTTTTGTTATCACCCAGGCTGGAAAAAGATGTCTTCAGAGTGATATTTTTTGGCAAGCCCGCCTTGGTTGCAAAGCTAAAGGCGATGTTTGAAGAAGCTTTAAAGGGAAAGGTGAGCGTGACTTTGGCAGGAGACGATTTTTTGGACGTGCTACCCTTGGGCGTGTCGAAGGGAAAGGCCTTAGAGGTACTAAAGGGCCTGAGCGGCATAAGGGACGTGTACGTCGTTGGCGTTGGCGATCACATGAACGACCTCGAACTGCTGTCCGAGTCAGACTTTAAGGTTGCACCCGCTGACGCTATTCCTGAGATACTTGAGATTGCCGACTTCATAATGCCGCCGGCCTCCAAGGAGGGGTTTTGCGACCTTTGCGAATTGCTCTTGAGCAAAAATTTTGACGCTATACTTAACAGGAGGTGTAGGTGCGATGTCTGAACTGGTAAAATGGGAGCTGGTCGACATGGAGCTGCCGGAAGAATGCAACATTATATTGGGACATAGTCACTTCATCAAGACCGTGGAAGACTTATACGAGGCGCTCGTAACGGCCTCGCCAACGCTCGAATTCGGCATTGCCTTTTGCGAGGCCTCAGGCCCTTGCCTTATAAGGTGGGACGGCAATGCGAAGGACTTGATCGATGTGGCCATAAGGAATGCCCAAAAGATCTCTGCGGGGCACACCTTTGTGATCTTGCTACGCAAAGGTTTTCCAATTAATGTACTGGACAGAATCAAGAATGTGCAAGAGGTATGCTGCGTATATGCTGCCACCGCAAACCCGATCCAGGTCTTGGTCTTTGAGACCAATTTAGGCAGGGGCGTAGCCGGTGTCGTCGATGGGGATGCCTCTAAGGGTGTGGAAGATGACTCTCACATCGCGGAAAGAAAAGCCCTTTTGAGAGATATAATAGGCTACAAAAGATAGGGGGTATAAGGGCTGCTTTCTAATTTAGCTCAACGCAAGGGTTTCAGTTTTGCGCTCTTGATTTTGGTCTTTTGCCTTCCTTTGCTCGCTGCGCCAACGAAGGCTTTTTGCTACGATCCAACAAAGCCCATAGAGGAGGGATGGGCCCTTCCTGTTTACGCAGTTCCTCCTGAGGGAGGGTGGGATACGCCCGAGGGTAGGTCCCTTTGGAAAGGCCTTTTAACTTACGCACAGGAGATAGCTGGAACCAGGGCGGGGATTAAAGGGTATGAATTGGCTTTCCTAAAGAAATTTCGCGAGGACGTCGTTGCGATTATAAGCTTCCTTGAGGGGGGCGAGGGCGACGCTTTGGTTAAAGCTTGTGGCCGAGAGGGTCCTGTGTTTATCTCGGCCTTCGGGGAGGACTTAACCCTACAAGACGGGAAAGGGCGAATGCCCTACGCTTTTGCCCTCGATCTTCCGAGGGGATGCGTTGGAGCCGCCCTGGGGAGGCATTTGACCTTAAATGGCCGAGGCGAGCGCTTCGCTTTTTTGGCCGATCCACTTGATGCCTACACGAGGCCCATTGTTAGAGGCTTTTTGGATGAAGTCAAAGGAGATAACATACTTCCCTTTTGGATCCAAGGGGGAATTTCTGTAGATGAAGTCTTAAGGGAAATTCAAGGGGCGCGCGCGGGAGGGGTTGTGAGCTTTTTGGGCGTAAAGCACACACAATACCTTTGGGGAGAGTGCCGAAAAAGAGGCTTAACGTTGCTTACCTCACTTCCCCGCTGGGCAGTTTCTCCAATGCTTGAGGGTATCGTGATTGCAGACCAAGGCTGGGTCGTGGAAAATGACCCAGCCGTACATAGCCTGTCCGTTAAAGTCTTGGACGCCACGAAAACTCAAGTCGAACGTCCCGACATGGCCGCGCGAGCTTATGCCGTTGCTTCTTGGCTTGGGAATGCCTTGAATTCCTCTGAAGGCGACCCTGCCAAATTAAAAGAGGGGATGGAAAAAGCCTCTTCCTTTCCTCTGGGTTCTCAAATTTTGCGTCCTGACCCCGAAACTCACAGGCCTAGCCGTCGAAAGGTCGCCGTCTTAACAGTGTGCAACGGCAACCTCGAAGTTTTAAGCGAACCTTTCTTGAATTCTTGCCTGAAATTGGAGCCTTAGTTGCAATTTTCTTTAATGGTTTCCTTCGTGGCGGGACGCAAGCTCCCGCCATACTTCTTCCAGGGAGACGTTCGCTGCTGCGAGTCCCACCAAGATGTGATATAAAAGATCCGAAGCCTCGTATATTACTTGTTTTGCGTCACCTAAAGCTAAAGCTATGGCCAGTTCGACGCCTTCTTCACCTATCTTTTGAGCGATCCTTGAAGGTCCTTCCTTAATGAGCCTGGCCGTGTAGCTTTCCATTGGGTCCGCTTCTTTTCGCTTGAGCAAATATCTCCAAAGCCTGCCGAAAAACGTGGCGTCGCCTTTTGGTTCTTCCGTCAGATTATTAAAAAAACAGCTCCTCTTTCCGGTATGACAGGCAGGCCCACATGGGTCTACCTTGACTAGCACGGCATCACCGTCGCAGTCGAGGCACAAATGTCGGATCTTCATCGTGTTGCCGCTGGTTTCCCCCTTGTGCCAAAGCTCGCCCCTGGAGCGGCTGAAAAGGTAAAGCTCGCTGCTTTCTAGCGTAAGCCTCAAGGCCCGCTCGTCGGCATAGGCCAGCATCAAAACCTCGCCGCTGACGTAATCCTGGACGACGACGGGGACAAGTCCGCTTTCATCATATTTAACTTTAATAGTATTTTCATTGGCATTTTCCTTCATGGCCTTCACCACGTCTTTCTTACGGGAAAGCCCTCTTTTTCCAGGGCTTTCTTTACTTGTACTATGCTGTAAATGCCGAAATGAAAGACCGATGCGGCAAGCACCGCGTCAGCTCCTGCCTTTAGGGCTTCTGTAAAATGAGTCAAGCTTCCCGCTCCGCCGGAAGCTATTAAGGGAACGTCTACGGCTTCTCTTAAGGCTTCGATGAGCTTCAGATCGTAACCTGAATCAGTGCCGTCTCGGTCTATGGAGGTAAGCAGTATTTCTCCGGCTCCCAGGCTGCATCCCTCTTTTGCCCACTCAATTACGTCTTTGCCGGTAGGAAGCGTTCCTCCCTTTGCGTAAACCTCCCATTTGCCTTTTTTGGTTGCCTTTGCGTCGATGGCGAGGACCACCGCCCGCTTTCCCAAGAGCAGGGCGCATTTTTTTATTACGTTCGGATCCTCCAATGCTTTCGTGTTTATGGAGATCTTGCTCGCTCCAAGCGCCGCGATGCTTGAAGCCCTTTCAGCCGAGTCCACGCCGCCGCCGACGATAAACGGTATCGATAATTTGTCTGCAACTTCTTTTATCCAATTTTCGTTCGTTTTTCCCTTTTCCCAAGAGGCGGATATGTCGAGAAAGACCAGCTCGTCGGCTCCTTCATTCATGTATTTGACGGCCAGTTTGACGGGGTCTCCCAAGGGTTTTAGATTTTGAAAGCGCTTGCCCTTAACGACAAGGCCGTCTTTTATGTCCAGGCAGGGTATCACTCTTTTTTCACGCATTTGCTGCCTCCTCAAGAAGTGTTTTTAAATTTATGCTGCCGTCGTATAAGGCTTTTCCTATGACTGCTCCAAAGATGTTGAGCTTGGCCAAAGTCCATACGTCCTTTGCGGTGCCTATGCCTCCGGCTGCGATGATATTCATTTCCGGGGCTACCTTAAGCAGTTTTTCGTAAAGTTCTAGGTCGGGACCCCTTTTTGTCCCGTCCCTTTCTACCGCCGTCACCAATACGGTCTCATATCCCAAAGTTTTCAGATGCAGGATCGCTTCATCCGGCCTGATGGGCGCCGTCTTAAGCCATCCCGATAGGGCGATAAGACCCTTTTTTACGTCCAAAGCAGGTATTATCCGGGATTTAAAAGCAGTGAGCGCCTTTTCTGGGCCTTTATCCCAGATGAGGCTTGCTATCATGACTTTGTCCGCCCCCATGCTTAAAGCCATCTTTACGTCCGCGGGGCTCCTTAAGCCCCCGCCATAGTGCAGGCATTGAAAGAGATCCTTCATTTTCGGGATGACGTGCACGTTGACGGGTTTTCCTTTTTTTGCGCCCTCCAAGTCTACTACGTGGAGGTGTCGTGCTCCTGCTTCGGCCAGGGCTTTTGCCACCCTTAGGGGGTCATCGCTTATAGTGGTGGATTTGCCAAAGTCACCCTGGTATAACCTCACTACTTTGTTTTCATATATGTCGATTGCAGGATAAATCTTCATGTTTCATCACGCTCGTTTTATAATGCTATTTGTTTTTGTCATGTGACGATCTCTTTGGTGCTTGAAGGTCTTTCAGAGGGCTTCAAAGCTTGCCTCAAAGCCCTGCCGACTCCTTTGAAGCTTGCTTCCGCCAGGTGGTGCGAGTTGTCCACGCAGAAGGCGTGAAGGTGAAGCGTCAAGGCCGCCTCTCGGCTGAAGGCGCGCCAAAACTCCGGTATGAGCTCCGTGTCGAAGTCGCCGCACTTGTGCGTAGGAAAGGTGCCCTTCCAAACCAAACTTCCCCTTCCGCTTAAATCTAAGGCTGCTATGACGAGCGTGTCGTCCATGGGCATGGCGGCCCAACCGTATCTTTCCCTGGCTTCGGCCGTCCAGAGGTCTTTTAAGGCCTTGCCCAAAACTATGGCTACGTCTTCTACGATATGATGGTCGTCAACATGTGTGTCGCCTGAGGCATTGATCCGGGCGGAAATTCCTGCGTTAAAGAAAAAAAGCTCCAGCATATGCCTTAAAAATCCCACGGGAACGTCGATTTTTATGTCTTGCTGTTTTGGGGATAAAAAAACTTTTACGCTTGTTTCCCTGGTCCTGCGAAAAGCTTCATACATCTTTGTACCTCCTGACTTGATTTTTTATGCCTTCCGTTATGTTAAGACATTCCCTCCAGTAGGAAGCGCTTCCGTATCTTCGAGAGACGAGCTTCAATGAAACGGGACATACCTCCTCTAGGACAACGAGGTCATTTGCCTCAAGGGTCTTTCCCGTTTGGGTTATGTCTACGATACAGTCGGCTATGTTGAGCTGTGGAGCAAGCTCTACCGAACCGTGAAGCTTTATTATCTCGACTCGAACGCCCTTGGTGGCGAAATGTCTTTCGGCTATGTTTGGGTATTTAGTCGCCACGCGAAGCCACATGAGCTCCTTCTCGTGGCCGTCGAACCTGGACTTTAAGCTCCAAGGCCCTGCAACCACCAACCTGCACCGTCCAAGGCCCGTATCGGCCAACTCGAGCAAGTTAACCGATACTTCCATCAATACGTCACTTCCCGCCAAGGCCAGGTCGGTGGTACCGTAATAGACGTAAAGTGGCACGTCCATTGGCTTTGCCAGGAAAAACCTGAAATCACCCTCGTCGATGGAAAGTTCCCTTGAGGCCTTTTCTAAGTTGTTCGTGGGAACTCCCGCCGATTTTAAGACCTTGATTGCGTCTTTTTGGACTCTGCCCGTCGGTATGGCTATTTTAATCATCGATATCTCCTCCAAGAAAGTCGTCCAGAAAGGTCTCGTCTCCTGAAACTAAGTCGGTAATGCTTTTTTTGTTTAAGTCCAACAGCAGATTGCAACCCCTTTTCCTGGCCAGCTCCGACACCTCGGGAGCTCTTTCGCGCCACATGATCTCCACGCAATAGCCCAAAGATGTGATCTCCTTAGCACATGCTAAAACCGACGCCGGTTGGCTTCCCTGCGCCCAAAGAAGTATCTTTTGTGCTTCGGCGGCAGGTTTGACGGTGTTTAAGGCAAGCACTTCTAAGTCCAGGGCAAAGCCCACGGCTTGACCCAACATGCCGTGGCGTTCAAGCAGCGTATCATATCTTCCTCCTCCCCCTATGGGGATGCCTGTATCTTCAAAGTAAACGTCGAATATGGGACCGCTGTAATAATCAAGTTCTCTTACGAGCGAAAGGTCAATGACTATACAGTCCCCGTAACCCATTTTGACAAGTTCCGCGTATATGGATTTGAGCGGTTCTATCGCTTCCTCGACGCCCTTTAAGAGCCGGGAGGCCCTATAAAGTATTTCGGCGTTTCCTTTAAGCCAGGGCAATTCCTCGAAAAAAATCGATAGAGGAGAAGGGGGAAGATCTCGGGCTATCCTTGCGTATTCGTCCATCTTTCCTTCTTCCAGGCAGCCAAGCAATGACATGGCGTAAGCGCGAGGCAAATATTTGATCGCTCGCTGTATTAAAGAAA
>Ga0208938_1000764_pt1 | contig 21606 bp, 29 predicted proteins | sample AD_UKC125_MetaG_FD_184434 | JGI IMG/M metagenome (GOLD analysis project Ga0208938, IMG submission 184434) | Active sludge microbial communities of municipal wastewater-treating anaerobic digesters from USA - AD_UKC125_MetaG (SPAdes) (version 2) | ecosystem: Engineered > Bioreactor > Anaerobic >...
GCTCGATCGTGGTGCCCGCGACGTACAGCCGACCGCGGACGAGGTCGGCATCGAGCATCGTCATCGGCGCGGAGCCGATGAAGTTCGCGACGAACGTGTCGATCGGGCGGTGGAAGATCTCGGCCGGCGTGCCGAGTTGGCGCAGCCGCCCGGCCTCCATGACGGCGATCCGGTCGGCCATGGCCAGGGCTTCGGCCTGATCGTGGGTGACGAACACCGTGGTGACGCCGAGTTGGTGCTGCAGCCCCTTGAGGAAGGTCCGCGCCTCCAGCCGCAGTCGGGCATCGAGGTTGCTCAGTGGCTCGTCGAACAGGAACGCCGACGGCTCGCAGGCCATCGCCCGGGCGAGTGCGACGCGTTGCTGCTGGCCTCCGGAGAGCTCCCCCGGCCGTCGCTCCAGCAGCCCGTTGAGCCCGAGCCCAGCCCCCACCCGGGCGGCGGTCTGTGCGCGGCTGGCCTGGTCGACCTTGCGGATGCGCAGGGGGTAGGCGATGTTGTCACTGACCGTCATGTGCGGGAAGAGGGCGTAGTCCTGGAAGACCATGGCCACGTCGCGGTCCCCCGGCGACATCTTCGTGACGTCGCGCTCGCCGATGTGGATCCGACCGCTCGTCGCGACCTCGAGCCCGGCGATCGTGCGCAACAGCGTGGTCTTGCCGCAACCGGACGGACCGAGCAGCGCGAAGAACTCACCATCGTTGATGGTCAGGTCGAGCCGGTCCAACGCCGTGACGTTCCCGGAGTAGACCTTGGTCAGCCCCTCGATGCGAATCTCGCCCATCAGCTCTTGATCCCTCCGTGGAAGCGGAACCCGTATCGACGGCTGACGAAGATGTAGAGAACGACGACCGGGAGTGCGTAAAGCACCGAGAAGGCCGAGATGAGAGGCAAGTTCGCCTGTCCTCCTTCGCTGTAGAAGGTGTACATCACGACGCCCGCCGGAGTCTTCGTCGGGTCGCGCAAGAGGATGTATGCCGTGAGGAAGTCGCCCCACGCATTGACCAGGGCCCACACCGCGATCGTCGCCAGACCAGGGCGGGCGATGGGAAGGACGACGTGGCGCAGGACCTGGGTCGGGCTGGCACCGAAAACCCGCGCGCTCTCCTCGTAGGACCGTGGAGTGGCGTCCATGAAGTCCTTAAGGACGAAGATGGCCGCCGGGAGCAGCCCACCGGTGAGCACGAGGATGACGCCGGTCCGGTCGTCGATCAGCCCGAGGGTGAACATCAGCTGGAAGATCGGCACCATCGCCGCGGTGCCGGTGACGATCGAGCTGAGCAGCAGCATCCCGTAGAGGATGGCGCCCCGCCCAGGCACGTGGACGCGAGAGAGGGCGTAGGCGGCCAACGCACCGAAGACCGTCACGAGGATCATGGCGCCCCCGGCCAACAGGACCGAGTTGCGCAGCGACGAGAAGGCGTAAGGGCTCTCGGACAGGCGACGGAAATTGTCGAGGGTCCACTCGGGCCACCGGACCGTGAGCCCAGGGTGCGCGTCGAAGGGTGCGGTGACTAGCCAGAGCATCGGCAGCGCCCAGAAGGCGGTGACGACGGCGAGGAAGAGGACGAAACCTACACGTCGCAGGAAGGCCTGGGGGCTCATCGGCGCTCCCGCAGCAGCCGGACATAGAAGAGCGCGATGACGAGGTTGATGATCAGCATGAGGAACGAGATCGCCGAGCCGTAGCCCAACTCCCCGCCATAGAGGGCCCGGTTATAGATGAAGACGGGGAGGATCTCGGTGGCGTGGTTGGGACCTCCTGCGGTGAGGAGGTAGGGAGTGAAGTCGTTGAACGTCCAGAGGCTGATGAGCAGGGTGTTCGTCAGGACGTGACCGCGGATGTGCGGAAACACCACATCACGCAGCTGGGCCAACGTCCCTGCGCCGGCCAACCGCGCGGATTCCATTTGAGACGGTGGCACGGCGCTCAGAGCCGCCGAGAAGAGCAGCATGGAGAACGCCGTCCCACGCCAAATGTTGAAGACGATGATCGAGGCCATGGGGTGCTGGATGAGCCAATCGGTCCCCGGGGTCTGCAGGATGGCGTTGAGGGTGCCGCCGTGGCGGGAGAGGTAGGCGACCCAGAGAAACGCGACCACCGAACTCGGCAGGATCCAGGCCATGAGGACGAGCGTCTCCACGACTGCCTTGACCACCTTCGGCGCCGACCGCAGCGACCACGCGAGAGACAGCCCCGCCAGCGATTGCCCAAAGATCGCCGAGCCGAGCACGAACAGGAGCGTGAGCCACAGCGACCACCCGAAGCCCGGGTCGGAGAGCGCCTCGGTGATGTTGCCCGTGCCGACGAACTGCGGGTTTGCCGCAGCCAGCCCCGTGAGCCGGTAGTTCGTCGCCCCCAGGACGAGCGTCCATAGGGCGGGGACGACGAGGAACGCCGTGATGAGCAACAGCGCTGGAGCCATGAACGCGGCGGCCCGCGGTCGACCGAGGCCGGCCGCGTCCGCCGCATGATCACTCACGAGGTGGTGACCTGGTCAGCTCCCCCGAGTGCCTTGACCAGCGCAGCCTGGTATGCCGTGGCAGCATCCGCAGGAGACTTGCCGGACACGACGTCAGCGGTGGCCTGCTGGAGGGCGAGCGACACCTGCGGATAGACGGCCAGACCGGGCCGATAGTGCGTGAGGGGCAGCACCTTCTGGCTGACAAAACTCAGCAGCGGATCCTTGGAGAGCACCTCGGAGTTGACGTCCTTGCGGGCAGTCACCTGGGCCGCGCCGTCCAGCCGGGCGAGGATGGCGGCCTTGGAGCTCATGAAGGTCAGCAGTTCCCAGGCTTGTTGCGGGTAGGGCGTGCTCGGGTTGAGGAAGTAGCCGCCGCCCCCAGACATGGACGCGTAGTCAGCTCCCCCGACACCCTTGCCGGGAGCCATCGCAGGAATGAACGCCCACCCGACATCGGAGTCGCGGGTGGCCATCGGCGCATCCCCGCCGTTCGGGTTGATCACCGACCGCCAGAAATAGTCGCCCTCGGCAAGGACGCCGATCTTGCCCTGGGCGAAGGCACCGAACGACTCGTCGCGCCCCTTGGCGGCCAGTTGGAGAGTGGAGTCCTCAAGCTTCTTGGCCAGGATCGCCTGATAGAAGGTGAGCACGTCGCGGACGGCCTGGGTGTTGCCCTGCCACTTGCCGTTGGCGTAGATCTGCTGACCGGCACCGACGAGCAGCGGGAGGAAGCCCTGCATCGTCGTGGCCTCACCCATCGCCGTTCCCGCATCGATCTGCAGTGGCGTGACTCCGCTGAGGGTCGCGAGCTTCTCGCCCGCCGAGATGAGGTCGGTCCACGAGGTCGGCTGCCAGTTGGCCGGGAGGCCGGCCTGCGCGAACAACTTCTTGTTGAAATAGAGGACCCGGCCGTCTGTCCCGGCCGGGATCCCGAAGGTGTTGCCGTCGAAGGCGGCGTTCGCCTGTACCGCCTCCGGAATCTGCGACCAGCCCTCCCACGACGTCACGGACGAGCCGACCACATCCTTGAGCGGCTTGATGTACCCCGCCTGGGCGAACTCCCCGACCCAGATCCCGTCGAGGGACACGATGTCGGCCCCGGACTTGCTCTTGAGGTCGAGGGCGAGTTTCGACTTGTACTGCTCGTCGTCCACCCCGGAGGGCTGGAAGCTCACCGTCGCGGTGACCCCCTTGGCCTGCTGCGCCTTGATGAACTCAGGAATGACGTACTTCGCGAACCAGTCCGCCTCTTTCGAACTCTTGCCGCCGCTGATCGCGTTGGCGGCGATCGACAGGGTCACGGTCCGCGAGGTGGCGTTCGCGCTGGTGCTGCTCGTGCTCGAGGACGCCTTGTCGCACGAGGCCAGGGCGGCCGCTGCCATGCCCACGGTTCCGATGAGAATGCTGCGTCGGGGTATCGGGGAAGAGCTCAGTGGTACGCCGGTCACGTTCTCTCCTTCGGGCGAGGGTCGGTCACACATCCCGGGGTGCGGGGACACCATGAAGTCCCATGGCGCCAGCCAGGGGCGGGGCAAGGCGCGGTCCCGTACGAGGGCGCTGGAAGCGGTCCAAAGCGCCCCGACGGCTACTCCGTCGGCGCGGTGGGTTCAGCCGCGACGGGCGGGTGCAACCCCGGGATGTGTGCACCCCCATACTGTGACACATATCAAGCAGAACCGCGCAGCAATGCGCAACTTGTCTCGCGTTGACCCGTGGGTAAACGCGGGAAGTCTGAGGCGGATGATGCTGTTTTCAACCTCTTCGCGGCCCCTTGCAAGCGCGCAAAACCGCGCAAGACGCGATCCGGTGGCGCCACGGCATACCCAGACAGAATCGCGCCGCGGCATACCCACGCATGGGTATGCCGCGGCGCGCCGGTCGCGTCGCCCCCTCAGGCGATGCCGAGATAGCTCTGTTGGATCCGCGGGTCCGCCAGCAGCACACCGGCGTTCCCCGACATCACAACTCGACCGGTCTCCATGACATAGGCGCGTTCGGCCACCGTGAGAGCAGCGTCGACATCCTGCTCGACGAGAAGCACCGCGGTGCCCGACGCGGCGATGTCGGCGAGCCGCCCGATGATCTCCTCGACGATGACCGGGGCCAGACCCATCGACAACTCGTCGATCATGATGAGGTCGGGCTTGCCCATGAGGCCGCGGGCGATGGCGCACATCTGCTGCTCGCCACCGGACATGCTTCCCGTCACCTGGCTGAGCCGGTCGCCCAGTTTGGGGAACAGGTCGATGACCCGGTCGATGTCGGTGTTGCGATTGCGCCATCCTCCGAGGCGGAGGTTGTCCTTGACGGTCAGGCCCGGGAAGAGCCGCCGGCCCTCGGGCACGTGGGAGATCCCGAGGTCGACGATCCGCTCGATCGACCTTCCGGTGATGTCCTCACCGAGGAAGGTCACCGAGCCGTCCCGGATCGGCACCATCCCGGACAGGGCCCGCAGCAGCGTCGTCTTGCCGGCGCCGTTGGGGCCGACGAGGGCGACGATCTCGTTGGCCGACACCGTCAGGTCGACGTCCCACAACACCTGGACCCGCCCATAGCCGGCGCAGACACCCTTGACCTCAAGCATCTGGACCCACCTCCTCCTCGGCGATGTCGACCGCGTTCGGCGTTGGCGTTGGCGTTGGCGCCGCCAGCGCCGCCGAAGCGGCCTCGGACAGTTGGGCTGCTCGGGTGGCGTACTTGTGGCCGAGGTAGGCCTCGATCACCTGTGGGTCCGAGAGCACTTCGCGCGGTGGACCGAGCATGAGTCGCTGCCCAGCGTTGAGCACGAGCACCTCGTCGCTGACGGCGAGGATCGCCTTCATCACGTGCTCAACGACGATGATCGTCATGCCGCGGGCCTTGAGATCGCGGATGAGTTGCAGCGAGGGCTCGATCTCGCCGGGGCGCAGCCCAGCCATGACCTCATCGAGGAGCAGCAACCGCGGCTTCAGGGCCAGCGCCTTCGCGAACTCCAGCCGCCGGGCGTCGGCGACCGACAACTCGCCCGGAGGCCGATCCCCGAGCTCGAAGATGCCGACCTCGGCGAGGATCTCGTCGGCCTGCTTGAGCGCCGTCGACATCCGCCCGGTTCCATCGGGTCCGTAGAGGACCCCGACCGCGACGTTCTCGCGGACCGTCATCCCGCGGAAGGGCTTGACGATCTGGAAGGTCCGTGCGACCCGGGCCTTGGCGATGACCCACGGCTTGACGCCGGTGAGGTCACGACCGTCGACCAGGACGGTCCCCGACGTGGGCTTGAGGTGCCCGGTGACGAGGTTGATGAAGGTGCTCTTGCCGGCCCCGTTGGGGCCGATGACACCGAGGGTGAGGCCTTCGGGGACGCTGAGGCTCACGTCGTCGACGGCCTTGAGGCCGCCGAAACGAATCCCCAAACCCCGGGTCTCCAGGACGGGCACCGCGCTCACAGCCGGTACCTCCTCACGTTGGCCAGCAAGGAGTAGTCCCCGTTACGCCGGGCTTCGCGCAGGTAGTTGACCAACCCCTGCGGGAGCAGGATCACCGCGATGATGATGATGATTCCGAGCAGCAGGGTGTGGACGGTCGTGTAGTTCTGCCGCAGCCACTCGGAGAGGAACTGCAGCGCGACGGCACCGATGATCGGGCCGAGGACCGTTCCGCTGCCACCGATGACGACCATGACGACCATGAGGACCGTGATCTCGACGTCGAAGAGGCGTTCGGGATAGATCGTCACCTGTTGGAAGGCGTAGGTGGCACCGACCAGGCCGGTCAGCAACCCCGACAGGGCGAAGGTGAGCACCTTCGTCCGGGTCGTGTTGATGCCGACGGCCGCCGCGGCGTCCTCGTCCTGGTGGATGGCGCGCATGGCGAAACCAAACTTGCTGCGCGACACCAACCCCGTGATGAGCAGGGCGAGCACCGCCAGAGCGAGGTAGACGAGATAGAACCCGTCGTTGCCGAGGTACTTAGTCGCCGCGGCCGCCCCCACCGTCGGCACCGTGATGCCGCCTCCCCCGCCGGTCAGCCCGTCGAGGTTGATGACGACTTCGCGGGTGCCCTCGGCGACCCCGAGGGTGGCGATCGCGAAGTAGTGGCCGCGCAGGCGCAGCAGCGGGATACCGATGACGACGGCGTATGCCGCGGCGGCGAGTCCCGCGAGGGGCAGCGCCACCCAGAAGCTCCAGTGCAGGTGGGTCATCGTCACCGCGGCGAAGTAGCCGCCGAGCCCGAAGAACACCACCTGTCCGAAGGAGGCGTAGCCGGTGTAGCCACCAATGAGGTTCCAGGAGAGCGCGAGTGCGACGAACATGAAGATCGTCGCCACCGTGCGGACCTGGCCGGTGTAGAGCTGGGTCTGCAGCCCGAGGGCCGCCAACGCACCGACCAAGCCCAGGGCCCACGGCCCCCAGCGGCGCCAGAGGGCCGGCGTCACGGTGGCCATCAGACCTCCACTCGGGCTGCGTAGAACGCCTTCCCGACCAGGCCGGACGGGCGGAACATGAGGACGATGACCAGGACGAGGAAGGCCAAGGCGTTGACCCAGGTGCCGGACAGGTAGTAACCGCCCCAGGCCTGGACCAGGCCCATGAGCAGACCGCCCACCATCGCGCCGTACATGTTGCCCAGGCCGCCGAGCACGGCGATGACGAACGACAACAGCGTGAAGCCGCCCGCCGCGGCCGGGTTGAAGGTGCCGACCGTGCCCACCATGGTGCCGGCCATCCCGGCCAGCGCCGTGGCGATCCCGAAGGTCAGGGCGTAGACGTGCCGCGCCCGGATCCCCATCAGCCGCGCGGCGCCGCGGTCCATCCCCGTGGCCATGATCGACATACCGATCCGGGTGTTGGCCATCACCTTCACCAGCAGGACGGTGATCCCGACGGCGAGGAGGAAGGCCAGGAGTCGGCCGAGCGGCACCTGTATGCCGCCCAGCACGATCGCGTTACCGGCATACGAGGTCGGGATGCTCTGGTAGTTCGCGGTGAAGACGATGTTCATCCCCTGCACGAGCAGCAGTTCCAACCCGAAGGTGAGCAGCAGGGTGATGAAGATCGGCCCGTTGACGACCAGGTTGATGAGGAAGCGCTGCACGGCATACCCGATGCAGAACAGCACGAGGGCGACGATCACCATCCCCAGGAAGGGGTCAAGCCCCAAGGAGATGTTGAGTTGCCAGCCCACGTAAGCGCCGAGGACGACGAAGGCTCCGTGCGAGAGGTTGACGACATTCATCACCCCCCAGACCAAGGAGAAGCCGACGGCCACGAGGGCAAGCAGACCTCCCTGCAACAACCCGTAGACGGTCGCCTGGAGGAAGCCGGTCACTTGGTCGTTCCAGGCCAGATGAGTGCGGCTTCGGCGGAGGCCTTGGGCCACACGGTGACCTGCTTGCCGCCCTGGATCTGGATGACGCTCATCGGCTTGGAGGAGTTCATGCCGACCGCGTCGAACTTCAGTTGGGCGAAGAACGACGGGGCGTCCAGAGCGGCCAGGGCGTCGCGCACCTTGTTGGCGTCGGTCGAGCCGGCCTTCTGGATGGCCAGGACGAAGGCCAGGCACGCGGCGCTGGCTTCGGCGTTGTGGTAGCCCGCCTCGTGCTTGAACTTGGCTTGGATGTCGGCGTCGTACTGCTTAGCGGTGCCGAAGTAGTCATCCGAGCCGGCGGCCGACTTGGTCCACTGGCTCGACCCGAGGACTCCCTCAGCGTCCTTCCCCAGGGTGGTGACGAAGTCGGGCGTGGGCGGTGCGACGGTCTCGCCGAACACCTTCGGCACCACACCGAGTTCCTTGGCCTGCTTGATGATGGCGACGCCTTCGGCCAGGTGCACCGAGCCGATGATGACGTCCGGGTTCGACGCCTTCACCTTGTTGAGCGACGCGCTCACGTCGGTGGCGCCATTGGGGAAGTACTGGGTCTCCAGCACGGTGAACCCGAGGTCCTTGGCGGCCTTGGCGGCGCCGTCAGCGGCACGCTTGGAGAAGCCGTCGTCGGCCGAAAGGACCACGACCGAGGTCGGCTTGGGGCTGGCCAGTTCGGCGACCGCCTTGACGATCGACGCGGCATACTCCGTGGCCGGCGAGAGCACCCCGAAGGTGCGCTTGTAGCCCTTGGCGAAGATGTTGTTGTCGGCGCCGCTGGAGTCGACCATGACCTGGTTGTTGCGCTCGATGACCGCAGCCTGAGCCTCGGTGTTGGCCGAGCCGTAGGACCCGAGGATGAGCTTGATGCCCTGGTCGTTGAACTGGTCGACGAGCGATGCGGCGGTGTCGGGCTTGGACGTGTCGTCCTGATACTTGATGTCCAGTTTGAGCATCTTGTCGCCGACCTTGACGCCGCCCTTGGCGTTGACCTTCTCCTGGCAGAGCTGGTAGCCCTCCTGGGTCAGGACGCCTTCTCGGGCCGTCTTGCCGGTCAAGGAGATCGACGCGCCGATCGTCAGGGTCCCTGAGCTGGCACCGGCGTCGCCGCCTGCTTCGCCCTTGGAACCGCACCCGGTGAGCGCGACGCTCACGGCTGCGATCGTTGCTGTTGCGAGGATCCGGGAAGTCTTCATCGACATACCTTTCGGCCCGAGCGAGCAGATAATTCACTGTATACAGGGCTCGCGAATACAAACAGGGACCGTTAATTCGATGGTCGGGAACAGCGCCGAACGGCAGTTCGCTGCCGGTCAGTGGCCGGATTCGCCGCCGGGCGGTTGATCGGCGGCGTTCGTCACCGACGCCATTGCCGTGATCAGGACGCTGCGGGTGGACTCGATCCCCTCGTGGATCCGCCGCTCGACCTTCACGGCGTTGCCCTTCTCGAGTGCCCGCACCAGGGCCCCGGCCACCTCGGTCGTGTGGTCACGGGCGCCAGGGATCTGGGCGTGCATCCGGGCATAGGGCTCGACGAGATTGAGGACCTGAACGACCAACCGCACGGTATGCCGCCTGGCCGACACCTCGTAGAGCCGTCGGTTGAACGCGTAGGCGGTGCTCGACCACGCCTCCCCGCGCTCCTCCATGACGTCGACCAGTCGGTCGGACATCCGCCGCAATTCGCTGACGTCCGTGGGTTGTACGTGCTCGACGATGTCGGCGGCCAGCGGTGGTTCCAACCGCAGGCGCAGGCCATAGAGCTCATCCACGGCTTCGAGATCCAGCTCGGTGACGATGGCGCCGAGGCCGGGCTTGATGATGATCAGCCCCTCACCGACGAGGGTGCGCAGGGCCTCGCGCAGGGGGATGCGGCTCACGCCGAACCACTTGGCCAGCTCTTCCTGGTTGAGCACCTGACCTGGGTGGATGACGCGTTCGAGCACCGCGCGGCGCACCGCACTGGCGATCTCATCCGGACGCATCGACGCCTTCTCCGTTGGTTTCCGCCGCACTGGAGCATACGACAACTTGGCAGCGGCCGTCCTGCCGGCTGCTCTGCAACGCGGGCAGATCCCGGGCAACACCCGACGTCCGACGCCTCCGTACCCAAATTTGAGCGCGATGAGTGACCGCGGGCCACTCACGAAGGCTTTCGCACAGCATAAATCGCGTAGACGCCGTCCCCCGGAAGGAGCACCTGACGTTCGCCATCAACGTTGGCCTCATCCAACAACGAGAGGATCTCCGAGACCGATCGAGGCTGAATGAGTGGCCACTGCAAGACGTTCAGTGTGAAACTGAGCTGCGGGTGCGAATCGAGCATATTCCCGAAGATCAGCAGGCCGTTTGGTTTCACGAGTGCCCACGCGTTGCGGAGAAAGGTTCGAGCCCCAGCCATCACTGTTTGCGTGCGTACAACCTTGTCGTATGAGTACGGCCAATCCTCAATCTTGAGATATTCCATGAGTCCGATCGCCTCTACCAAGTCGTAGCCCCGTCGCAACGGGCGCACAAGGCGATGGGTCAGGGCGAGAGGCGCAACGCCCGATCGATTCAGGATGTTCATGCGGTGGGTGGACACAGAGCCCCGCAAGTGGGCGGCGTCGGCGTAGCCGCGCGCCAAAGCGAGCGCGCCTGAATCAAGGTCCACGAGGTCGAGGTGTGGGATGGGTCCTCCGCTTTCGCGCACCTTACTCAACGAGTCAATGACCGGATGGGCAGCCCCGCAGGCGAGGCTGAGCCATCGCTGCGGTGCGTGGCCGTCGATCGCATGCGCTACTGCCAGCCTCTGGGATGCCGCTGCGCGAGAACGAATCCCGACTGCATCGGCAAGGTTGCACGCCCACATGGACATGGGGAAAGTGATCGGGGCCCCGTTGGGGAGCCTTTCGCCCATCGGGCTGTAGCAGAGGTCAAGGGCGGCCGCAGTCGGGATCAGGTCCAACCACGCGCCAGCTCCATCGACCCATTCGATCAAACGAGCGGTCGACGGATTTGAACGGTCAATCTTCGCCCTTCGCGCACGAGCAAGGTCCAATGAGGCATCCCCGAAGTAGCCCATGCCCTGCAGTTCCCGGACGCACTCCGTGATGGAGTCCAACCGTTCATTCTGGAATAGGTCCACGTACTCGAACGCCTCAACTAGTGCCCCCACATGCGCTTTATACCTCCAGCCCACGGGGCACGTCAAGAATGATCAGTGACGGAACGATGCCCTCCTCTGTCAGGCACGCTCATGCGCTCCGTCAGCCCGAGGCAGATGTGACGAAAACCTCTTGTATCGACAGCGCAGAAATGAGTAGAACCCCTGGGCGACCAGGGGTTCTACTCATGGTGGGCGATACTGGGTTTGAATCTGATTCCCGATGATCTGTGGAATCTGTCCCTGACCTGCCGAAACACCCTCTGACCTGCTGGTATGGCTCACAGTAGCGCGGTACAGTGATACCCACAAGTGGACACGGATACCCAATCATCCGACACGTATCCGACACGACGGGCACCACGAGGGGGCCAGACCAGTGTGACGAAGCGATCCTTTGGGCAGATCACGCGATTGCCATCCAAGCGTCTCCGAGCGCGCTATACCGGCCCAGACGGAGCCCTTCACAATGCGCCCGTCACCTTCGATACTCGCGAGGATGCAGAGGCGTGGCTCGTGGGCGAACGGCGCAGGATCAGCCAGGACATTTGGACTCCCCCGACCAAATTGGCCGCGCAGCCTCGGGCGCTTACCTTCGGGGCGTATGCCGAGCGCTGGCTCGAACGCCGCGAGTTGAAGCCGCGCACGCGAGCGCACTACCGGGCGTTGCTGGATCGTCAGATCCTCCCCACCTTCGAGGACGTCCCGGTCACCGCCATCACCAGCGAAGCCGTCCGCGACTGGCACGCCGACCTCGACCGCCGGAAGCCCACCCTCAGGGCACATGCCTACGGACTCCTGCGCTCGATCCTGGCAACCGCCGTGGAGGACGAGAAGATCGGTGCCAACCCGGCGCATATCCGGGGGGCCGGGACGACCAAGCGAGCCCGTCAGATCAAGCCCGCAACCCTGGCCGAGTTGGAGACGATCGCCGCGGCGATGCCTGAGCGTTACCGGCCGATGGTCTTGCTCTCGTCGTGGTGTGCTCTGCGGTTCGGCGAGTTGACCGAGCTTCGTCGCAAGGACCTCGACCTGAAGAACGCCGTGATCCACGTCCGCCGGGGGGTGGTGCGGGCGGACGGTGCCGTCGTGGTCGGCTCCCCGAAGTCGGATGCCGGCGTGCGAGACGTGGCCATTCCCCCGCACCTCATTCCGATGCTCAAGGCGCACCGCGATCTAATGCCGTTGCGCGGCCCTGATTCGCTCGTGTTCCCAGCCGCTGACGGGGTGTCGCACATCGCGCCGAGCACGCTCTACCGGGTCTACTACCCCGCGAGGAAGGCGGCAGGTAGGCCCGATCTGCGCTGGCACGACCTGCGGCATACCGGGGCCGTGCTCGCCGCACAGACGGGCGCGACGCTGGCCGAGTTGATGTCCCGACTCGGGCACTCGACCCCTCAAGCGGCCCTGCGCTACCAGCACACGGCCAAGGGCCGTGACGCCGAGATTGCTCGCAATCTCTCACGAATGGTGGAGGAGTCGATGTGACCGAGCCCGAGATGACGATCGAGGAGGAAGAGGCCGCTCTAGCCGAGCTTGCTATGACCCGCGAGCAGTGGGAAAAGACGCGCGGGCTCCTGTCCGATGCGCAGCTAAGCAGGTTGAGTGAGGGCGGGACGTTCCTCATCTACTGCAACGCCGCGGGACACAGTCGCAAGAGCGTCAAGATCAAGACCCTCCACCTGTCCACCTTCGCGCGCCTGACTTCGGCGACGACGCTTCTGCAGGGCAGGAGCCCTCTTGCGCGCCCCACCCTCAAAGACATGATCTTCAACCCCGGCACCGGAAGTGTCCGAGCGGAGGTTCCGCGCCAACACTTCAAGTTTCGGTGCCCAAGGTGTGGCCTAGACATCTCAGTGCCGGGTGATCGGTTCTGGCGCGTCGTCGACGACGTGGCCGGACACGGCGAGTCAAAGCTGTCCCTGTCGGAACTAGCGGCTAAACTGGCCTCCAGTTAGACCCTTCCGAGTCGGCGCGAGATACGTCGTCAGTCAGGCATCTTCGCGGGTGCAGGTTGATCCTGCCCCGGAGGTGCCAAGTGCCCGCCAAGTCCCCAATCAAGCCCAGACGCTGGGCATCTCTCGCCGTCGCCGCTGACCACCTCGCGGTGAGCGAGAAGACCCTTCGACGGATGATCGCCGCGGGCGACGTCCGTGGATACCGAGTCGGTTCACGGCTCGTGCGCGTCGACATGAACGAACTCGATGCCCTCGCGTCGCCCATTCCCACTCGGGGCACCATCTGATGCCCGCCATTCGCAGTGTGACCGTGGTCGACCTCGCCGCGGCCGTGAACCCTCATGGGGCGATGGACCCGGCAGAGGCCGCCAGGATCGCCAGCCACGCCATCGGCGTTACCGGCTTGGTCGACCTCCTGATCGCCGACGCCTACGGAGTTCCGGGCCCGGGCATTCACGAGCTGGCGCGGGTGCTGCGCCACGCCTCGGGCATCGAGGTGCGCGGCACCAACCCGGCCGCCGTGTCGACGTTCTCCAGATGGCTGGAGGCCATCTTCAAGGACCCGCCCAAGGACTGGGCCGAGCGGTGAGCCGCATACGTCCCTGGTCCCGCCACTACCTCGATGTCTGGCATGAGCGGGCCGGCGATCCCCGATTCCCGCTGTGGTTCCGCGTCGCCGCACTCGCGTATGGCGGCCACGACGCGACCGGGCACGCTCGATTCAAGCCAGGCGAACTCGGGCTCATCCTCGGCACCCTCGACGCGAGCACGGGTGAATGGCGCAGCCTCCACAAGGCCAACGTCCAACGGGTCATAGCCAGGGCCGTCGAGTTCGGACTGCTGGCACCCGAGTCCGGAAGCCTCTGCCTGGTTGTGCCCCAGCACGCGATCCACGGTGGCGTCGGTGGAAACGGCAACGTGGTCTGCCCCCTGCACGGGCGCAAAGGGCGGACGAGTAAGTCATCCAGTGACTCACTTCCGCCCGTGGGTAAGTCATCTAGTGACTTACCGGGTAGTCGCTCAGTGACTTACTCGCAAGCCTCTGACCTGCGGAAACGTGACCGCTCTCTTGATTCTGTCTTAGGCATCTCCGCGCCCTCCCCAGGTCGTGCCTCATGACCGACACCACCAGTCCGCACGACCGACTCGCCTTCGCGCTTGCCCGGTTGCTCGCCAACGGATCTCGCCCGCCGTGCGCAGACGGGTCCGGGGCGTGGACCAGCGACGACCGCGACGAACGCGCCTTGGCTGCTCGACTCTGCCGACCCTGCCCGATCCTCACCGAGTGCGGTGCCGCCGCTGACTCGACCAAGGAACGGTTCGGCGTATGGGCCGGGGTCGACCGCACCCAACCGACCAGCAGCAAGCGGAAGGGGGCCGCGTGAGCAACGGGGGGAGGGGGGTCGGAATCTCTACGGCCAATGTCACCACGACCCCGCAGCCGAGCATTCTCCCTCTCCGCTTTTTTCCCAAACGTTTAGCCCGGAAGGAACCCCGATGACCAAGACTTGCCCCTGCGGAAAGCCGTTCACCGCGAAGCGCTCAGACGCTCGCTTCTGCTCGTCTTCCTGCCGCTCTGCCGCCCATCAAGGTCGCCTGGTGGTCATGCCGACAGCCGATGACCCCGACGCCCCGGACTCGGCCCTCGTGGCCGTCGTGAGAGCCGATCTGGAGGCCGCGGGCTGCCTGGACACCCCGCTTGGACAGACGGCTCTCGAGCTGGCTGTGGCGATAGGGCCTGGCTGTCCGCCGTCCGCGATGCCGAGCTTGGCGAAGCAACTGGAAGCCACGCTGGCAGCGGCCAAGCGGGGGACCAAGATCAGCGCACCCCAGGCGTTGCGCGACGAGTTGGCCCGACGTCGGGCCGCACAGATGGGCGGTGCGTCGTGACCTTCGGTTCCGACAGCCACCATGAACCCACGCCGACCGCACCGCGTGACCTGTTCGCCCATCTTGCGCTTGCCCTCGCACGCCATGAGAAGGCGTGCGCTCGCGATCGGATCAAGGTCCCGGCGGAACTGATCACCTTCCGGGCGCTCTTGACAGCCTCCGCCAGCCTGCGACAGGACCCGACACCGATGGCCGTGTCAACGGCCAGCTCGGATGCTGAACCCGTGACCGACAAGTTGCTGATGACCAAGCGGGAAACTGCCGCCCTGTTGGGGGTGTCGGTGCGCACCGTCGAGCGACTTGTCACGTCCGGGTCCCTTTCCCCGGTGCAGGTGTCCAGGTCGGTGCGGTTCCTACGCGCCGACCTGGACACCTATCTGGCTGGCCTGCGGTCCCGTTCCTTCCGCGACGACCTCCACACGAAGGCTCCAGCATGAACACAACCCTGTCTGCCAAGGTCACCCGCACCGATGCGGGCGGATTCGTGGCGGTGGCCTCCACCGCCTCCGTTGACCGAGACGGCGAGGTCATCCTTCCTGGCGCGTTCAACCCACTCCCGGCCAGCCTCCCGGTGCACATCAACCACACCGCGAATGTCCGCGACCTCGTCGCGCGAGCCCGGCCGTACTACGAGGGTGGCCGATTGATGATCGAAGCCCGATTCGCTTCAACGAGCGCAGCCCAGGACGCACGCACGTTGGTGACCGAAGGCATCCTCGATTCGGTGTCCGTGGTGTTCTTCGCCGCCAAGAAGGAGCAGCGGGCCGGCGTCCCCACCATCGTCTCCGGCGAACTCCTAGCCGTCGACCTGGTCACCATCCCGTCCAACCGGGATGCCCTCGTGATGAGCAGCCGCTCATTCCGCGCACACGCTGCCACCGCACGAACGGTGTCGGCTGACGCCCTCATGGCTCTGGCCCGAGCCGAAGTACGTGAGGCACGCCGCCTGATTGACCACACCTCCACCCGAGGCACCCAGCGGCGGCGCATCGACGCCCTCATCCGGCAGACCCTGACCGACCAGCCCTCAACCGCCGTCGCCGTCCACGACTTCCTCAGGAGATTGTCATGACCACACGCCCCGAAATCGCACTCCCCGAACCCGCCCAGCCGCCCAGCAACTTCACCAGCCGACGAGCCGCCCGATTGGCCAGAGAGCGGGCCGGGCTCGCCGAGCGTGCCCGCGAGCACGTCAACGACCCGCTCACCGCGCCCCGTGACTCTTACGCCCGCGCCCTGCGAGCCGGCGACCACGCAGACACCCACTTCACCATGACCGATGTTCAGTCGTAAACGACCGCAGGAGGCATCTGCCGTGACCACCGAACCCACTCCCCGACCGCGCGAAGCCCGAGACAGCCGAATCTTCACCGAGGGAAGCACCTTCGCCGAGCGTGCCGCCCAGCGCCGCCAGTGGATGGAGTCCCGCGGCATCGACCACACTCAGCGGATCCTGTTGCCTCTGGGGAAGTCCGACTACCGCCAACGCAACCTGCGCACGGGGGCCGAGGAAATCGTCCGGGTCGACCTCTACGTCGACAGACACAACTTCAACGACACCTACGTCCGATTCCCCAACGGTCCCGTTGTCAGCATCGACACCGGCGGCCCAGGCCCCGACACGAGCGAGCGCCTCGCCCCGATCCCGGTCGGTCAAACCTGGTTCGGACGGCCCGAAAGCACGTACCCGACCTCACCCCCCGACCCCCCACCCGTACCGATCGCCGGGCCCGACCCCCGCTGGACGTAGTTGGCCCCACGCAAGCCGCGGACCGGGTTACTCCCGAGGGGTGATCCGCTCATCCCGTCGTCCTCGCGCCCAGTCGACCACGAGGACGACGACCGCTCCCAGGAACAGGAAGCCTTCGATGTATTGCGTGGCGCGAGCGGCCGGGGCGCCCGGGGCGAGGGCGTTCGCGAGGCTCATGAACACGGCAACGGCGAGCATGGCCGCACCGATCAGGCGAAGCCGTGCGCCCGTCGAGCGGTAGCGCGAGATGGCGTTTGCCAGTAGCAGCCCAGCCCCGCTCGCCATCATCAGAACGGCCAGCCAGCGCACCGAGCCCTGACTTGGTGCGCCCGCGGTCAACGCGCCCAGGGCATAAGTGGCGACGATCAACAAGGCTCCAGCTATCCGCATGGCGTCTACTTCTCCGCAGACCTGCGGGCAGCGGACACCCAACCGATCACGCCAAATGCCAGGCACAGGAATCCGACAACCGTCAACGCGGGTGTGCTAACAACGGCACCCAGAACCATCAAAAGCACACCGACAACCGTCGTGTTGCGCGCCTCAGTCTCAGTCTTTGGTAACAGATACATGTCGCCAACACTACGGCGGGCTTAGCCTGGGCGCCCGACCAAAGGCGCGCCAACAGGACCCGGGGACCGACGGAGAGCGGAACTTCCTTCCTTTCCACCGCACAGACCCGACCAGCGCGCCTCGCCCCAGCCAGCGCCACGGGGCATGACACACAAGGGCACCCGCCCACTTCGGGCGGGGGTCTTAGGCCTTGGGGGATTACGCTCTCTCGGCATGAACCGCACCGAGCGCAGCACCGTTAGGTCCCGGGTCCTTGGCAAATGACATTGTGCGCGTCGGGCGGGGCAACGAGGAACCGTTGCCGGCTGATCCGACCGGACGCCAACTCTCCATCCAGAAGGACGGCTCAATCGTTTGGGGAATCCCGAGCAGCGCCGGCGAAGCCGAGACGTGGTGGTCCGCCGGCACCCCACCCATGAACGGACTCGACCAAACAGCGCCCGTCGCCCAGGACCTCCGAAGCGTGAAACTGCTAGACCGCCTCCCCGTCATTCGGGCCGGCGAACGTTGGCTGGTGTCCAGCCCAAGTGGCGAGCCGTTGGGGCAGCTTCGCTGGCGACCCCTGAAACCAGGTAAACGCCATGCCGTAACAGGCGACGCCATGGCGTACCCGGAGCGCGGAGTCCTCGTGGTCTTGAGGTTGATCCTCATGCCTGGGGAGAAGGATCCGGTTGACATCCGCGGATTCGTTGAGCCCCTGCGACCCTGAGTCAACGGTCCATCCCGCTGGAGCCGGATCAGGGCCCCACGCGGTTGTCAAGACCCAAGACCCCTACACAGGAGGGGTCTTGGGTCTTGCGCCCAAGCCACGACAGGGACATCCGCGTTTCGATGATCCACATCACTCCATCAGGATCGACGCGAGCTTCGATGCCTCGTACGGCGTCACTCGAAGACGTGGGGACGGGCGATCGCGGCGAGCCGTCCATTGTGGGCGGAGGGGGGTACATGAAGGCTCGCCTCTTGGCCACCACTCCAGTAAGCCACTGATCGGCGTCGTTGCGCAGGGGTCCAAGACAAGCGTTGCGAGGCCGTGAGACCTTCTCGCGCGGCCAGTGCGGACCGACCTCCGAAAGCACCAGGTCGACGTCAATGGCGTCCCCTGGCTCGGGAGGGAAGGGCAACCGCCCTGCGCGTTCCTTGGCCCTGACCTTTCCGGGGTCACCGGCCGGCGGAAGCCGAGTGCATGCGTCCCACGTCCAGCGAAACCGAGCGACGTGCAGCACATTGGAATCAGGCCCCCCGACCATCCGCCTTCCCGGAAACCAAATCGGCCATGCACCCTGTATCACTTCGGCGGTCTCCCCCGGCACCGAGTTGGCGCTTGAGTCAAATCCCAATTTGAAGCCCCCGCCGCTCGGGTGGCGCGGGTCATCCCCATGAAGGCTCAGCTTGAGACGCTTCATGCCGGGGGCTGTCGACTTGAGGTAGAAGGACGTTCCGTTTGACCAGATCCGCCAGGCAAAACTAGCCGGGGGTTGGCCTTCCGCCGCTACGACCAACTTCATGACTTCCACAGTCTGGATGGACACAGCACAGAGACTAGGACGACCACGCTGGCCGAAGAGTGATTCGGACAGCCGACAACCGCCCGCGCTCGTCGCCCAGGCGGTTGTCTTGACGTCGAGAGACCGTATGTCGGCATACACGACATACCCTCGGGTCGTCCGCATAGATCAACGTGCTGACCACGAGTTGATCTCCCGACATGGGATGGACGTCCAACTCAGACGTCCATCCCAGCCCGGACTTCGCGTCACGAAGTCCGGGTTGGGGGGGGCAAGCGGCTCGTCGGTTCGCGACGAGCCGCTTGGAGTCGAGCGAGAGCTTGTATGCGTCCAATACGAGCTGATCGTCCTACCGAGACGATCAGCTTGTATTGGAAGACAAAGTCGAATCTGGACGACGTCTTAGCCGAGCAACATCCCGACCTCGACGTCGAGCGCGCGGGCGATCCTCACCACGTCCTCAGCCGTGAACGCCGCGAGGCCCTCTAGACGCCGCCACAACGGCCCCACAGACATACCGATGGCCGCTGCCAACTGCTCCGGCGTCTGGCCGTGCTCGACCATCGCCGCCGTGACGGAGGCCGAGACCTCGTTCCGCAGGTTGTCCATGTGATCCGGCATCAGCGTGTGCGGCTCGACTTCCAGCGCCTTGGCGATCGCGACGATCTGATCGACCGAGAGCCCCTTCTCGACCTGCGCCGCGACCCGCCGACCGATCTCGACCGAGACCCAGCGGTAACCGTCGTCCCTCACCCGGCTCTGACGCGGTGGCGGCACCCGAGGAGCCCGGGGGGACGCGAGCACGTCATAGCCGTTCGTTGCCGTGGCGGTCATCGCTCGGACTCCATGAGGGCCGTTGCTGCGGTGATCGCCGCAGCGATCTTGCCCAACTCCTCGGGGTCGCCAGTCTCGAAGTCGTCGACCATCACTTCCAGGTCTTCCACCTTCCACGCCTGCCCGTTGTGCCGGAGGTTTCCGACGAGGCGGACGAAGGGGTGGAAGTAGCGGCGGACCTCGATCGCCCACGGGTCGCCCTCGACCAAGGGCGCGCCCACGTTCATCGACTCGGCCCAGGGGACCACCGGGAACTCCTGCCCTGTGCCGACCCGGCGAGCGAACTCGCTGACTTCAAACGAGCGCCCTGCCTTGAACGCCTCGACCTCGGTCACGGCGGTCATCGCAGGCCGTCCGCGTGGTCAGCGGCCACAGTGAGGGCAACGGCCAGCGACCGTGCCTCGCCTGCCGTGAGGTCGAGTTGGGCCATCATCTGAATGCTGGACCCCTCGCCGCCTGGCGTGGTCAGCAACTCGACCAACGGGGCACCGTTGCGGCTGCTGCCGTCGTTGTGCGGGTGTGGGTCCTGCCGCACGTTCACGTGAACTTCACCGGCCCCGACCCGCTCGACCCGACCGTCCACCGGGTGCCGCACCGTCGACATCTGCAGCTCGTAGACGTACCGGGTGTGCGCAGCCGCAGCGATCAGCGGGGTGCCCTCGGCAAACAGGATGGCATGGTCCGTGCTGCACCAGTCCGGACAGTCGCGCTTGATCGGCAGCGACCGAAGCTCACCCATCGTGTCCTCGGGGTAACGGCCGGCGTGCTCGTAGATGCACGACATGAGGTCGGACAGCGCCGCCTCCTGTGAACCTGCGGCGGGGGTGGTTGAGATGATGTTGCTCATGATCGTTCGCCTTCCAGTTAGGTGATCGGTCTAGGCCTCGGTCCGGTGCTCTAACACCGGCCGGGGCCGCTTGTGTTCTACCAACGCCGCCCCAGGACGGGGCGGTTGCTTATCGGGCCATATCTCGCTGTCGCCGTCGTCGGGGCCGGTTGCTCGTCTTGTCCAGGTAGGCGGTGATGCTGTCGGTGTCGACCAGCCATTTCCCTGCGACCTTGGATGCCACGAGGTCGCCGGAGCCGATGAGGCGCAGGACGGCCCGGTCGCTGCACCGGAGTAGGGCCGACACCTCGGGGACCAGTGCGCGGGGTGCCTGACTGCCAGTTTCGCCCGGGTTGGGAGTCATGTCCGTCCCCTTCGTTCTGACGCTCCTAGGCCACCCCCGTGGCGGGGGCAGTTGCCTCATGACGACCGCTTCCTAGTCGCTCTCCCCCACCTGTTCTCTGGGGTAGCGGCCTCAGCAACCTGACGGGCCACCAGCGCGGCCCGACACTCGGGAGTGAAGTAGCGGGCGCGCCCCACCTTCACGGACGGGATATCCCCGGTCCGCATGTGGGTGACGACCCAACGCTCGGTCTGGCCGAGTTCCGCGGCGAGTTCGGCCGGCGTCATCCATACGGTGCTCATGCGTCCGGGAGGTCGTGCATCCAGCGGGTCAGTTCCGATTGCAGGATGAGGTACTTCCCGCCCGGCGTCGCCTGCTTCGCATACAGCGGCGGCGGAAACGACCGCGGGTCCGTCGTGTGGACCGCCCGTCGCATCGTGTCCACCGAGAACGAGGTCAGTTCTGCGGCCTCCTGGAGCGTGAACAGCCGCTCCGGTCCGGACAGCCTCCCTCGCTGGCCGCGACAGCCGCAGGTGCGGCACTCCTGTTCCGTGATGGCGCGCATCCGTTCGTCCTCTCGCTGGTCGGTTCTCGTTCTACCGCCAAGGTCCGACAGGGGTCCTGGCATCCGACACGTATCCGACACGCGCCACACATGACAACGGCCCCTGCTCTGCGTTTCCGCAGGTCAGGGGCCGTTTCGAGGTGGTGGGCGATACTGGGTTTGAACCAGTGACCTCTTCCGTGTCAAGGAAGCGCGCTACCACTGCGCTAATCGCCCTCGGTACTGCTGACTCCAGATGGAGCCCGAGGTGGAGACGGGATTTGAACCCGTGTACGCGGCTTTGCAGGCCGCTGCCTCGCCTCTCGGCCACTCCACCGTGAAGGCGGTCTACCTCCGAGCGGACGACGAGGCTCGAACTCGCGACCTCAACCTTGGCAAGGTTGCGCTCTACCAACTGAGCTACGTCCGCAGG
>Ga0208938_1000768_pt1 | contig 21455 bp, 18 predicted proteins | sample AD_UKC125_MetaG_FD_184434 | JGI IMG/M metagenome (GOLD analysis project Ga0208938, IMG submission 184434) | Active sludge microbial communities of municipal wastewater-treating anaerobic digesters from USA - AD_UKC125_MetaG (SPAdes) (version 2) | ecosystem: Engineered > Bioreactor > Anaerobic >...
CACTTTTTCTAACACTTCTCTAAACCGATTTACTCCTGACTTTACCTCTCCAGACACAGAATTTCCCCCTTTTACTATACATTTTACCTTTCTATCTCTACTTTGCAAGGCCTCTGGATGAACACTCTCTTTATGTTTTCATCTCAAGGAAAAAATCGAAACCATATGGCCGGCCACAGAATTCATTGTAACCCTTCTCTCGATGGAGGAACATCTTTCGTCATAGTTACACTGGAGTGCTTTCCCTCCGGCATAATTTTGGTCTTTTTTTCCTTTGTGTCGGAGGTTGCCGCCATCGCCAGGGTCTCTTGCTTTTCCTGTGGCAATCCTACTTTTCTCATTCTCTCGGAAGAAGAAAAGTGGAAGTCAAGGGTTTCCCTTCCGTCGTGTCCGAAATTCAGGGCCGGGAATACGCCTCTTTCGTCATGCCCGAAATTTTTTATCAGGCATCCAAGTTTTTACTTCTTCTTTTGGTTTTTCAATACTGTGGACCCCTGATAGAACCATTCAGGGGCAGGCTAAAAACGGCTTAAAAATTGCCGGGGTGACGAGAGGTGGGAATCCACGTTTTTGCTTCTTCTTTTGTCCTTCCATTGGGAATCATAGGGGTTTCCCCTCCTATTATTTAGACCCCTCGTAGAACCTATTCAGGAATGAGGGACTTGGTGATGATAGAGGCATTCAGGAATGAGAGACAAGGGGCAATAGAGCCATTCAGGGGTGACGAATAAGGCGGTGACAGAGACATTCAGGGTGGCGAAAAAAAGAAGGAAGGCTATAGAGCACCTTCCCTTATACCCGATAGAGCATGCAAGAGGATAAACAAGAAAGAGGTTATAGAGGATGCTCCCTTATAGCTCGGCCACAGAGAAAGCATCCCCCATTTGTAATTTCCTTAACATCAGCCCTCCAGAGAAAAGAAACTCCCAACCGGAGGGGAATAAATAAGCTACCATGCTAAAATAGAGCTCAACTTCTACGATTCGTGGTTTATATCAGGAAGACCCTCGTTGATGTAGAGGTCGTAAGCTCCTAAGTCTAAAAAGCCATGGCCACTCAGGTTAAAGAGAATAACTTTCTCTTCTCCTTCTTGAGTGCACTTTTGGGCTTCTTCTATTGCTGCCTTTATAGCATGAGCGCTTTCGGGAGCCACCACTATCCCTTCAGTACGAGCAAAAAGCATAGCAGCTTCAAAAATCGCCTTTTGCTGGTAAGATTGGGCTTCTAAAAAGCCCAGGTTGTAAAGCAGGCTCAAAATGGGCGACATGCCATGATACCTTAAGCCCCCGGCATGGATTCCAGGAGGAATAAAGTCATGTCCTAAGGTGTACATTTTCAAAAGAGGAGTGGTGCGAGCCACATCTGCATAATCATATTCATATTTCCCCCGTAAAAAAGAGGAACAGGCTACCGGCTCTGCTGCAATAGCTCGAAAGTCCTTTTCTCCTTTTAATTTATCCCGCATGAAAGGGAAAAGGATACCTCCAAAATTGCTTCCTCCTCCCACACAGCCAATTATAATATCGGGGTATTTTTCTCCTGCTTTTTCCAGCTGCAGCTTAGCTTCTTCTCCCACAATGGTCTGGTGCAAGAGAACATGATTGAGCACACTACCCAGACTATATTTAGAATTAGGAGTGGAGGTGGCATCTTCAATAGCTTCGCTGATAGCTATCCCCAGGCTTCCCAGGGAGTCGGGATCTTTAGCTAACACTTCTCTTCCTATGTTAGTACGGGAGCTGGGGCTGGAGTAAACCTCTCCTCCCCAGGTCTGCATTAAAACTCGCCGGTAGGGCTTTTGTTCATAGCTCACTCGCACCATATAAATGGTACATTCCAGGCCAAAAAACTGGCAGGCCATCGCCAGAGCCGACCCCCACTGGCCAGCACCGGTTTCAGTGGTTAATCTCTTTGTGCCGTCCTTTTTATTATAATAAACCTGAGGCACAGCGGTATTGGGTTTGTGGCTCCCCGCCGGGCTTACTCCTTCATACTTATAGTAAATACGGGCAGGGGTTCCAAGGGCTTCTTCCAGGCGCCGGGCTCTAATAAGAGGAGTGGGACGCCAGAGAGAATAAATATCCAAAATCTCCCCCGGAATGTCTATAAACCTTTCTCCGCTCATCTCCTGTTCGATCAAGCTGGGAGGAAAGATGGGTAAAAAATCTTCCGGCCTAGCTGGTTCTTTAGTAACAGGATTGAGAGGAGGCTCCAGAGGACAGGGTAAATCGGGGATGATATTATACCAGGTAGTAGGTATCTCTCTTTCACTTAATATTATCTTGCTCTCTTCCATATGCCTTCTCTCCTTTCTAGCGCTCACTCTCTAAAAGAGTAAAGCGAATTTTTTTAGTTTTTAAGAAGATAACAATGCTCGGTCTTCGGTAAATTTTTTGTGTCTCAGCTCGCTGAACCTCTCCAGAAGCTCTTCGATAGTCATCTTCTTCCTTTCTTCTCCTACAAGGTCAAGAACTATCTCTCCTTCATCCATCATCAGAGTACGGTCTCCAAAGCTCAAAGCACTTTGCAAATTGTGGGTAACCATTAAAGCAGTGAGGGTGTTTTCTTCAATCAACTTATTAGTAAGCTCCATAATTTTCTCTCCCGTCTTGGGGTCTAAATTAGCGGTGTGCTCATCGAGAAGAAGAATTTTGGGATGACCAAAAGTAGCCATAACCAGAGCCAGTGCCTGTCTTTGCCCACCAGAGAGTAACCCCACCCGCTCTCGCAGTCTTTTCTCCAGGCCCAGGCCCACATCGGCAAGCTTCTCTTGAAAAAATTTCTTTACCTCATCATTTATAGCCGGACGCAGACCCTTCCTTTTACCTTTGAGGTAGGCAAGAGATAGATTTTCTTCAATGGTCAGAGAAGGAGCGGTACCTTGAAAAGTGTTCTGGAATACCCTCCCTATATAAGGAGCCCGGCGGTAAGCGGGAAGATTAGTTACATCTTCCCCGTTTATCATTATCTTCCCACTATCAGGCAAATAACTACCGCTTATCAGGTTAAGAAGGGTGGTCTTACCTGCACCGTTACTCCCTACCACAGTCACAAACTGTCCCTCTGAGATTTTCAGGTTGAGGTTGCGAACTGCCCATTGCTCATCCTGAGTGTAACGGAAAAAATATTTATTCACATCTTCCAGTTGTAGCATTACCTTATTTTCTCTGTTATCCATTTTGTTTTGTCCTCGCCCTCCGGGAAAATCTTTCTTGCACAGCAGGGTAAGAAAGAATAATAATCACTATAAGGCCGGTAAATAGCTTCAGGTCATAGGGCTTAAACCCGATGTTATAACCCCAGTTGAGAGCTACAGCAGTAGCTAACCGATAAACTATCGAGCCCACTATTACCTGGAGAGTCATAACAAAAATTGTCTTTCCCCGCATCAACACCTCTCCCACAATCACCGAGGCCAGGCCCGAAACCACCATGCCAATACCCATATTCACATCCACAAACCCTTGATGTTGAGCAAACATGGCTCCCGAAAAGGCTACGAGAGCATTGGAGACACTAACCCCGATTAGCTTCATAGAGTCAGGGTTCACACCCTGCGACTCTACCAGAGTTTCGTTATCTCCTGTGGCCCTAATAGACAAGCCGATTTCTGTTCCTAAAAAAAAGTCCAGTAAGAGCTTGATACCCACAATTAAGACCAGTAAAAACGCCAGGCGGAGATAAGCTTCTGGCACTTCCGGAAACCAATCTCGTAAAATAACAAAAATAGTTCGATGCCCCAGATTTTCCGAGAGAGAGATATTTGGCCTTCCCATAATTCGGAGATTTATAGAATAAAGACAGGTCATGGTTAATATCCCGGAAAGAAGAGCAGGAATACGAGAAAAAGTGTGCAAAAAACCGGTGAAAGCCCCGGCTAAAGCTCCAGCTAAAAAAGCAGCTAACATTGCCCATCCTGCACCAAAACCGTGATATATCATGACAGCAAAAACTGCCGCCCCCAAGGGATAGCTACCGTCTACGGTGAGGTCGGGAAAATCAAGACACCGAAAAGTGATGAACACCCCCAGAGCCAATATCCCAAACAATAAACCTTCTTGCAAGCTGTAAAGGAAAAAATTGCTAATAGGCTACCTCCTCTTTTGCTTTAAAGGGGAGAAGTATTTTGCTTCTCCCCTCTTGATTATCACTCTGGCAATGCTTCCAGAGAAACTTCCACTCCCTGAGCCTTCATGTCTTCTATAAAAGCGTTAAGCTTAGATGTAAATTCTTCCTCATCCAGACCCAGTACTTCCACCGTTCGTGGATTAAACAAAAGTTTTAATTTCCTGGCAAACTCCACCGGTATTTCTCCTGGGTTTTCCCCTTGAAGAATCCGGGCCACCAAATCGGCTGTTTGCCGACCATGGAGATAGTAATCAAAACCCAGAGCTAAAAGTGCTCCCTGGCTTACTGTGGTGGGGTCAGCCAGAAAGAGAGGAATTTTGTTATCCTCACAAACTTTAGCCACCGTATCTAAAGCGCTTATCACTGTATTATCAGTGGCCACATATATAGCGTCCACTTTCCCCACTAAGGATCTCGCAGCCATGGATACATCGGCAGTGGTAGCTACTGTGGCTTCCAGAATTTCCATACCCAGCTCAGCGCAAGCTTCTTTAGCCATGTCATTGGTAACCACTGAGTTTACCTCTCCAGCGTTATAGAGATTGCCCACCTTTTTAGCATCGGGGAACAGAAATTTTATGAGATACATCTGTCTATCCACCGGCACCATGTCAGATACTCCGGTTACATTGCTTCCCGGTTTTTCTAAACTGCTCACCAGGCCAGCGCTCACCGGGTCAGTTACTGCAGAAAAAACAACCGGTATCTCTCGAGTGGCATTAACTGCCGCCTGAGAAGCAGGTGTGGCAATGGAGACAATTAAATCCACTTTTTCAGAAACAAATTTCTGAGCAATGGTATTGGCGGTGGGCATATCCCCCTGCGCCGACTGAATGTCATACTCGATGTTTTCACCCGGGATATAGCCATACACTTCAAGAAGAGCATCTATTACCCCATCCCTCACGTTGTTAAGAGCAGGGTGGTCTATTATTTGCACTATCCCGATTTTGATTTTTTCCTCCCCCCAGCCACAAACCGAAAGCATTCCCACGAGGAGTATCACCAAACTTACAAGAAGAATTTTCTTCACCTTAACCTACCTCCTTTTTAGGCTCTATAAACAAAAGCCCCTCGCCACACAGGGACGAGGGGCAAAGCTCGCGGTGCCACCCTTTTTGGGTATCTAACCCCACTCTTTTCCTCTATCGGGGAAACGGTAAACCTTAATCGGAATTATCCCTTTCGGTTTACTCCTCCAGGACCCATTCGTATTTGCTCCAATACCGGGCTCCCACCTCTCCCGGCTCTCTGCAATTGGTAACAAAAACTACTTTTTCCCTTCTTCGGATTATTTTTTGTTTTTTCTGCTATATTTCTTATGTAATTTAGCTATAATTATACTCGGAAGTGAGGATAAGTAAAGAGTGTCAAGAGCTTATTTTTCTTATTTGAGAACCTGGCTTGGCTTTTCTCTCGTTTCCTGGCAAGAAGATAGGCTCCGGGCTTTTATCTTGCCCCAGAAAAGCAAGGAAAAAGCTTTATCTATCTTTCAGAAAAAAGCCGGGTTTAGTTTTTGTCTTCGTCCCCAGGAAAAAAGTCCCTTTCCCTATCTGGAAGAAGCGATTCAGAATTATTTTGAGGGTTACCCCGTCTCTTTTTCCTGTCCTTTTTATTTAGATGACCTTACCCCTTTCACCCGGGAAGTTCTAAAAGCCACCGCCCCCATCCCCTACGGAAAAACACTCACTTATGGACAATTAGCAGAGAAGATAGGAAACCCCCGAGCTTCTCGCGCCGTGGGAAGAGCTCTGGGGCAAAATCCCCTGCCTCTTTTAATTCCCTGTCACCGAGTCACCGCTCGCTACAACTGGGGAGGGTACTCTACTTACGGATTGCGGTTTAAAATTCTTCTCCTTTCTATAGAGTCAAGACCGGACCCGGGTAGTAGCTTTACCCCTTTTATATAAAGGCTCTTCTATAAAGTTGCTGATTCTCTTATAAACCAAAAGAGTAATGGCTCCATTTATAACTCCCTTCAAAAGATTGAAAGGGATAATAGCAGGGAGAAGCATCCCCTTGACTACTTCTCTTCCCACCCCCATATAAAGAGGAGTTACGAGCAGATTGGCTCCAGCCATAATCACAGTCATAAAAAGGGGAGCCACTATTAAACTGATTATTGCACCGTTTTGGGTACGTCGTCTTTGATATATAAAACCAGCCACAGCCACATAGCTCCCAGTAGCTAAAAAATGCATAAGCACTCCCCAGGGGCCTCCTTGACCGGTGATTAGCGCAAATAGCACCGCCACCACAGCAGTCAACAATAGGCCCAATCCTGGACCAAATTTAAAACCGGCCACCAAAATGGGGATATCCCCCGGGTCATAGAGAAGAAAAGGTGCTTGAGGAATAAGAGGAAAATGAATTAACAAACTTACCACCAGAGATAATCCAGCCAATGCTCCACCATAAACCAGCTTTTTTTGTTCCACGAAAAATGCCTCCTTTTTCTTCTCCAGGGTCAAAAAAAGCCCTGGAAACTTGAACTTCCAGGGCTTTTGATGCTTCTCATCTTTACTTCTTCTTTCTTCCGGACTTTACCGTCGGCTCCGGCTTCTCACCGGATCTACCCCGGAGGGCTCGCGGGCTCAGGGCTTCTGCCCTTTACCGCCGGTCGGGAATTGGTTTAATCCTCACCCTGCCCTGAAGAAGTTTCTTTTACCGTGTTTATTTTAAAAGCAAGAGGTCGAGCTGTCAAGGGGCCGAGTTGCCTCAACTAAAATTAAAGTTAAATTATTATTCCCTTAAGAGAATATTCTTAAGGGAGGGATTAGAGGTGAGGTATCTCTTGAAGACACGAAGAGAAATTGTTTATGAAGGAAATTAAGGATATAAGAAACTATCCAGGAAAGAAAAAAAGAGAGGCTCGATAACCTGGTAGCTATTACTGGATACAATCGTGACTATATTTGCGATTACTCTCCCAGCATGGTAGGTGTGTTTATATGAAAGGTGTTTATATGAGACATTGATGAGGCATTGTATCTATTTCACCTACTTGGTGTTTGGTAGAATAGAAATACAGCACAGCGGAAGTTAAAAAGTACAGCATAAAAATTACCATAAACTTGGAATTCAGCAAGTGAAATAAAATATTTTATGATGAGAAAATAACAGCCGCAATCATTGACATTTAATTCACCACAGTCATTTACTGGTCTTTTCCGGACCAAGTTATCCTTTGCCTCATTCTACTATGAACCGTTAATTCTGGAATTAAGGGTGCTGCAAAAATTAACTTCCGGAACGCTGCAAATTCATATTGCCAAACACACCTAACCCCCGAAAAAACAAAAAACATAAAAAAAATAAAAGACCACGGAGGGAGAAAAAACAGACAGCCTACGGCGTAAGATTAAAAGAAAAACAGAAAATGCAAAAGACTACTGAGGAAGAGGAAAACATCTTCCTCAGTGGATTCCCGATAAAAAATTTCGGGAATGACGAGAAGGGGGGGTCACCCCTGAATGTTTCTATCGACTATAAAAGGGGCAGCGCCCCCTCATAAACCCCCAAAAAGACGAAAATACAAAAGAAAAAGATAAAAAATAACATGGAGGGAAAGCACCTTGCTCGTCACCCCTGAATGGTTCTATTGCCTTTTTTGTTACCCCGGCAATTTGCGAGCCGTTTTTAGCCTGCCCCTGAATGCTTCTATCAGGGGTCCACGGTTTTTAAAAACCAAAGAAGAAGCAAAAACGTGGATTCCCGACTAAAGATTTCGGGAATGACGGAGGAGGAATGTCACCCCTGAATGGTTCTATCACCCTCATTTGTCACCCCTGAATGGTTCTATCAGGGGTCCACAGTATTTAAAAGCATTTGGATTCCCGACTAAAGATTTCGGGAATGACAAAAAAAGGGAGCATTCCTGAATGGTTCTACGAGGGGTCTAAGTTATTTAAGGCAAAAACCTTTGGATGCCTGATTAGGTTTCAGGCAGAGAGAAAAGAACCCCCTTATAGCCCCCGGAACTGCCACACATGCGATGCTACGAGGCTCATTATGACCACTCGGGGGTTAGCGCGCATGCTGGAGTTTTTTCCAGCGTTGTTATCCTGGTTTTTCGTCTTTCCTGCTTTTTTCCATACCGGCAGGCTGCTATGCGAGGCTTATATGGCCAAAAAAGGATATTCCATAAATTTTGCGGTTAAATATAAGAAAGAAGAAGCACGTCTCCCCGACTACAAGAAGAATCCCCCTTATAACCCCCCTCAGGGGAGAACACACAAAAAGAAAAAGCGAGTGCTTTTAAAATTCTAAAACCCTGGTGGCTTTAGCCAGTATCCCCCGCAGAGCGTAACCGGTTCTTTCAATATCTTGTTTTACTTCCTCGGTTTGTCCTTCCGGGGAGGTAATTTTCTTTTCATAAACGTAGACTACCAATCTCTCTCCTTTTGCCAGCTGGGGTAGCTTCTCTACCTTATTTTCCTTTAAGTCCATCAGCTCAAAATCTTCTCGGGAAAAAGAAAGAGAAAAGGCCTCTCGAGACAGGGCGTATTTTATCTCCCGGGGTGCAGTAAAATATTCTTTATTCTCGTAAGTGGTGGAAGCTTGCAAAAATATGCTTCCTTCACCTTCTGCTTGAATTTCTCCTCGAATAGAAATGGAAACGTCTCCTGCTAACTCTTGAACAGAGACGTCGGTTATCACCACTTTTCCCACTTGACCCCAGGCAGGCCAGGAAAAACACAGAAGGAAAATAATCGCTATTCCTATTATGCTATTCTGCTTCACTTCTTTCCCCTTTTCTATGGAAGATGAGGCCAGGGATTAATCACCTCACTGTACCTTCTCACTTCATAGTGAAGGTGAGGACCGGTGCTTCTTCCTGTACTTCCCACTTGCCCGATGATTTGCTCTTTTTTAACTGCATCGCCAGTATTCACTAAAATTTTGGAAAGGTGCCCGTATACTGTCTCGTAACCAAATTGATGGCGAACAATCACACACTTTCCATAATTACCATTCCAGCCGGTGAAAATCACTTTTCCCTCCGCTGTGGCTACCACGTTTCTTCCCGTGGGGGCAGCAATGTCCACACCTGTGTGCCAGGCTCTTCTTCCTGTGAAGGGGTCATTACGCCATCCATAATTGGAAGAGACCCTACCCCAGGTAGGCCAGCGCATAGGTACCACATATAGCAGCCTGTCTCTTTGCTGCGCTACTTCTACTACTTCTTCCAGAGACTTCTTGCGAGCCAGAGTTTCTGTCCTCATCCAGGAAAGATTGTCTTCCAGAGCTTTAGCCTGACGCCCAAAGTCAGAGTCGTGATCGGAAGAAGAAGGAGGTGAAGGATCACGGACAAGAGAAAAGGAGGAAAGCCTCTCCGGACCTCCCACTCCCAGGGGAGCAACGTGTAGCTCACCTAAAAATCTATTTAGAGGGATATAAGAGGGAACCGAAACAGAGGAGAGAGATAGGTCGATCCCCAGTTTCTGGAACCGAGATTGCAGGTCTTTTTCTAAAACATTTCGCACCTTTTCATCCAACTCTCGCAAGCTTTCCAGTTCCTTTATTACTACTTCGGTCTCCTGGGTTAGCTGTTTCAGTTTTTCTTCTTGCTCTTTTTTCTGGGCCTCCAAAACAGCAGCGCTTTTCTGGGTTTCTTCCATCTTTTCCAGAGCAAGACAAAGTTCTTTTTTAATCCTCGATTGATACCACAACACTCCACCGATACCCAAACCAACACCTATCACCAAAACCAGAGCTCCCAAAAGGAGCGTTGACCAGGAAAAATGAAATCTTTTAAGCTGCCCCTTGGTGGGGTGAAGCCAGAAAATCGTAAACTGCTCCTCTTCTTTTTTGTCCAGCATTTACGATCCTCCTGAAAGTTTTATTTTACCAACTGGTGCTCGTTATTTCCTGCTTTTCAAACTATTAACCTGAATTTTATCATAAAACAAAAAAAATATTCAAGCTTATCCTTCAAAAAGTTCCTTCTTTTCCCACAATCAGAGAATAAAGGCGCTCCAGATCTTCCTGGCCATGGTATTCGATGGTAATTTTCCCCCTGCCCACTCTAACTCGAGCGGAAAGGTAATGAGTCAAAAGCTCTTGAAGGTTTTTCTCTTCTCTGGAGTGCCCAGCAGGCTCTTCCTGAGGAGCGGCTTTTTTTACTCTCTTTTCTACTTCTCGAACAGAAAGAGAATGGGTGAGAATTTCCTCCACCAGCTCCTCCTGTCTTTCCTGTGATTCTGCGCTCAAAAGGGCCTTGGCATGACCTAAAGTTATTTTCCCTTCCTGCAAAAGGTCCTGAATTGAAGGAGGCAAATCAAAGAGACGAAGCAGATTGGCAATGGTAGAGCGCTTTTTCCCCACTCTTCTTGCCACTTCTTCCTGGGTTAGATTAAAGTCCTCCATTAACTTTTTAATCCCCCGGGCCAGGTCCAGAGGAGGGAGGTCTTCTCGCTGGAGGTTTTCTACCAGAGCTATTTCCAATTTACTTTTTTCCTCTATCTCTTCTACTATCACCGGAACCGTGGATAAGCCCGCCCGTCTTGCCGCTCTCCATCTTCTCTCTCCAGCTATTAGCTCAAACCCCTCTTCTGCCTTTCTCACCAAGAGCGGCTGAAGGACTCCGTGCACCCGGATGGAGTTAGCCAGGTCTTCCAGCCCCTCCTCATCCATCTGAGTACGAGGCTGAAGAGGGTTAACCTTTATACTATTTATATCTATTTCTTGAATAGCGCGAGCCCCAAAGGCCCCCGCTCCCGGGATCAGTGCATCTAAGCCCTTACCCAGTCCTCGCTTACTCATTTTCCAGCACTTCCTCAGCTAATTCCCGATAGGCTGCCGCCCCTATGGAGCTGGCATCGTGCATAATTATTGGTTTTCCAAAGCTGGGAGCTTCACTCAGGCGAACATTGCGAGGAATAATAGTGCGAAAAACCTTATCTCCCAGAACCCTTCTCGTTTCTTCAACCACCTGTTGAGAGAGGTTGGTTCGAGAATCAAACATGGTCAACAACACCCCCCACAGCTCCAGCTGGGGATTCAAAAAATTATGCACCAGATGAAAAGTGTTCATCAATTGCCCGAGACCCTCCAGAGCATAATATTCACATTGAATTGGCACAATAACTCTATGAGCTGAGGTCAGGGCGTTGACGGTTAAAAGACCCAGAGAAGGAGGACAATCGATAAAAATAAAATCAAAATCAGAAACCACTTCTCTTAACCCCTCCTTCAGGCGGCTTTCTCTCCCCATCAGGGGAACCAGCTCAATTTCTGCCCCCGCAAGGCGAATAGTAGCAGGGAGAAGCCAGAGACGAGAAATCCCGGTCTCCAGCACCAATCCCCTCGCCTTTTCTCCGTTGATTAAAAGGTCGTAGATGCACTGCTTTAGCTGCCGACGGTCTATCCCCAGCCCGCTCGTAGCATTGCCCTGAGGATCGATGTCCACAAGCAGCACTTTCTTTCCCTTTTCTGCAAGGCAAGCTCCCAAGTTTACACAGGTAGTGGTCTTACCCACTCCCCCTTTTTGATTAGCTACTGCCACTATGATACCCATAGATGGGTATATTCTAAACTAATTTTATGTTTCTTTCAAATCAACCTCCCAATCAGGAGGTGAAACTTTTCGAGAAAAAATCATATAAGTGGTGTGAGCCACCATCCTATCTACCGGACGAAAAGCAGAGGGATTGGTTTTATATTGTCGGAAGAGGTTTTCCCACACCTCGGTATCCTCGAAGGGAAGAGCCTCCAGCCCTCTCAACACCTCCATAACCTGACCGGCAGTGGGTGAAACTATGGCCAACCTTCCTCCTCCCTTGAGGGCCCTCCAGCACTCCTTGAGATAATCCCAGGGGTTGGGAACGTCCAGAAAAAGAGCATCCACGTCCTTTTCTTCAAAACCATCTTTTATGTCTCTTTGTTTTATTTCCACTCTGTCTTCCCACCCCCATTGAGAAAGATTGTGGCGGGCTATGGCGATGAATTCTTCTCTTTTTTCATAGGCATAGACTTTCCCCCTCTCTCCCACCAGGCGGGCTAGTGCTCCACACATAGCCCCGCTTCCTAAGCCCACATCAATTACCCGATCGTTTTCCTTTATGTCCAGCATAAGGAGAATAAAGCCCAGATCTTTGGGGTAAACAATCTGGGTTCTCCTTTTCATATGGAAGATGTTTTCCACTATTCCAGGCTGTAAGAGATAAACCTTTTTCCCTTGACTGGTGTAAACTTCTTCTCCAAACTCTTTTCCTATTATGTGGTCAAAATAGATATTTCCCAGATGAGTACTGAAAAACTTCCCCTTCTCCACCTTGAGAAGATAATTCTTCCCGTCCTCTAATCGCAGATATACTCTTTCTCCTTCTTTAATAGGCATATTCTCTCCTTGAATCCGAGAAACTCTTGACTTCTAAAATACCGGAACAAACTGCTTCCAATTGTAACACATAAGCTCGGAGAAGAAGGAGAGGGGAAACAAATTGTTCCACGTGGAACAATTTTGTCCGGGGGGAAGGAAAAGCAGGCGGCTTACGACGTAAGATAAAAACATATAAACAGAAAAGGCAAAAGGCTCCTAGTGGAGCGTTTTCTGTCGCCACAGTGACCCTCCTCAGATCTCATTCCTGAGTGTCTCTATCGGAATGACAGAGGGTGGTGGATTCCCGACCAACGATCTCGGGCACAACGACGGGCTATAAGGGAGCATCTTCCGTCATTTTAAAAAGTGAGCTACATTATGTCAAAAACTCAGAGATCGCCACAGAAGCGAAACCACGACCCTCGCGATGACTATTTGAGACGAGAGGACTAAATGATGCTTATTATGGCCAGTCAGGATTAGCGCGCATGCTGGAGTTTTTTCCAGCGTTGTTATCCTAGTTTTTTCAATCTTTCCTGCTTGTTCTCATGCCGGCAAGCTGCTATGCGAAGTTTATGATGGGCCTCTTGATGCCTCCGGAGGCGGTGCAAAACAATAGAGGATTGCCTCTTTCCTTTATAATGGCCTCTTTTGCGGAATGCCCGCTCTGCGAGGGAAGGAGGGGGGAGTGGCATCCTTTTTCCTCACCGCCACCAAGAAGTTTTTTCTCTCTCGAAAGGGAACCGCTACTTCCCATATTTTTTCCACTTCAGCACGAAGAAGAGAGAGGGCTTTTTTGCTCTTTTCTATCTCTTCTTTTACTTCTTTACCTTTATAATAAAGAGCCACTCCACCAGTTTTTAAAAAAGGCACGGTCAGCTCTAAATTTGTAGCCAAAGAGCCCAGAGCTCGGGCTGTAGACAAATCAAAGCTTTCTCGAAAGGCCTCCTCGTGAGCAAGCTCTTCTCCTCTTCCTCTCACCACCCGAGCACCGTCAAGAGATAGCTCCCTCACCACTTCTTCTAAGAAACGACATTTTTTAGCATTAGACTCTACTAAAGTGAGATGTATCCGGGGGTAAAAAATCTTGATGGGAATGGCTGGCACCCCTCCCCCGCTCCCCACATCCACTAATCGTTCTATCTTTTCTTCAAAAAGCGGGGTGGAAAAAACAGTGAGAGAATCTAAAATGGCGTCTACCAGTATTTCTTCGGGGATTTTGAAGCCCGTTAAGTTGAAGCGTTGATTCCAGAAATAGAGCATCTCCCCATACTCAAGCATTTGTTCTATCCGGCTCTTTTCAAGAGAGAGGCCTAATTCTTCCAGTCCCCTCTCTAAAATTCCCCTTCTTTTCCCCAAGTTATCCACAGATTATTTTCCCCTTTTTTCCACCCTCTGTGAATTGTCTACAAACGGCACATTCTTTAATAGAGCGATTTCTATCACTCCTTCTTTGCCCGACCCTTAATCCCCAGGTTATCCACAGACGCTTTCCAGAAAGATTAGAATCCCTTCCCTGGAGCTTTCTCATTATACCATCCTCTCTATGAGAAAAAAGAGGAAGAAGGGATGTTTCCTTCATGATATCATCGCAAAAGGCGAAGGCTCTGTGGCGGCGTTTTTGTTGGATTATCAAAGATCACCCCCCGAAGGCTACGATGATTCTCGCATGCTCCTGAGTGGGGTAATCCCGAATTTTTTAACATAATGTAGCTTACTTTTATAAGATTTGAGCAACTTAAGAGGCTTTAGGAATACTGTACATAGACCCCTCGTAGAACCATTCAGGGGTGACGCCTCTATCGTCGTACCTGAAATATTTAGTCGGGAATCCATGTTTTTGCTTCTTCTTTGGTTTTTAAAAACCGTGGACCCCGGCTTAAAGATTGCCGGGGTGACGAAAAAGGCAATAGAAGCATTCAGGGGCAGGCTAAAAACGGCTCGAAAGTCACCGGGGTGACAAATAAGGGACGGTGGAACCATTCAGGGGTGACGCCTCTTTCGTCATGCCTGAAATTTAGCGAGGCATCCACATCATCTGTCATTCCCGAAATTAGTAGTCGGGAATCCAAGTTTTTGCTTTTCTTTTGATTTTTTCGGGGGTTATGAAGGAGCAGCGTTCCTTTATAGTTGATTCACCCTCGGTCCGTGGCGCAATGACCCTTGCAACAAAGCAGAATTATAGCTATATAGCGTGGCAAAAGGCCGTCCTTCTTTCTGGGCAGGTTCGTGTTCCACGTGGAACAAATTATTTTCCCAGGCAAAATTGAGAAAAAATAGTATTCAACAACTCTTTATCTGCTTGTGTGCCTAATATCCGTCCCATTTCTCGCAAAGCCTCTTCCAGGTCTAAACCCAGAACATCTAAAGACATCCCCTCTCTTAAGCTATCTCGGGCCTGGACTAATGAGAGAAGGGCTTTTTTCAGCCCCTCTCTTTGCCGGGCGGTGATTAAAATGGTCTGGTCTTCAGGACCTATTTCCGCCTTTATTCTTTCCCCTATTTTTCTCAGTAGCTTTTCTATCCCCTCTCCCTGTAGAGCAGACACTTCCAAAATCTCCTCCCCGGGATAAAGCAAGGAAACGTCGCTTTTGTTTAGCTGAGGAAGAAGATCGCTTTTGTTTAGCACCACAAAATGAGGCTTATTTCTTACTTTCTCCGCCAGCACTTCATCTTCTTTTTCTAAAGGGATGCTCTGGTCTAAAACTACCACTACAAAGTCTGCCTGTTCAAGATACTCTTCTGCTTTTTGCACTCCCACAAGCTCTACTGGGTCGCGCCCCTCCCTCATCCCTGCTGTATCCACCAGCCGAAGAAGAAGACCCTCCACGAGAATATTTTCTTCCAGGGCATCCCGGGTGGTTCCGGGAAAAGGAGTCACAATAGCCCTATCCCATCCCACAATGGCATTAAAAAGACTGGATTTGCCCACATTGGGTTTACCCACAATAGCCACGAGCGCCCCCTCTTGCGCCAGCTTAAGGCGCTCACCAGAAGACAGCTCTTTCTCTATTTCTTCTATTAACGAAGCGAGCTCTTTCTCCATGGCTTCAAGAGGAGGCTCCTCTTCATCTAAAAAATCGCAGTGAGCGTGAATGAGAGCTAGGATGCTCAAAAGACGATCTTCCCAGGAGCGGATTTTTCTTCCCCATTCCCCCTTCAAATTGCGAAGAGAAAGAGAAAGAGCCTTTTCTGAGCGAGCCTTAACTATTCCCGCCACCGCCTCGGCCTGAGAAAGGTCTATGCGACCATTTAGAAAGGCTCGGCGAGTAAATTCTCCTGGTTCGGCCAGCCTCGCTCCTTCTCGAAGGATAAGCTGCAGAACTTTTTGAATCACCACCGGACCCCCGTGCAGTTGAAATTCTACCACGTCTTCCCGGGTATAGCTGTGAGGAGCCCTCATCACCACAAGAAGGGCTTCGTCAACTATTTCTTGAGTTTGAGGGTCAAAAACATCCCCCAGATACAGGCGATGGCTGACAAAGTCTTCCACCGCACGCCCACAGCGAGAAACAAAAAGCCGAGAAGCAATTTCAGCCGCTTCCCGACCGCTCATTCGCACAATGCCAATCGCTCCCACCCCGAGAGGGGTGGCCGGAGCCACAATAGTATCACTTACCAACAGGTCTTTTATTTCCTCCACTACGATTACTGCTTTTTTCCTTTTTTAAGTCAACAACCACCCGTCTCCCCGTTCCTTCCCCAACGCTGTAGGTGGTCACCTCTGGATAGTCTTTAAGAGAAGTGTGAATAATTCTCCGTTCCCGGGCATTCATAGGCTCCAGCTTCAGCCGTCTTTTTTCTTTTATTACCTTTTTGGCCGATTTCTCCGCCAACCTCCTCAGCGCTTCTTCCCGCCTTTCTCTATAGCCAGAAATGTCCAGCTGCAAGCCTACATTACTAAAGCCTTTTTTGGACATGACTATCCGCAACAGGGTTTCTAAGGCTTCCAGAGTTTCTCCTCTTTTACCAATAAGCATCCCGGCATCTTTTCCTTCCACGAAGAGAGAAAGGAAGCCGTCTTTCTCTTGAACCTGGAAATCGACCTCCATCTGCATTTTGTCCATTAGCTCTTTAAAAAATTTCCCCAGTTCTTCCTCTGCCCGAAGAAGAGAAGCCGGGGAAGGATAAGCTTCCTCTGTAGCTTCTTTTCCCGGGGATTTTTCTTCACCAGGAATTCTCTCCCGGGGAGCTTCTTCTATCCACACCCGAACCTTAACCACCCGGGGGGTAAAGGCACTCAAAAAACCACGGCCTTCCGAAATAACCTCATAACTTAAGCTTTCTGGCAGCACATCAAAATAGCGAGCCGCTCGCTCCAGTGCTTCTTCTAAGCTTTTTCCCGAAACCTCAACGCTTCTTGGCATTTATTTTTCCTCCTTTTTTAGCTACAGGTGCTGCTGAAGAGGGGTCTTTTAGAGAAACAGCAGGCTCGGCCTTCACACTGATTTCTGGCTCAATGGAGAGAGATTTAGACCTCTGGATCTGGTTGTTCAATACATACTGTTGCAAAATATAAAATAGGTTAGACACAAACCAGTACAAAAGCACTCCGGAGGGGAGGTTCCAGCTGATAAAAACCAAAAATATGGGCATAACCACCATCATGGCCGCGTTCTGTTGTTGTGCTCCTTCTGCGGCGGGAGGCATGGATATTCTTTGCTGCCAGAAAGTAGTTACTCCCATTAAAAGAGGAAGGATAAAGTAAGGGTCTTTTTGAGAGAGGCTGGGGAGCCAGAGAAACCCAGCTTGCCCATAGTCATAAGCCATTAAAACTCGGTAAAGCACCATCAATATGGGTAACTGAATTAAAAGAGGAAGACACCCGGGCAAGCACCCTCCCAAAGGATTTATTCCCTTTTCTTTGTAAAGCTTCATCATTTCTTCGTTCAGTTTCTGGCTGTTATTGCCATATTTCTCCTGCAGTTTTTTGATTTCCGGCTGCAACTCCTGCATGTCTTCTTGCATCTTGCGGGTAGAGAGATTCTGTTTATGAATCAAAGGAGAGAGAATCAGTCTAATAAATAAAGTGAGGAGAATTATGGAAATACCATAATTGCCGGTCCAGTTGTAGAAAAAACGGAGCAGGTATTCCATAGCTTGAGCTAGCACATCTAATAGCTGTGAAAACATCAATTAACCACCTTTTCTTTTTATTTTACCGGGTCATAACCGCCTGGAGAGTAGGGGTGACAGCGCAAAAGCCTTCGAAGAGCCAAAAGACCACCCTTCCAAGGACCATATTTACAAAGAGCCTGCCGGGCATATTCTGAACAAGAAGGTTCAAAACGGCAGCAGGGAGGAAAAAGAGGAGAAATATATCTCTGATAAAAAAGCAAAATTTTATCTAAACCGCTTACTACGAGGCTACTCAGCTTCACTTTTCGTCTTTACTCCATCAAGCTTCACTTCTCCCAGCACCTTTCCCATCATCTCAACAAGGTCTTCAAAGCTCTCTTCCAGCAGCTTCTCATTGCTCATAAAGAGAAAATCAACCGGCTTGTCTCTCCACTGAGGATAATAATAGACACGAAAGGCTTCTCGCAGGCGCCTTCGCACTCGGTTTCTGTCTACCGCCTTTTTCCCTTTTCCCACAAAAGTAACTCGCAAATTCCCCTCTTCTTTTTGCAAATACCACAGCTTAATATTGTTGGCTCTCGCTCTTTTTCCCCGAGAAAACAACCGGGAAAAATCTTTCTTCTGGCTCAATCCCTCCATTTATTAAACAGTAAGACGCTTGCGCCCCTTTTTCCTTCTTCTAGAGAGAACCTGTCTTCCCCCTTTGGTCTTCATCCGAGCCCGAAATCCATGAGTCCTTTTCATCGGTACTCGATGGGGCTGATAAGTCCTTTTCATCAACGTCTCTCCCTTCTTTGCTGCTTCAAAATGGGTAATTTACCACGGGTATCATTATACCCTCAACCACCCCAGAGGTCAATCGGGTGAAGTCCCGATTTTGCAAAGAGCTCCCCTTCACCCAGATTGCTGCGAAACTTGGCCAGAACCACGGAGCTCTCGCTTTTTTCGTCCTTACAATAAGTGCCGGAAAATATCCCGGCACATAAATTATTCTTCTCTTACTATCTCTTCTAATATTGCTACCAATTCCGGATCAAAGCGACTTCCTGCTTCTTTCTGGATTTCCCGCACCGCTTCCTGAGGAGTTAGCTGTCGCTCCTCCACCAGAAACTCATAAGCCTCTACTACGCTCAAAAGGCGAGCCATGAGAGGCACTTCATCTCCTTCCCCCGGGTAGTATTCCTCTCCGGATAAAACCCTTGAAAACAAAGAGCTCCACCCTGAGTATGAAAGGGGAAGCTGCTCTTCAAACTCAGGGTAGATTTCAACCAATTCCTCTCGCAAAAGCGGATAGCCATCCTCTTTGAGGTGCTCGGGGAGAAACATCTTTTCCCAGACCCAGAGGAGGTTCAAAAAGTGCAGCTTTTTCTTCTCTTCTTCTTCCCATCCCCGTTTTTCTCCCATCTTCTGGATCAATTCTCCCACCCTCATCTGACGCTGCCGAATTTTTTCTTCCTCATAAAATCTGTGTACCAAAATAGAAATAGGGGAGCGGAGAAAAACCTTGCGGGTTAAGAATTTTTTCTGATAAGCCTCTTCTTCTGCTCTGCGGAAAATTTCTCTTATGTCTTCTGTGTCGCTCTCTTTGGTGGCCACTCCCCAGGAAAGGCTTAAGGGTAGAAGGCATTCTCTTTGTGCTTCCTCACAGTTTTTCTCTATCCTCTTGCCCACCTCTCGAGCAATGTCTTCAGTGGTTTGAGGAAGAAGGACAATGAATTCATCTCCTCCCCATCGGGTGATGACATCTCCTCCCCGGGTGGATTTCCGAAGCACTTGAGCTATTTCTCCTAACAGCCTGTCTCCTTCTTCGTGCCCCAGAGAGTCGTTTACCTCCTTTAAGCCATCAACATCAAGAAAAATGAGGCTCAAAGGAAGATGCCTTCCTCTATCCAGACGCTGTATTTCCTCTTCAAAAAAAGCCCGGTTATAAAGTCCGGTCAAAACATCGTGGAAGCTAAGATAGCGCATTTCTTCCTCTCTTTTTCTTTTTTCTGTAACGTCCCGCCAGATAGTAGCCACCTGTCCGGGGGAAGGAGAGAAAGCCACTATTTCTAAGTATTTATCCTTATAGGAAACAAACCTTTCTACCCGGGCAGCTTCTTCTTTCTCTGCCACCTGATGAAAAAGCTCCCAGTAAGAATCATCTAAAAAGGGGAAGACCTCCCGGAGAGTAAGCCCCACCACATCTTCTCTGCTAAAACCGGTAATGTGCTCGAAAGCAGGGTTGGCTTCTAAAAACACAAACTCGTAAGAAGGCTCTCCTCTCCCATCATAAATCTCTTCCAGAAGAGCAAATCCATCCAGCATCTGGTTAAAAAGCAAGCGATAACGGCGCTCACTCCTGCGGAGCGCCTCTTCCATCCTCTGGCGTTCAGTAACATCCCGGAATACAAACACCACTCCTTGGAACTCTCCCTCTCTACCAACAGAAGCTCCACTATCGGCAACTACTATTTCCTTCCCTTCTCGGTTTCTCAAAAGAAGAGGTTCTTTCATTTCTGTTTTTCCTTTTTTCAAAACTTCCTCCACCAGGTTCTCTACCGGCTTTCCGCTATTTTTTTCTCTGAGAGGAAAAATCTCTTCCAGTTTCTTACCCCGGGCTTCTCCTAAAGACCAACCGGTAAGGGCTTCCGCCTCTCGATTCATAAAACTGACCAGTCCCTCCAAATCAGTAACTATCACACCATCAGCAATGGAGCGGAGAATGGTCTCCAGCCAACCTCTTTCTCGCTGCAGGTCCTTTCTTGTTTTCTCCCTTTCTAAGGCGCTACTCAAAAGGTAGGAAAAAACCTGGAAAAGGTCAAGATGTTCTTCTATCCATGTTTTATCTGTGTTTCCTTTTTCTCTCCAGAGTAATTCCCAAAACCCCAGACACCGGTTTTCGATCTCGAGAGGGAAAGAGAGGAGAAAACTAATTTCTCCAGGCTCTTTCTTCCTCCAGCATCTCTCGGGAAGGCTTTCCCCTTCTGTCCACACCGGTCCTTCCAAACACAATCTTTCTCTCCAGAGAACCATTCCCTCTTCTATCTCTACTTTTTCTGTTTTCCCCTCTCTCCCAAGGTAGCCTTCTTCTTCCCCAAAAAAAGCCGCTTCATCTGCCCGGGAAAAACGTCTTACCTCCTCTAAGAAAAATCTCACTGCTTCTTCAAAGGAAGAAGCAGTGACAAAATGAAAGGAAACCCCGGCAACGAGCTTCTGGAAGTCGAGGCTGAAGCGGAGCTCTTCTTCTAAAGCCTCCCGTCTTTCTACCTCTTTAGCTAATTTTTCACTTTTTTCTACCAGCTCTTTAGTCCGGCGCCCCACTTCCCGGCGCAGAAAATAACTTAAAAAGAGAGAAAGGCATAGAAAGAGCAAAACAACGCCTAAAAACCACCAGAACCAGGAAGGAAAACGCCATCCCTCCTCTTCTACGCTTAACCAGCTGCTCAAAGACTGATAGTAAACAGATTGGGGGTTGATCTTCAAAGCCAGAAGATGCTGGTCGATAATGTCGATGATTCCTCGGTTTTTTCCTCGAGGGACGGCAAAACGGAGTTCCACAGGAGAAAGAACGATGGAGGTGGCTGCCAAACCAGCCGCTCTAGCAAATTGCGCTCCATAGAGCCTGCTCACCACTCCGGCATCAGCTCTTCCCTCTTTTACTGCGGCAAACACTCCCGGATAATTTTCCATTTCCAGAAAATGGCACCCGACCCCGAAGTCTCGAAGGAGTTTTTTTAAACTCTCACCATAAACGTCGTCTTTTACCACTGCTACTTTTCGAGAAGCTAAATCGAGCAAAGACTGAACGGAAACAGCAGGAAGGGTATAAACTTCTCCCCAGTTAACCAAAAAGGTTTGCTGGTTGAAATCAAAGTGTTCTGCCCGCTCTGCGGTGTAGGCAATGGGTAAAAGGAGGTCAATCTTTCCCTCTGCAAGATGAGAA